>TARA_B110000977_G_scaffold198611_3_pt1 | contig 52298 bp, 30 predicted proteins | sample TARA_B110000977 | Tara Oceans TARA_B110000977 (sample SAMEA4397798) | marine metagenome | biome: Polar Biome; feature: [SRF] surface water layer (ENVO:00010504); material: water (ENVO:00002006), including particulate matter (ENVO:01000060) such as... | depth 5 m | reverse complement strand
ATCCAGAAGGAGTCCACCCTCCACCTCGTGCTCCGCCTGCGCGGTGGCAACTGAACGACCTGCGCCGTTTCCTTCACACATCGATACTGATGAATAATTCGTGTACGAGACGACTTTAGACGATTGTAATCCAGACGAATGTTTTGAATAATGCTTCGAATGTCGTTCCGTTTTGTATGCTAGTCAGGACGCAAGGAGAAACAACACGATACATGACCCTTTCACTCCTGATAACCTCGAAATCTTGAAATTACAAAACGCCCCCTCTACGGCACCGATACATTTGACTCGCGCAACCACGCTAGAACATACTGGCGCACCCACGAAAGCACATCAAGGTGTTGATGGTAATCCGCGAATGATTCGCAAACACTCCAGGTCAATAGGCAGCCGTTCCCGCGCAACCACTTCAGCACCTCGAGATGTCCGCCCTTTGCCGCGCACTGGCAAATCCACACGCTCCACAGGTACCCATTCTCGCGCGCGCCCACTGCAGCACCTCGCTCCTCGAGGTGCCCACCCAACGCCGCCTCCGAGCATGTCAAATCGTCCCACGGGCACCCGTTCGCGCACGCCCACTGCAGAATACCGAGGTGACCGCACGCCGCCGCCTCCGAGCACGTGAATCTGTCCCGCGCGCAGCCGTTCGCGCGCGCACACTGCAATACCTCGAGGTGGCTGCCTGCCGCCGCTGCCCAACACGTGCGAAAGTTCCACGGTGCGCCGCTCTCGCGCAACATATTCAACTCCTCGAGCTGTCCACTCCTCGCCGCTGCCTCACAAAGCAAATCTTGATACGACAGGTTACCTCCCCATTCCAGGCGCTGCACCCCGCTTTAACATCCGAGCTCTACGGCTTTATTCTCGTCAAGCTCCTCAAACGTAAGTCCCGTCGCCACCACCGTGTCGCGCATCGCACGGCTCACCGCTGGGAACCGTGCGAGATCTGCGGGATTGTCAAAGCACTCAGATCTCAGGATGTGCGCGACGACGAGGTGGTTGGGGAGGCCGGGAAAGGCTTCTCCCGGGACAGACTTGTGCGCGGGTGTCGGTATAGGAGCATCAGTAGCATATTGGGCGTTGGAGGACATCACAGTCGGGGCATGTGGTGTGCTTCGTCGTGCGTGGTGCGCGTCGTAGTGGTCTGGCTTTTTCTCGGGCGTTACAAAAGCCGAGGGCTGAAAAGTTCTCGAAAACTGGAAGTGACAATATCAACTCATCTACAAGTTCGCCGCCTTGGCCGCTTCCGCCGCCGCAATCTCTCTCGCCGCTCTGTACTCCTCATCCGTTGCCCACTTTTTGTAGTCCTCCCCCAGGCCTTTCAGAAACACGGTTTGTAATGCCTTTAGTGTGGTCCGCATCACGGCATCGCCAACTTTCTCGGTAACTTTCTTCGGCAAAAGCGCGAACGGGCCGGGTGGGTCGACGCCGACGCCGATATCCGCCCACCCAGAAATACAGGCTTGTTTTGGTTTCTTTTTACCCACGACTCTCGCATTGGCGTGGCCTGACACGGCCGGGTCGCTTTCATCCTCACCGCCAGGGCCGGTCCGCTGTAACTCCGCATCCAACGTGTCATCGCCATCTGAATTCCACCGAAAGCAAGTGGTGCCTCGAAACACGAACAGATCATTCACCCCCAGCTCCTCAACCACTTCGCCTTCCACTCGGCACGATATCGCCTCGATCAACACACACGGACCGGTTAACACGACATCCTCGCGCTCGGGGCGGCCCATAGGGGTGGGTTGAGGGATGTATGATTTTGATAATTCAAGAGCGTCGTCGTCATCTTTTGAGGCACTGACTGGATCAATCGCGTCGCACTCCTCGGGAACAATCGCGACGTCATCGTCTTCGCACACTTTTTTCAAATCATTTAGTTCTTCAGTCATTCTTTCAATCTCTTTCAACTCAGCTGCTCTCCACTCCGGCGTCTTGCCCCCTGGGAACCCGGATTGGCCGGTCCACGTGGATACATGTTCGCCGTCGCCAACTAACCGCACCCGCACCCGCACCACGGGTTTCACCTCTAGGCTTAAAAACTTCAAACCCGGGATTTCGAGCTGGAACAAATCAGGGTCGTTCGGAACGCGTTTCATCTCCGCGCCCATCGGAAGCTCAATGCCTACGTACTGGTCTACGGGGAGGCGCATGTACGTTGATAAGCTTCGACCGGCTTCCACAGCATCCTTGGACTCATCAAGAGGCACGTTAACTCTTAAAGCGCATCTCAAATTGCTTGGGAACACCTCGCCCACCATCTCATCTATGTTCACCATCCGCGTCGTGGGTTCGGTCGCCGTGGATGTAGACGCAGTGACTGTGGTTTGAGCGCGGGTAGTACCTCGTCGAGTTCGCATCGCACGAACCTCACCGTAAGAGGCTTTCTCGTAACTTGCGTGGTGTCGCAAAGCGGTTGCGCGATCGTGACGACGCTCGGCCGTGTTTCCGTGCGATGATGCAGCGCGTGCCATGGTGGCGTGCGCAGCATTCGTCGCGGTCGCGGACATGACAGGTGCGTTATTTCAACGAGCGCGTTACGATGCAACCACGCGTCGGACGGCAAGGAAGCGCGGTCGTGTCTGACCGCACGCCGACTTCCGAGACTAAGATGAAAGTCGATAACCTTTTCATTCCTTTTGTCACGAGACTCGAGACGACGAAGCTTGCGAGCCGCGTTTCTCCGCCACAAACTGCGAATCAGCAAACGTAGGAGCAAACAGTCAGAGAAAGAGAGTTGAAATTTCACAAAACAGTCTTTCTTACAGACTAATTGCTCATACAGTTGTCAATCTTTTTTGTTGCCCTTTCGTTTCGTCTTCAATACAGCTTTTTTTCCCAGTATTATTTCCCTTCCCTTTCGTTTGTCCCTTTAGTTCCCAAACATCTCGTCCCCCCTGAGCCTGGAAACCGTCTTGACCCTGGTCTCGTCCCTCCTGAACCTCCCGTAGTTCCCCTTGCGCCGCAACCCCCCCAAACCTTTCGGGTTCCCCCGCTCGAAGCCCTCAACAGAGAACACGTCGTGCGGGTCTCCGTTTTCGATGGATTGCACAACTGAGAATTTGTACGAGTTCAGCTCGCGCACAAACGAGCTGTACTTGCACTTGTGGGGAAAGTCGGCTAACAGACCGATCATGTGCCGGCGCTCGAACACCTCGCGGTCCTTCACCACGAACCCCTTGCCATCGGGGGTCCAGGTAACCAGCGAGTTCTTGGGGTCGTCCACCAGGGAGAAGAGCTTGCTGTGCGTTTTGGGAGAGTTTGGAGTATGAGTCAGAAAGTGTGACAAGTGTTTCGCGCAAGATCTGATGTGCTGGCAGGTACGTCGGCAACCTCTCTTGTTTCTCGTCGGTCGCTGTGCGTCTGGGTGTGTCTTGATCAAGCATCTCTGGTAAACCCATCGAAGAAGGTGAATCTGGGCGTACAGGGTGCGAAGTGCGCTGGAGAGGGAGAGATACGCGCACCCGCCGCGCGCCGATGGCGTAAATCTTTGGCAAAAAGGCAACCCGTGGCACCCGAAACGTTGGTGGTAAGCTTACAGTATAAAGGGAGCCGTCGAAACCCTGTCGAACTGGAACGGGTTGAACGCGGGGCGGCGTGAGGTTTCAAGAACCGCGGCCATGATATTGGTGTGTGAGGTTGTTGGTGGCGCTGTGTGTGGAGCGTGCTTGTGCGCGTCGTTGTGGGAACGTTTGCGCGGCGACCATCGGCAAAAAAAAAAAACACGAAAATACTGCAGTGCCCTGAAGAGGCGCCGAAGAGTGCCGAATCGTCGCGCGAAAAACTTCGAAAGTCGACGTGTCTTCTTCTTCACTCTTCACGTGGCGGACTCCACGAAAAAGCGTCGGCACGGATAGTGCCGTGATCGCGTTGTATGGAACGCAGTATGGAAAATTGTAAAAATAGTTTCGCTTTTCGTTGTGGTGCCGAATTGAGGAGGCATCTGGGGCGCGGGGCGGCGGATGTCATACCGACACGCGCGTGCGTTTCACCCCGCACGCCCCCCAACTCCATCCGCCCCGGTGCGTTTAGGTCTCACCCTGTGGCGCGGCGGAAAAGAACACCAGCCGCGACGAACATCCCGCAGGTTGCGAGGCACCCCCAAGGCAATCTTATTAAAATAAAGGCACTGGTGCCCGCCAGCTGTTTTTTCTCGTTAACTCGTGAACTGGTGAGTCATTTTCGGTTCGTCCCGTGCCCTGTGTGTTGGCAAAAGACAACGGTTAGCGGTCTGGGTGCGTTCACAAATACGTGCGTGTACCTCTGATACGCGCCGCGTTTAAGCGGCGTGATCGGTGCGATGTTCGCTCTCGGTTCAGCCACCGCTGTGCTCCACGATGTTACCTTGCTCGGTGACGTAAACGCGCTGCGCGGACGTGCGAAAACACCAAAATCTCCCTCGACGCGTTTCCAAAGAAAGATGGATTACCACATCACGCGCGCGCTGGGAGGAAACGCGACCTCGTGCGACGTATCGCGCGGCGCCCGGCCTTCCACACCCGCCACACAAAAGTGGAGCACCAACGCGGTCCCTTCGTTCCGCACAACCTACACACGGACGCGCCAAAACCACACCTTCAGAAGGACCATCTCGAAACGCCAGGCGTATCAGCCCGAGACAAGTGTGAGTGACGGGTCAGCAGATTCGGTGCCCACCAAGGAAAGTGACGAAACGAAAACAAACTTCTCCCCCGACGATGCGATGAAGACTATTGAGGCAAGGTCACTGGAAGAGAGCCTTCAATCGCGCGCGGTGCAAAGGGCTTTAGCAGGCGCGGTGGCGAAGTCGCTTGCCAAGTCTGGAAGCAACCGGCTGTCGGAACAGGAAAGCAGCGCGATTGGCCAGAAAGTGGTCAACGCGTTGCGATCGCACACGAAAAGACGAAGGGTCGGCCGGCACGTAGAGTACATGTTCGTGCGGTCGGCGCTGGCGGCGACGGGTTTCTTCGTGGTGATGGGTGTAGTTGCAAGTTTATCCCTCTCAGGCCTACTGTTCACCATGGGCGTACGCGAAGTTTTGTTTGACGCCGTCGCGGCTTGGATTCGCTTCTCGCCCGTGGAGCTGGTCACCGCAGCGGTCGGAGCGCTTGACCGATTTTTGCTAGGCATGGTGTGCGTGATTTTCGGCGTCGGCGCGTTTGAGGTGTTCTTGGCCCGGAAAAAGAACGAACAGAATGGCTCATTGGAACCTCGTAACGCGAGTCTCCGCCGCCTCCGCTGGCTGCATATCGAGTCCGTTGACGACCTTGAACAGCAAGTCTCCGGTATCGTCGTCGCCGTGCTCGTTGTGAACATTCTGGAACTTTCGTTGCACATGACGTTTTCCAAGCCGATCGACTTGGTGTTCGCCTCGATGGCGCCGCTGGCGTGCGCGGGTGCGCTTGCGCTGTTGCACTGGTCCGCCTCAGGCTCGCAATCGGACGTCGCGAAGAAGATCAAAAAGAAAATTGCAAGAAGAATTGGCCTCGAAAGCGACAACGAAGGCCACGGCGCGGTGAGCCACGCGGAGGACGAAGTCGTGGCGTCGGCGGCGCGTTAATTTTTGACACGGGCGTCACTGTTTGATTTTTGTTTTCAAAAGACTTCGCGGCAGGATGCGCGATTTATTGTTTTTTCCTTTTACCGCACTGTACCACTGCTGAGAGAGACGCGTTAGGATGCACTGAGAGAGACGCGTGGGGACGTATCATGAACTGAGAGAAACTTGTGAGGGTGTAATACCAGGACCTCAAATTTCTCAACCACAAATTCTCAAACAATCGTCTCAATCAATTCCAATTTTAATTATAGTAACGCACGCAACTCAACTCAAGGGCGAATACCTTGCTCACTCAATTTTCAATGCCACGCGGTTGTTTCAACCGCGCACGAAAGCCCCGCGCCTAGATGCGCGTCGTCCCCTTCCGCGCCGCTGCCCGCGCTTACCAGGGAGCCGTCCGAATCGAACCCACCGTCGCTCGCAGCGCGATTAGGGGACTCCGAGTTCATTCCGTCTCGTGACGTCCTTTTCTCGCGCCCCAAGTTTGGCGATTCTCGCTTCTGGTCCTCCTTCAGCTTGCTCACCCGTTCCTCTAGCTCTCTGACACGCCCCCTTAAAACAGTCGCCGCTTCTGTCAACGCAATCTCAAAAGTAGTAGACGTCCGCACCGCCTCGACGTGCGGCCACGTGGCTTTCTCGCCGCCGTTAATAAACTTCGCCATGTCGTCGTTGCTCGGGTGTTGTAACACTCGCCAATAGTCCCTTATTTTCAACTCGGGCAACACCGTGATGTGTCCTCTATAATCCTGGACGAGGATCCCTTGAAGTGTGCGAACCATTCGCAAATTCAACAGATCGACTTCTAACAACTTTTGGACGCCGTATTTTATGTTGAGAAGTAAAAAATTTGCGACTCTTAGTAATTTTGTCACTGCTGCTCTTCGGTCGCCCCCCCGCGCGATTCGCCCCCCTCCGCGCTTTCCCTGCCCCTCCTCTGCCAGGTGCAACACGAAATTGACGTGCGGGTTTACTTGCGAAACGATGAAGTTGTTGCAGTTGAACAGCTCCGTTAGCCTCGCACTTGGAATATCGGCAGTAATAGTCCCGTCGAAACTAGAGACCCCGGGCGGGTGGAACGGAATGAGGGCACCGGTGTTTTCATCCTTGGCTAATAGTTCGAAGGGTTCCATCAGGCCGGGTAACGCGCACGAGGCGTTCACCGCGGTTCGCACCACAACCTGCGGAGCCGTGAAGTGGTTCAAAACGAACCCGTGCCCAGACCCTACCGATACTTGAATACTCACCGCCCTTTTCGAAATAGCAAACGCCTCGGCGAACGTGACGTCGCCGAAATAAGTTTGCGTCGTGTTTGCGAACTCCGCGGAGTCCATTAAAACGCCACTCCTGGCAAAGTGCAGCGCCATCTTCCACACGGGCGGGAACCATCTGACACCGTGTTTAGAACTCAAATCACTGTTAATACTCTTCAGTAATTCGTCTTCAGGGAACATGCTTATAAAAGCAGCCACGATGGACCCTCCAGACGTGCCACTTATAACCTTCGGTAACAACCCTTGTTCCAGCAAAGTTTTAATAACCCCAAAGTGGTACATCGCGAGCGCGCCGCCGCCGGATAAACACAAAGCAGTTCGGCCTAAACTTCGGTGCGTTTCACTGACTAACCGTAAAGTGTCCTTGACCTTTGAAAGGATGGGTTCCAGTTTTGATAGGTTGGAATGCATTTGATCGGTAATCGAGGCAGTATCAACCCCGACTTCCCCAAGAAACGTAATCGACAAATTCAACTCGTCGATGAAGGACTGCGCTGACTTTTTAGTACCGACTCGCGCGTGTCGCGTTCGCGCTAACCGGTCGATACCCCCGAAGTTACGGTGCAAAACGGTGCGTAACGCGAGGCCTAATCTATTCGTATCCTTTGCAAGCCGAGCACCTCTACACGTGTCTCTGTAAATCTTGACCAACTCAGCGTCGTAGCTTGACCCGACGGTACTTCCGTCGTCGTCGCGCTTCCACGCGTCGCCGCCTTCGCCTTGGTCGATGGGGAAGGAATCGAGGGTGGTTGCGTATCTCTTATAGTCAGCGTATGTCGTCGCGCAGTCCAGTAAATTCAACAAATCACGCCTTTGCATCGCGCTCTTCGTGTTCGCGCGGCCTTGAGTGTCCACCACGCCGCTAGTGATTTCGGAGAACGTCGACCGCGCGTTGTGGAACCAGTGCGGCAGCACGTACTTGTTCAGGAACACGGCTAAGTGCACCAACGCAAACAGAATCAAGTTAATACCAACCAACACGAGCTCAGCCGCTACTAGGGCTAAACTCAACGCGTGCGCTGCTGCGTTTGGAAAAGACGGAGGCAGCATGGCCAAAATCGCCAAACTGAAGATGACTCCGATGAACCTCCGCACGACGTAGTGTCCTATTGAAAGCCAAATCTGCCATGCACAAAACGCTGCCGCTATCCCCAACACGAGCCCCAGACTCGAATAGAACACGATGTGAAACACCACCCTCCTGGTAAACCGCTCCCACGCGAACCGGTAAATTTCAACCCCTCCCTGGCCCGCGAACTTCTCCGAGTACGCTTCCAGCGTGGAGTGCGCCATCTGCGCGGCGGCTTTTAAGGAAATCTTTCCGGCGGCGGTGTCTTGTATCAAGCTCTGGAAACTCTGTACTCTTGACCGAAAGCCTTGACTCTTTTGATAGGAGCTTTGATCGAGGGACGAGGCTCGGGGACTGCGGACTTCGGTGTCGTCGAGGGAGCGGGGTGGTACGTCTACTTTCGGAGGTATACCTGTATTTGTGCCCGACACCACGTTGACTCCACCACGTCCTTCATCGAATCCAACGACTCCCCCCATGCGTCCGTCGAACGCATCGCTGTCGCTAACTCGCCGCGCGCGTCGGCGTAGGGAAGGCGGGGATACGGGTTTGGTTTCGATTTGTGCTGATGTGGACGCGTCGCCCGTGCCGGTGTCAGAACCTCTCACTGGCGAGAGCCGACTCGGGCCAAAAGCCGTTCGAGCGACGGCGGGTGAGTCGGGCGACGGTGCTCTTGGCGGGAGGCCCGGGGACCGCAGACGACCGTTCTCCGTGGCGGATCCGACCGCAGGTTGTCTCTTCATCTTGCCTGCGGGGGATTCAATGCCGACAGGGGAGCTCGGCGCATCTGCCACTTCCACCGCCGCACCAGCTCCCATGGCACTTTTCGAACGCGCAATCTACGTCGTAACCGCTTTAATGTGCGCGCTCCTCCGCGCCCCTGGTACCGCGCAGAGAATCCCCGCGACAAGACGACACACCGCGTCTCCGACCACACGCCACTCGTGCTGGTCAACTGCCGACGTCTCCGTGTCGGTGCGCGTCGCCTGCTGTGACACGCCGAGGTGCGATCCCCCGAGGCTACGATGCTGACTCGATACTAGAGGATCTCCAACTGTCCGATTTTGCAGCAGAGATCTCGATTTTTCATCAGATTCTTATCACAAGTCTTTCTACCTCCGCCGTGAAGCGCAGCAACTACACAATGTCTCTCATGTCATCGACAGCCCTCGCCCTCACCACCCTATGTCCATCCGTGTTCGGCATTCTCGTTTTTGAAGCACTGCAGGAAATACTTGATCGGAATATCGCACTCACCATCCTCCGGGGTTACTTGCTTGTTGAAATAGCTCTGCAAGCATATTTCTCTGGAGAAGCACTGGACGAAAAAGTCTCCGGCCTTTGGGACTTCCCAGGTACACACGTCGCACTTTTTGGTATGGTATATTTTTGCCTGTTTCACTTCGTAGCCCCTCCGGTGAACTATTTCCTGAATTCCCTCGAGCTCGTCCTCGTTAAACCTCTACGTCGCTTCTGTAACCATCAGCCTCGGGAATCATCACGTCGCCCTCTTCTTCGTCGTCAACTGTTGGCGGTTTCCTTCCCCGTGCGCGGCGTCCGGGCGACGGGCTCTCTTCGTCGCTCTTCGACAAAGACATGGCGTCTTATGACTCTTAACCCTCCGCCTCTTCGCCGACGTAATCTTCATCGCTGTCGACGTCCCCTTCCGTCGTTTCGTCGCCGTCTTCCGTGCCTTGCACGCTACACATGTTTGTGATGGACTTCTCTGTGCTCGACCCCGGGATTTCCTCCCCATAGTTTTCGTCTTCGGCCGTGTCCTCAGACCTTTCCTCGTCGAGCGTGCCCGCGACCTTCTCCCGTCGTTCGTACCTCTCGCGCCGAATTTCCATCTTGCCGTGTTCCCAAGCGCGATTGTCCGCGGGGAGCAAACGACGCGCATGCGTGTTGATTTTCGTTCGGTGAGGGCTCCTACCAGGTGGAGACGCCGGTACCGGAACTCGTGGCGCCTTTTCGGGTGTCGTTGTGAGGTCTACAACTTCAACAGCGGTGGTGGCAATTGGAGGGGTAGGTTTGCCGGCTGACTTTCTGCGCAAGCGGGTCGTCGCACGTTCTTCATTTTTTCTCACGACAGCGGGGCAATCGTCGTCGTCGCTTGAAGGGCGAGCGGGGATGGCATCCACATGGGGTGGGCATAACGTATATCCTATTGCACGCACGGACATGATTCTGCCGTCGTAACCCGCTTGCGCCGTTGGGATCCGGGGTAGCGTTAACCCGCGTGCTTTTTCTTTTCTCTTCTTCCTTTTGCTTTTCTTTTTTTCTTCGCTTTCGGGGAGGCTGCTCCTGTACCTCTTCTTCGTGCGAAACAGCATTGCGACCGCGCAGCGTGGCTTCAATCGCATCCAAGCGTTGCCCATTAGTATTCAACGCGTCCATGAGCTGCGCAAGGCCGGTGTCTGCGTTTTGGGGAGAGAAGGTGAAAGTTAGTCACCTCAGATCTCGCGTCGGGCGTTTCCCAGATCCCTTCGGGGAGTTGGAACGAACGTGGAAAAGAAAAGCCGCGTACCTAACATTCCGGCCATGGTTTCCGCCACTTGGTCACCAGTAGCGTCTCGGGTCGAGCGCTTGCCGAAAAAGCGCTGCATCGCGCCGCGTGGACTGGTCAAGCCCAACGTTGGTTGACTGAAACTGAAAAGACGTTTTATCGGACGTTCCGACTGGAGTTTTCGAGGCTCCGGTAGGTTCGGTTGAATGACCCGACCCGATCACATTCGATTGCGCCCCACCGCTCACCCACCCACCCAACCAAACCATGGGTATCTTAACTGCCACTTTGAAACTCACCGCCCAATCCGTGGGTGTTTTAGTTGCAGAAAGCTACGGCGCGAAGCAATTAGCGAAAGCTGCGCCTGAAGTGCACGACGCGCTTTGGGGCAAAGCTGATAACCTGGCCGGATTCCTTCCGAAGGCGTATGGCTTAGTCATCATCATTAACCTCGTGGTCTGTTCCTTCACCGTCATCGCACTCAGTTTCAAAGTCGGCGCCGCGCGTGAAAAGTACGGCGTGCCCCTCCCCACGATGTATGCCACCGGCACGGATGCAAAGTCAAAGAAGTTCAACTGCGTGCAACGGGGGCACCAGCAATGCCTTGAAACCTGGAGCATGTTTCTGACCGCGTCGCTGGTTGGCGGTGTGAAATTTCCAATCTCCGTAGTGCTGTTCGGCCTCGTGTGGTGCAAAGCCAGGCTCAAGTGGGCCGAAGGGTACGCCACTGGGGACCCGAAAAATAGGTACTCCTCGAAATGGGGTATGTTGGTGTGGACAACTTTGTTGGGGGCGTTCTCAGCAGCCTCGGGGGTCGCGCTGGACCTGTTGGGAGTACTTTGATGAGAGAAGCACTTGTAAAATATTTCAGTTCCAAAAAGCACGTCTCGAGAAAGTAGCCGTTTCGGCAGTTCCAAGAAGGCCTTCCTCACTTCCCTCTGTCGCAGGCGTTGTCGAGGTCCCTGCGCGGTGTTGGTCCCGGCGTCCTCCACGATGTTTGCCACTATGGGCACGGGGAAGTTCTTCGGGCTGGGCGCGGGGGGCGCGTTCGCGTCGCACGTGGTGTACCAGCGCGCAGCCGCTGAGGGGAAAAAAGGTTCCGACACGTTGCGTGCGTTCGATGGATCTCGTGGGCGACTCAGGGCGGCGGAGAAGAGCCGGCTCGAGGCGGAGAAAAGGGTAAGGGAGGAAGGGGTGAGGCACGTCATGTCGCATCATGTCACCAACGATGCTTCACCAGGTGTTTCGTCGGTCAAACCCAAAGTGGAAGCACCCAAAGACACCAACGTCACGAAGACCATCGCTGACATCGCGCGTGTGACGAAAACGAACAAATCGATTGATGCGTCGAAGGCTTTGAAAGCAGAGAGTACTGTTACCGATAAAGCCGTCGATGAAACGGTAGTCACGACTGACGTGAACATGCAAGGTGATATGCGGCCATCCGAATCAAAACCGTCATCGCCCATGGCACGGTCCGTGCGACGCACGAGGGGTGCGTCGAGAGCGGCGGCGGCGGAGACGTCTGAGATTTTCACGTCAAACAAAAACGCCATCAACACAATCACCGCCGTCTCCGTTCCCTTCGCGCTGGCCATAGGGCGCGGGTTGTTCAAAACTCTCCTGGGTAGGCAGCGAAGCAATAAAAATACACATTCAAACGCAATCTCAGGCACAGCTAGCCCGAACCTCGATAAAGTAAGGGCTTTCGTCGCAGAGTTGAAGAAGTCGGCGGCTTTGGAAATTGGAAAACTGCTGAAGGAGCGAGACGCGCTCGAGGCGAGCGTCAAGGCGGCGCGGGGGAAATCTTTTGAGAAGGAAAATCCCTTGCATGCCGCGTTCCCGTCCCTCAGCCTTCGCTCCAAAGCGGCGGTGGCGAAGTTCAATGGTGGTTCTTGTTCTATGGGCAAACAGTCTGAATCGGGCATCCAGGATTTGGACAAGGTGATCGGGTTTCAAGCCAAAGAGTTGCGCTTTTTGCGTCTAGCTTTGGCGGAGAAAGACTTGAAGATTCAGCGGCTGACGGAGCAAAGCAGTTTATGTATGACCGCTCCTTTCAACGCGTTACGTGATGACGCGTTGATCGTGAAAAGCATGCCTTTCAAAGCAGCTGAGAAGGTCACGAAGTGGGACAGCGAGAGTGATAGTGATGTCTCGTCGGTAGCATCGGACGACGATGCTATCGACGCCACGATCAACCTCACCGTGGACGAAACCGTTGACGAAGTGATGGCGGAACTCGCGCAGGAACGAAAGCGGAACGCAGAAGTGTATTACGAGCGAGGAGAGGAGATCAAGCGAAACCAAGAAAACAAAGAAAACCAGCGAGTCATCAGAGGTAAAACTGAATTGGACCGGCGGATGTTCGACACGCCGGTTGCTAAAAAGTTCATCGACAACAACGAACGCATCGAACGCGGTAAGTCGCGCGTGCTGCGGATATCACCCACCAGACGGCAACGGGAAAGGAACCTCACGAACTCGCTGATGATGATGAGATAGTGTTGTGTGCAGTGTTAAAAAATGTATAAATCTACGCCGTCATCTTCGTTTTTTCCGCCTTTCTCTTTTTTAAAATATTCTCAAGAAAGTACTCCCCCGCTTTGTACGAGCTGCGCACCATCGGCCCGCTCGCGACATAAAGAAACCCCATGCCTTCTGCGATTTCTTTGTAAGCGTCAAACGCCTCAGGTGTCACGTATTCCTGCACCGGTAAGTGCCGCTTCGTGGGGCGCATGTACTGCCCGAACGTCACCACGTCCACGTCAGCGGCTCGAAGCAATTCTAAAGCGTTGACAACCTGCGTGCGCGTCTCCCCAAGCCCGAGCATGATCGAGGTTTTCGTTATCTGCGCGCCTGACTGTTTCGCGATTTTCAGTACATCAATTGATTGGTCCCAATTTGCACGTCGGTCTCTTACACCACACTGAAGCTCAGGCACTGTCTCCACATTGTGCGCGAACACATCCAACCCTGAGGTAGCGACGGTTTCAATCAAATCCTTCTCGCCGCGAAAATCCGGAGTCAGCGCTTCCACCAAAATGTTTGGCGCTGAATCTTTCAAATTCCGGATCGTCTTCGCGATGTGCTCTGCGCCTTGGTCGGGTAGGTCGTCCCGGTCCACTGACGTCAACACCACGTAATCCAATCCCCAGGCTGCGATCGCGGTAGCGACGTTCTTGGGCTCGTCCGCGTCTAACGGCGGCGGAGCTTTTGAAGTTTTAACGGCGCAAAAGCGGCACGCTCGCGTACACGTGTCGCCCATGATCATGATCGTCGCCGTCGCGGTTTGTCCTTCGCCGCCTCCCCAGCACTCCCCAAGATTAGGGCACTTCGCCTCTTCGCACACCGTTGACAATTTCAACTCACGCAGCTTGGCTTTGATCTCCGTGTACTTGTCGCCGGACGGTATGGTTCGCTTCATCCATTCCGGTTTCCGCACGCTTTTGTCCTTCAATGACTTCGGCGCGGGTAACGAGTACCCCGTGCCAGGTAGGGTGTCGCCCTTGACGAAATCCGAAAAGTCGGGGCCGGAGGCTAACTTGGCGCGGAGTTCACGCAAAGTCATGTCGGTGTCTGGAGCGTTTGAAGTGGACGCGGAGTTGGTGGCTTCCGTGGCGAACCCGCGAGCGTGTGACGTGGTGATCTCGGTGAAAACCGCGTGCGACGCGCGGATCGCGGAGTTGGCGGGTAACGCCGCTCGTCGCGCCGACCGTTCAAGGACACGAGTGAACATCGTGCCGTGTGATCCCCGCGACTGTTGCGCAAACAAACGGCGCGGTGGAGGATGAAGAGCAAGCAAGAGACGAGCGGGAAAAACACGTGGACGAGAGACAACTGGCGAGGGTGCCGATCAGCAGATGCTTGAAAATGTGAAGTTGCGAGTTGCGCTGAAAATTGACAAAAAATGAATCAACCTCTCCCCCTCGAACCCCCCTTCCTCTTGACCCTCTTGCTCGGCCTCTTGCCCCCGTCCCCCCCCCTCCTCCAACCGACATCTCATCGGAGAACCCGGGCCGGTGAAGGTCTTTCGCCATATCCGGGACGAGGGCTTCTCGCGTTTCCACCATCACGCCTTCGTGCGTCCAGACTTTCAAAGTAGCTTCGCCGTTCACGCCGACGCCGACCCACCCCAATCCACCAATCACGATATCACGGTCGGATTTTTGCCAGCTAGAGCCGTACACAGAAACAACTCTAGAGCCCCATTCCCCAAGCTGCCGCACTCGCTTGTCCCCTATAGGCGGAAACAGCTTCCCTCCGGCGTGCTTTTCGTACAACTTGTCTGCCTTGCCGTTTTTTTCGCTGTTTAACATGTAATGTGTGGGCACGTCACTACTCACCCAGACGGTGAGGTACATAGTGCGTTGAGGGCCATCGAGGACATCAATACGTCCCAACGCTCCGATGTGAATCGTCGATCCTATCTCGGCCCTGTACGTCCTAGGTGTCAGCCGTCGCCTGGGCAGCACCGCCCGCGCTTCTTCGGAACTCAACCTGCTACTCACCTGTTGCGGCTGCAGTAACCCTGGTGTGTCGTAGATATCAGCGCCTGATGGTAACAGGTTCTCCAACCGCACCACACCAAGGGTAGTGCCTGGAAGGTGACTAGCGATAGGTCCCACTCCAGGTCCACCGTTAACATCCCCCGCAATAGACCCGTCTTTGTCGTACTTAGCGCTTAGACGATTGATCAAGGAACTCTTACCCGCGTTTTGCGCGCCAACCACCCAGGCTTCCTTCCCCTCGTCCAGGAGTTGCTCCAGCTGGTCGGAGAGGACGTTGGTGCCCATGCCGGTGTGCGCGGAGACTAGGTGGACGCCAGCGGCGCGGTCCAGGCCTAGAGCTTTGGCGCGTCGTCTGGCGAATGACGATACTCTTGTCCGGGTACACTGCGTTGGTAACAAATCAACCTTGTTCGCCACTAACAGCACGTCGATTGTTTCGTTCATGACGTACGGGTGAAGCGCGTCGACGGCATCTACTGGGAACGAGGCGTCAAAATCGACGACGTCTATGACTAGTAGGACGACGGCGCCGCTGGGTCCTAACCTATCAAGCCTTGATCCGATAACCCGCTTGAAGTCGAAGCTCGGCATCAAAATCTCCGCCGCTTCGTTTTTAACAACGCCGTAGTTTCTCAACGAGAAGCACCTGGCGCAGGTAACTGAATCGTCCGGGTTTGTTTTTCTTCTTGAGGCGTTCCGTTCGCGTCGCTTCAAGTCGCTCTCTTCGTCCGGGCTTTGAGTCGAGTCGTCGTCGAACAAAGCGTCTAGGGCGGCGAGCGCGAACGCTTCGTCGGAACCAGGTGCGATTGGATCTTCGTCCGAGGTGTCACTGCTTGCCATGCCGCCTCCATCTCCACTCGATACGTACTCGTCCTCATCTGAAACCGTGATATCAAGGTCATCCAGCCACCCATCGTCGAAAAAGTCACTATCGTCAAAGTCGCCCGGAATCACAAACGCTTCAATCGCGTCGTCTTCGACGTAAACGTCGTCGTCTTCATCTTCGCTGTCCATCACGTCGGACATGACGAAGTCCTCGTCATCATCTTCTGCCAAGGCTTCTAATTCGAACACCTCCTCCTCGTCCTCTTCCAGCCCGAGGAGCTCCATCTCGCGGGCCTCAGCGAGCTTTTCGAGTTGCTCTGGGGTGAGTTGCGATTCGTCCATCTCGAGCGCATCCATCGACGCCATCACGCCATCCTCCTCTTCCTCCCTCAGCAGCCGTTCGGGTATGACGAAGAACCCTGGTAGGTTGCGGTCGTCGCACTGCAAACCCACGCCGCAGCCGGGGCACACGCTGGGTAAGCGAGCTAATACCTTCTCCTTTCGTTCCGCGAGTACTGGGTCGTCCTCGCCATACCCGGCGGCGGCGGTTGGTCTTGGACCGCGATTGGGGCGCCATGGTGCAGTCGCGAACGAGCGGCTTTCTAACCCGCTGACACCTGACATCGGCCCACGCATCTGCGGTGCACCGACCTCAATTCGAACAGGCCAACGAGTCGCGGCTCTCCTATTGCGAGACGCCCTCCCTGTCGCGTCTCCATCGCAAACAACCGAGTTCGCCCAACAATGAACGTCCCTTACGGAACCGAGGGAGTGGGGGCTTACTCCGGAGCCTAAACGACCCGCGCTCCTCAATCCGGACGTTCCCCGCAGCCTATCGCACAACGTACGCAACATCGTGCCGTTGTGTGAAGGCGCTGCGACGGGCAGCATGCCGTCTCGTGCTCCTCAACGCGCGGCAGAGGAGTGGAACGTTGAAGCTTTTCGTGCACTTTTTGGAAGGGAAAAAAGTGCTCCAGAAACCTCTACTGTACGCAGCGAGCCAACAAAATATCGCGGGAAGCTCCAGCTGGCGAAACGTCGACGTGTTCGATGCATCTGCAATCAGCACTCTGTCGCCGCGCACGCGCCCGACACGAACCGACCGCGACCACCTCCTCGCGAATGATGTCTGCCGCGCGCGCTGCGTTGACCACGAGCGCCTCCCGCGTCGTCCCCACTAGCCGCGCCCGGAACCTGGTTCGCGCGCACGACAGCGCCAAGCGAGGCATGCCCCGACGCCCTTTACTTCTCGGAGGCGTCGCAGGTGTCACCGCGCGTTTGAACTCTGGTTTTGCTGCGAACGCGGTGGAAGCCGCGCCTGAGATGGAAGCCCCTGTGTTTGGAACCGCGTTATCCCCCGCCGTAGCCGCGGTTGCGTCGTTACAAGTCGGCCAGAAACTCGCAGGAGGCGCGTTCGAAGTCCTTTCCGTGGAGCAAGTCCCCGAGTACAGCGTCGCCTGCGCTGAACTCGTGCACGTCAAAACAGGAGCCAGATGGATGCACTGCGGCGCGGACGACCCCAACAACGTGTTCAACGTAGCGTTTAGAACGACCCCAACCGATGACAGCGGAGTCGCGCACATCCTGGAACATACCGCCTTATGCGGATCCGAAAAGTACCCGATTCGAGATCCGTTTTTTAACATGCTCCGAAGAAGTTTGTCGACATTCATGAACGCGATGACCGCCGCGGACTACACGTGCTACCCGTTCGCCACCATGAACAGCACTGATTATTTTAATTTACTAGGCGTGTACCTGGACGCGGCGTTTTTTCCGAAACTTTCATACGAGGACTTCCTGCAGGAGGGGCACCGGCTGGAGTTTGCGGAGAAATCAGATTCCAGTTCAGAATTAACTTTGAAAGGCGTTGTGTTCAACGAGATGAAAGGCGCTATGGGTTCGCAGTCCGCGCGATTCTCCCGAGCGCTCTCCGCGGAACTCTTTCCCACCTCCACGTACCACCACAACTCCGGCGGCGACCCGGTTTCCATTCCGAACCTGACGCACGAAGACCTCAAAAACTTCCACGCCACGCACTACCACCCGAGGTACGTTTTTTTGTTTTTTTTATCCCGTAAAATCCTGCCCGCCTTGTACTGTGTGCGTCGTGTACCACTTGGTTCGCCTTTCAACACATCCTGTGAGGAATTCCTTATCATCCCGATACTAGACTGTCTCTCGATTTTCCATACAAAAGACTGACTTCTTTTTCCAAATCCCTAGCAACGCGAGGTTCTACACCTACGGAGATTTGCCGCTGGAAGACACGTTGATGAAATCGCAAGAGCTAGCGCTGTCACGGTTCGACAAGCTGGACGTCTCCTTCCTGGAAGTGGCGGATGAGAAGCGGTTCGACAAAAAACAAGCTCGAAAGGAAGTCCTCGTCCCCACGGACGCCGTGGTGCCGGACCAGAACAAACAAACCACCGTGTCGCGCGCGTACCTGATGGTGAACCAGATTAAAGAACCCGCCGCGGATTTGGAAAACTTCGCGCTCGTCGTGGCTTCTGATTTGTTGCTATCCGGGCCTCAAGCGTACTTCCACGAATCGCTGTTAGAATCTGGGCTTGGGTCAGGGTTCGCGCCGGGCACAGGGTACTCAAGCTCTCGCCGCGAGACTTCCTTCGCCGTTGGGATGAAAGGCGTCGCCGCGGACGACGTCCCCGAAGTCGAGAAAAGAATCGAGGAGACGATTGCGAAAATCACAGAGGAAGGATTCCCCCGCGACAGAGTGGACGCCGTTATGCACCAGGTTGAGCTTGGGGCGGCGAGAGTTTCCACAAACTTTGGTCTCGGCGTCGCGTTCGGCGCCATGGGCACTTGGGTGCACGGCGGTGACGGTTTGAGACCTTTAAGGACGCCCCAGATGGCTGCCAAGCTGCAAGCCGCATTGGACGCGGATCCCAAATTCTGGCAAAAGCTGTTCAAGAAGCGGTTCGCGGAAAACACGCACGAAGTCACGGTGGTTGGCGTGCCCGATGCGGATTACGACGCTAAATTAGAAATCGCGGAGAAGGCAAAGGTTGCCGCAATTGCAAAGGAGCTAACTCAAGAAAAGAAGGATAAAATCGTCAAAGAAGCGGTCGAGTTGGTCACGAGCCAGGACTCGGAACAGGACGTCACCGTGTTACCAACTTTAAAAGTTTCAGAAGCCGTGCCGCGTGACATTAAGAAATGGAACTCGCAAATCTTTGAACTCAAATCCGGATCCATCACGAAACCCCTTCAAATCGACGCGCAGCCCACGAACGGCATCACGTATGTCAACGTTTTGTTCGACATTACCGATTTGCCTGACCGTCTCGTACCTTACGTCGACCTGTTCGCCGACTTCATCACGGAATTAGGAACGAAAAACAGAAACTATAAAGACCTGGCGCAGTACGAAAAGTTAATCTCTGGCGGAATTGGAGCGGGGGTCGATACCAGGCAAAGTTTAGACGGCAAGGGCGCCACGGAGGTGTACCTGTCTTTATCCAGCCACGCCCTTGACAGGAACGTGGCTGAAACGCTGGATTTAATGTCCGAAATCGCCACGTCCGCGAACTGGCTGGGCGAGAGCGAACGCGTCGGGCTGCTGCTGTCGCGCCGAGCGGCGGCCGCTGGGTCGAGCGTCGCCTCCAACGGCATGCAGTACGCCAAGGCGTTCGCGACTGCTACGATTGCGGCTGAGTCACAGTTAGACTACCGCACTGCTGGCCTCCCGCACGTCGCCATGTTACAGCGCCTGGCGAAGGAAAAGTCCGCTGGAGTGGAAGAGGTCGAACAGGCGCTGAGCGAAATCGCGGCGTTCGCGCTGAACTGCGATAAAGTTTCGCGAGTCAGAGTAGCGTGTGTCCCTGATGACGCCGTCGAGGCGGCGACAAAAGGCTTGCAAAAGTTCTTACAGGAGTTACCGGTGAACGGGGAAGGTTTGAGCGGTAAAACGACCCCCACCGTGAGCGACTCTCTATCAACCTTCACCCCCTCACCCTCAAAGGCGTTCATCTCGGTTCCGCAGCAAACCAACTACTGCGCCGCGGCGTACAAGACGGTGTCGTACCAGCACGAAGACAGCGCTCCTTTATATTTACTCGGCCACGCGTTGTCCTCCGCTTATTTGCACAGAGAGGTCCGGGAGAAAGGAGGCGCTTATGGAGGAGGCGCCGGCGCGATGCCCACGGAGGGTATCTTCGCCATGTCCTCGTACCGGGATCCGAACACGTTGAACACTATTCAGACGTTCTCTGATGCTGCTGAATGGGCGTCTGAAAAAGGCAACTTGACTTCTGAAATTTTAGAAGAGGCACACCTCAAGGCGTTCAAGGCGATTGACGCGCCGCTTGCCCCGTCGTCACGAGGCGCGTCGTTATTCACGAACGCGATGGATGACGATTCGCGTCAAGTGTTCAGGGACCGGCTGCTAGATTGCACGGTTGAACAGATGCGATTGTGTGCTGAAAAGTATTTGGTTGGGCAGACGCCGGCGCTCGCCATCGTCGGCGCGCCCGCTAATGCTGATTCTATGCGCGCCGCGGGGTGGGCCATCCTCGACGCCGAAGGCAAGGAAGTATAGGTTGAAGGTATGTGAGGTAGAGAGGAATATAAAGAGTAAAGCATACTATTTTTAATTAAACGGCAAGTATGACATATTCCTACTCTTCCTCTTCCTCTGGGTCCCCTAACTCTTTCACGAGCCTTTCCAACGCCGCCGCCGCGTCTTCCATCACCTCTTCCACTCCCTCCAAGAATAAAACTCTGGCAAACAATCTCATTTTCACCACCGCGTGTTTCCCCTTCGCGCGTTCTATGGCTTTGACTCTATTTTTTAGGGCGGGTTCGGACATGGTTCTGACTCTCATTAAGGTATGTTGATAGCTAGCAGTCCCGACTACGCTGACTTTCTCTTGCTGACCCGCGTTTCTCTTGGCGTATTGCTCGGCGTCAGCTCTGTGTTTTTCATCGATTTCGTACTCGGATAAATATTTTGATTGATTGATTGATGATTCAAATCCAATCGCGTCCACCTCAGCGCCGTCAAGTTCCGCGTTTTTTTTCTGTAACCGCCCGGAACGACGTAACACGCGCTCAATACCGGCCTCGATAGATTCGTTTTCGTTTGTTCTTTTGGTGGACGTATCGTTCTCGTCTTCATCGCATCCGTCATCGTCTGCCTTTCTTTTCTTCCCTTTCTTCTTCGGGCTCGACGTCTCTCCGCATCGGCCTCTCGCCGCGGTCACGATGTCCGTTAAACCCAGCCCTAGTTGTTTCATGATTTCACGATTTCTCCGGATATGCGCCACGCGCTCCAGCTCGTAGTCCGTCAACCCGTGGTGCGTCTCTTCATCGTGGCCGGCGAACATGGTTGGAGTTGTGGTTGAGAACGAAGTGTGCCTACAATGGCTTGGATTCAGACACGATGGCTTTACCGTGCTTTCCTGGTGGTGTTGCGCTGAAATTTCCTCGCCCGGCGTTTCAACCCGCTGACGCCTAACACGAAGCCGAACACACTGACGAGCGCGATTATAAAAGCGGCGAGGACGTCGTGCGTTGAAGGCGACAGATCCATAAGTTGCGCGACGAAGTCTGTCCCGATGCTTTTCGTTTTCTGGTGTCAGCGCGGTTCTACAAATTATTCGAATTTCGCGGATCTGGGATGTCCCCTCATGTAACTCGTGAGTTGATGGTCTGTGTACGATGACTAGTTCCGGTGCTCGAGTCGTCGCGGCGGTATTCCAAAACAGAGGTTAATCACGAAAACAGATCCACGGCAACGTCCGGACAGAGGGCCGCGCGCGAGGCGCACGGCTGGGTTTTTGTATCGCGGAGGATGTCGGCTATCGAGGTGCAGAGCACGATTCGGTCGCTGGTGAGTTTCGCCAGTCGCGGGAACACGGCTGGGGAGAACCGAGTGGTGCACGTTTCCACGGAACCCAGCGACAACAAACACGGACACCACAAAGGCAACGCCATAAGCACGGGCAAGTACAACGTGGTGACGTTCTTCCCCAAGGGTTTGTACGAGCAGTTCAGACGCGTGGCGAACCTGTACTTCCTAAGCGTAGCCATCATATCCCTGTTCGATGCGATTTCGCCGATCAAGCCGTACACGATATGGAGCCCGCTGTGTCTCGTCGTCGGGCTTTCGATGGCGAAAGAAGCGGTGGAGGATTACCAAAGGCACAAGCAGGATCACGAACAGAACACATCGCTGACTGAAAGGTTTGATGGGGTGTCAATGACGCAGTGCGAGTGGCGAGACGTTGTGGCTGGGGACATTGTTAGGGTGGTGCGGGATCAGAGTTTTCCGTGCGATTTAGTGCTACTCGCAAGTCCATTGGACGACTCCGTCTGCTACGTGGAGACGAAAAACTTGGACGGCGAGACGAATTTGAAGCTGAAGCGCGGGGTGGAGGGGTGCGGGCTGGCGGGTGGCAGTGGATCCAAAGGCGTGGGGGTGCTGAAGACGCTAGTAGGGGTTGTGGAAGGGGTTGAGGGTGGTACTGGAAATACCCCCAACCCTACTGAAGGCGGTGCCGTCGACTCCTCTGCTCCAAAAGCAGTCCCAAAATCCCCATCTAAAAAAGGGCGTTCTATTCTGCGCTCGCTGTCCCTGACGTCTTCAAAAAACGTTGATGTACCCGACCCGCCTGGCGGAAAGGTGGAGTGCGAGCACCCCAACAACTCACTGTACACGTTCACGGGCAATTTGGACGTACCGAGAGCGGCGTACGACGGACCGCTCACCGACGAGGACGTTGAACATCCAACCGCCAAGAAGAAAATATCGTTGGTTCCGTATAATGTGTTACTCAGAGGATCTAGTCTCAGAAACACGGAGTGGGTCATCGGCGTCGCGATTTACACCGGCCACGACACGAAAGTGATGATGAACAGCAGTGCGGCGCCTTCGAAACGAAGCCAGATAGAACACGGTATGGATCGTGTGGTTCTGCTAATGCTTTTATTACTGTTAACCATGGGAACCATCACCGCCATCGTGTGCGGTTTGTGGATCAAAAACGAAAGTTTGAAAAACTGGTACCTAAGAACCGATTTGGCGGATATGGTGTTCGATCCTACCAACACGCCCACTGTCGGTATTGTGGCGTTTCTCACGTCGTACGTGTTATATGGCTATTTGATCCCTATTTCCCTGTACGTCTCACTGGAGTTCGTCAAGGTGATGCAAGCCACTATTTTCATCAACCAGGACCGCAAGTTGTACCACCGCGAAACAGACACCCCGATGCGCGCGCGGACGAGTAATTTGAACGAAGAGCTCGGGATGGTCCACACCGTTTTGAGCGACAAAACAGGAACCTTGACATGCAACTCCATGGAGTTCTTCAAGATGTCCATCGCGGGGGGGAGCTATGGAGAGGGGGTGACGGAGATTGAACGGGCGGTTGCGAAACGTAATGGAAACCCGCTGCCGCCGGCGCCGACGCACGACGCGAAGGGTAATCCGATAACTTCTGGACCAATCGAACTGGGGTTCAACTTTAAGGATGTACGAGTGGAGGACGCGAAGTGGATGATTCACGCTGAACACAGCACCTTCAGAGACTTCTTCCGCGTCCTAGCGGTGTGCCACACCGTGATCCCGGAGGGCGAACCCACCCCTGACACCGTGTGTTACCAAGCGGAATCCCCCGACGAGTCCGCGTTTGTGGTCGCTGCGAAGCGCTTCGGGTTCTTCTTCAAGGCGCGGCATACCGCTGCTATAGATGTGGATGAACCTGGGGCTGGAGGTGCGCACACTCCGGAAACTAAGAGGTTCGATATTTTGAATATCTTGGAATTCAATAGTACTCGCAAGCGCATGTCAGTCATCGCGCGCACCCCCGAAGGCTCTTTAGTGCTATACTGCAAGGGCGCGGATAGCGTCATTTACGAAAGATTGAAGCACGTGAGTGGTGGGCAAAAGCACATGGCCACGACGCAAAAGCACATGGACGACTACGCCGCCTCCGGGTTGAGGACTTTATGTCTTGCGAAGAGGGAATTGACAAAATCTGAATACGACTCTTGGAACGCGCAATACACGGAAGCAGCGCAGAGTTTGGAAAAAAGAGACGAAAAAATCGATGCCTGCGCTGAGCTGATTGAAAAGGACCTTGATCTACTAGGCGCCACGGCTATTGAGGACAAGTTACAGGATGGGGTACCGCAGTGTATTGAGCAGTTGATGAAGGCAGGCATCTCAGTCTGGGTTCTAACCGGTGATAAACAGGACACTGCGATTAACATCGGCCAGGCGTGTTCGCTTTTACGCGAGGACATGGAGACGCACGTGATCAACATAAACGACTTGATCAAGCTTGAGAGTGACCGGTTGATTTCGAAGCTGGATTTCGACACGCAAGGTCGTGAAAGTGTTCGCCAACAAATACAGAAAGGCATCGAGTTGTGTGACCGCTGTTCCGAGAAGGCTGTTGATATGGGCGTGGTGATCGACGGAAGGTCTCTTGCTTTTGCATTAGAACCAGAGTTGGCGCCAGACTTTCTTTCCCTAGGCACCGGGTGCGTCTCCGTCGTTTGCTGCCGAGTTTCGCCGTTACAGAAAGCGTTAGTCACCGGTTTAGTCAAAGACAGCGGCAAAATCACCCTCGCGATCGGCGACGGCGCGAACGACGTCGGGATGATCCAAGCCGCGCACATCGGGGTTGGGATTTCAGGACAGGAGGGTATGCAGGCTGTCATGGCGAGCGACTTCGCGTTCGCGCAGTTTCGGTTCCTCGAGCGCTTGCTACTCGTCCACGGCCGGTACAACTACAAACGCGTCTCACGAATGGTGACTTACTTCTTCTACAAAAACATAGCGTTCGGGTTGACGCTGTTTTTCTATAACCTAGAAACTCGTGCCAGTGGGCAAGTGGTCTACAACGACTGGTTGATGTCAGCGTTTAACATTTTCTTTGTCAGTCTTCCAGTCCTAGCGCTCGGGTGCTTTGACCAGGACGTATCACAAAAGAGCTGTACCCAATTTCCCTCGTTATACAAGCAGGGACAGGACAACGCGTGCTTCACGTGGCAAGTCCAAGTCTACTGGGCCATGAACGCAACCTACGTCTCAATCGTGACTTATTTCTTCGTGTTCTACGGCATTCATGGCGGCGAAGCGGATACGGAATCCGGCCGCAATTTCGGCTTGTGGGAAATCGGCACCTCCATGTACACCGGAATCGTGTGCACAATCAACCTCCAAATGGCCACGATGATAAACTACTGGACATGGGTGCAGCACGTCGCAATTTGGGGATCGATCGCAATTTGGTACGCCTCGAACTGCATTTTGAGTGACACTGAACGATACTTGTCTACGTACTCATATAAGATTTTCGTACCGACAGTTGCGCCGACCGCTAAGTATTGGATCGCCACGCCGTTGATTGTGTTGATCGCGCTGCTGCCTGATTTGATTACACGGAGTATGCGGCGCATTTTCAACCCTGAAACGCACCACCTGGTGCAGGAGTTTGAGAGGATGGAGATACGGCGAAATGGAAGAGAGGGGGTTGAGGGTGTGGATGTAGTAGGACGCTCGAGTGTAACTGATGCTGAAAAAGGAATCGCGCTGCACTCCGTCGCGCCGAAAAAAGAAAACAGCGCAAAGGCGTCGCCGATGAAACCGATTTCGGAAACGCAGCCCGCGTCACCGGTGGTGGGCGGTTTAACCTCCGGAGAGTTCGGGACGCCCGTGAGTGCGGACGTCACGGCGAATGCTAGTGCTGCTTCTTCCGCCCGGTCAAGCATGGACGACAGGAACGATATCGAGGGTGATGATTCGAGTAAAAAGATTCCTCGCTTGCGCGGACACAACCGCCGGTCGTCCGCCGAGCGCATCGACGTCGAGCAGCTCAGCGGGCACTTGAAGAACTACGACTCGATACGGATTCAAGCACACCAGCGGGGTCAGGACGTCAATGCGATGCTCAATGACCCGATACGGGAACACAGCGCGATTGCGGCACAAGCGGCGGCGAGTTCGCGCGTGTCGTCCACGCACTCGTCGGTGCAACACAGTAGGAACAGCTCGATTCACTCGGTGAGGGACGGGGAGGAGGAATGATGAGACGGCGTGGTCGTAGACTATTTTATGTTTGATGCTAAAAGAATGCTATATGCTGTATGGTCGGTGCTACCTTCTTTCGTCGCCATGTGCTTTATCTAACCAGATGCCCAACGCCAGCAGCCCTCCGAAGCAGAAATGGCACAACGCGGCTGTGGCTAGAATTTCGTTGCATTTCCGGTCACCGGGCTGCACTTTTCTGACCCTTCTCGCGATGTTTAACGCCAGGGGTAGGGTTGCTAGAGGCAAAATGTTAACATAGGAAGGTACTAACGTTACCCATGCTCCACTTCTTGCTGCAGTATTTACCCTAACACACCACGCTAAACTGAACACATACGCAACCGCCAAAAGAAAATATATTTCCCGCTTGACAAAGTCAGCTCCGTAAATAACGGCTAACGTTTTCTTGCGCGCGCGTTTGTCAGTCTTGACGTCTCTTAAGTTGTTCACCGCGAGCAGAACCGTGGCCAAGCACCCTGTTTGAATGCCAGATAGTAGTACTCTATGGGTGAAGAGATTCCGAAAACTGTTTAAGTGACTAACTGCTCCTACTCCGTCCATCCCTAGAAGCGTCGCGCGCATCAGCCCGGTTGCTACGATGCCGAAAAACAAAACAACAGTGACGTCGCCCAACCCGTGATACCCTAACGGGTAAGGCCCGCCCGTGTACAGATAAGCTGCTAGGCATGACAACACAGTTAACACAATAATAGGGTAATTCACTTCGAACGCAACAGGGCAGTTAGTCATATCAACTTCATTCCCAATCCACTCTAATTGTAATCCAGCAGGTAGCATTGCGATGAATGCCAACAACAAACACGCCACTCCAACTTTATGTACGGTCGATGCTTTGAACACGCCGGCTTGACTAACTCGTACTGGGCCGGTCCGGTTGTTAGTGTCAGCGCCTCTTGTGAAGTCACAGGAGTCATTCACGAGGTTACACCCGATTTGCATTAAAATGTAGCCGGCAAACGCAGGTAACGCATGGTGCCATCGATTGAGGCTTCCATCTGATTCGGTAAAACTCAACGCCGTGCCCACCGCGAATGGCACCACCGCCGCGGTGAGCGATTTCGGGCGACATGCAGCGATAGAAGCGGTTATGTATTTCGAAAAACCATCCTTTTGTGCCCACGATGCATGCGGATGCGTGGATGTTGGCTTGTCTTCCACACGATTGGAAGAGGGAGATGTAGACCGCGCCGCGACGCGCGAGCTCCGGCGCATGTCGATCTACCGAAAACTTGCAGCAAACGAAAAAAGTCACGCGATATTTTCTCGGATGCCCAAATCAATAACGCGACGAAACCAACAATAGCACCTCTCACACGTGGCCACGCTCAACAGCACCACGTCACCATGCGGGTGACACATACTCGACACACGTCGCGTGTCGCGTTGTGCTTCCTGGCATGTCTCGCGCTGGGCTTTTGCGTGGAGGTGACGCACGCGGGGGATGATGAGATTATTGTTCACGATGTCTCGTCACTTCGCGAATCTCTTTCGCAGCGCCACGTGAAACGTCGACCCTCTCCGTTGACGCCTCTCAGCGCGTGCAAAGGAGCATGCACGTATACCCCACCAAACCACGCGTTATTCGACAAAGCAACCAGTACAGCGAAAGCCCCACCGTTGTCGAGATGCGAGGAGAAATGGTACACCCAACCCCTGGACCATTTTTCGTTCGCCACAGCCGAAACGTACGAACAGCGGTATTTCATTTGCGCAACCGAGTTTTTCAACCCACGATCACCCACAATTTTTTTCTACACCGGCAACGAAGCTGATGTTACTTTGTACGTCAACGCCACGGGGTTGATGTGGGAAACGGCGGGGTTTAGTGACGAGTTAAGCGCGGCTTTACTATTCGCCGAGCATCGCTATTATGGAAAAAGTCGCCCGAAAACAATGGACGATGAAACAAAACCGAAAATCCAACGCCTCGCGTATTTGACGTCAGAACAAGCCATGGCGGATTATGCGGCGTTGATTCGACATGTCACGGAAGTCGATTTGGTGCAAATGAGTGCTGCTAGGGGTGATACGGGTGCATCTAAAGGTTTTTTGAAAGTAAAACAAATAGCTCGTCCTTTCAACCCTTCCGACGTCGCCGTGATAACCTTCGGCGGGTCTTACGGCGGGATGCTTTCCACCTGGATGCGTTTGAAGTACCCGCACTTAGTGGCTGGTGCGATCGCGGGAAGCGCGCCTGTTTGGAGTTTTCTGGGAGAGGAGCCTGCTGTGGATCCTGGTGCGTTCGCCGCTGGTGTTACGTATGATGCAACTGCTTGGGGGGGGGCGAACGCGGCGTGCCAAGGGAACGTACGAGGTGCTTTTCGAGAACTGATAAATATATTTGAAAACGGTGACTCTTTTGATTTCAAATCAGTCACGACGCTACTGAGGTTATGCCCTGGCTCTGCGATTAAGAAAGACGAAGACATTTTAACCACCGCGTACTGGCTGCAAGACGCGTTTGATTACCTCGCGATGGGTAACTACCCTTACGAGGATGGGTACATTTTGATGGGCGACGGAACGTTACCGGCTTTTCCTTTTAGAAAAGCATGTAGTAAAAAACTTGGCGATGCGACTTTGGCGAAAAAAGGGCGCGACGCTTTGATAGCCGCGCTTGCCGACTTCGCGGGCGTGTATTACAACTACAGTGGGACGCTTTCTTGCTTTGACTCCCTTAACGTTAATGGCCCTAACGCTGAAACTAAAGTGGACACAAACTTGTGGGACTGGCAATATTGCACCGAGATGTTCATGCCGAGTTCCCGAGACGGCGTGCGGGATATGTTTTTTTCGCAACCCTGGAACGTTACTGAACAGGTAAAAAGATGCAACGACGTTTGGGGCGTGACTCCCAAACTACGGTGGGCGGATACGTTGTTCGGAGGAAGAAGGTTAAAAAGTGCGTCTAACATACTATTCAGCAACGGCGCGTTAGATCCCTGGTCTAAGTTAGGGGTTATGCGGACCACAGACTTCAACGACGTTCTTAACGATAAAAAAGGAATGGTCGCGATCGAGCTTCAAAACGGAGCGCACCATTTAGATTTCTTCTGGAGCCGGGAGCATGATTCCGATGAGCTGAAACAAGCGAGAGAGGTGGAACGGTTCTGGATAGGGAAGTGGATCAAGCAGAAACGGGGGAAGAAAAAAGGTGGAGTAGCGGTGGAATGAATTCTTTTCATACTGAGACGTATTGAACGCATTCTCCTCGCTTCTTCTCTCACAAATTCCTCTCAAAGTTTCTCAGCTTTGTTCCCCCCCATCCTCGGCGGCCAGTCGAACTGCCAGCCGATGATGCCCGCAGATTGTGAGGTGGGCCCGCCTGGGAAGTGTTTCGCCTCGGTGGGTTCGCAGAACGAAAAAAACAAGTGTCCGTCGGATCGTCGAACTCGCGGGCACACCGCGACGGTCCACAGCGTTCCCAACAACGTACCGACCACGCACATCGCGAAAAAAGTCGCCATCACGACGTAGGTTCTGAGACGTCGGCCGTAGAACACGCGTTTGATTTTTGTTGATAGCCTTGGTTTGATAACAGATCGGCTGCTTTTGACCGTTCCAGTACCACCCTTTACTTTCAAATAGTCGATATCATCCTCAGTATCGAGCGCGTTATCCACCAAGTTGAAAGGCCTTCTAAGGTCGATGTCGTGGAACCTGTGCTGCGCGAACGCGGAGAGGAACGAAAAGCAAAGCTCGATCGCGAGTAGTCGGAACGCTTGGCCCATTAGTGAATTATAGTCAGTAGTTCTGGGTAAGGTACTTACTCCATCAATAACATTAATGCCTCCGGTGTTGTCATCATACGTATCAGGTGCACTAGGTAGGTTAAAGGTTGCCATGAAACTAGTCAGAGTCGCGACGGACGCTAACTCGCAAAAGGAATTCGCTAAAACCGACGAAACATGTATGTCGTCGGCTTTTTTTGCCGCGAGTAAAGCATCGGCGGTGTTAGTCCCTAACGTGTACCTAGTGAAAAACGCATCCCGGTGTTTTAACGTCAATTTCATCATCAACTCGTTTAGCGAAATAACAAACTGCACGGTTAACAAATCAACGGCACCGTCATTAGTCATCATGAACAGTAACAGGCGGCTGTACACGGACTGGTTGATAATCGGGCCCATGAACGAAGCGACGTCTAGACCGGCGCCCGGGCTAGGTGATAACAACGCGATGTGCCGTTGCGCTGTTTTCATGGCTTCCCAGATCATAGGGTCTACTAGGAAGCGGATTAATAACTTCAACGTAATACTATACCTAGGCGATCCAGAAACGTTCAGAAACCCAATGGCGAATATATACGTTAAGCCGCCTAGTGAGCAGTAAATTATGTAAAGTGAAAATTTCGAGACAGTTGATTCATCGCGTAAGCGGTTGTCGGATACAAACAGCCAAAGGCCTGCAATAAAACAGGTAAAGGAAACGCACCAACTGCCCAATTGCTTGTGTCCTGTGATCTGGTAGTCGAACAATGGGACGGTGAAGAAAATGAGGAACAAAATGAGGTATAGGAGGCCTCGAACCTTCCCGGCGTTCAACGTCGACTGAATGAATCCATTCTTGTCACTTTTCTTTCCCCAAAAGCCTTTTCCAGTTGCGGGCGATAGCGTCCAGGCTAACATCATTGCGAACGGCGCGTTGTCCGTTGACCATGAACTCCAAAGCCGAGTGGCACGTACCATGTACACGTTCCAGCTCCCCCAATCGCTCATCGGGCGGAATACTTGTTCGTCGAAATTCGGGACGAAGCACCGGTGCCACTTCCGGGTGATTTCAGTTGGACCGCCTTGGTCCAAAAGCGACACGTCCAGACCCACGGAGCACTTCGCCTCGATCGCGGACGCGACGTGGTGCAGCGCGAAGGACACAACAAACGCGGAAACCAGAATGTAACGCATGTGTGACCACCACGCGGACGCGCTTTTGCCTAAACTCGACCGCTCCGCGAAGAACATCGCGTCAGGCGCCGCCGCGTTGACGGGTCGCTCCGTCTGCGCGTGCCGCTTCGGTGCGCTGGAAGTCCCGGATTCCAAACCCGTCAACTGAGGTACGCCCCACGCCAACCGACGGCAAGGCGCGCAGGAGGCGACGGACGCCATGGAAAATATGAGGAATGCTTAGGTATATGTGGGGTAAAGGGCTGTCGACGCTACAGAAAATGCCCTGCTACCTGCTCGACGTGCGACGCGCACGTCAGAGTGCGCGATGGTTGTGCGGATTTGGGAGACGTCCAAGAAACGAACCGTCACTCGATTTCATTTTTTTCCATTTTCGGTCACTGAATCAAAGGCTACGCTACTCACATCCTCATCGCGCGTCGTTTCCCGTTGGCTAACCCGTCGAACCCGTCGTTTCTCTTTCGTCGCGATATCGCCCCAGTGATGTGGGTTCCATTTCTCGCACCACCATCGTCCGACCAGGGCTTAAAAACTCTGGCGGGCGACGGTGGCGGGTGAGGGTGCGTTTCGTTTGTATCCCTTACCGAATTTCCCGATTTTTCACCGCCATCTCCATTCTCAACTCCAATCCCTCCTACTCGATCCAACCCTTCCGCCATCGACGGATTTCGTTTCGCCCTCCACGCCTTCTTCGCGTTCCGCTGGTGCCGCATCCCGGTCGTGAAATCAATGCCGATTTGCATAAAGCCCACCATGAATACTTTCATTATTGCGAGCACAGCGGCGAGATTCACCGCCCATAGAAACGCGAAGAAAAGACAAAGGTACCGCCGCTTTCTGGGATTGTTCTTCACCGTGGATTCACTTCTCAACCGCTCATCCTTCTCAACGACTTCGTTGACAACCTGTGAAATCGTAACGCCGTTCAACGCGTGTCTCCTCGCGGCATTTTTTACTCGGTTGGGGTCTTTGAGCAACCCAGCAGTTCTGTCCAACGCATCTGCCAATCTTTCACAACCGTCCTTTGCCCCAAAATCCAACAAGCTCCCTCTGTCCTCCGTCTTCATGTCAATCTGGTCCGTAAACCCCTGTGCGTTTTGAAGCAACGCGGGGGTGCCTAAGTGCGCGGCTTCGTACGGCACGTTCCCGAAGGTTTCGAACGCGGACGCGGATACCACCCAATCACACGCGGCGTAGACCAAAGCTAATTCAGTTCTCGGTCGCATTCCTGGAAGTACAATTACACGCGGTGGGTCGTGCCACTCACCCACGACCTCCCGCATAGGCCCGTCGCCGACGAACACCAAAGCCACGCCCGCGGGTCTGCACTGTTTCAGTAAGTGTAACCTCTTTTCCGCGCTCCAGCGGCCGACATACGCGAGTAACGGTCGGTCAGGAGCACCTCCACTCAACTCGAATCGTGAACTCACAATTTCTTCTTTGGAGTATTTCTCAGCCGCCGCGACGACACCATCCACGGGCAACGGCCTGTAGTGCCTGTCGCACCACTTGATCCCTCTTTTCCTCAGCTGTGACATGAACGATGGCGAGGTGGTGACACACGCGGAACTTAACCTTCCCGCGCTCCCCTGAAGAAACGCCGCGCTTTGCGGAAGCAGATTGATCCCGTCCAGCTGCGCGATGTCGGTGTGAATCGAGTACACTAAAGGGACGTTCGCGCCGGCGCATAGTAATGCGAGCGGGACGTTCGAAAACAAATCGGTCATGATGACGCAGGAGGGACGCGTTGATGTATTGTCATTCGCATCATCAGACTGACTTACGAGTCGGTTCCATATTTTCCACACAAACCCGATACCCGGCGAGTCCGTCAAGGTACCTGGGAAGTTCGCGAGGCGGTACCGGGGAATTTTTGTTGCAGGGTCGTTTGAATCCACCGTCCACAGCTCTACGCACCACCCGTCTCTTTCCAGCTCAAGGGAGTACTCCCTCCACCTTGCGGCGACCCCGCCCGCGCCATTGATATCGGTCGTGGACGGGACCAACAGAAGAACAACTCCTCGATCGGAGGATGAAGATGTGGTACCTGGGGTTGGGAAGGACATTTCACCCACGCTGTTTGCTACTTGGTGATCACCCGTCTGAACTTTACTCGTCGTGTTCCTCGCCTACCGCGGTTCGAGTTATACCAGCTTTGAGCCGTGGACGGTACGAACGTCTCTCGCACACGCACGAACCGTGATGGCATAAATCTTCCACGCGTGCCGAGATCGCGGGGATCCTCCGAGGCTTCCGCGCAGCAGCCTGTGGGACCCACCGGGCCTTCGATGGAAACCACCAAGGGTCCCTTGAGATACCGTCAACGGCCTCAACGTGCCGTCTACCCAAACGCTATGCCACACACCCGCAACAACCAGGCGGCGTCGTGGCTTCTGGCAGAACGGTGTTGATGGCAACGCCGTTTCGAAATGCTGGCGATTGCTCATCCAAATGTTGGCGCGAGATCGACTAGAAAACCGCCCTTGGGTCATTCTTAAGTTAATCAGAGGGACTCGTCCTTCACTCATTTTTTCTCCACCTGGAACATCTTCCAAACGTGTCGTCCGTCTCCGGCACTACTGTCACGCGCGGTTGCCTCGCCTCCGCACGCGTATCGTCGTCATGACGATCATCCAGTACTTCGCGGCCCTTCTGGCCATGGGGGCGTTGTTGGCGTACCTCGTAAGTGCACGTTCTAAACGCGTTTCAAGGCGGGCGCCTCTCTCCCTTTCCCGTTCGAACGCGTAAGAGAGATGTGCTGTGCCGCCGCGACGAGCACGACCGAGCGAGTTTCTAAACGCCTCCGCGCCATGTGCTGACCCTTCCCCAACCATCCTCCCACCGCAGTTCCAACGCATGTACAAGATCGGCCTTACCCTGATGGTGCGTGCGCAACCCGACCCGATCAAGCCGAGATCGCGTCGCCAGTGGATCTTTAAGAGTCTTTGAAGTGGCGCGATTTTTCAGACTTGGAGGAACTCTTTAAATTTTTGTATTGCGAGATTCAACGCGTATGTCTTGCTTCTGTATTCTGACCATGTATATCTTTCCACACAACCCTACCCATGCAGGCCACTTCCCCCACCCCCACGGGCGCCCGTTTCGCGTCCGGCATCCTCCGATCCTTCGCATTCGACGAGGACAAGTTCTTCAACGCGGATGGGGCGAGTCCCGAAATCGCGGAGCAACGCAAAGCCGGCATGAACCGACTGGCGGATTCATTCAACAAGCAGTTCCCCAAGAGTCTCGAAGCGGCTGAAACGTTCCTCGACGGTATCTCCGATTTGCGGTTCACGGACACCAACCGCGTGCCTTTCCCTTTTCAAAAGTTAGTCAGGGAGAAGCTCAACGTCGCATCGTTGGCAATTTCATCCGAAGGGCCTAACATCATGGATCTTGACGGCAACAAGACTTTAGACGTCAGCGGCTCGTACGGCGTCAACGTGTGTGGGTACGACAACTACAAGCGGTGGATCTCGGAGGGGTGGGATGCTACAAAGGAATTAGGCCCGGTGCTAGGGCCTCTCCACCCCATCGTGGGTGAAAACCTGGCGATGATCAAGAGCGTGTCCAAGCTGGACGAAGTTTCGTTCCACATGTCCGGCACCGAAGCCATCATGTGCGCCGTGCGCCTCGCCGCGTTCAACAAACGCCGAAACCTCGTGGTATGCTTCGCGGGCGCGTACCACGGCTGGTGGGACGGCGTACAGCCTGGCCCGGGGAACGAACGCAAGATCACTGATGTTTTATGTTTGAAGGATATGAGCGCTGCTTCTCTCGCCGCGATCAAAGCGAGAGCTTCGGAAATCGCCTGCGTCATCGTCAACCCCCTCCAGGGCTTCAACCCCAACAGTCCCCCCCCGAACGACATGGTGCTGATGACCGCGGCGATCCGCAAGGCGGCGAGCACGGATACGCTTGACAGCTACGCCATCTGGCTGAAAACCCTGCGCAAGCTGTGCACCGACGTCGACGTCCCGCTGATGTTCGACGAAGTGTATACCGGGTTCAGGATGGCGCCGGGCGGCGCGCAGGAGTACTACGGCGTCAACGCTGATATGGTGGTGTACGGCAAGACGCTTGGGGGCGGTATGCCCGTGGGCGTGGTGTGCGGCAAAAAAGAGCTGATGAAGCGCTTCGATCCCGAGCACCCGTTGAGGGTGAGCTATGTGATTGGAACGTTCAGTGCGCTGCCGTTGACGATGGGCTCGATGAACGCGTTTCTCAAGTGGGCCACTTCACCCGACGCGCGAACTGTGTACTCCACCGTTGGCACGAAGTTTGACGCCTGGATCAAGGACACGAATACGGCGCTGAAGAAGGAAAACCTTCCCATCGCGGTGCACAACCTAACAACAGTGTGGACCATCATCTTCAACCAACCCGGGCGGTACCACTGGATGTTCCAGTACTACTTAAGGGCGGAAGGCATCGCGCTCTCGTGGGTCGGGACCGGAAGGTTGTTGGTCTCGCTTGATTTCACGGACAAGGACTTCGAAGTGTGCCGCGCTGCTTTACTCAGAGCGGCGAAGCGCATGCGCGACGACGGGTGGTGGAACCTCGGTACGCCCGACAAGCCCATCACCGCGTCGTCCATCGGCCAGGGCATGGGCAAGGAAATGGCGTACCACACTGTGATGAAGACGGTTCGTGAAGGGCTTCTCGGGGAGATTCTGTGTCTGCCCGAACAAGACGGCCCCAGGGCGCCAATCGCGACGCCTCCCGAAACGTTAAAAGGGTTCTACGAAGAGGTCATGAGGCGCAAAGCGGATGATCACAAAGCCTCGCACAGCAACTGCGTGAACCAGTTCATGCACCTCATCAGCAGCACGATCTTCATCTTCAACTACTACACCATCTGGGGCAACTGCACGACGACGATGGTGCTTGGATTGTTTTCGTTATTCCTGCGTCAAAGCGGGCACGCGATTTTCGAACCCCCCTGTCACGACGAGGAGGAGCTTCTGTTGGGGTTCAACACACGTTCCAAGTGCTTCGTCGTGGCGGGGTACACCTTGGCGCCTATTATCACGCTATTACAGCTGTCAAACACGGTTAACTTCGTACAAGCGCTGGAGCCGGTGGCGAAATCCTGGCTTTTAGTGACTTTATTCTTCGTGTTAGGGCACACCGGCCTCCTGTGGATGCAATACGGGTTCAAAATCGCGATGGTGTGGCTCGTGAAGCTCATCACCGACCCGTTCACTGATGTCGCCGCGTACTACCCGAGCGCGATGAACGTGTGGACCACCCCTGATTGGAAGGACTTCCAGGGGTGGGAGACGCTTCAGGCGCACTTGAGGGGCGATCCTAAGGGGAGCCAGAAGAAAGTGCAGTGAGAGTTGACTTTTGACAACGCGAGACGAACGAGAAAGAAGCCGCACGCGTTTCGCCAAACAAGGTAGCTTCACGCGTTTGAATATACTAATTGCACATAACACACGTCTTCTTGCACTACTCTACTCTGTGTGCCATAGCTAGTACGACGCAAGCTATGTTGAATGCCCATATTAATATATAAATCATTCGATCATCTAACTAAATCTAACTACGCGTTGGTCGCTAAGACATTGAAGAAGTGGTACACTTCGTCTTTGTCCTGGACTCCTATTTGGGTGCCACAGGTTGCGCACGCGGTTCTGTGATAGAACTCATCCTTTTGGGGACTTCCCGTTGCATTCGCGTCGCCGTCTCCATTCACGTTTAAATCAGCCTCCCTCCACCGCTCCCTCAAATTCACCTTTACGTTCCGAACGAACATGGCTCTCCACTGGCCGTCCACAGCCGCGTGCTTTTGACAATCAATCGTCACGATCTCGAGGCAACACGGACAGCTTAAAATCGCATCGCTTTGTCGGTTGTTTCGCTGTTTGTTCACCCACTTCTCATCGAGATCGTCAAGCTCAGCGGCGAACAGCGGGTCGGCGGACTCTTTTCCCCGATTCCCTTCACCAAGCTCATCTGACTCCGACCCACTGCTGCTCGCTAACTCGCCATCAGACCGCCAGTGCGCGGCATCCGACGGGCCGTCGACCTCACTGGGAACGACGCGACCAGCACCCCAGCGCTCCATGTTGTGTCGACAGGTACAGAGATGTAGTTCAGAAAGAAGAGACGAAATTATTTGGCTGATGATGACAAAAACTATACTCGTCTTATTCCCTCTTCACGCGTTTCTCCCTGACTGTCTTCCCTTTGAAAGATTCACCCTCCACCGTCATCCACAACAGACTCGTAAATAACCCCCACCACACAACTTTCAACACCACCAACAAATCAAGATTAAGAAACACCGCGGGCGCGACGAACGTACAAACCGTGGCGACGTGTAAAACTGATTTCCCGAAATAATTTTGAGAATTTATAAAACTCGAGAACGTTCGTTCAGTCACCAGCGCGACCGCGGTGACTAATCCCCACAGCAACCACTGCCTTGTGAACCCGTGAAACAGCGTAGACACCACCACGGAGCCTAAAATACCGCGAACACCCCCGCCCAGCGGCACGAAAACTCTCGTGTAGAAGAACGTAAAGAACGACGCATGAAATCTTCTCCAGAACCTTGACGGACTTTGACTCGCCGTTGTCCAAAACTCTGGCGTGTCGTGAGGAATGATATTACGTATCTCCCCTCCCTCCTCTCTTATCACCCCGCCCTCCAGATAACTCCCCAACACCCACGACAACCCGAACACGACGTGACTGGTGATCCAGGACACGGTGGCGAAGGAAAGGACTTGGAGGAAGGTTGGGATCGAACACGCGTCGAGAAAACTTTTATGAATTCCATTTTTCGCGGAGAAGAATGTCGTCACCGGCGCGTACCCTAACGCGAACAGCACGTCGACGAGAAGACACCAAAGCACGATTTTTGTAAGTGCTGATATCAATGCAAGTAGGTGATGTCGCAAAGCATCTCTTTTATCAATATTGTATGGGCATTTAGTCTCGTCGTGTTTTTGTCGTCTCCACTCCGCGTGCGGAATCAGCGGCCCGCACTGGTACGTCGCGGGGTGGAGCGCGAAGTTCACCAGGTCCGTGAAGGAACCGTATGCGCATTTAGTCAGGGTATTTTCGGAACTAGGCACAGTGTTCTTCGCGGTATCATCCACAACCATATTCAAGCGATCCATAGTCCTATCAAGCAAACGTAAGCTTGTGAACTTCTGCGCGCGCCAAACTGTGAACGTCGAGTTTTTGAGAAATCCGTTTTTGAATATTTCGTGAAGAGACGTTTTGGTTATATGTTTCGTGACTGACTTTCTTGCTGCTCTACCTATCGATACCCCTAGTGCACCTGCTACGTACTTTTTGGTCTCCAACACATTCAAAGTTGAAAGCTCCAGGAGTAGTAGGAACCACGCTACAGCTGTGTGTAATTTGCGTTTCGTGTGAATGTCAGTCTTGAAAAAGTTACTCAAACGATTCTCCAAGACGTGTTCAAGGAAAACGTGACCGAGAAGATGCGCAGCCGCGATGGCGAGACCAACTACCCCATGAGTTAGAAAAACATTCAACACGACGCATACGAAGTCGGTAATTCTTTTATTACTCTCCGTGTCCCTAAAAACACGACTTGCGATGTATTTAAGTACCACTAAAATCCCATAGGTTGCGATTTGCGTCGGCGCCACCAAACGTTGCCACTCGAAAAATCGAAAATGCGCGCTTCGTTCGACGGAATAATATTTCAAAGTGGTTCCAAAAGCAGTCACTGAAGTTTTCAACTGAAAGCCTGCGAGAATGAGAGCCATCACAAGTACACAACAAAAAACGAAGCTTGTGACTCTTGACATGAGCAAAGTAGATCCTTCAGTACACTTCGCATCCTTGTATGTCTCCGACGCATCGAGATCTAAGAAATCCAATGCATCGCCCGACGCGTCGCTTCCCAAAAGCCCGGGCACTCGTCGACACAACTCTTTGACCAACAGTCGGGTACTCGGTGCATCAATCAAAACCAACGTAGGTTCCAAATGCACCTTCAGCTCAAACTCTAATATAGAAGTCAACGTCACGGCGGCGAAGGAATCCAGCGAGCCCGAGTCGAGCAATCGCGTCATCGGCGTTATTTTATTTTTGTCACCGCCGAACCGCTTGACGACGAACGCAAGGATGTTTCTCTCCATCGACGCTCGAGTATATTGAACACCTTTGTGTCTGACTAACTGCGTTAGGGCATCGAGACCATCGGGGAATACGGTTTCGGTGCTAGACTGTTTACCCATACCATCACCCATACCATTCATAACATTAACCGCCGCGATTTGAAACGCGTCAAACTCGTGTTTCAAAAATAAGTCTTTGCATTTTTGTCGCTTCTTCTTCCCGCTCCCCGTCCGCATTTCTGCAACCGAGTTCGGTTTCAGTAATTTTATATCAGATCTTTGAATCAACAGCCCGTGCGTCTTTGCGATCAAAGTGCGTATTTGATCGATTAAATTTGATGCCTGCACAGGGCGCATTGTTACACCGTAAGTATCTCGAACTTCGGCGACCAGGCCGAGTTTAGTGCGGTGGGTATTTACTGGAGTGTTGCCATTTTCCGCCTCTTCTTCGTACGCGAACGCCACCACCCCCGCGTTTCGAAACAACGGCTCGTTTTTCTTTTGAGTTAATGACCCTTCATTCATATAGGTACTTCCAAAGTCCATCACCACCCGTTCTATGTCTTCCGGCGAGAAACTCCGCCCGTTTACTTTAAACGCGTCTTTCAATCGGCCGGTGATGAAAAGTTGGCCGCAACGAATAAAGCCCAAATCGCCGGTGCGAAGAAATGTAGATTGTACGGGCAAACAGTCTGAAAGTGGATATGCACTTTCCAAGAGTACTTCGAACGTGGAACCCTTGGTGAACCCAGAACTCGTGAGGTACCCGAACGCCACGGAGTCACTTCGGACCCAAATTTCACCCACGCAGGCGTTCGAAACCTCTCGAAACGTATCAGGGTTCACGACTCTTATATCGGGGTCGAAGGAGTTCTTGTTGATTGAAATATTTACGCCCTCGATCGCGCCGCAGCTCGAGACGCGCATCGAGGAACGTTCAGACTGTTTAGTCATACAATCAAGTTCACTGCGGGCGACAACGATGCCATGCACCTCAAGCGCCTCCCGTTCAACCTGCAAAACCTCAAGACTCCCGTCGCACACGTACACTGTGCTCTCCGCGAGTCCATACCCCGCGCGCATCGAGTTTTGGTTCCACCCGAAACTCCCCGAAAAGGTGTTAGCAAATAATTCTAAAGTATCCGGCTGAACTCGCTCAGACGCGTTCAAACACGACCTTAACTTACTCAAATCGAGCGGTTCATTGAGCGTTTTATTATTGATAGTATTGCTCCTGACTAATTGCCCACTGCCATTGCCAAACCGCATGGCGCACAACCGGTACGCGAAATCAGGGCCTTGTGTCATCGTCGCTGAGTATTGACTGGCTAAGCGCATCCAACTCGCCGGGTCCCGCGCGAAGGACAGAGGCGAGTAGAATATTCCAGTCGTAGTTGGGGGGGTTGTATCGATTGTCTGACTGTTTGCACGATTCGTATAACTTTTTAGCAGCGTAAAGTCGCCTGCAATTGTCAGCGGGACAAGGTACGCCCCGACCAAGCCCATGTCGTGCATGTGCGGGAGCCACGATACGTTGCAATCGGACGGCGTGATTTTTAACCTCTCTCGAATCAACGCGCAGTTGGAGGATAAATGTTTATGACCGATAACAACGCCTTTCGGCGTCCCGGTGCTTCCGGAAGTGCACTGCACGAACGCGATGGAGTCACTTGAGTTGGGAGGTACACGTAATACCTGAATATCTGCTCCCTTGCCTTTTTTCTTATCACGATTAATCCCAACTAGTCGTTCCATGGATACCCAGGCGAAGGGGGCTTTTTTTTCGAGTTCAGTATTTTTTATGAAACTCGAAACTTGCAACGCTCCGTCGGCGAGCGCAAACGCCGTCGAGTATGACCTAGTAGTCAGGCATATTCGCGCGCCTGAAAGGTGTGCAATGCCAAGCATGGCCTTGCGCTCTTCCTGAAACCTTGCTAAACTCCCTGTGGGGTCGGGGGGGCGCGCTGGAACCGCGACGACGCCTGCGGCGTGACACGCCAGGAACGCGACTAGGAATTCAAGGCCGGGAGGGAAGCACAACAGGAGAACAACTTTCTTTTTGGGTTCTTCGTCGGATGCGTGGGAGTTCAGCGCGTCGTTGCTTGTACTGTCATTCTGGACGTCACTGGTCCAGCTCGACACTTGGATGCTCCTCTCGTCAAGCAACCTCAAAATCGCGTCTCGAGTCATTGCGACGTGTTTACTGAGCGTCTCCGCGTCCAGTCTTGTTTTCTCGAACGTAAGGCCGTCGTCCAGGTAACAATAGTTGAAACGAGTCGGGTGCAGGTCGGTCCACAGACTTAAACCGTCAAGGGGGTGGCACAAAGGGTTGCGGGTTGGGGAGGGTTCATCACGGTGCGTGTCGCGGTGCTCCTCGGGGGCTTCGGGCATGCTGGCGAGGGAGGGTCGTGCGCGCGAGGGAGTGGAGACCCGAGTTCGGAGACACGAGAGTGGGAAGTGAAAAAGTGTTGCTTCGAGAGACAGTTTTAGATCTCGATTGGGAGATTTTTTTTTGCCAGCCTGTGATTGGTGCAAATCCGGTTGTGGATTTGTCCCTCTAGCTATCACGCTATCCGTCGTCCCATACTCCACGGCACGCCCCTCCACCATGGCCGCTGTCGCTGGTTCCCAAGTGTTGGCACGCCCCCGCGCGCCTAACACGCTGCGCAAAACAGGCGCGCGCGTCTCCGTCCGCGCGGTGCGCACCACCGCTCGTGCCGATGCAGCGAAATACGACACCGTCATCATCGGCGCCGGCGTTTCCGGTTTATCGACCGCGTTCACGTTACAGAAGGACAGCCCTGGGACGACGATGCTGGTCACCGAGGCCAGGGATCGCGTAGGAGGCAACATCACGACTCGTTGCGAGAACGGGTACACGTGGGAAGAAGGCCCGAATTCGTACCAACCCGGCGATCCCATTTTGACGTTAGCGTGCGACGCGGGCATGAGAGATGACATTCTTCTCGCGGACCCGAACAGCGATAGGTACGTGCTGTGGGACGGAGAGTTAAGGGCGTTGCCGAAGGATATCCCCACCGCGGTGTTGGGGACGTTCCTCACCTGGCCTGGGAAGATCAGGGCTGGGTTAGGCGCAATCGGCATCCGCCCCCCCGCGCCAGGAAAGGAAGAATCCGTCAAGGAGTTCGTTTCAAGGAACTTGGGTAAGGAGGCGTTTGAGCGCCTAATCGAACCCTTCTGCTCGGGTGTGTATGCGGGCGATCCCGCGATGTTGAGCTCAGTCGCCGCTACTGGCAGGGTGCAACGCCTGGAACCGCTAGGTGGCTCACTAGTCGTAGGCGCGTTGAAAGCGCAGAAGGAGGCCTACGACGCGGCGAAAGCGAGAGGGCCGCGAGATCCCCGATTACCAGCGGTGCTCGGGCAAACCGTCGGGTCGTTCAAAGGCGGCTTGAAGACGTTTCCCGAAGGCTTGGCCAAGAAACTCGGGGGTGAGCTTGTCAAAACCGAATGGAAGGTTGAGCAAATTACTAAGAATGCGGACGATTCTTTCACTTTAGTGTATTCAACTCCTTCAGGGAAACAGACCGTGGAAGCCACTACTGTGGTGATGACTGCCCCCGCGTACGTCGCCGCCGACGTCATTGCAGAGATGGCCCCGAAAGCGAGTGAAGAGTTAAAGAAGTTCTACTACCCCCCTGTCGCGAGCGTGACGGTGAGCTACCCCGAAGATTCTTTCAGGCTCGATGGCACCTCAGCACTCCCAGAAGGAGGCTTGACCGGCTTCGGCCAATTACACCCCAGGTCGCAAGGAATCCGAACGCTCGGCACCATTTACTCCTCGTCCCTCTTCAAAGACGACGACCGCCAACCCGCGGGCGAGTTCATGATCCTGAACTACATCGGAGGCGCCAGGGACGTGGAGATCAAGAACCTGACCGATGAACAACTGGTCCAAGCCGTCCACGAAGATGCTTTGAAGACGATTTTGAAACCGAACACGCCGCTGCCGAAAACCGTCGGCGTCAGAGTTTGGGAAAAAGCCATTCCCCAATTCAACGTCGGACACTTGACCATTTTGAACGACGCGAAGAAAGAATTAAGCAACGCTGGATGCGACGGGCTATTTTTGGGCGGCAACTACACCGCCGGTGTAGCCCTAGGTAGATGCGTGGAGTTCGGGGTGGAACAGGCGAAGGAGCTTGAGCAGTACGTGGCGAAGAAAGCGGCAAACAAGGGCGTGGAGCAAGTAGCGAGGTAAGATTGATGATTTGTGAAAAGACATAGTGATGCATTTTTACTGGAGACATCAATGACGCAGACTCATTGCTCATACAAAACCTCAACCCTACATCCCCAAACCCTAAACCAAATCTCTAAACCCCCATCAGTCCCCCCCGGCCTTTGCCCTTCTGCGTGAAAAGCCTTTTGACGTAGTTGGCTTGGAAGAACGCAGTGCCCACTAACGCGCACGCTTCGAGTAAGGAATACCCAAACACGCGTCCGTTGATTGTTTCCGTGGTTTTGCGATGTGCCGCGTCGCGTTGCTTTTGGTAGGTTACTTCGATGCGCACTTCGCCACTTACTTGGCGAAGGCTTTGAAGCGCTTTCTCTAACTCAGATAAGTTACTGGTAGTAGCCGCGTCGTGTGAGTAGTGATGCCCAACCACCGCGTTGTAAAACAGCGTAACGGGAGTCTTTTTCAAATTCGTGAAGCAAAATTCGTGATCACCCGCAGTCTCCGCGTCAAACTCAAAGCGATGTTCATTGGAATGCCTAGTAGTATAAACAATTTGCCGCTTCGCATCCCGCACGTTCAAGTCAAACGCCCCGTCCCACTTGTTCCCCCGCGTTTGCTTCCCGTTCCCGTCGTATATTCTCATGAACGATCCGGAAAATGTGTCGCCCTCATTCGCCGCGTGCTCCATGAAACACTCCTTCGCATCCTTGTCGACTTCGACTTTTAGGGCGGTTGCGGATGGGAGTGCGATCGCCAGCAGCACAGCGACGAACAAGGCAACACGCCCTACGTGACCTACGCGACCCTTCATGGTCTGATCGCCCTAGGGGTCGTGTCCGCGGAAGTGAAGACGGGCCGCGGCAGATCGGCAGAAAGTGTGCCAAAAAGTCTTTTGCACCTGGAATCTCGGACGACGACAAGTTATTAGACCAAGAGGAGGGACAAGTTGGAAGTGCCGAATGTTAATATCGTCCAAGATCATCCATCGACAACCCACACTCTCGCGCGCCGACCCACACGGTCGGCTCCGCGCGATGGGCGTTCCTAAGTTTTACCGATGGCTCAGCGAGCGGTACCCGATGTTGAACCACAGTTGTGATGCCGGTTCCGTGCCGATCATCGACAACTTGTACTTAGACATGAACGGCGTGATTCACAACTGCTCGCATGGGGCTGGAACCGACGTGAACACGCGCATGACGGAAGACGAGGTACGTGACACGCGATTGAAACCGGCCGATCAGGGTTCGTTCATCGTCACACGATGATGGCCACGCACGACGTTTGAATTAATACCAGCCCAACCCTAGATGTCAGCGTCGGGATCGCTCCCTACGACGCGATCGCCCGAATCGTTGTTTCCGCCCTTTTCCCGCCCGTGTCAACTATTTTTTCAATCTCATCTTTCAATTTCAGGTGTCTGACTCACGTACTCACTCTTGCCCCACTTCCCTTACCTCTCACCCCTACAACAGATGATGTCCAAAGTATTTGCGTACCTGGACCACATCTTCCGGATGGTCCGACCGAGACGATTGTTGTACATGGCCATCGACGGCGTGGCGCCGCGCGCGAAGATGAACCAACAACGAAGCAGAAGATTCAGATCTGCGTTGGAGGCTGAGAAATTGAAAGCCGAAGCGGCGGCGAAGGGCGAACCGGAAGCGGCTGGGGAGCCGTTTGATTCGAACTGCATCACTCCTGGAACGCCGTTCATGCAGCGTCTCTCCGCCCATCTAAAGTTCTACGTCCAGAAGAAGCAAACAGAGGACCCTCTTTGGCAGAAAGCTACTGTCATTCTGTCCGGCCACGAAGTGCGAGGCGAGGGCGAACACAAAATCATGGAGCACATCCGATGGGCGCGAGGCGAACCGGGGTGGGACCCTAACCAGACGCACTGTTTATATGGGCTGGATGCGGATCTTATCATGTTGGCGCTTGTGACGCACGAGCCGCACTTTTGTCTGTTGCGTGAGGTTGTGAAGTTTGGCGCGGGGGCTAACAGTGGCCAACCTTCTCGCGAAACTTTGCAGAATCCCACGGACGACGGCTTTCTTTTGTTACATGTAGGGCTACTCCGGGAGTATTTAGACCAGGAGTTCAAGGGTATCGCCCCCGATTTACCCTTCAAATACGACTGCGAACGCATCGTTGATGACTTCGTGTTGTTAAGCATGTTGGTTGGGAACGACTTCCTTCCTCCGTTGCCCACTTTGGATATCGCGGAAGGAGCGCTGAACGTGCTGTTCTCGACGTACCGAGAATTGCTCCCAACTTTAGGCGGGTACGTCTCCGGCGACGACGGCGGTGGAACGTTCAACGCGAAGCGGCTGGAGACGATCTTGGACGTGATGGGGGAGATGGAAGCAAATGTGTTGGCGGATCGGTCAAGAGACGCGCAAGCTAATGAGGAACGACAAGCGAGGAAAGCTTCTGGAGGACGGGGGTTCGGCGGGCGCGATAAAAATTCAAAACCCGACGCCAAAAAACCTTCGGAAGTGGACGACAGGTTCAAGAGAGCGATGGCCGCTTTGGCGGACGGCGCTGGGGCGGACGACGCCGTTGCTGCTGCGCTGAAGCCCGATGCCCCGCTGGAACCCACAACCACTGATGAAAACTCTGGAATTTCTGCGGACCCGACAATGATGTCCGCGGCGAAACGCGAAATGTTCGAAGAAGGCGGCGGCGGAATCGACGGGTGGAAGGAGATGTACTACCGGGAAAAACTGAGGTTGAAAATAGGTGAAGCGCCTCCGTTGGCGGATTTAAGGCAAGCTTACTTCGAGGGTTTAAGCTGGGTGTTACAGTACTACTACCGGGGCGTCGTGTCCTGGACTTGGTACTACCCCTTCCACTACGCGCCGATGGCGAGCGACTTGGCGGACGGGTTGGGTGCTTTGACTGCGGAGTTTGATTATGGGGTTCCTTTCAGGCCCTTTGAGCAGCTCCTCGCAGTCCAACCTCCTCAGAGTTCAGCATTGCTCCCTGAACCTTTTAGATGGTTGATGTCTGCCCCGCACTCCCCTCTCGCCCCCTTCTTCCCTTCCGAACTGAAGGTTGATTTCGAAGGAAAAAGAAACGACTGGGAAGGCGTCGTGTTACTGCCGTTTCTGGACGAGGACCTGTTGAAGAGCTGCATTCAAAGCGTGCCGGCGAGTAAGTTGACGGATCAACAGATTCTTCGCAACAAACCAGGGCCGCTTGTTGTTTTTCAGCACAACCCGGATGGAAGTGATGCCGTCATCTCGACGTTACCCAAGGTTTTTGCAGGGTTACATCCTTGTAAGAGTAGAGCGTTAGAGTCTATGCCGCCCGGGGAGTTCCCGTTGAGCCGAAAGTGCTTCGGCGGCGACGACTCGTTACTCCCGGGTGCGCACCTCGGAATCAAGCGACCTCCGGGATTCCCAACCATGACCACGCTTCAATCCACTGGTATGTTGAAGTCCGCGGGTGTCAACGTGTTCGGCACCGCTTCGAAGAAGGAGTCGCTGATTTTGCGCGTGGACAAGAAAGGGGACAAAGGGTTGCTAGTTGGAGGTAGTGATGATGTGAGTGACGACAACTCTGGCGCTGCTCAATACCAGCACCTCGTTGGCCAGCGCGTGCACGTCGGTTGGCCGTATTTAACCGAGTCTGTTGTGACTGCCGTGAGTGACAAACGCGAAAAGATCATTCAGCGAGACCAGCACGTCCCGCATGGCTCCGCAGAGTGGGGCGCGGATACGCAGAAGACTTCGTTCGAGACGTTGACGAAGAAGGGCGTTGACGTCGGATCTGTGAACGTTATGATTCACGTAAGAGTTTGCGAAGGCCTCGTACGCCACCCCGACGGTTCGTTACAGAAACGCTTCGGGAAGACGGACGTTGTGGTGCCTGCGCAGCTTGTGTTGGCCACGGACCCGAGTCCGTCGCCCCGGTTGGCGGAGAAACCAGCGCTGTCTTCTGATAAAAGTGACTTTGACCAAACCGGCGGGTTTGAAACGAACGACTACGCTTTATTTTTAGGACGCTCGCACTTCGGCGCCGTCGCTACGGTGACCGGGAGCGACGCCCGAGGCCTTGAAGTGAGTGTCGATCCTTTAGTCCCGTGCACCGGCGTTGGCAGACGCATTCTGCAAGGTGTCACGGGCGGCCGGTATGAATACCTAGGCGCGATCGCACGCAAGGTAGGCCTATCCCCCCGAGCGTTGTCGCAACTCACAGGCCCGGTGTGGATCGCGCCGACTAAGGATTGCGGACGGTTCGACCGAATCGATTTAGGTTTGAACCTGAAATCAGCCGCGAAAGGGCTTTGTGTCGCTGATTACAGCCGGCCCGGGAAGGACGGCAACGGGTGGGAATTTTCGCAGCTCACCGTTAAACTGGTAACAGAGTACAAGAAGCACCACCCGTGGGTGTTTCATGCTCTAATGGCGGACCCGGATAACGGGTTCGAGGGCCTCGAACTGGACGTCGCGCTGAAGCACGTCCCCGAAGGCGAGCGATTAAACATGTTGAAGGCGTGCAAGGCTTGGATCAACTCAACAGACGCCGCGCAGAAACCTTTGGTAAGCAAGTTTTCCAAAGTAGCGTCCGAAGCGGCGATCAAAGCGCTACACGCGACGCTTGGAGGGCCTTCTGGAAAGACTGTCACTCCGACGATCCTGGAAGCGGTGTCACCTTTGCTGCTGATGCGCCCGGTCACCGCCGGCGAGACGCTTGACTTATACGCGGGTGGGGATTTCTCATTAGGCGACAGGGTCGCCATGGTCGGCGACGGAGGATCACCAGCCTTCGGCACTCGCGGGTACGTCGTCGCTGTGCACGGCGAAGCCTGTGAAGTGCTGTTCGACACCGAGTTCATCAACGGAAACTCACTGCACGGCGTGCTTCCTGATAAACGGGGCGCCATGTTACCCGCCGCGCAACTCGTGAATTTATCGCACCCGCCCGCGATGCCTCAGTTAGGCGACGCCGCCCCCGACCGCGTCGTGGCGGATAAAAAAGGAAAAGTCACCAAAGGGGGGTGGGACGAGAAGAAGAAAGGTGGAGGTGAGGGTAAGGGTCCTGTCAACGTCCCTAAAGGTATCCTGGCCATGGCTGCTGCGCTGCTGCCTGGAAAGGCGGGGCTGCCTTCCGGTGCGGGGGGACAGCCGAGCATGCCCGTTCCGGGATCGCGAGGGTTCTCGGTTGGCGCGGGGCGAGGAAGAGGGGTTTCGGTAAACGCGGGCGCGCTTCCCGGTCGCACGCTGGGTAAACCCCTACCCGGTGCGATCGTCGGGTCGGTGTACCCCACGGTTAAAACACTGGAGCCGGACATGATGTCCATGTTGGCTGGGGCGGATCTCAAAAACATGCTCGGCGTCGGTCAACCTGGAAGCGGAAGCGCCAAGCCGGCTGCATCAAACGGTTCCGTGTCGTTGGCGGATTTGGAGCGGGGAATGAGCGGCGCGTCAATTACAAAGCCCGGCCCGGATGACCCGGCTGCATTCTGGACCATGCTCGCAGGGGGTGCACCGCCTGCGCAGGCTGCACCAGTACCATCACAGGTCACCATGCCTCCTGCGCCCAAAGCCATGCCTGCGCCCAAGGCTTCAAAGAAAGTCCCTATACCCAAAGGCGCGCCGGTTCCAAAACCCATGTCGCTCGCGGAGCTCGAAGGAACTCAAGTTGCCTCTGTTCCCGTTCCGGTAGCCGCGAAGCCACTTGCCACCCCCTCCTTGTCCCTCGCCGAGCTCGAGGCCACCACCGCGTCATCCGCCCCCTCCGGCGGCGACGAGGACCCCCTGGCGTTCTGGGCCACGCTACAGGCGCAGCACAGAGCGGAAGCAGAGAAGCTGACCGGTACACGCGATAAGAAAAATCGCATGGCTCGGGGGAAAAAGGAGTAGGAGTTTTCATTTTAATTCTAACATTGCTATTGTCTCTCGTCTGAGGTGTTTATTGTCTCTCGTCTTCACGTTTATCGTTTCCTTTCACGCCTTTGACGAAGGCTTCTAGTCGTTCGTCACGTTTGTTCCGCGCGAGCGCGCCCCAGTCTTCGTCTCCGTTAGTGTTTGATTTAGAACCCTTGCCCAGCCGCTCCGCTCTCTTTTCGCGCTTTGATTTTTTCTGCTTCGAAGTCGCTTTCAAAGTTTGCTTTGCTCGTTGAGCGAACGCCGCTGCGTTTTCATCGCCCTCCGCCGCTCGCCTACGCGCGTCATTCAACGCCCTTCTCGTGGACTCGTTCGTTTTCTCGATTATAGCTTGATTCTTTTTTATCCGTTCCACTCCCGCTTTGCATCCTTTCCTATCGCAAGGCACCTTCCCGACGCCTTCGCACTTTGGACACGTGGTTTTCGCCTTCGGAGATGCGACTTGTCCTTTTGCATCGTCAACATCGCCGCTCCACTCGAGCTCCTCTTTTTGCTTCCACCCCGCGCTCCACTTGTTCCTGTCTTTCAAATCCTCAAGATTGACCCATATATATATCGCTCGATCGCAAGTCGCGGTGAGTTTCACGGATTTATCCTTCGCCAAAACCTCAGTGGCTTCGAAGTGCCTCCACCCTTTCGTGCGTATCATTGCCGTCCAGTTGGTCCCCACCACTGTTTTCACATCCACGTGGTTCTTTGAGTGGAAACCCCCGGGGGAGAGGACGCCAGCTCCTGAACAGGTTTTGCAATCGGACGCGCCGCTGTCTTCGCACCACGCGCATGAAATGCTCGTGTTGAGACCAGAAGAATCTCGTCGCGTGGGGTCCACGAGTTTATTGGAGCCATTTGGATCGATGTCCCCACCCTCCAACGCCGAAACAAAGATGACTCGCCGTGTGGTTCGCAACCCCCTACGTGTTATCTGCGAAGCACACGACGAACCGTGTCGTCTGGACGAAACACGGGTAACACGACTATTAGTACCGCAAACTGCACCAATACTCACCAACCTCCCCGCGGGGGACGCCATGACGTGCCCGACTCTGTGGCGACAAGCGTGTTCTCGGAACTTCCAGATCCTGACAAATCAATCTCAAAGGTCGAACAGCCGGAACAGCTCTTTTGTTGAACTTTCTGGGTCAGGGTTCAGATTCTATACCATCTTCGGTCGCGCTTGGGGGTGACGCCCAGGCGCGGGAGGATGCACGGGGACTTGTCGCCGATGGACTCGCCACCGGGGGAGCGGGGCGGGTCTCCAACGAGAACGCCGAAAACAGGGGGGCGACCTGTGGCGGTACGTCTGTGTACCGACAAGATTCGACATTCTTTCCGCGCGGAAAATAGCGCTATGCTTTTGCCTGTCTGCAACCCTTGACGGGTGGACCCTGTCGATGTCGGTCGTTGTATGGGTATCTGGACCTGTGTTTCCCTTCGCATCCCGCATACCTATGACTGACCCTAATTATGTATTTCATCCCTCCCAACCGCAGTATCGCACCCCCAGCGCGCGCCCCATCTACAGCGACTCGTCGGATTCAGAGGTGGATCTCTGGGACGCCCCTGTGGGTACGATGCTGGGCGGGGTGGCGGGGACGCCAAGCAGCAGCGGAAGGGGAAATGAGTCAAGTCGCGGTCACTCAAGTGGACGGTCAGGCGGCCACGGGACAACGGGCACGAAACAACGAGGGATGGCGCGACGAAACTCACGGGAAGTCACCTCGCCCTCCACGCAATCTTCTCCTGGGAGTGAAGATGACACAGTCAACTCGGTGTCCGACGCGAGTACTTACCATTCCTCGAAGGATTATTCAAAGCGAAGCATTCGTGTGGTGGAACGGTTAGTGGAAAGAGCGGCGACGAGCGTTAAACCGCCGGAGGAGGCGTATCAAGACTTCCGGGAATCGTTAAGGCGGAGCGCGATGAAACTCAAATCGGTCGAGACGGCGGGAAACGATGGGGAAGGTTTGGCAAACGAAGACGAAGACGGCACGAACCAACATCGAGAATCCTTCCTCGCACCTCTGCGAGAGCGGCTCGTGGACCGCTTGGGGGTCGGGGGAACGGAAGTAGATGTGGGTACCAATGAGCAATTAGTCACCGAACCAGAAAATACTCCTAAAGAATTGACGGTGACGCCTGTGTCCGTGGAAACAAAAACGGCGATTACAGCGGAGGACAAAACGCCTTTACCCGGTTCTTCTTTGCCACCGCGTTCTCCCGTACACCGCGACGCAAAACAAGAGGTTGTGCGTGTGGCTACTGTGGCTACTGCTCCTCCCGTGGCTACTGTAGGTACTGTTCCTCCTGATCCTCCTGCTGAAGCGCCCGTGGAAGAGATTACGTCGCCGCGCGTGCGGGACATGGCCAAGATGTTCAACCAGGCTGTAGAAGTTCCGTCGAATTCGGTTTCCAGGACTAGGGAGGATTCGCGGGTTTCACGTATCTCCACGTCGAACACCACGCCCCGTGTATCCTTGGACGGGAGCGACATTTTCGAACGAGCGCCGAGCGTCTCGAAAACCCCCCCGTCGAGGGAAAACAGCGCGCGCCGGCAAACCCGGCGGCACTCCAGCGAAAGCGAAAGAGCCAACGAAGGAGCCAACGAAAGAGCCAGTGAAGCGTACGAGGATTCAAGGGACAACGCTGCGAGTACTAGGTATATGACGAAGATTCAAACGCAAACCCTTGAGCGCCGTGCATCGATGCCACAGCGAAACAACGGCGGAAGACCTTTCGTCAACATTTCAAACGCGACGTCGCAAACGTTCGCGGCGAGTGACTTTTCCTTCGGCGATACGGAGCGGGAGCGGGAGGTTGACGATCGAAGCCGGTCGTCAAACACGGACCGCTCGGAACGCCACCACCACGGGCGGTCTTCAGGCCGGAAGAGCAGTCGTTCACATCTTGTGCAGAAAATAGAGTCGCTGGAAGAGACAGTGGAGCGGCTGGACCGGGAGTTGAGTTTAGCGACGCCCGGGCGAGGGGGCGTGATTGACGAGATTGCGCTGCTGAAAGCCTCGCCGCTCATAGAGCAATTAGTCACAACGGCTTTAGGGCACCACCTCGACACGCCGGTGCAGTCCTCAGAGGAAGTCGATAATATCCCTGTGTCCTCTGAGGAACGGGACGTTTCAGGAGGTGAACCGGGAATTTCCTCTGGACCTCCCGGAACCGGGACGTCAAAAAAAACGGAAGACCCATTTCACGAGCTGACTGTTCTTGCCAAAAGAATCTACAAAACTGTAGCGCCGATCGTGGGGGTTATTTTGCTCTTCGTGGTGGTCATTGCGTCCGCGATCGCGGTATCGGACGTGTACGATGCCGTGGCAATGGACGCGCCAGTGGAAACCACCCCCGTGTTCGGCATCACGAGCATATACGGAGGGGCGAAC
>TARA_B110000977_G_scaffold113077_1_pt1 | contig 52363 bp, 31 predicted proteins | sample TARA_B110000977 | Tara Oceans TARA_B110000977 (sample SAMEA4397798) | marine metagenome | biome: Polar Biome; feature: [SRF] surface water layer (ENVO:00010504); material: water (ENVO:00002006), including particulate matter (ENVO:01000060) such as... | depth 5 m | reverse complement strand
GCTCCCGCCACTCTCCCACCCTCATCTCCTCTCTCCGCCAATTTTGTGGTTTCCAGGTGTTTGGTGTGCCGTTGCCATCAAGGTTGACTCGCGAGGTTGATCGCGTCTCTTGTCTCGCTCGTCTCGCAAACTCTCGGGAATCGGATTGGCACCACCGGAAACTGCGCTTTTTCTTTCCCCAGCACTTCGTGCACGCGTGTGGCGCGCGCCACTGAATTCTCTCCGCAAAGTTCAATCATCGTTCAACGCGAAATAGCCCGTAAGCGACTTCGCTTCGGAAAATGAACGGGAAAACAGACCGTGTTTCCTTGAGTCACGAATCGTGTTTTCCCATAAAAACGAAACACCCCGACACAGACACTTCGGGTTTCAACCGCCGTCGAAGATCACAACGCGCGCGCTTGACACTCCCGCACTCCCGACCCCCCTCCGATTGCTTCTCTAACGCGCTCCGTTCTCAGCTAGATCCTACGCTAGCGTCGCTGTCGCAGAAGAGACACCAAGTGCCACTATGACCTCGTATCCGATCGAAAAAACCCCTTTGCTTCGAAGCGAAACCCCCACATCTCGCCATGCGCCCGCCTCTGTGGTTCGCGTGCTTGACGCGAGGCTCGGCAAGATGACAACCACCTACACGCCGATTCCGCTGTGCGCCCACGCGTGTTTGCGCGACGGATTCGCGTCGTTTACCATCGACAGCTCATTCTGCTGGGGCATGGGCGGCGCGGAGCTCAATTCGTGCGTCGATGCCGAGTGCTCCCGGACGCGACGCGCGGGGAGTACGACGCGTACGCCAGCGACTTGTGCCCCGACGGCATGGGCGGCGAACCAACCGTGGCGGCGATTGGCCTTTTCCGCGCGAGACCTGATGAGATCGCGGAGGACGCGAGGACTGACTTGACAACCTGGCAGTGCGATTTCCACGCGTGCGGGGCGCAGCACCCCACGGCCGAGGGGGGCGTGGGGCAATACGTCGACCGCTCGTGCGGTTATTTCGGCGGCGTCGGGTGCGAAGGTGCGCTCGGCGGCGAAACCGCGTGCAGGGCGTGTCACATCGGCACGAAAGCGAAGATGAACTTCCCCGGCAACTTGGGCTACCCCAGGTGCCCGTCGTGCATCTGCGAAAAGTTCGGCAAGCCCGCGAACGAGTGCAGGGATTTTAACGTCACTGATGACGTCGCTACTGGCCTCGATGACGACGCCGGCGACGCGAGCCTTTCGCCGCCGCCCGCGCCCGCATCTGCTTGCAAGTACCTCGAGTCTGGGTTCGACGCTGAGGCGGGGACGTGTCAGTATGGCACGCACATTTCGCAACTCAACCCGGAATCCATCGGCAAGGGCTACAGGGCGTTTCACGACCAGGCTACTGGGTTGAAGATGTTTCCCGTTGAGTCCAGGGCAAAAATCCCGGGAACGTCCACCGTACCGCATGCCACTAGCAAGGAGATGGCTTTAGTCGCGCAACAATGCGACGGCGAGAACGAGTGCGCTGCGTTTTCGTTTGGTCCGAACCAACTTTCCAGGATGCAAACCACGGAGTGCATGTCGCCGTGTTTCATAACACTGTCGAGCGGGTCTACCTACATGGCGTTCAACGGCAAGGCGCCAGATCCGTTTTATTTTGGACCGTGTTTGTCATCGACGTCGCGCGTCGGTTTCGCCGCATCACGCGGAGAGCGGAGAGTTTACAGACGGTCATGCGTCTGCCGGCGGCGGGCGTTTTGTTTTTAGTTTCTTGTTTTCTTTTGTATGAGAAGAGTCGTCGCGGATAGAAACGGAGCCATTGAACAAATAGATTCATATATCCCACTACCTCCCCTCTCTCCACGCATCGTTGATTTCCTGTGCGATGGTTCGCACTTTATGTGCAATAGCGCTCGCGTGCGTTTCGTGTCCTGTGATTTCCTGACTAATTGCGCTGTCAACGTTTCCAATCGAAAGCACGGGGGCGAACTTTCCGAGGAACTTGTCGGGGTGCCAGCGCAGCGAAAGAGCTCTCCACGCTTTTTTGCGACACTCGTTGGAATTGAGCCCTGGATTTTTCATAGACTCTACTTTTGACACGATTGAGATGGCGGAAGCTCCGGAACACGGAGGCCAGGGAACGTCACTGAAGAGGATATGATGTGCTGAGTTATTTTTGTCCTCGTCCCCGTCCCCGTCGTCGCCAAATTCATTCATTTTATTTTTTATTGTACGTTTCATTCGCGCCGTTCTTTTCGCGAATTGAATCCATTCCACGTCGTGAACGCGCCACGACGCCATTTCACTTTCCACGTTGGTATTATCGTCATGACTATCACTCCACTCGTCCCTTACCTCGTACGAGTGGTGTAGCGTATCCGCGGCTCGTTCTGCGGCGCGTTCGTGCGTTCGTGTTGAGGTGTCATTAGCCCATCGATTCACATCTTCTTTCTCCAACCTCAATCTCAACTTTTGCGTCTCCCGGTCCATCGCGGCTTGGGTTATGCGCGCGGTGCGAATGGACTCCAGCACGTGCATCTCCCTCGCCGCGCGTACACTACGCTCGCGCTCGTGGTGCCACCGCGAGGCACGTGCTTTGTGCGCCTCTCCTTCAAGGTCAACGTCGCTGTCGTCGCTGTCCGAAGACGATGGGACATCGGGAACGACACTCTCCCCCCGATCGCGCAAAAGCGGGTTGTGACGCGCTTCGTCGTCGCACATCGCACGGGCGAACTGTGGTGGTCCGCCCGTGATACTCGACCCGCGCGTCCGTAAAAAATGGGCGTGCCGAGTGCGTCGTACGTCTCGGCTCCCGGGAGGACGCGCGCCCGAAACTGAAGTCCCAACACATCGAGAAACGCTTATTCGCGCGAATGCCAACAGGCGCACGAGTTGAAAAAGAGAAAAAACCCTACGCGAGAGATTTCCATACACGAGTACCGTGGAGAAGAGCATACTACGTCACGAGGTGCTGAATCCTTCTTCATATCACAAAAATCACAAAGTCGTTCCCCCGAACGCGTGTTCCAGGGCGTGCGGCGGCTTCATCCCCGAGAGCCAATCCGACGCGTGCGTGGGGAGGAGCCCCATCGCGTTTAATTTATAAAGAGCCATCGCAAGCCCGGCAATCTGCACCGCGCAAAACGCCAACCGGGCCCCCGTAACATCCGTATCCTTGTCCGCGAACCTCTCGAACGTCTTCCCGCTCCGCATGATCGCCTTCACGGGGTTGAAGATCCCTCCCCCAACCATCATGACGGAAAAAATCTGAACCCCGTTGCCGGACATGTACATCATGAAGCCCATCATCCCTATGGACGAGACTTGGCTCATGGCAAATGCGTAGGCTTTCTGCTGCCGGACGGCTGGGGTTAGCGCTAGCTTGTGCTTGTCCGTTGGCGTGGTGGCGTTCTGGCCGTCTTTGGAACCCTTAGACCCTCCTTTGTCTCCCTTGCTCTTACCATCGCCCTTACCGTCCCCGGCCTCGCCCTCGATCTCGCGCAGCGAGGTATAGCCTGGGGGGTTCGTGAGGGGCGTGCCGCCGCTCGCCTCCGCGTACGTAACGCTCCACCGCGAGTCCATGGATTCTCGAGTACCTGGAGCACCTCGGGTCGAGAGGGACGTCCGAACGCGCGACGTCGAGAAGTCGCGTGCGTGTGCGGAGGGGACTGACGAATTGGGGGAGGACGGGATTCGTGGTAAACGATACCAGTACTGGAAAGCGCGTTTTATTTTGACGCGTCGGTTCCTCTTCGTAACCGCGTTTTTGATGGATCAACTTGTCGCGCCTGTCGCCCACCTCATCCTCATACTATGTCCGCGCGTTTTGCCGAAATCACCACCGGCATCAGAGCTCCCGTCGTTCCTACTCACAGGAACTACCGGTTCCGCCCACCGCGTACCTCACACACCTGCACCCTCCGCCCCTCCCCCAGGGTCACCAAAACCACACGCGCCATGCTTCACGACGCGGTTTCCGTGACTCCCCGAAACGTCGGGGGCGGCAAAGGCTTGGTGGTCGTGTCCCCCATCCCCAAGGGCACGGTGGTTTGGTGGGAGGACCAGCAACACGAACCTATGTGGGTCTCCATCCCACGGTGCCGTGTGTACGTCGAGAGCCTCCCCCATGATGCGCGCGCCAAGTTCGAGCACTACATGTACAAAACCGGACCCGACGCGTACGAATCCTTGCCCGAGTACGATGCTCTTCCGTTTAACGAGTGGCGGCTGGAGAGTGATGACCCTTCAATGTACATGAACCACTCGTGTGACCCGACGTGTTTGTTCGAATGCGAGTCGATCAAAACGGACGGCGTGGTGGTGATGACCGCGTCACGAGACCTGGAGCCGGGGGACGAGCTGACGTTTGACTACGCCACGAGCGAGGACCACGAACAAAACTGGCCGTGCCTGTGCGGCGCACCTATGTGCAGGGGAAGAATCACGGGCGACGACTGGAAATCGAAAGAATTCCAACAGAAATACAAAGGGCACTGCATGCCGCACGTCGAGGACCTCATCGCGGTTGCGAACGGTGCATGTGACTGTTTGCCCATACAAACGTTTGTACCGCCCGCGTTCCTCACCCCGGAGCAGGTTGTTTCAGACTTGAAAAAATACCAAGCGGCGTTTTGGACAAAAGACGAGTGCCGCGCGTACGCGAAGGACCTGTCCGAGAAGGTCCCGTTGCAGGTGAATCACTCCACGACGCTGGGCAAGCACCTGGTGTACGCAGGTGACACGGACGGCGAGATCGAGGGTTTAGGGTTACCAATCTTGGCGGGGGAAACCGTGATGCTTCTCCCGCCCAACGTTTTACGGAGAGTGTCGCAAATCGACGGTTCAAACTCCGCGGCGGCGCAGTACAACGCGTCGTTGCAAGTACGGCCGTCGTGTCACCGCCCTACGTCCCTGTTTTCCCTCTCGGAAACCGGAACCGACCTGGACAACTTCCTGAATCACTCGTGTGACCCGAACTGCGATGTCGTGGTTTTCCCCACCAACTACGCAATCGCGCTGGTGGCGAACCGCGATATATTTCCAAACGACTCGGTGACGATCGACTACGACGCCACGGAGGAGGATTTAGTCGCCCAAGGGGGAGCCTTCGACTGCGCGTGCGGCTCCGAGAACTGCAGAGGGAGGGTCGTGGGGTGGAAGTACAGGTCGCCGCTGATTAACTTTGACCTGAAAACACACGAGCGCGCATCACTAATGCAAAGTGAACTGGTTTGGACGGATGGCCATGTCTCGGACTCCGTCTCGGACGCGTCGGAAAACGAACACGTCACGGTCGCGGTGGCGCGATGACAGAAACTCAAAGATCTTTCACAGCCACGGAAGTGCGCGTAGATAACGTGTCCAGCCGCAGAGAGACGCGCGGCGTGACGTAACCTTGAGGGAGGGAGGGTGAACCATTATATTATAGATCCGTGTTTCTGGAGTGTTTCTGATTCGCTTTTGCCAAATCAGCGCAGTGATCTTCTTTCCTCTGTCTTTCCTATTCACAACTCACATCACCACTTTTCAAACGGCGCGCCAGGTGATTTCGGCGCCTTTTTAGCCACCTTTTCCAACTCAATGATTTCTGAGTCGCTCAGCCGGAACCCCAGACACCCGATGACGCTTTCTGCTTGGCTTTTGTTTTTTGCCCCGGGAATTGGAACGGTGTTTTTCGACATGCAGTAGTTCACCGCGACCTGCGCCGGGGTCTTGCCGTGCACGTCTCCAACCTCTTTCAGGGTTCGAATAACAGACTCGGTATCCCTCAATCTGCCCTCTGTGAATATCCCGGATCTAGGCCCTTTTACCGTGGTTCCAGTGGAATACTTGCCGGTTAATAGCCCTTGCGCCATCGGGCTGTACGCGACGGGCGTGACTCCGTGTTCGAAGCACGCTTCCAGAATCCCCGTTTCAGTTTCAGGCTCGCGGTACAACAACGAGTACTGAACTTGGTTACTCGCGAACGGGACGCCTCGTTGTTTGAACTTCTTGGCTGCGGTTTTGACCCGGTCTGCGTTGAAGTTTGACACACCCACGGCGTCGCACAATCCCTGTTCGTAGCACATGCACAAGCCTTCTAAGAACACGTCGTTGTTGCGGTCAGCGCCCCAGCCGAACGCGGGCCAGTGCTGCATGTATAGTGAAATCTTTTTCGCCCCTAAACGGTCTAGACTCGCTTTCAACGCTTTCGGGACCTCCTCCGCGGTCCACCGCGTGGGAATCGGGGCGAACTTCGTGGCGAGTAGCGCTCGCGATAAACTCGCATCGTTTAAAGTCTCGTTGGAAAAGTCTTTCAGCAGCTCTTCTGATTTCCCAAACCCGTACACCTCCGCGGTGTCGATGAAATCCACCCCTCCGCGTAACAGGGTTTTGTACGCCTCCAAGTTCTGAACTCGCTGGCCTTTCCAGTCATCCGTCCAGTAACCTGAACGGTCACCCCACGCCCACGCACCGACCCCAGTAGCGGAAACGGAAAGGGAAGAGGTGCCTAGCGTAACGCGATCTGTGGTGGTGGTGCTGGGCTCAACAGAGGCCCTCGGGGTGACAACGGCTCGAGTGCGCCGGCTCGTACTGGCCGGCGCGGCCCTGAGGCTCACGCATGCTGGAGTGGTAGTGGCGAACATCGCGTCGGTGCGTGCTGGACTGTGGGAGATGTGGTCGACGACGCTTCGGATAGCGCGATGAGATGACGTCACCAAAATTTCGACACTTTTTCCGAGAGGTGCTCACTTTTAGGATTGTCATTCACTCGACCGCGCGCTGCTCCCATGGCGTCCGGTTTCGACACCCGCGTGTCCTCGAACAGCAGCCCTACCGGCATCACCAAAGGCACTGGCGGTCTGGGCAAATGCGTAACCTTCACGGTAACCTACGCCGGGTGCTGAGACCCGCACGGCCCGGAAAGCAGGGATGAAGCGGTTGATGTGCTGCACTCAATCTTGCCCGGGGCGGATGTTAAGTGGGAACGCACGCCGCGCGTGCGACCGGAAAAGCTCATCGTGTCTGTAAAGAACAAGCTGCTCGTCTCCGTCCTGCAGCGGGACATCTCGGACCACTATAGGGGCGCGGGGGCGGACGAACTGAGAAACGCGGTGGAGAAGTACCGAGACGAACTTACGGGTGCGTAAGATGGGAGGAGGTGATTGAACTAAAAAAAGTAAAAACTGTCTTCTTCGCACCGCCAATGCCTCGTGAATCGCTCGTTTATGTGACGGAACGCTACTGTAACTCCACGCAACTTTCGTGTGGACGGTGCGTTCCCGATTAAAGACGAACGAAAATGTCGAGGAGAGAGGGTTTGTTATGTTATGAACTATGTATGAACGCAATCAGCCGCGCTCAATCTTTTCGTACCCACCTCACTTTCTACTTAACAACCCGAATTTTCTTCTCTCCATCTCAGCCGCACTACACCCCACTCACCGGCGCACGTGGGTCGCGACTTGTCCGCCGAAAGAGGAAGAGCGCGTGGATGTGGTTCGCGGCGAGGTTTCTCGGGGCCTCGGCGGCGAGACGCGCATCGTTGTCGGCGGTTTCGGCATCTCACCATGGGTTCGGATCAGGGTGCCTTTTCTCGCCGTGCGATGTCCAATCTGCGCTGCGCCCCACGCCTCCTTTCCCGACGTTACTCTTGACGCGATCGTTCCGGACCCCGGGTCCCACTTTTGCCGTCAATCTCGGCGCCGCCGCGGCAGCTGTGGGCGTACGCACAGTCGCTGGTGTCGCGGTGAAGCACGTCAAACTACGCGCGGCACACGGCGCGTACCGGACGTTGTTTTCAGACCAAATACGAGTCAAGTTCCGGCAAGCGCTGTTCGGGAAGGACGTGAAGGGGTCCACTGTTAGACTAATAGTGCTCACAACTGCAACTGGTTCTATACTCTACATGCTGATAGACCCCGTCCCAGTCACCGGCCGCAAGCGCCTAATCCTGTTCAACGATATCGATGAACAGAAACTGGGCGAGGTCGCCGCGGCAGCTCTTTTTCAAGCCGAGGGTGGGAATTTTTTGCCACCCTCCGATCGACGAACGCAAAGAGTCGCCGCCGTCGCGTGGCAACTCGTCAATAGACTGGACTTTTCTGATTTACTGGATGCAAGTGATGCAATGGATGTAGCTATCTGTACCGCTACTCTGAATGAGTTCTTGAGGTACAACCCTTCCACGAAAAAAGACGAGCACCCTATGTTTCGCGAATCCGGCGGAACTCCGTGGACCGTGCACGTGCTTGACGACTCCTCCGTAAACGCCTTCACCTGCCCCGGCGGCCACATATTCGTAAGCACCGGAACGTTACAAATGATAGGTCCTACTGACGATAATTCATTGGCGTTCATATTGGCGCACGAAATGGGGCACACGTTGTGCCGGCACGGTGCGGAGAAAGCCACGGTGGAGAGCTTAACCTCCGTCGCGAATTTAATTTCGTGGGCCACGGCTTTGGTGGTCGGCGCCGAGTACTTCGGCGGCGCGTTCACCGCCGCCGCTTTAGTCGGCGCGGAGAACGCGGTTTCGCTATCAGTCACGCTGCCGAATTCAAGGGACATGGAACGGGAGGCGGATTTGATTGGTGTTCGTTTGTGCAAGAGGGCGTGCTTTGATGCTGAAAAAGGGTCGGCGAAAGTGTTTCAATTGTTGGAAGAATTGAATGAGTTGAATTCATCTGATTTACCCTCATCGCAGAAGCGCGTCGTGGAGTACCTAAGCACGCACCCGCTTGACGACCAACGTGCGGAGGCGACGCGTGCAGAGGCGGCTGCGATTGACAAGAGTTCAGGGTCTGTAACTCAAAGAAAGAAAGACTGCGCGTATTTCATCGACGCCGTGGCGAGGTGTACCGGGTTTTCTTTTACTCAAAATCCGTTACCTCCAAACTTCTCTAAACGTAACTTTGGAAAGGTAGTAGCGCCGGGTAACACGTGGCGAACTCGTTTCAAAAAAAACGTGGACACCAAAATCGCAGAGTCGCCGAGGGGAGTCACGGGAGCACTTGACGTAGTGTCGAGGAGAAATAACTCAGGAAACAACTCAGGAAACACGGAAGATGGTTCGGATCATGGTAACGCTCTCGTCGGATCGGGCCCGGTCGGGCGGTTCGACCACGGGCGCTTAAAATCAATCGCAAGCGGTTTCGGGCGAAGCGAAACGGCCGAGAAACGGTCGGAAAAAAAGCGTTTCCAGGAGTCAAAACACGGCAAGACCGTATCCGTGAGCAGGGGGTGGCGCGGGCCCGTTCGGCGGGCGAGGGAAATCGCGGAGATCGACATAGAACAGAGCGGGGGTGGTTTGGGGAAGACGGAAAATATTATTACCTCGAAGAACGAAAAAAACAATGCTGATCCCGTCGACGACGATGAGGTGCTTTTCGTCCACAAAAGACGACGAATGCCACGAGGCGTGAAACATGCGCTACGAAACGCGTCAAGAGTGGGGAAAGGAGCGTAGAGTAGTCATCCGAGTTCTTGAGTTATCTATGATTTATTATTCATGTCCCAACGATCTCAATCGTCTCCCCTGGCGTCGGCATTCGCGTTTTAATTTCCCCAACTCCAAATCGCGCGTCGCAAAGCCTTTTGAACGTGTCGCCTGTCGTCCCGTCCGTCCCCAGCGCCACCGTCGAAATCCCTTCCTGCTCCAGCTCGCCGTTCCGCAAGGGAACCACTAACTTCGGGCGATTCAACACTTCAAGTAAATCAATGGCTTCGTCTCCGCCGCTGACTAAAGGGAAACCGAAAACGTCAACAGACATGACGGGCGTAATACAAAGATGCACTTTGTTCCCCACGGCGCGTAAACCCTGGCGCACAGATAACTCGTCGTACGAGCAGTGCGGCTCGTAGTACACCCGCACGCCATCCTTCCCGTCCGCGAGGAAAAAGCCGCACTCCCGTTCGGACCAAGGCGGCCCGACCTGCGCGCCTCGCGTGGCGTGTATCACAAGAGGCTCTGAGTTTTGTTTTTGTCCGTCCGAGATGTCACCGTTCCCTCGTTGCTTTACCGTGACTTTGTCGTTCGCGTGAAGTGCGGTGACGTTTGTAAACCCCAGCTCTGTGGCTACGTTACACGCGGAGGGGGAGCCCACGACGGGAATGTCTTTTGGTAACGATTTCAGCGTCGGGCGGTGGGTGTGGTCTTCCCAACCCTGCGACAAAAGAATGACGTCAGCTCGTTTCGCGATTGCCATCCAATCCTGTGGTCCCCCCGCGAGCGACGCCTTGCGACCCGTGTACAGCGCAGGCAGGTCCCAGAAGGTCAGATCCCCCACGAGCCACGGGTCGCACAGGACTTTGACGCTGGAAACCCCCATTTCGGCGAACCAGCTGTTGCCTCCGAGGTACGTGTAGTTGGTAAGTCCGAGCGAAGTTGCGGTCTCGGATGTCGTCGTGCAATGTCGCTTCACCGTCCCGGCTCGCCCCCTCGACACGCGGGGCGAGCCTCGACCGCGCGAAGTTCCCGAAACAAGTGCCCCGACATCCGATACGGGCGCGGCGGACATCCCCGCACTCCTGGGCACCCGCATACGCGGAGCCTCGACTGATGCCTCGGCGCAAACAATCGAGATTCTAAGGATTCTGATAAATTCATAACAATGCTTCTGTTCTACCAAGTGAGGGGACAGCCTTCGGTTCGTTGAAAGCGCTCCACCGCCCGTATGCATTCCTATTGATCACGTGAACAGCCGTTCGACGCCGCCCAATCCAAAATCTCGATGTTCCCGAGGCTTGCTGCCGCCATGCACGTCTTCTCGTTCCAAGGGCAGCCTTTCGCGCGCAACCACTTCAGAATCTCGAAGTCCCCTTTCTCTGCCGCACGTATACACGTGTACTTATCCCACGGGCAGCTGTTATCGTGTGCCCACTGCAGCAACTCGAGGTGCCCGCGCAACGCCACATTACAGCACGTGCCCTCACTCCACGGGCAGTCCATCATGCGCAAGCATTTCAGCACCTCGAGATGCCCACCACTCGCCGCGAATGCGCAAACTTCATCCCCATCCACCAGAGGACTTCGCCGTCGCATACCCTGCAGCGTGCCTAAACATGCAAGCCGCGCAGCTTTCGGCGCATCCAACTCCATCATCTCACGCCCCGTCTCCGCCACCGCGTTGCGCATCGCGTGACTCACCATACGAAGATTCGCTAAATCCGCCGTGTCGTGAAGCATTTTAGCAGAGAGGACGTGCGTGACGACGATGTCTAGGGGAAGCCCCGAAATGGCCTCACTGGCGGTTGCGACATCATCGCATTCGCGCCTTTGTTTGCGGGCGCGAGTATTGGGAGGCATCCCGTGCGTGCGTGTGCAGCGCGTCGTACTCTGGAGATCTTCAGGACATGAGTCAGCGTGAGAATAATAAACTCTCGTTTCGTCCGCTCCGCTAAGCCAGCGCCGCCGACTTTTCCTTTCGGATTCGCCGAGCCCGCCCATTCGCGTCGGCACCGCCGCCTCCTTCGGCCGCGGAGCCTACCATGCCGAAGTTCAAGGGCAAGGCGAGACGGAGCAGGAGCCCGTCCGGCCCCCGGGATGGCGGCTCGACCGGCGGGTACTCCGGGTGCGACGCGTTACTCGTCCCAAGAATCGCAGAGTACGCTAGAAGCAACGACCTTGGCGACATCGACGACGTCGTGGAACACCTGCGCGGGTGCTACCGCGAGTACCAAAGGAAACCCATGGCAATTTTCCGCAAGGGCGTGGAGCGCGCAGTGGAGGAGGTTATAAAACGCGGTCCTGTTTCTAAACCCTCGCTGACAATAGACGCCATGGAACACGCACACCTGGAACGAAAAGGACTCAAGGTTGCGGGGGAAGTTGAGGAATCTGATGATGATTCAGATGACGACTCCGACGATTCAGATTCCGAGGACCAACCCTCCGATTCCGACGAAATCGACCCAAGAGTCGAGGAAGGGCCGCCCGTGGATATTGACGGGGACGATGAAGGCCGCGTGATGAACGACGAACTGGCGCGGCTGTACAATGGAAACAATACGAATGAAAGGAACGCGCAAAGCGACACACCACAACCCAGCTCTGCGTTCGCCCCGCCGCACGTCGTCGCCGCCGCAGCGCAAAGAGCGCTGGAGGCAGCTGGTAATAATGGCAGTACAGGTACTACAGGCAAACAGTCTGTTTCAAAAATCCAAGAAAAACATCCCCCTATGTCCGCCGCTGAAGCCGGGCATGTCGCGGCGATGGCGGTTGCGAGAGCGAACCGGATTAAGCAAATCGAAAACAGCAGAAGCGGGGGGAGGCAGGGAAAGCAAGCCAGGCGGGAGGCGAAGGGTCGCGCGAAGAAAGGCTTGAGTAACAAGTCAGAGTTCGGCCAGATTGACTTCGTGGAGGACTACTTGCCCGGGGGAGGGAAGTACAAGAAAGGCGGGGTTGGTAATGGACCCGGTGATCCTTTCGGGTTGGAAGGTAATGATGGTGATAGTAACGGTTTTACTCCAAGTAAACCCCGGGACGTTTCGTTGCTCGATTTAGGCGGGATCGAAGAAAGCTTGCGAGCAATAAGAGAATTAATCCTGTGTCCGTTGACACACCCTGAGCTGTACGACTGGCTGGGGGTTGATCCCCCGAGGGGAGTGTTATTGCACGGCCCCCCCGGTTGCGGCAAAACCACTTTGGCGCACGCAATCGCGAACGAAGCCGGCGTTCCGTTCTTCTCAATCGCCGCGCCTGAAATCGTGGCCGGTGTGTCTGGCGAGTCGGAACACAAAATTCGACAGCTGTTCACCGCCGCAGCTGCCGCCGCCCCTTCCATAATATTCATCGACGAAGTGGACGCGATCGTCCCGAAGCGCGACGGCGCGCAACGACAAATGGAGTCGCGAATCGTCGCACAACTTTTAGCGTCCATGGATACGCTGAATGATGGAGAGGGGACGAACAGGTTCGTGGAGGGTGAGGGTGGAGAGGATGGCGATGGACACGATGACGATATGAATGAAGGTCAATACGGCGGCGCTCCACCTCCACCCAGACAGAAGCACGTCACCGTTATCGGCGCTACCAACAGGGTTGACGCCATCGACGCGGCGCTGCGACGCGCCGGGCGGTTCGATCGCGAAATCATGCTCGGCATCCCGGACGAAGCGGCTAGGGGGCGGATTTTAGAGGTGCAAGCCAAACGCCTACGTCTTGTCGGCGGCCTCGACCTAAAAAATATCGCGAAGAAAACCCCGGGGTACGTCGGGGCTGATCTTTCTGCGCTCGCGAAGGAAGCGGCGGCGCTGGCGGTTTCGCGGATATTCGACACGCTGGCGGGGGAAACGCCGACGCTCGGTGAGGTTACGGGTGATAAAAAGAGCAGCACATCCGACGATCCCTCTGAGAGAAAACAAAGTAATTTACTCGGCGGTCGTCTCGCCGACAGGACCCCGCTACACGCCCCCGAGCTCACTGGGTTAGCCATCACCAACGAGGACTTCGCGGAGGCGCTGACCCGGGTGCAGCCGAGCGCGCAACGCGAGGGTTTTACCACCACCCCGGAGGTGACGTGGGACGACGTGGGAAGTTTAACGGAAGTCAGAGAGGAGCTGAATTTCTCGATAGTCGAGCCCATCGCACACCCCGAACGGTTTCACGCCATGGGGCTAGCGGCGTCGACTGGAGTGTTACTCTACGGCCCCCCGGGTTGCGGCAAAACTTTGGTCGCGAAAGCCACCGCGAACGAAGCACAGGCGAATTTTATAAGTATAAAAGGACCCGAGCTGCTGAATAAGTACGTGGGTGAGTCTGAGCGCGCTGTCCGGACGTTGTTCGCACGAGCCAGAGCCGCTTCGCCTTGTGTATTGTTCTTCGACGAGCTGGATTCGCTGGCGCCTCGAAGAGGAGGTGAGGGGAACCAAGCGAGTGAAAGAGTGGTGAACCAACTCTTGACAGAAATGGACGGTTTAGAATCTCGAACCGCTACTTTCGTTGTAGCTGCAACCAACCGACCGGATATGATCGACCCGGCGATGTTGCGTCCTGGGCGGTTAGATAAGCTGCTATACGTCCCGTTGCCGCCTCCGGACGGACGGCTGAGCATTTTGAGTACCTTGACGCGGAAGACGCCTTTGGATAAATCGGTGAACATCTCGGAAGTTGCGTATTCAAGCCGGTGCAATGGGTTTAGCGGCGCGGATTTAGCGAGTTTAGTGCGAGAAGCGTGTGTTGCAGCGTTGAAGGGGAACATAAAGAACTTCGCGAGAGAAGATCTCGATAAGACGTTAACAAAAACACCTCCTCAGGTCACGATCAAGCACTTCGAAGAGGCGTTTCAACGCGTGCAGCCGTCGGTGTCGAGCGCAGACCAGAAACGCTACGACGAACTGAGGCGCAAGTTGAGGAAGGAACGCGGGTCGATTCGAGGAAAGGGAGAAGAGAAGAAAGACCTCTCTGAAAAGTCCGGAGACGGTATGATGACCTTGGACCCCGGCCCGGGCGAAGAGATGCCCCCCTCAGGAGGAGCGGGAGGATCGGGAGGATCGGGAGGAAGAAGAACAAGCGCCTCTGGGTCAAAGAAAAGAAAAGCGTGAAGTCGATAGTCTTCTATTTAATGGAAAATTGTTCGTACTTATAAACACACCCTCACTCTACTCCTTCAGCCCGAGGCTCGCTTTGTATAACCATTCAAACTCCTCTTCCGTATCGGGGCAGTTGTTCGGGCCAACACCGGACCAGCACTTGTTTTGATCCCAGATGCAGTAGAACATGTTCCCGCACGTCGCCTCGTCAATCGCCTCACTTTCGCACACGTTTTCGCACCCATCCACACCAGGGTACCCGACCCAGGCTCCCGGAATGCTGGGGTGCTGGTACGTGGGGTTGTGGAACTCTTTGTCTTCAATGACCTGTCGCTGTAACACATCGGAGGGGGTGTTGGTGCTCCCGTCGTCGTCGTAATCCAGCCACCGCGCGTGCATCTCTTCGGGCGTGTTGGGGCACGTGTGCGGCCCCACCGCGGAGTAACAAGCGCCGTCGTCCCACTCGCAAAAGAACAAAGCTTCGCACTCGTTCTGCTGGAACCCATGGCCTTCACATGTCGCCTCGCAACCCACCAAGCCGGGGTAGTCGTGCGGGAACTCGAGGTGGTGGTGCCCCTCCGTGTCGCTCGACTCGACGCCGTCGTCGGTGGGGACGATTTCGCCGTTGACGGAGACGCTGCCGGCGGGGGCGTGGATCAGCGCGGCGTTGGACGAGGACCCTTCTAAATCCAGGTTGTTCACCTGGACGCCGGCGGGGAGCTGGGACTTTTCGTAAGCATCCGCGGCGTTCGCTGCGTCGATGTCCATCCCGTCGTTCGTGGCGACGTTCACGCCGTTTGCGTTGACGATGTCCAGCGGCACCGTCGTCGTCACGCCGCCGTGCTCCGTGGACGCTGCCGCGGCGTTGTCCACGGTGAGCGCGTCCCAGGATACGGTGGGCACCGGGGTGGGGTTGGATGCATCAGTGGCAGTGGCAGTTGCGGTGGTGGCGGACGCGTCAGAGTTGGTGGCATCGGCATTGGGGTCGAAGCTGGGGGTCCACACCGGGGTGGGCGTGGCTTCGCCTTGATGGAAGTCAACCACGGGCTGTTCGGGCTGCGGGACGATTGACGTGGTGGTGGTTCCGTCTGCGGCGGTGGTGGTCATGGTCCCATCCGTGGCGGTGATGGAGGTCACGCCAGTTGCAGGATTAGTTTTGGTAACCGTGCCGTCGGGCGCGGTGACCGTGGTGACGCCGTTGGTTTCGGTTTCAGTCACTGTGCCGTCGGGCGCGGTGAACGACAAGTGCTCCACAACCGGGGTAGGCATTGGCGTCGGGTGAAGATGAATAACCGGCGTCGGCGTAGGCGCCGCGGTGTACACGGGCATGGGCGACGGCGTGGGCGTCGCCGGGATCCCATCAACCTCATCATTCTTGTACTGGTACTCGTACCACAAGTCGTGCATCGCATTCACGGTGGCGGGGCACTCGTTGGGGCCAACCTTGCTCCAGCACCGGTCGTTGTCCCACTCGCAGTAAAACATGCTGGCGCACTGGTTTTCTAACATGTCGTGCGACTCACACGTGGTTTCGCAACCGATGGTTCCAGGGTACACGTAGTCCGGGAATCCGTCCAAGTCGTGGTGCATCCCCGTTTCGTAATCGTCGTAGTGCTCGTCCCAGATGTCGTACAAGTCCTGCTCCGTCTGCGGGCACGGGTGCGACCCAACGCTCGACCAGCAATGCCCGGCGTCCCACTCGCACGCCCACATGTTGTTCGCTTTGCACGTCGCTTCGTCAATTTGGTCGCCCTCGCACGTCAACTCACACCCCTCCGTCCCAGGGTACACGTGGTACACGTTCAGGTGGTGGAACGAGCTCCCATCGCTACCGCCATCCGCGATGACTTGGAATTGCTCCTCGTGAGACAGGTGGTCGAATTCAGACGCGTGCTCGTGCGCCGTCTCCGTGGCGTAGTCGTACTCGCCGAGAGATGCGGTGACACCAGCCTCTCGGACCTTGGCTTTGGACGCAGCCCTGGCTCGGACCGCCCGCGCGCGGGGGCTCAAACGGTGGGGGCCGTCTCGTGTGCTCAGCCCGAGGGATTGGGTGTTGGCCACGGACGAGCCTCCGGCGCGGGTGTACGCCACCGCAGCGACGGCACATCCCGCAACCACGCACGTGCCCGCAAGCGCTTTGCGCACCCAGCTGCTAGCGGGCGTCGTGACTCTCTTTTGAGGCAAAAGAGCCGCGCTCTCATCCTGGGAAGGGACGTTCATGTGGAGGGAGAGGTCTGCATGGGCGGGTGGGAAGAGAAATTTAGCAGGGATCTCGGTCAGTTGATCGTCGTCGCGGGTTCAACACGGTAACCGGCACGATCGGTGTCAGTAGAGATTCAGTCCTTCGCAGCACACGTACCGCGTCACTCCTCTTCACAAACCTTGGGTTCCTGTGCAGACGCGAGACGCCGCGCACGGGAAACTGGGAGGTGTTGCGTCGCGTCCGAGACAAGAAAGGAGGGATTGTTACTCGACGCCATACACAAAAATGCAAAATCGGCTCCAGATGTCCAATTCTTGAGTTATTCTTGAGTCAAATGACTCATTCAACTCGAGGGTGTTACCTGGCAATTGGCGCGCAGCAAGTGGAGGTCCAAATCTGAGAAAGACGTTGAAAAACGTTTCTGGGAAGCACCAAAAAAGTTCCCCTGCTTGTTGCCAACTCGCGCTCGTCTCCCATCTCCATATCTTCGAGCGCGTCGACCCGTCGCCGCCCCCGAGTGTATACATACGCCGCCATGGCGTCCGCCCCCCCCGACAACGGGCCCAAGAAGCGCCTGGTGATAAAGAAGATGGTCCTGGAGAACTTCAAATCCTACGCGGGCGCGCAACACGTCGGGCCGTTCCACAAGGTACGACTTGACTCTTTGGATGGCGTTTGGCGTGATGATACAGGACGATAAACACAGCACGCGTGCTTCCAACACATTTGGTGGACACCCGGAAGCTACGCGTGCGGGTGTGCGCTGTACCAATACGGCGGGTTCAGCCGCGCGCCCCATCGCGGACGGCGTGCCACCCCCAAAAGTCTCGTTCCCCTCCTCATCACTTTCACGTGAACGCGGCGTGGTGTGAAGTGCTGTGACCACGACGTGCCCTATTGTTAGGCACCGCACGTGGTGATATGCAACACTCACACTCAACCCTTCTCCTGGGGTTGCGGTCAACTCTGGAAAGTGTGCATGACTCATCACAGGATACTAACCAACCCCACCACCTCATGGTCTCTCATCATCTCGTTCCCAAATCCAAATCCAAAGTCCTTCTCTTCGGTGGTCGGCCCCAACGGCAGCGGCAAGTCCAACGTGATTGACGCTATGCTGTTCGTGTTTGGCAAAAGGGCGAAGCAACTGCGTTTGAACAAAGTATCTGAGTTGATTCACAACAGTACGGATTTCCGCGACCTGCAATACGCCCGCGTCGAGGTTCACTTCACTGAGATTGCGGACGATCCAAACGACGAAGAAGGATTTACTGTGATTGAAAATTCTGATTTCATCATCGCGCGAGAGGCGTACAAGAACAACACAAGCAAGTACTTCATCGATACGAAGATTTCGAATTTCACGGAGGTGACTACTCTGTTGAAACAGCACGGCGTCGATCTCAACAACAACCGGTTTTTGATCCTTCAAGGTGAGGTTGAGCAGATTTCGATGATGAAGCCCAAGGGCGTGAACCCCGGGGACGAGGGTCTTTTAGAATATTTAGAAGATATCATCGGCACGAACCAGTACGTGGAGCGGATCGAGGAGTGCGCGAAGCAGTTGGAGGAGTTGAACGAAACGAGGCAGGGGCAAGTTAACAGGTTGAAGCTGGTGGAGAAGGAAAGGGACGTGTTGGAGGAGACCAAAGGCGAAGCGGAGACGTTCATGGCGAAGGAACGCGAACTCTCGAAACACAAATCGATTCTGTATCAGATGTTCATTCTCGAAGCGAAATCTGAAGTGGAAAGGATTTCGATAAGCACGAAGGAACTGGAAGAGAAGCTCGCGGAGGAGAAGGCGAAGAGCTCTGAATCCAACGAAGCTATTGAGACGTTAGAGGCTACTTACAAGGCGCACGCCACTGAGTTGTCCTCGTTACAAAAAGATTTGCAGAAAGTGACTTTGGCGTTCGCCGAGTTTGAACGCTCCGACATCACGCACCGCGAAAACTTGAAGAACATGAAGGGCCGGGCGAAGAAGATTGACGAGAAGCTGGTTAAGGACTCAAAGAAATTAGCTGACATGGCGGCTGAGGTGGAAGGCATCGAGCTTGAAGTGCCTGCGCTTGAGGCGAAGAAGGTTGAGTTGGAGTCCACTTTGGTCACTGAAGAGCAATCATTGGATTCTTTAATGGAAAGCTTGAAGGATGAGATGGCGGCGGCTGGTTCGGCGTTGGAGGTTGCGCAGCGCGAGCTGCAGCCGTGGGAGGGCCGGATCGCGGACGCGAAAGCAAGAGTTGACGTCGCCACCGCGGAACGTGATTTGTTAATAAGTCAGAAGGAAGACGCAAAGAAGAAGCTGGAAGAGGCGAAGGAAGGGGCGGAGCAAGCGGAGCAACTCGCTGCGAAAAAGAGTGAGGAAATTTGCGAACTCGAGCAAACTTTGGTTTCCGAAAAGCAACGCGCTTTGGAGCGACGCGAAACGGAAACGAAAGCCAGAGCCCAGGAAACCGCCGCCAACACCCAGGTCCGCGAAATCAGAGGCAAGCTGGAGCAGAAGAAGACCGCGGCGAGTTCCGAGAAGAGCAAAAGCGTCATCGTGCAATCGTTGATGGAAGCAAAGAAACGAGGGCAGCTGAGCGGCGTTTTGGGGCGACTGGGCGATTTGGGGTCCATCAACGCGAAGTACGACGTCGCGGTGAGCACGGCGTGCGGCGCGCTTGACTACGTGGTGGTTGAAACGACAGCTGACGCGCAGGCGTGCGTCGCGCACCTACGCAAGAACAACCTGGGCGTCGCCACGTTCCTAATTCTGGAAAAGCAAAAGGGACTCGAGGGGAAGATGCGAGAGGCGGCGAAGAATGCATCCGGAAATATTGTTCGGTTGATGGACCTGATCAAGCCCGTTTCTCCCGACGTCGCCGTGGCGTTTTACTACGGCGTGCGGGACACGGCGGTTAGTGACGATTTAGATTCCGCTTCTAAAATCGCGTACGATGGTGATACACGCAGACGCGTTGTGACCCTCTCAGGCCAGCTCATCGAAACAACAGGCACCATGTCCGGCGGCGGGAACAAGCCCAAGGGTGGGCGGATGCGGGTCGGCAATGCAGCGCCTGTGAGTGATGCTGATGCAGAAAACAACGAAGCTGCGATTGAGGAAGCCGAGAAGGAGCTTCAAGTAAGCACAACCACTGTTTCCGAAGCCAGAGCTGCTGCCACTGCTGCTGCGAAGGAAGCCAAGGAAGCGGAAACCGCCTTGACCAAGATGGAACGCACCCTACCAAAGCTCAAGGCTGACGTTGCCGCGGCGACGGAGCGCGCCGCAGATTTGCGCGCGCGATTCGCACAGTTGGAATCTGACGTGACGTTCTCGTCCGAAGACGCTGCCAAGTTGAAATCGCTGGAGAAGGAAGTCGGGGCGGCTACTACCGCGTATACGCAGGTTGTCGCGGACGCGTCTGAGTTGAGAGCAACCGTCGAACATCTTCAACAAGCCATGGACGACGTCGGCGGTGCGCAGTTGAAATCTTTAAAGAAGAAGGTGAAGGACTTGGCGAATTCCATCACCAAAGCCGCCGAGGCGGCGGTTGAGAAGCGCGCCACCGCGGCGTCGCACGTCAAGGCCACGGCGCGCTTGACCAAAGCAATCGAAGAGGCTACTCTTGAGCGAGCCAAGATAACGGAGGACGTCAAGGCAACCAAGGAACACTTCGCCGTACTGGAAGATGAAGCCATGACTGTGCTTGAAACGCAAAAGGCGCTGCAAGTTTCCGTGGATGAGAAATCTGTCGAGTTGTCTGCTGTATCCGCGGCTCGCGACGAAGCTAACGCCATCGTGGCCAGGGTCAAGCACGTCGAGGTTGACATCAACGCCAAGCTGGAGGACAACAAGGCGCTGCATGACGAGCACACAGGGAAGGGCGAGCACTGGTCCGCTGAGCTCCAAAAGGTCAACGCGGAGTGGGAGCGACAAATCGCCGAAGCTAGGGTTGACGATGTGGTCCCCGAAGCGCTGACTGAGGAACAGCTCGTGACGTTTGCGGTGGAACAACAAACGGAGACGGTGTCCTCGCTGACGGAAGAGCTCGCGTCCATGAAACCCGACATGTCCGCGATCGAAGCGTACGGAGAGAAAGAGATAGAATATGCTTCACGCGCAGACGACCTCAAAAAGGTGACGGAACAACGAGACACCACCCGAGGCGAGTACGACAAGTTGCGCGCGACGCGGCTGGATGAGTTCATGAGCGGCTTCAACGTGATTAGTTTGCGGCTCAAGGAGATGTACCAGATGATCACGTTGGGTGGGGATGCTGAGTTGGAACTCGTCGATAGTCTCGATCCCTTCTCAGAGGGCATCGTGTTCTCAGTCCGGCCGCCGAAGAAGAGCTGGAAGAACATCGCGAATTTGAGTGGAGGCGAGAAGACACTCTCCTCATTAGCGCTGGTCTTCGCGCTTCATCATTACAAACCCACCCCCCTGTACGTGATGGACGAAATCGACGCGGCGCTTGATTTCAAAAACGTATCAATCGTGGGGCACTACATCAAGGAACGGACCAAAAACGCGCAGTTTGTTATTATTTCCCTGCGGAACAACATGTTCGAGCTGGCGGATAGACTTGTTGGGATTTATAAGACTAATAACACCACGAAAACCGTGGCGATTAATCCGGGGGCGTTTACGGTTGGGAGCAGTGGTGAGAAAAACGTTGCCGCCCATTCTAATGAGCAATCTGAAGATGCGGAGAATGTTGCGCCTAACGCCTTGGCTGTATAGGTAGGTGCGTAGACACTAAAGTTGGCAGTGTAGACAAAATAAAACAAACGCAGACAATGAATGTCGCTTTTCTTATTGGGATAGGAAAGGGTATGATACAAATCAAATGTAATAAACACAAAAGCCGATGCGCTTTCTTTCGTGACACAGCTGTCTTTGATTTCAATCTCATTTTTGACGTCTTCGAAAAGCTACGACAGATCCGCTTTCCCGCGTTTCTGAAGTCGGGCAACCCTTGCACCCCTACCTCATACCGCGGTGCGCGCGGGGTATCGGAGTCACCGGAGGAGCGCTTCGACCCCTGCGGCGCGCTGGGCGAGATGGCGGGTAGCGCCGGTGTTGGCGGTGGCGCGGCGCAGGCGGGGGCGGGTGAGTTGCGATTCACACGCCAAACAACAACCAGCGCTTCAATCGCGTTCGAGTCCTTGTCCTCCCTCGCGTTATTCGTCGCCGCGACGTTCCAAACCGTTTCTCAACGGCCTAGTGTCATATCCACAATGTTCCTGGTGCTGTGGGGGCTTGAACGAGTCGCGGCGAGTCAAAGATATAAGCGCAATGGGGGAGCGCAAGATACAAGCACAAGGAACGAGATGTATCTCGGCACACCTTTTGTCTGGCGCTTGATGGTTTTCGTATCGGCGACGGCGGTGTTCGGGGCGTGCGTGGCCCAGAGTTGCTACGCCGTTTTCGGCGCAGGTTGGCCGCACTCAGATGCGCACAGGTTAGCGCTGAAAGTAATTGGCTTCCAGTACTTTCCAAGCACCGCGGAATCGTTCGCGGAGATAACGCCATTCGTCGTGGTGTTGTTAGTAGCGGCGTTTAACGTCCGCGAGGCGAGATTACAAAAATATAAGAAACGAACGCGAGGCGCCGATGTCGACGATACCGGGAGTATCGTGGACGAGGACGAGCTCGATTTACTGCCAACTGTCAACGGTACCGGCGACGATCCGTACACTGACATTGAAAACGAAACGGGGAGTCGTGACTCAAGAACAACGACGGCAATACGAGTGGCAAGAATTTCTGCGATCGTCGCCGGCGTCTCCGCGCCGTCGTTTTTAGCGCTTCCCTATTTCTTGGTAGTCGTTTTGGAGATACTGGTGACTGCTTTTACGAGTACTACGCATTACGAGAAAGCGGATACGGGCTGTACTGGCGATGCACGCACAGCTGTGTGTATGTTCCGCAAATACGTAAACTGCGCGAGAGTGATGACAGTGTACGCCGCTGCGCACTTTTCCTTACTCTACGTATACCAGCTTCCCGAGCTCAACCTCAACGCGAACAAGGTGAAGGCGAAGTGGCTGGGATTGACCGTGCTTTTTGATACCGGAAGGGGTGCTGATGCTGGCGATACAGGTGAGGTTGAAACCACGATTACGTCTTTGCTCCGATTTACGCAAATGGCCTGCCTTGCGCTTTTGTTTTGTTCGCTACTCGCCGCCGGGGCGTTTGCGGACTTCGGGAGCGATGAGGAAAACGAGGAAGACGCCGACGGTTCGGATCGGGGTCAAAAAAGCAAGAGCTATTTCCCGCCCCTCGGTTTAGGGCGCTTTCAAGGCACGTTCTTTGAATTATTCAGAAAAAAACGCGAGGTTGAAAACGAAGGGCTGGAGGAAACTTTACTGGACCCGGAGGATGAGGAATGGGTCGAGGACGACGAACGGGACTCGGTGGCGAACGGAACCGAAATAAACGACGCGGAGACGTCGTTTGGTATTTCGGGAAAGGAACCGTCTGTTTTCATTCGTTTGGTGTCGCTTCACTGTTCCTTCCTCGGCGCGGTATTCGTGGTTGTCATGAGTTGTTTCATTCGAAGCGTGTTGCTGGTGCCTTTGTTAGTGGGGGCGCTGAGGGAAATCACAAAAACCGACAACTCGGAAAGCGAAATAAACCGAAAACTCAAATTCGCCACCCGAACCGGTCCCCTCACCGTGCTGTACCTCTCGCTTTGGTGTCTTGTCGAGTACTACTTTTTATCGGTACCGGGTGAGGCGTTGAATGTTACGCAGATTTGGGTGTTACAAGGGTTGGGGTTAATAAATCAAGAAGTGGATCTGTCTGCGAACGCGTGCGAGATAAACGCGGTTCGTGTTTTTTCACTATTCGTCTCTCTCGGCGTTTTCGCGGGGTTAACAAAAACAGCCAGAATGACACCGGGTGAAGAGGTTTTGGAACGGGTGTTTGGACGAGTGAATGTTGAATTTGACGATGACAGTGAACATTCTCAGCACGAAAAAAGGTTTGTCCGTCTCGATACGTATGGGCAATTACCCTCGCGCCGCCCTGAAACGCTGGACGACACGGCGAGTGACGAACACGATGACGCGGAAGATGATCGCAATGATCGGAATGATTCGAGCCGTTCTCGCCGTCGCTCGTTCCTGCAAACCTCAATTCAAGTAATAGTCCCTACAGTGTTGTGGCTCGTCGCCCTAACCACGAACGACGTAATACACGCGGTTTTGCTAGCCGCGTTTGTGTGTACGCTGTGGCAAAAACCCGGGGATGTTTGGATACTGCGATTGGTACAGCGGTTGGTGGCGGTTTGTTTCTTCATGACGTATTTCTTTGAAGTCACGAGTACAGTGGTGACCGGAATAAGTACTAGTACACACTCGTTCCTGACCTTCCTGGGTCTGATGCACCCCAGTCATTTAAGAGACGTGTTGCCGTTGGCGCTCGCGGTGCTCGTGACGTGCGCCGCGACGCGAGTCGAGCTGATTGAAGTGACGATGAAATGGTGTAGAGAGATGGAGGAGGAAGAGGAGGTGGGAGGTAGTGTAGGCGAACACACAAGTCACACAATGCGATCATCCTGGCAAGCCTCCTGGGCCCTAGCTGTCGCTATCGGTGAAGAAATTCGTGTATGGGCATTCAGTCTGGTGGACGGCCGCGGAGGCTACGTGGTGCTTTTCTGCGGCGCGGTTGTAGTCCTCAGCGAAACCCCCAGTCTGTTACACCTCGCGCTTTTAACCGTAGTCGTCGGGGCGTCGCTAGTGCCTGACGTATGGGTATTTAGTGTGGTACCAGGTGGAGGTCGAGGTGCAGTACTGAGTGGTATGAGTGGTACCACACTAAATACCCATACGACCCACATCTCGCCTCGGTGGCGTTTTGTTTTCCTCTTCGCCGCGTTCAATTTTTTTGCGCGGTATTTGCTCGGCGCGTTTCGCGTTATGCAAATTCTCGGGTTCAGCGACGAGTTAAAAACGTTCGTGATTAACTGTATAGGCATTCCAATCAACTTGGACCCATCTGACATGTACACGGAGCTGTTCGGGCCGTCCGTGTTTCTCGTCGTGACGCACGCGCATTTAGGGGGGTGGTTCCAGAGCGGCTCGAGGAATATTTTCGCGAGAAGCGAAGCAACTAGAAATAATCCAGTCGCCGTGACCGCAACTGAACGAGGCTTATTACCGTTCACGAAGCGCCTGTTAATCATTCACGCCACGAAGCCGTTACTGCTGTGCTCGGTTGTGTTTGCGATTTCCCGAGTAGATTTATTCGGGTTCGTAACGATGGGTCTTTGCGTGTGGGTCTCGGTTTCGAAAAAGCACTCAACGACCGTGCCTTGTGAATTTTTGGCGCTCGTTGTCACCACCGCCGCACTGTTCGAGTACGCCTTCTCCGTGCCTTACCTGTATGAGCATTTACACAGACACAGCGGTTTATTGAAATGGGTTGGAGTAGAAGGCGGTATGAGTGATAGGAGTAATGACTCAGGAAACTCAACCCTTATGACCCTCACGGTGTTGATTTTAGCATCCCTGGAACTCGTGCGGGCTTCGCTTCGAAATTTGAAAAGACTGCCGCCGGCGTTGAAAACGGCGTGCGCCCCAGAGCCGTGTCACTTGTTCTGGCCTCCCTATTTGCCCATAGAGGCGGTGGAACGTGGGGTCAAGGAGTGGCGGGAGGAAGAGCATAAGGATGAGACAGATGCCTTTGAGAAATTTGAGAAAGCAGACCAGGAAGAGGAGTGGGTGAGCAGCGACGGCGAAGGTGACAGTGATGCGAGGACTGATGCGAAAAAGACGTCAAGGCGAAGAAAAGAAAAAAGAAAAAGTCAGGAACGAAAAAGAAAGTTGACGTCGTATGCGCAGGTTTCGATTTTGTGTGGCTCCGCGCCGGCTTACCTGGAAGGATTATTCGCCTCCATGATGCCCGGGTTGATGTACTTCGCGTGCGTGATCGCAGCGGTGACGTGTAGCAACGTGCTTTCGCTGCTGTACCTGGGGGTAGCCGTGACGCTGATGGAGTTTGGAGGCGGAGGGACGAAGGGGTGGCGACAAAAAAACCAAAAACCCTCAACGCCCCGACGGCGACGGCGGGTTTGGAAATTCGCGACGGCGGTGTGCTCTTTGATCGTGGTGTGGCAATACGCCGTGACTGTTGGTGTTCCACCCACATCGGTTGATTTTTCGCCTCCGCCTCCACCGCCAGCGGCACCGCCAGCACCTCCTCCGTCCCCTCCGCCGTCGCCGCCGCCCCCCCCGTCGCCGCCGCCACCAAACGCTCCCCCGCCGCCGTCGCCGCCGCCACGTCCTGGACGGCCGCCGCGGCCGCCCATGGCGCCCCGCTCGAGGCACCCGCCGCCTCCGTACGTAGAGGCGAAAAGTTTCACAAGACAGTTGCTTGAACTTGAATCCAGAGAAACAGATGACGGATCAAAAGTATCGTCGTCTGAAACGTCATCCTCTCAAACGCAAACCTTCACCGAACGAGCGACGCGTTGGTTCGCGTTGTCGCCGGCGCCGCCGTTCGTGCTGGGGCTACACTTTTTGGTGTTCTTCATCGCCGCTTGTAGTTTACGGGCAGACAAAACTCTGGTTGACACCGAGGACGACGTGTTATACGCAGCGGCGCTGGACGGGCTAGGTGTAGCTGACGCGTTCGAGGACGAGTCAGAGGAGGAGGAGGATGAGGAAGAAGAGCAGGAGGAGAGTTCTGTTTCTCTGTTGCGGGAAGAACGAGTTGGAGTTTCTGGATCGCGAACTGCACGCGCTGAACACCGCGCGTACTTGTTGCTTCCGCGCGTCACACCGACGCAGTGTGCGATGCTTCCGAAGCGTAAGAAGACGCTGGAGGAGGACGACGACACGCGTATTTTCGCTCCTTTGACATGGTCCAACAGTCAGGAGTTTACGTCGCTGGAGTGGTCGCGTTTCGTTTTCGTTCGGTATGCGTTGGAGTTTGGGTTGATTGGGATTTTTGCGTCCGGCGCGGCGAGCCGTGATTTAACGCACCTAGGGTATTTACTGCTGAGTTTAACCTTTTTAAGGGTCAGGGACGTGGTGATGGTCAAGGGTGACTCCATCTGGAGGTACATGCGGTGGTACAACCTGTTCGCCATGGCGTCGGCGTGTTGCTGGACGCTAGTGTTTGGCGGCGTCGAGACGTTTGGAGGTGGTTTGAGTGGATACCAATATGACGCTCACACTGACGACGCATCCTCCACTTGTTCAACCGCACACGTCCTAGGTATCGCCCCCCAAAGCGGAACCTTGCTGCCTGACGTGGTTAATTTCGGAATCACGTATCTGTTGACGTTGGTTTTGAAATCCAAGACGCATGCGTCGATTGTCCTCATGGAACGCGAAGCTAGAATAGACGCGAAGAAACAGTCCGAGGATGGAAGAAAAAAGTGGCTCGCCGACGCGTTGGCGCGGCGCGTGCGGTTGGCGAAGGAAAGAGAAGAACGACGCAGAAGAGCGGAGGACGTAAGAGCGCACGTCGAGAAGCTGTCGCGCGAAGTTCTAGAGCTGGAACACCGAGACAGAGGGCACGTTGAGGAGGGTCAGGGTGACAAAGACAAAGACTCTGAGTCTTCCTTCGTCAGCGTCGACGAGGATGAATCGGAAACCGAAAACTTTGATTCGCCGGCGCCGGTGCAAAACGAAGTGAAAGAAGTCCCTTCCACTCCAATCAGTCCAGTGGAGCGTGCATTACACAGAATCCAGCACTGGGTGGCTGATCGAAGCTCAATGTTGGGTTTACTAATCGGCGGCATCACAAATCTAGTCCCCTGGCTCGCTGCGCCAAACTTCAGCGGCTGTTACTTTCTGTTCTTCGCCGCGTTCGCGTTTGACTTTTCCGTGTTGACGTTATTGTACCCCACGGTGCTGGTGTGTTACGGTCTTTTAACCCACCGGAAACCGTCTGTTACATTCTGGAGTTCAATGTTAATGTACTCCGAGCTGTGTTTATTGCTAGGCTTTGTGTGGTCCATTCCGTGTGCGAACGGGTGTTTGGATTGGAGCTCGTGTGTCGCGGAAGAAGCCACGGGAAAGTACCAAGGTCGGTGGGTAAACGTCCCCGTGTTTCTCGTGTACCTTGCCGTGCTTTTTCACAGAGAGTTCCTGTTGAGGAACGGGGAAGGTAAAGAAAGAGGCGATCACGGCATGGAGGGTACGATGGGCGTGCAGAACGACTCGGATTCGACATCGGTTGACACGTTCATCGCGTGGTGTCAAAGTTCGGCCGCAACCACGGAGGCTTTCTTCCAACGTGTGTTGTCGCCGAGCGCGGAGCGCGATCCGTCCTTCATCGCAATCGCGATCACAAACGTCACGAAAGGGCAAGCTTTTTCGAGTGACGACGATTCATCTTCTGATGGTGTGAACTGGCATGAAGTCGCGGCGGCACTGAACGTAACTATCCGTGAATATTACCGAGTGTTAGGTGCGTCAAACGACGCAGCTCAAACCGATATCGCGTTTTCGAAAAATCCCCCGAAAATCACACCAGTGGAGAGCGACGCCGCGAGCAAAAAAGACTTCGCGCAGAGTTTCTTGGCGGACACGAGTGAGCATTTAGACTCCGAAAAAGATCAAAGTGACACCCGAAAGTCCGCCGTCTTCGCCGTGCACTGCACGTCGCACCTCCTGACACCCGCCGCGGACGTGGCAAGGGTGTTGCAAGCCGCACAATTACGGAACGCGGCGGGGGATGCGATTGACGATGGACAAATTTCACGCAAAAAAATCTACTCCTACGCCTTCCCCGCCCTCGTCGCGGCGGTCCCGTTCCACCGGGGCGGCCGGGATTTCTACGCCGCAACCTGTGTCGCTGATTTCGCCAGTTTCTTGTTCGTGTTGGTGTTCTACCAAGCCACCGTGCACGCTGATACGAGTTCCGAAGCTTTAACGGAAACGTACCACCAAGGACTATTTCCCGTGGATTACGTGTTAGCGGTGACGTTTTGCGTGTTCCTGATCATTTGCGACCGCGTTTTGTACCTGTTTCGGTGGCACACGGGGAAGGCGGTGTACCACTTTTTAACCTACACCTTCTTCTGCACAATCACGTTCCGGTTGTACCACCACCACGGGAATTTAAAATCAACTGAAGCTGGTAAAGCTGGGTTGTTGAGGTTATTTTTCTTACTGAAATCGGCGAGCTTCGCGCTGAACGCGCGGCAGTTGCGGAGCGGATACAGAGGCGCTTCTGGGGTTAGTTCTGGTTCGTCAGCAGTGAGTGGTACGAAAAGTAACTCAAGAATAACCCTAGGGCCTGTATCACTCATAGACGATGACGGCGGCGGCGGCGGAGGTGGCGCCCCAACCTCGCGGACGGACTGGATCACGTACGTGGGGTACAACCTATACCTAGCCGTTCCGTTTCTCTACGAGTTGCGCGTGCTGTTGGACTACACGTGTCTTGACTCGAGTCTAGATTTACACGACTGGCTTAAGTTGGAAAACATTACTCGTGACTTATTCAAAACGAACGTGCGGAACCAGAATTACCGGAAAACGCACCCGTTCGGTGTTCCCCAACCTCGTTCGAAGAAGCTGTTCCAACAAGGCGGCGGGGTTTTCTTTTTGCTGCTGTTGATAATCGTCGGTCCGTTTTTTATCTTCTCCACGTCCAACCCGCAAGTCGGTGTGAACCCGGTTTATGGAGTCAACTTGAACGTCAGTATTAGCAGCGGTCAGAGTGTTGTCAGCATAAGCAGCACGGCGCAAATCGCTGCGTCAGTTAGTCACACAGTGTCTGAGTTTCCTTTGTTTCAAGGGGGGTACCGCGTTAGCATCGGTACCCCCGATTCTTGGCGGTCGTTGAAAACGCCGAGGAACGCTGAAAAGCCGCCGACTACCACCTTGAAGCAGATTCAGCAAGTTTGCGTCGCGCCCGAAAGTGACTCTGTTTGGAACTTACCGCCACCGGTGCTGAGCAGCTTCAACCAAAGCGTTTTGAAGGTCGGAGCTTTGATTTCCGTACATTGGACGTTCACCAGGCACTTGCCGTTGGACAACAAAGTGGTGTTTGCTGAAAGTAAAAATATCAAGTTGGACGAACAGCAAGTCGCGCAATTCAGAAACGCCCTTGATTACTCGTTCATTGACAGAGCGGAAGGAACTACTTACGATAAGGAAACACCACCCGGTATAACCTTGAACTCCCTGTACCCCCGAGTGTGGCGTTTGTACGGCAACGGCGACCCGGTTGGTAATTACACCACGGACCAGCAGTTGGAGTGCGAGATGTTTTTGAACGACGACGGTGAAAAGTCCAGAGCCTCCGTTACGCGGTGGTGGTCCCTGCGGTGCGGCGCCAAGGAGGACGATGGAACGGGAGATGGAACGTCAACAGACACAGGGAATAGAAGCAAGAAGAGTAGTAACAATGTGTTTTCTCCCTGCGCTTCGTTCGGCTCGGGGCCCGAAGTTGTGTTGGTTTCGTCGCTAGTCGCGACGGGCGCTTTGGCGAGCTTTTCGAAACTGGTCGGAGGCGTCACGGGGATGTACGTAGTGTACGTGTTGGCGGTGGGGAGCTTCGCGCGTTCGTTGACCACGAACTTGGTGGGTAAAATTCCGTTCCACGACCTACCTAACACGCACCGGTTGACGAGACTAACCGAAGACATATACGCCATGCGCCGGAGCCGCGAGTTCGTGCTGGAGGAGAAGCTGTTTTGGCTTTTGATAAGAATTTACCGAAGCCCAAACGTGCTGTTCGAGTTTACGCGGCTGGCGGACGGAGGCGCGGAGCCGTTGCGGCCGCGAATCGGTACAGGAACTGTTATGTCGGGAAATAGGGGAGTTAATAACTCAAAGAAATCCAAGACCTCGCTGACGAGACGAACGGGGTGGACCAGCGGGGAGTTCTTTTGAGGTAGGAGAGGAGAGCAAGACGATTGAGAAGGAGAATGACGATTAGAATGAGACGATGACGAATATAAAAAAAGGTAGATTCATTAGTACCGCTGTTAGTACAAAGGTATTCCACTCGTAATTCCATGTTTTTCAAAACACTCGGCTACTCGTTCTAGAGACAGATCACCTCCTCCGTCCTCCCCGTCGCTCCGTTGACGGAATACACCGCCGTGGGCGCCTCGGCGTACTTCGCCGATTCCACGCGCACGCGCTTGGCGTACTCGACGGATGATTTTTTGAAGATTTGATACGCCTGCGAATTCGCCGCGTCGCTGTTGTTGGGGTTGTCCAGGAGCTCCTGTACGCCAACTAGGATTTGTTTGACAGTGATACTCGGCTTCCAAGCCTTATCCTCGTTCAATATGCTCAAACACACCTTGCCGGACGGGTAGATGTTCGGGTGGAAGAACCCTGCGGGCAGTGACACTTTAGGCGGTTTTGAAGGGTACTCATCGTTGAACTCCAACCGCACGGGGTACGATCCTTGCTCCCACAACGTACCCGCTTTACCGGGGATCTTACACTCCCAAATCAACATCTGCACGGAGCCGTCCTTGTTCGTTTTCGGTCTAGCGACGAATCCGTGGGGGTGGTCCTTGCGCCAGCCCTTGCGCTCGATCGCAAGGCGCTGCTTCGCGAGGGAGGTCATCGGTCGTGGCCGTGAAATCAAAGGGCGAGTGCCAAAGATTTAATTGAGAAACCGGGCACCCCCCCCCGGGAGTCCGGTCTCCAATAAACACGGAGTCCTAACGCGAGTGTTCGCGTCTTCGCACGTATCACGCGCGTGTCCGAAAGCAACCACCCGGTGTATCTGACCCACGCGCCGCTGCCAGCGACGTTGTGTGCGGTGCACTATGACGCGGATCTGAGAAGCGACGAGGACTTGAGGAAGATTTCTTAATTTTCAAATCTTGCGAATCAGCTCGTGAGTTTCTCGCTCAGGAGATTCGCTTCCTCAGGGAGGCTTGCGAGCGCCGGGCACAACCCGTGGCGCGCGGTTGGCGATGACTTGAAAGTTGAGAGGTCTCCGAGAAGAGGTTATGGCGCGGCATGGTGCGAAAACAATGTTCTCACGGCAAGAAGAAACACAACTGTGCGACGTGCAACCCCTGCCCCCACGGCAAGCGGAAATGCTTGTGCGAGGAGTGCAACTCCTGCCCCCACGGCAGGCTGAAAGACCATTGCACAACGTGTAAGGGTTGCCCTCACGGCAAGCTGAAAAGCATGTGCGCGGAGTGCAATCCCTGCCCATATGGCAAGGTAAAAAGCGACTGCGCGGCATGCAATGGGTGCCGTCACGGCAAGTTGAAACGCAAGTGCGCAGAGTGCACCGGTTGCCCCCACAGCAAGCGGAAACACGACTGCGTTGAGTGCAACCCCTGCCCTCACGGCAAGCGGAAACACGACTGCGCCGAGTGCAAGGGTTGCCCTCACGGCAAGCTGAAAAAGAGGTGTGCGGACTGCAACCCCTGCCCTCATGGCAAGCTGAAAACCTGGTGCACGGAGTGCACCCCCTGCCCTCACGGCAAGCTAAAATACAAGTGCACGACGTGCAAACGCACACCCGCATCGAATTTTACCTAAATACATTCAAACAGTTTGCTATTCTACTCTCGCGCTCTACTCCCTGATCGATCCCCCCGGAAACAACCTCAACAAAACGTCCCGCAATCGCCTCCCCTCTTCCGTTGCTTCTAACGAGGATTCCTTACCTGCCGGGTCCTCCGCCGCCACTGCTAACACCCGGTTCAACTCATTGCGAAGCAGCTTGAACAAAACGCCGACTTCCGGCGAGGACGGGAAGGTTAGCTTTTTGATTTTATTGGAGGACGTATTTCCATTTTCTGAAGCACTCACACCTACGTTGACGGAAACCGTGGACCCGGCGTGGTCCACGGAAATATCCCCCCCGAACAGCAACAACGCTTCCACTGGCACTGCCGTCGTGTCCCTCAAGAAAACCTGTGAGGTTTCCACCGCTTCTTGGTACACCAAATACCCCGTACCCGGTCCACCGACCGAGTTTCCCTTCTTGTCAATTTGGTACCCGTTCACGGAACTGGGGTGCACCGCGACTTCCGAACCAGTCACCACATCCTTCACGACAGCCCTTCCCCGAGTACCTGCACCTTTGCAATTACCTTTACCATTCCTGCTCTTCCCTCCCCGAATCCCCCCCCTGGAAACCTCCGCGACGTTTGGAAATAACCCGGATAGTAAAACGCACCGAACGACGTCGTCGTTTGATTGGTTTTTATTCGCGGCATCACTTTTCGGGTCGAAGCCGTTCTCGTGTAACTTTTTCAGTAAGTTGGTTCGTTCCCGCTGAATGTCACTCATCGCAGCTCGGTTTAAATTAAGCTCATTACAGGCTTTATTTCGATCAAGTTGATACGAGTCGAACGCTTTCGCCGCGGCGAGGTGGTCGGACTTGGCGCCGAAGTTGGATGAATTCGTATCTCTCGACTGATTTTTTTCACAGGAGCCGCTGGTGACTTTGCGTTTATTCGCAACCGCTTGGTCTCTGTTCTCGGGATCTACTCCGAACGCGGGCTTGCACATAATAGAAGCTGCTATTGTCAACACGGGATTCAAACACCCCAACACCGTGGCGTACACCAGCATCTTACCCAACCGCGGGTCAACGGGGAGATGCGCTAAGTGAAATCCCAATGGGGTGAGGCAAACTTTTGAGTTTGATGCTTGACCTTCTTCTCGTTCATCGTCACCCACTGTCTCCACCGCGCCGACGCTTCGCAGCCTTTTAACCGTTTGCCGTATCGACGCCAGCGGTGGCGGGTCCACCGTATTACCCAACACAAACTCCGGGTCCTCCTTATGATTCATCAGCATCGCGTGCATCACCAAGGACTCAAGAGGGGTGGTTTGGAGCTCGGGCAAGTCATACGCGGGTTGGTTTTTGGTGCTCTCCTCCTTCGTGAACAGCCTTATACATACACCAGGACAAACACGTCCCGCTCGCCCTGCGCGTTGCGTGCTGCTAGCCAGAGAGCACCACCCTTCCTTCAAACTCGACATGTGGCTCTTAGGGTCAAACACGTTCTTTTTAACTCTCCCTGAGTCAAACACCACGGTGATATCGGGAATCGTCAAGGAGGTCTCGGCGACGTTCGTGGCGAGGACTATTTTTATTTTTCCAACAGGCGCCGGGTCAAACGCCAGCTGTTGCTCCCTACTCGAAAGCTGCCCGTGAAGAGGCACGAAGTGTAGACAGTTGTAAAAATGCGTAGACAACGAGCTTTTCAGCAAATCACCAATCTTGTTGATCTCCACCGCGCCGGGGAGGAACACGAGCGCGGCGTCGGTTTTATTATTGTTTTTTTGAAATTCAGAAAACACCTTCGGCAACGCTGTGATTAAATTCTTAGCGTACGAATCAAAGTCACTTCTTGAATTGTTTCTTGAGTCGTTCCTTGAGTTGTGGTTCTTACCCGTAACACCCCTGTCCGTGCCTTGATAGTCCTCCATGAATTTTTCAGTGACTCCAAAGGTCCGCCCCTTGATGTGCGGCTTTGGGATTTCAAAGTTTACATCTTTTGGAAAAGCAGATTTGAGGTAGTCCTCGAATTTGTCACTGCTCATCGTGGCGCTCATTAGTATGACCTTCAACTTAGTTTTATTCGATACTGCATGCGTCGCATCTCCAGAATTCTTAGTACTGCTGTACTGCTTGACGACTAAATCTCTTAAATAAGATAATAAAAAGTCAGCCTCCGCGCTCCGTTCGTGAATCTCGTCCACGAAGACGTGCGTTATATTTTCCAGATTCGGATCGACAATCAATTTCCTCAACAGTACACCGGTGGTCATGAACGTGATCCGCGTTCTGTCCGACACCGAAGTATCGCCTTTCACGGTGTAGCCGATAGTTTCTCCGACACTCTCACCGAGTTCGTGTGCTACTCTTCGCGCCACGGAAGTCGCCGCAACCCTTCGAGGCTGCGCGACCAAAATGTTAACCTCCGATCCTTTTTTATTTTCGCAAAAGTTTTCGAAAACAAACTTCGGAACCTGCGTAGTTTTTCCGCTTCCAGTTTCGCCAGTTAATAAAATAACTGGCGATTTATTGTGGTCGATAGCGTCGATGATCGTTTGCCTGACTGAATGCGCGGGCAGGGGTTTGGGTTGGTTCTGTTTTCGTCGGCTGAGTAATAACTCCAGTAATCTATTATTCTCGGCGTCCATCGCGGGGCCCGGTTGCAACTTATTTTGACTCGATTTTATTTTATGTTTACTCACGCGCTTGGCCATCGCTAATCGAAGACGAGTGGAATTCGAGTCGTCGGGTGCTGTGGCAGGTGAAGATGTAGAGGCATCTATACCTTCCTTATTTGATGACTCTTCCTGTATACCTTCGTCCTTAGGAGTCCCAACCTTAGTCTCCTTCTTTTCCTTTTTCCTATCCTTCTCGAAGCTCACGAACACCACCGCCCCTGGATGTACGGTAAGCGTGTCCACGAGTTCGATCCCCGGCGGGTTCCATATCTTCGCAACGTTCGGCGTCTTACCAAACTTCAGCTTGCTCTTTGCGGCTTTGAAAAGTGTATCCAGGGTTGATGACCGTTCAATTTGAATCATCTTCTGCTCGCCCGACGCGTTCGTCGCCGTGATTGGGATCTTATCGCCAATTTGTTTTGGAGTGTCAAACAAATGAGGATGGCCATCGGAATCATCGGACAGGTCTTTGCCCATAGCCCTGCCGTTGCTCCGTTCCTCCCGTCGGTCTTCCCGCAACGCGCTTCGTAAAACCTTCTCTTTCCGTTCGAGTTCAAGATCCGCTCGGCGCGCTTCTTTAGCGCGTTGGCGAAGGCGCTTGTCTTCATCGTCATCGGAGTCGGCGGGCGCTTTCTTTTCTAATGCACCATCGCCGTTGTGTTTGTCCTTCGCCTCACGACGCCCCGAGTCCTTACTCGAAGTTCTCTCCCTGCGATCCCCCTTACTCTCCTTGCCATCCAGCGACAGGCGGTAAATCAAGTCCAGCAGCACCTGCCGACTCCCAGAGTCCAGACCGATGCGCGACATAGGAAGTGAGAAGTGAGACTAGTTGGCGAGAAGAGAGGAGCTCTCGAACGAAATAACAATTGATTGGCTAATATTTATTACGAACACCCTCTTACGCCCCAACCTCTCCCTGCTTATCTTCCTCAAGCCACAAAGTTGCGGATGTGTAGTTCGCCAGCGCGTGCGCTAACATCGCAGTGGCGATGTCCCCGGTGTACATCGCGGCGGCGCCGTACAGCATCCCAACGACGCTCGCCCAGACCGCGAATGACGCGTTCCGCCCACCGCCGACGTGCAGCGCGCCAAACACTAATCCACTGCTCAACACAGCAGCAGGCCCCCCAAAAGGCAACAGCGCAGGCAAAAGCACGCCCCGAAACACAGTCTCTTCCGCCACCGCTGGAAGCACGGACACCGTTAATAGATCCCCGGTGCCGTCCAACGGAGTCAGGACTTGTTTGTTCGACCGGTTGGTGGCTTCCCGAAATTCGGCGCTTTGCGACAACAGCGCTTTGCGCCCGAAGGTTACTACGACCGCAGCGGCGATCGCGATTGCGGTGTGTTGTGCAATCAGCAATGGTGACGAAGGAGGGTGCAACGCTGCGATCAACGGTAAATCGGCAGTGTAGTCCCGGATCACGTCAGGCAACTTTCCCTGCCCGAAGTGCGCGCCTTCGCGGATCACAACGCCAATCGCCAAGAGCCAAAACGTCGTGCCGTAGCACGAATCCATCACGTCATCGCGCGTCGCCACGGGGAGGGGCTGGGTGGGAACGGTGGATTGGGTGCTCGCAGTGCTGCTACTGCTTATAGGTTGACTGGTAGCTGCACTACTAGATTCCTGTACAGCCGACGATGCCTCCGCATTCGCACTGCTCGGAACCTCGGTATCCCCAACCGATCGTTCCACGTCACCGCCTTGCTTTTGTTTTCGGCGTTTACGACTGGCGCGTACGGTCTGTGCCTCGCCGCGTCTCACAGGCGCGGGGCTCGCGGAAGCGCGTCGCCGGTCGCCGGGTACCGTCACGAGCCGCGCAGGCGCGAGCGCGCGGAGAGAAACGCTCGTGGACATCGCGGGACTGTGCCTCGCGGAATGGTCACCCTCGATGATAAGAAGGCACCAAGCCGGTGAAAACCAAAATCCCCAAAAAAGTTCGGGATATCGGGTATCTTCTGTTGGGGACGCCCGACATGTCAGTGTGGCGCGCGGGGCGCACCGCTAATCGTTTCAGAAGGCGCAAGATTAGCGACCGAACCTCGACCGTCCCGCACACGGTCATTTCGTCGTGTTGTGTTCGGTCGACGTGAGGTGCTGGCGTGCGCGTCGGTCAACGCCCGCTCGCATTCTCGTTGAACGCTGGGGAAATTCCAATAACGTGACCGATGTCACCTCCCGTGTCGCACCTTTCCCGGTCCAGCGCCGGGGCCGCCCCAGCGCGCGCCGGGGATGACCCAGAGACCCACGCGGCATCTCCACGGTCGCTCACTCGCGCGATTGCGCCCGGGAACCCCACCAGGCGCGCTGCGGTCATCACGGAAGGCGCCGAGTTTGTTCAAGGTTCGGATCCCCGAAGCGGCGCCTCGTCCCCGGGGCTTCCCGATTTGCCGCTCCCCGAGGATCTTCCCGACGGAGGGTTGAAAGGGTTGCGGAACATTTCAATGTCAGGAGGAGGAAGTTTATACGCCCCCATCCCGCACGGCGGGTCCGGACCAAGCGACAACTCCATCTTCTCAAACGGCCCGAGGAGCGAGGCGTACCCCGAAGGTGGAAGTGATAAAGGAATCGATTCAGGAAAAGGATTCAATCGCCCGTCGTCGCCGTTGAGCGGTCGGAGTTCGAACGAACAAATAACGGATGTACCTGTACCGAAAAGTGATTCAGCACCTAAACTAGAGAAGCGGCACCCAACTTCTAGCCCATCTCAAAGCCCATTATTCAAGCAAGAGAAGACCTACGGCACCGCGGGCGACGGTAAGGATAGTTTACGCAAATTGTTCAAGCTCCCGGATGACGAAAAGTTCGTCGAGGAATACCTGTGCGCTTTATACAAAAAGATCCTCCTACAGGGCCGGATGTACGTCTTCACGAACTACGTTTGTTTCTACAGCAACGTGTTCGGGTATACCAAGGTCAAAACCATCGCCCTAAAAGACGTCATGATTGTTAACCGAGCGTACACCGCGCAAGGTACGTTTTTTGTTTTTTTTCTATCCCTGAAAATCCTGCTCGTACTGCGTGCGTCGTGCACCACCTGGTTCGCGTTTCAACACATCCTGTGAGGGATTCCTCATCATCCCGATACGAAGAACGCACCCAATACATCCGCCCGACTGTTTGCGCATACAAAAGACTGACTTCTATTTCCAAAATCCTCAGTCGTATTCAACGCGATTGAAATCGTGCACAAAGGAAAGTGCGAGTTCTTCACGAGCTTTATCTTTCCGGACCGGACGTATAAAACGATCGTGCAGGCGTGGAGGAGCTGTTCCAGATACAGCAAGATCTTCGCGGACCAGAATACGCTTTCAGGAGCGCACGACAGGCAGCGGCGATTGGACGGGGGTCCGCTGGACGGAGGGAAGAAAACCAGAAGCTCATCATCGAAGCGACACTCCTCCCCGGAAGTCGCCGCGAAAGTCGCGGCGATGCTCGGGGAGCCGGTTGATGATGATGGAGACGGGTACGGCTCAGGGCCTATGTCCATCGGGTCTGTTGGAAGCGTGGTGCAGTACAAATGCGACGACGAAGGGGGGGACGGCGACGGCGATCACTTGGATGATAACTTTTTCGGTGAGGACGAAAGCTCATCGTCTGTCATACGCGAAGACGAAACCCTCGGCGGTGTGTCAGGTGTTACCTCGATATCATCCAAACGCCGGTCATCGCAGCCTTTCAAAGCCGCCACAACGGGCGGGCACGGCCGACGTGCGAGTGCGCCGAACTTGGGCGTGAAAAGTAGTTCGCTTCGACTAGGGGGTGACGGAAATATTGCGTTGACGGAGGCGCCCGAGACTGTTTCGGAAACCTCCAGGGGCCCTTTGAGCGCGGACGAATCCGACGATGACCTTTCCGAGGACGAAGCTTTGTCTACTGTGAGTTTCGCGGACGAATTAAAACTAGCCACCTCTGTGTTACCGACCCGGCCGAAGGATATGCAGACGCTACAGCCCGACTTGACTTTGAGCTGTTCCGTGGAGAAGTTTTTCAACCTCGCCTGGAGCGACGCCGCCGGGGAGACGTTCACACCGAAGTGCTCCCTCGAGCGCCAACACCGGGAACTAAGGGTCACGAATTGGAGCACGCACGTCGGGTACGGGCACGCGCGTGACCTAACCTTCGTCGCGCCAACAAACGCGTCGATCGGACCAAAGGAAACACACTGCCACCAAACGCAAAGCTACAAGGCTTTTTCGTGCGACAACGAAAGCGGCGCCCTGGCGGTTGACACGTCGCAGGTGCAGAAGGATATCCCGTACGGCGATTACTTTCGGGTGGAGACGAGGTGGGAGTGTGTTCCTATTGGTGACGATTCGTGTTCCGTGTGGGTCGGGTTACGTATCCCTTTTCAAAAGACAACCATGTTACGCAAGGTTATCGAAAAAGGCGCCCTAGAAGAGTGCTCCAAAGGCGTCGCCGCGATGATTGAAGAGGTTAAGAGTGTTTTGGAGGGTGATGGTGGGGATTCTACGATGGCACAAGGATGTACTCTGGACCGTCAACAATCCATCACCTCGCCCATGAAACGTTCCTTAACCCACCGGCCCACGCACCGCCGGCAAAGGAGTTTCGCGGACGCCATCGCGGACACAGTGGCGGACACGGTGGACGTCGCCAACTTGGTAATTCCCGACGGTTCGAGGGACGTGATTTGGCGCATGCTGTTCGGCGCGCCCAAGGACGCGAGTCCAAAAGGAACCGAGTCGATCAAAGAGGAACCTGGCATTATTACAGGCGGAACCTCGCCAAAGTCAGCCGGGGGTAAATTCCAGTCCCCGGGGAAAAGGGGGTTGGGGAGGTCGTACGCGATGGACCCGACGGCGCATTTGGAAACGGCAGAGAGTAATCAGTCTGACGAAAACGTTGGGCACACGAAACGGTGGATACGTGTGCACAACGCAGTACACACATTCCTGGTGTCGAAACGTGTTCGTGTGCTGTTCATAGCCGTTCTAATCGCGGTGTTCGCCAACCTGGCGTACAACTTAGTCGGCGACGGCGAAACCTTCTTATTCGACTTTGCGCAGATTCGAAACATTTTCAACAGCGGGTCCTCTTCAGAGGCGGACATCACTCGGTGGAAACGCAGGGCGGCGAGTTTAGAATTAGAGCTCAAAGCGCTGGAAAGAAGAGCCGCGTTCGTGGCGGGGGAAGCGGCGCACGCGTGGGCCGCGCTCGCGGAAGCTGTCGACGCAGCGGCGGCGGAGAAGAAGGAGGGGATTTTTGGCAAAAAGCCTATTTATGACTAGCTAGTTAATGCTATGTATTGACTAATAACTTTATATATTCTCTTTCTTACATAGTCACGACTATAGCACTACCAAACACCCCTACAGCACCCTGACGTTAACGATGTCCCGGTACAGCAGCCTCATGAAGAACGTCGTTTCATCCGGCGACGCGACCCACAGGATGGAACAAGCGTCTCTGACTCTTTGATCATTGCCTGTAGACGTGAATCGATCGCCCACATGCAAAGTCTGGCTCCCGTCGTACCCCAGGTAGTTCATCAACGTCGTCAAGCCAATGTTCTTGTTGCCCACGTCCACGAACACGTCGTTCCCGCCATTGAACGCGCAGTACGGAACCTCCGCGTCGGATAATTCAATCATAGCGCCGATTGACAGCTCTTCTAAGTTTTCATAAACAGTACCGGTTCGCGGTAAAATACCCACCGCGTATTCCTTCCTCATCACGTCGACATCAAGCTCTAAATGTTCAGCTTCGTCCGTGAGGAATGCCTGCGCCCTATCCAAAAAAGTCTCAACCTTTTCCTTGTTCTCGGGCTGAGCGTACCAGTAAAGGTTGCGGGTTTCGCTATCCTTGTCTCGCCACACATTCGGGTCGATGAACTCCAGCTCAAACTTGTCGTTCACCTCCAGTAAGTAGTTACACTCACCGCCCATGACGTGGAACCGCTTCCGAACTTCCTCGGACAGCTCATTCGCGGCGAAGCTGTCCAACAACCCTCGCAACCGGTTCTCGAACCGCTTCGCGTCGTCGGGGTAACCGGCGGCGGTGACGATGGCGACGTGCACGCCGATTTCCATCAGCTGCTGTATCTTGTCAATCATCTGGTTGTCTTCCTCGAAGTGCTTGCCGTCCGCGTACAACGTTCCGTCCGCGTCGAAGGTCACTAACTTCACTTGCTTCGCGCTCGCGTGCACTTGTGCGATGTTAATGATGTGTCTGACTTCCGCGAAGTTGGGCCGAACGTAACGGCGTTTCGTCAAAGCACAGAACTCGTCGTATTCAGCCAGCGCTTTTGATAACGGCAACGGGTGAAAGATGTACCCCAGTTTGGGAACCTGCCGGTAGATGTTCGAGAACCGACGTTTCGAAACAGGCAACGCTAACGCGTCTCCAACCCACCGCTCTGTTTTCGCTAACGCTTCATCAGTCTCGTGCGTTTTGAAAAGATCGACAATGAACTCGATGAATGGGTCTTGCTCCTTGAGGCGGCCTTTTCTTCGGAGAACGGCGCTGTCTGCTAAAGAACCGGCTCTGCTCAACTGGTTGCTTTTGACTTGCCTACTGATCAGCTCTCTCATGTACTGAGCAGCCCGGCTCTCTTCCTTCTTGTGCGGCTTACCAGTCGTGCTGTCGTGTTCGTCCGTGTCGCGTTTCACAGCATCCGCGAATTCCTTTTGCGACTTCGCCACCGAGCCGTTTTTCAAATTTAATTCGATATCGTCGCCGTCGTCGAACGTTCCCCCGGACGCGCGTCGGGGTTGCGTCTTTGGTTTTTCATCAGTCCCGGAAGGGACGTCGGGGGCGGCGCGGAGATGTGGGAGCTGTGATGGTAGAGGTTTTACAGGATAGGGAGAGAAAAGGTCAGTGCCGTTCGCGTCGTGGAAATGATGAAAAAGCAACACATTTTTTCAGTCTAATATAATAGACCCTTGTTTCGTCGTATCTCGGCCGCCCTTTGCACATCGAGAAGGTCGTTGGTGCGGGGGGGGGTTGGCGCGCTCTGTTCGCTTGTCGGGCGAACACGCGTATCACGCGATCACATCGTTTACATGAACGTACATCGCGGGGGTTACCGACGCGTCGTGGCAAGGCGCCGTGCGCCGAAGCGCGTCGACCGCCGTGCGACGTGGCCGCCAGGCGGAACACGTTCGTCGCGTGTGTCGCCATCATCCCTGCACCTTGGGAGGGCACGCCTCGACTATAAGTGCTTCGCGGTCAAGGACGGAGGCTTCGCGCGCGAGCCGTTGGACTGTCGCGAGTCCGGGTGTGGTGTCTCGAGGCGCCGTCGGCGCGCGGAGGAGTGCGACCTGGGACAACATGCGGCGGCCAACACATCTTTGAATAACCTGCTCCACGAAAACGAATCTGCCTCGGCGGGTCGAAGAACCTTGAAAGATAAATTGCTTTCAACGGTCACACGCCTTGAACCTAGCCGAGCTTTCAGAGTCGGTCGAGCAGAGTGAGTTTCAAGCCTTCTGAATAAGCATCGTGCGCCGATTCCTCTCCCGAGTGGCCATCGTGTTTTCATTCCACATCGCGCGTTCTCGATGACACCCGAGGAGGTGGCTTCGCGCGCGCGATTGGCCACGGAGACAGCGACTGCGGCATCTCTCGAGGCGGCGACGCTGGAGGCGAGCGTTGCTTCGGAACGCGCGGAGTTGCGAGCGCGGAGGGACGTTTCTTCAAAATGCGGGGAGAAAAAAACGCGCGTCCCATTTGATGCGCCGCGAACCCCCCAGGAGGCGATGGCGCGTGCGCGTTTGGAGCGCGAAGCAGCGGCTTCCGAGCGAAAAGCGAGGGAAACGCAACGCATGAGGGCGGCGGGTTTGAGACCGCTGTCATCGAGCGTTGACGGGTGTGAACGTTTCAGTGATGTTCGATTGGGTGTTGACCCGACTGCGCACAAAGCGTGGCGGTCGCACGAGTCGCGATGGTCCCGGTTCGAGAAGGACAACGAAGCGACGGATAACGACGGTGTATGTGTATACATGCTTACCATAAACGATATCCCCTTTCCATCGTCAGGAGGGGCGTTGCTCAAGGCGCTCGCAGCCTGGGGCGAGGAAAGCGAACAACTTTTCGACGATGGCGCGTCTCTGGCTCGCGCCCGACGCGTCGCCGCCATGCGGTGGCACCCTGACAAGTTCACACAGCGGTTCGGAAAGCGGCTCGACGGAATGTCAAATGCTGATCGGGAGTCGGTGGAACGACAAGTGGTGGAGACGTACCAGGACATACAACGAACGTGGAATGACTTGTCTAAATAGCTACCAAAAATAAAAGCAGAGTTTTTCTCGTACACTTTTTGAATACTAAGGTCTAATCAACTAACGTCCCCACATATCTCCGCATCCCCTAGCTTCCCCCCCAGGCTGTACACCACCTGGTTCATCCCCCCAAACTGTAACTTCGCGAGCTTGCAAATCCCAGGCGCTTTGGCGAGAAGGTACTCTATCAAATGCGGATGCGTGGTGACTAACCCGCCGCCTGTTGGATTCTCCGGCGACGGCGGACGTCTTCTCTTTGGAAACTCCCTCGAGTACACGCAGCACGGCACGACGGCGAAGGGTTTTCCGTGTGCTAAAGCGAAGTCGACTACCGCATCCGTGGCCTGATCAGGGTGCATACCGACCACCACGGAACAAGTGGCTAGGGTTTGTTCTACAAGGGTCACCGTGGCATCTACGGACAGCGAAGCCGGCGCGCACGCGGGGACGTCGTCTGTCGCGACGTCGGAGAACGTTTCAATCGGCGAATTATTCCGTGGCGCAACCTCGTACGGAGGCAGATCAATCCGTGATACATCCGCACCTGCCCCACCCAACGTTAAACTTTCGAGCTGCGAAAGAACCTCGCCGCGCTGTTTGTACATCGCTTCAGAGGTTAATTTCTTTGACGCGTCGGTACCGCTCTCGTGCGATTCGCCTTCATCGCGCACCAGCCCTCTGCGCGACCACCGAGTGGCATGCGCCAGGGCGTACGAGCTGGTGATGGCATGCATTCTATGACTAATTGCTTTATCGCTCCAGATGTCGTTTGTGAAAAACACCCGCGCGTGCGCCGGCGCTTTCAGTTCACAACCCATGTGTTTATAAATCGCCGACTGCACCGCGTCCGAAACATTCCTGTGGTAAAACCCTTTCCTGAATTTTTTTACGTAGCTATCGAGCCGCATGGTCCTCGGATCGATCACGCACACCGGGACATCACTGACGTTCAAAAGCTCAAACGCGAGTTCGCCTTTGCCGCCCGCCACGTCCAGGATGCCGGAGCCCGATCGTAAATGTGCAATCGAAAAAGTACCAATCAGCCACCGGCGGAACACCGCGCACTTGGCTTTGTTGCCCACCTTTCTGCGACTGCTCATGCCACCCTTGTGTGGGGTCACCTCAGGTGTCTTCACAGGTGTCTTCACAGGTGTCTTCACGTGTACGTCGTGATTTGCGGTCTCGTCGTCATCGCCGGTGCGTGACTCACCCGTCAACACACCGCCGCCTGCCGGTCCTCCCGCCGACATCACCGCGTGGGAAAAGGCACACGCGTCGCCGAACAAACACGCGCCTCTCCTCTGCCAGTGGCGACACGCGGTTCGTCGCGACGTGCCAGCGCCGTGCACACCTTCCGCCGCGTCCGCATCCACACAAGGGGCCACCGACGCCCCGGAGAAAAGCGAGTGGTCCGCCATGCGGCGCGGGCGCCAGTGAGGAATAGAGGAGAGAATGATGAGGTGAAAAGTGAAAAACTTCATTATTACAGTCCTTCGACGGCTTCGCCGTTTTTGTCAACCGCCGACTTGAGTAAATTCTCCGCCTCGTCCTTCTGTTCGCTCTGCTCGCAGTCGTGGTGTCCGCACTCCCACTTCAGCTTCAGCGCGTCCGTGAACTTGTTCACCCCGGGCATGGTGAGGAATTTCTGTGAATACTCCTCGTCCGTGGAAACACTCACCGGGTTGCACCCTTGTTTCGCTTCACTCAGCCGGTCGTGCCACTCGCGCATTGCGCTCGGTTTGTCCCCCGTCCCTAACGTATGCGCCATCAAATCGGAGGACAGGTGGAACAGCATCGGGAGCTCATCTCCGTTCGCGTCACAAGGCGGGTCGCTTACCCAGTTCGGTGCGGTGTAAAACGACGTCGCGGTGTCGACGGTACAGTGGTCGCCGCAAAACTTTTCCTGGCCGAAAAACGAAAGCAAAATCATATCGCTCACCATTGTTTCGCCCGTCGTTTGCATGACTTCGTTGACATCCACGTCGTACATCGCACGCGCGACACGATCAAACTCCTCCTCCGTGCCTGAAACCATGGCGGGCACGAACCCGTCGTGCGTGGTGAGTTTGCCGTCGTTGGGGAGAAAGTCGCACTGCGGCGGCGGCGGGACGTTTACGTTTATCGTGTCGTAATCAGTCATGTACCCGCCCCCCACCGCAGCGAGCGCGAGGTAACGCAGGTAACAAGCGAGTTCATACCCCCCCGGGTTCACAGTAGGATAAGACGCGAACCGGTCCCTCATCTGCGCATACTCGGGGTGAAGCGCCGCGTGCTTTTCGGAAACGACCACAGGCTTCCACCCCGCGGCTTGCCAAATTTCTGCCCAAGCCTCCACGGTAGGCGCCTGGCCCATCCCTTGATCTTCAAAGTACGTGTACACCACGCACCGGTCGTTGGTGTGCACGTCCTCTAACTTTAGCGATACCGGAAACGCGGCGCGCATTGACATCGCAGAGGTACCCACCACTACCACGCTGCACATCACCAGCACGGATAAAGAGGCTAACACGAACGGGCGGAAGTGGTCGGTTCGGGACGATTTGCGCTCCGAAGTACTTCGCACATCGACCTCGACCTGCAGTGTGGGGTGGTGGATCAACGGGGGGAGGATGCATGGGGTGATTTGTTGGGGGGGATTTGGTGGTCAGTGTGATGTTGTCACGACACGTGCGCGTGCGCGGCAAGAGGATCACGTGCGTCGTCGCGGGCGTGGAAGCACGCCCGAAGAAAGCCCCATTTTTGCTGTAACCACCCTTCGGGTGCTTCGGAAACACAGATCGCCTCTTAACACGGAAGGCGTGGGAGGTGCGTTGGGAAGCGCGCGTACCTGATCCGCGGGGACGGTGCCGTAGTGCGAAGCCATCCTCGGTGCCTTGGGGACGTGCCCGGCTCCTGAGGTTGTGCGGTGCGCAGTCGAGGTACTGAGCACATCTCGATTGTTGTAGGTTAAGATTGTCGATTTATGGGCCCGGGAGGAGACGTGTTTTTCGAGGCTTTTCTCCGTTGTCTCACTGTGCCCCTCGCAACGTCCCGGCGCGATGTCGCCCCTTCGCGATGACCTCGCGGCGCTTCGCAGTGCCCTGGACTCGTGTGATGCTTCCGGTGACGACGGAAGCGCACTGGCGGAGCTACGACGACGGTGCGCGGACTTCGTGGAGAGCTCTTCCGGAAGTCAATCGAAAACCACCCGGAAAGTGATCACGGCGGATGAGATGAGCGCGGAGGTTGTTGACACAAACCCTTACTCGCGGTTAATGGCGCTGCAGCGCATGGGCATCGTCACCGAGTATAAGCGCATTCGCGAGAAGACCGTGGCGGTGGTCGGTATAGGCGGCGTGGGGTCGGTAGCGGCCGAGATGCTCACCCGATGCGGAATCGGCAAGCTCCAGATGTACGACTTCGACGTCGTGGAGCTGGCGAACATGAACCGCTTGTTCTTCCGGCCGGAACACGCGGGGATAACGAAAACAGACGCCGCGGTGAAGACGTTACGAGAAATAAACCCGGATGTTGAGTACGAGTCGTTCCACATGAACATCACGACCGTGGATGGATTTCAGAAATTTTATGATTCTTTAATAGATCCTGACACGAAAAAAAGTAAGGTGGATTTAGTCCTCGCGTGCGTCGATAACTACGAAGCCCGACACGCGATTAACCAGGCGTGTCTTGAGCTGAAACAAGTGTGGATGGAAAGCGGGGTTTCGGAGGATGCCGTGAGCGGGCACATTCAGGTGATGATCCCTGGGGAGACCGCGTGTTTCGCGTGCGTGCCGCCGCTAGTCGTGGCGAGTGGCATTGATGAGAAGACGTTGAAGCGCGAAGGCGTGTGCGCGGCGTCGTTGCCCACCACCATGGGCATGGTCGCCGGGATGCTGGTTCAAAACACCCTGAAGTACCTGCTCCATTTTGGAACCGTGACGCACTACCTGGGGTACAGCGCGTTGAAGGATTTCTTTCCCCAAATGAAGGTGGGGTGCACCGTGGATTGCGACAACGGGGCATGCCGCAAGGCGCAAGCGAATTATAAAGAAAAAATCAACAGTCCTGAGTACCTTGAGCTGAAACGGAAGGAGGACGAAACCAAAGCGATCGCACTGGCAGAGGAAGCGGCGAAGCCACTGCACGACGCGAACGAGTGGAACATCGTGGTGGACTGCGGTGATGCTGAGGAACAGGGTGAGGCGAATGCGTCGGCGGCGAGTACAAAGAGCAACAACCTCGCGTCGGGCATCGAGTTTTCCATGCCTAAGTCGGACAAGCTCGACGCGAAGACCGTGGAACAATACAAGGTGGAGGACACCGGCGCGGAGTTGGAGGACCTGATGTCCCAGCTGCAGGGGCTGAACGCGGGTGCGAAGTGAATAGCGCTATTTTTTGATGGAGGATACAATGTCCTTTTTCTTTTTTTTGGCTCCAGTCATCAACTCGTCTTCGTTTTCTCTCCACTTCCTTTTGTCGACACCACTGGATACCGCGCGTCCGCGCGCGGGTTGGGTATGGCGGATACGGAAGATGTGGAGTGCTGGGCATCCATGGCGGATGCCTTTGACTTCGGGGACGTGGACCACGCGCTCCGTGAGACATCCGTGTTAATCTCCGTGCCAACGCTGGATACGCCAGCCGCCGAGTTGGATTCGCTCGACACGCTCGCGACACGCTTCGCGTGTGATTTTCGCTCAAAGTTGCCGTGTGTCACGCGTCGCGCGGCGGCGGTGTGGATGTCAGGATCACGTCTGGGGCGCGGGGGCGGCGAAGCCGTTTTTGGGTCAACAGGTTGCGCTTCATCGAACATCCCGGTGGTGCTGCTGGAGAAATCGATCGACGGGAAGACTTTTTTAGGAAGGGGCTCCACCTGCCATCGTCGTGAGGGCGTCGCCGCGCGTGACGCGTGGGTGCGAGTCACGCAACGTCCCGAAAACCCAAGCCAAGTGAATACCGAGCGTTGTTACTTTCGCGCCCCGCTCGGTCCCGAGCTTTGGAGCGACATAGACTTCCGACCTGTTCGCGCAATCTTCGGGGACGGCGAAAAACGAATGCGTTTTCCCGACGAAACCGGAGGGCCACCGCCTTTACCTTTTTCGGAAAAGACCTCTTCGGTGTGGGTGTCGTCTCCAGGGTGCGTCACCCCCACGCACTTCGACCTGTGCCACGGTCTGTTGACGCAGATCCGAGGAATAAAAAGAGTGCTGCTCGTGCCTCCCGAGCACACCAGGTCTATGCACAGGGTTGCGCCTGGAAGCGTCAATCCAAACTCCAGTCCCGTGGACCTTTCACTTTACGTTTTCGGCGTGCATGATACCGAAAACGTTTCGCCGAAATCGAAAACGAAAAACCAAGCGCGTCTCTGCGCCGCCCGTGACGAGCGTGTGAAACACCCAAAGACTGCGAACGCGTTCGGCGAGATTCGAGAAACCACGCTCGAACCAGGGGACACGCTGTACATACCACCGTTCTGGTGGCACCAAGTCGTGACAGAGGAGGAGGAGAACGAAGAAGACAAAGAAGAGGCCAACGAAAGTTTCGAGTCCAAAAAAAACCAAGTTTCCGTTTCGCTTCTTCTCGCGTTCGACCCCGTGGGCGACGAGGGCGTACACCCGTGCGTGGAGGAGAGTTGAGGGTAGATGCGGATATTCTGTGTGATGCGTCTAATAGTGTGTTCTGCGTCTAATAGTACTATAGCTAGTTCGATAGAACCGAAAGAATAGCGGCGAGAAAAGTCACTTTATTTTCTCGTCAAAGGCCGCCGCCGTTTCGTCGTCGCCTTTCGGTATTCTCTCCCGTGGTGTGTGGCCATGTCTGTCTTTGACGTTTTTCGCTTCAGGCGCTGCTTTGAGAAGCACCTCAACGCACCGCGCCGCGCCTTTCGCGCACGCCTTGTGCAGCGGCGTTTCTCCATCCGCGTCCCGCAACGACGCGTTCGCCCCCGCTGCGAGAAGTGTTTCCACCACGCCAAGTTGGCCAGTGAACGCGGCGCGATGTAACGCCGTGGCGTTCCCAGCGCTCGTGGCTTGGTCCACACGTGCGCCCGCGTCGAGGAGGAGCGAAACACAACCCACGTGGCCCTCCCTCGCGGCGTAGTGCAACGGCCTGTACCCGCTGCTGCCCCCGACGCCATCGTCTTGCACAAGTCTCGGTCGGCTTTCCAATGTTCGTCGAAGCGACTCCAGATCGCCCCTCTGCGCCGCCGCGCACGCGCCCCGCATGAACTCAACCTCCTCAAGGCTCTGGTCATAAGGCGTGCCTTCGTCGTCGGAGTGGCCGCCGCGACCCATGGGCGCGTCTCCGGGGGTACGGTCGTGACGCCCGGCACGCGGCGATGTCAAATGAGGAGCAGCTCGCGCCAATGAATATTTTGACGAAACCAGAATAGTAAGTCACGACACTTCACGATGAGCGGGGCGCCTCCCGGGGAGGCGCCTGCCTCGGGGGAGGATGTTTCCGCGGCGGTCGCGGCCGCGGAGACGCTTCTGGTGTCGGAGGACGACGCGAAACGAGTTGAAGGCGCGGGGTGTGTAGAGAAGCTCGCGGCGGACCCGAGGTGCGTGTTGGTCTTCACATTCTCGTCACGTCCAATGTCTAAACAAGGAACCCGACCGACTGACCCCGACATCCTCACCTCCCACGTACCTACAGAAATGACGTCCCGCTTGTTGAATCGGAAGTGTTCACGCCACTCATCGCGATGATGCGCTCGGGCAACGCGGAGACGAGAATAGCGTCGTGCAGAGCCACGCGCGCGCTCGCCGCACGCCGAGGCGACTTGTCCCGACGGAAGATCGGCATTTCCGCTTTCGTAGAGGCGCTCTGGGCGCTCGTGGCGCCTACGAGGGCACCGGACCTGCTACACGTCGATGTGTCTGCGGAAGTCGCGGAGAGTAATAACACGGACGATCCGGGTGCAGAACCGGACAGCGAGGCAAATCCCGAAACACCTGGCGACCAATCTGCTGAAACAAACAGTGGCGAATCTCACGAAAAAAAGCACGGGCGTCCATTACCCGTCGACCCGCGGTCGCGCCACCACGCGTTACGCGCGTTGATCACCATGTGCTCCACGAGCTGGCGCGCGTGTGACCTGGTGGTGGGCGGCGCGCCGAACACCACACGTGGCGGAGGTGGCGCGCCCGCGTTCCACCGGGACCTGACGCCCCTCGTGGCGCTTGTGCGGCCGGCGAAAGAAAAAGGAAAACACGCCGTCGGCGCCGCCACGCGGCTGAAAGCCACCCGGCTGGTTGTGATCCTGACGCGAACCGCGCACGGACGCGCGGCGCTGTGCCACGAGGATGGCGGGAACCTCCCGGAGGCGCTGATGGACGCGATAGAAGAGGGGGATGGGGGGGAGGATGGGGATACGAATGAAAACTCAAACTCAACCGAAACCGAAACCGCCGACGACGCGAACGCTTCGTCGCGCGACCGCCGCAAACAAAACACGATTGCGAAATCACACATCACTTCTTCGTACACTGCGTTGCTCAACGAGCTGGCGATGCAGCGGGTGGGTGACCAAAGCATCGCATCGGTTGCGATTCCGATGGACAGAATTTACGGCCGCGCGTTTGAAAAGTTCCACCGTCTTTTTTTCAGAGCGCCCGGTTGCGTGACCCGCGAAACGCGAATCGCCGCCGGGGTTGGTTTAGCGCGACTCGTGGCTGTTTTCCCGCCCTTTGCGAAAGCGCTGTTGGATGACGGCGTGCTCGCGGACATCAAAGCTATCCTGCCACACCCAGACCGGCTGAAGTACCTTCCGTCGAACGGCGTTTTGGATGACCTGTTCAGAGAGGCGTTCCAAGTTGGTGATACAAAAAAAGAAACCAAATCAGAACAACTTCTCGAACAAACCAATAAAGGAAACGTCCCTCTTACTGTCTCTCCCAGCGAAATCGAGTTTGTCACCACCGCGCTTGTCCTGTTCAACGCGTTAGTGACGCACGGCTTCGTTCGCGAACACTTGTTTCGCGAAGAGCGCGAAGAAGAAAACGGCGCGACGTGGACCTGGACGCTGCTGCACCAGACGATGCCGGCGGCGCAGGAGGAGATTGACGAGCTGCTGGATGAAGCCGAGGGAGGCGATGACGGCGAAGCACAGGAAACCAGGTCGGTTTTAGGTCCGGACGCACTGGGAGAGGGTGTGAATGAAACAGGCGCGGAAGATACAGAGGACGCGGCGAGCGCGAGTGGTGAGTCACCCTCCAGAGACGGGGAGACTGCCGAGAAAAGCTCGGATCCCCTTCCCGACAAACCGCGTTCGACTCCCGAACGTTTCGAGAGGTTTCAAACCCGGGAGCTTGCCACCGACACAGGAACACGCGTACACGAGACGAACGAAGCGTCTCCGGGACAGGTGGAGCAGGGTATGGATGAAACAAGGGAGCAGGGTATGGACCACAACACAAATCGCACTGCAACAACTGACACCGCAGCAACAGATACGGACTGGCGTTCCCTTCGCGCGCGCGGCCTTTCCTCGGCGTTCCAAGTGCCTTCCGATGGTGAAGACGTCACGTCCACTGAAAGCAGTCTCTGTTCCGAAACCGAAATAGTGGGCTTTGTTTTTGTTCCAGGCGACCCTCCTTGGAACGACGCGTGCGTGGTTTCTGCCGCGCTCGCCGCGCTTGAGACGCTGGCGCGGCACGCTACGTGCGTGTCGCACCTGACTCGCGACGCCGGCGCCGGCGCCAAGTGCGTCGCCGCGGTGACGAAGCAGTCATCGAACTCCACAAGGTTTCGGGATTGTGTACCACACGCCACCCGTGTACTGGCGTGCCTTGTGGAACACTTCGAGTCGAGGGAATCGTGTGGCGGGCGTGGAATTGACGGACGGAACGCCGAGGATTCTAAAGAAACCGATTTTTTGCGCCGAGCTTTGTCGGACGTCGATATGACTAAACAGTCTGGACCGCTTACCCAAATTTTGGCCACCGCGTTGGCGTCGTACGCCGTGGAACGCGAGGTGCCTCCCACACGGCCACAATCCTTCGAGCCCCCGCCTCCGAGCGCGCCGACCCCGAAACTGCAACAATCGCGATTCGACGCGACGCAAAACTTGCGGTTCGCGCTTGGAAAAACTGGACTCGCGCCGCTGCAAACGTCGTCGCGTATGGGTAAACAGTCTGGAGACAGACCTGTTGAGGACGTTCCGGAGGAGACGGGGCAGGACAACTCAGAGGTTGTGCTCGAGATCATCACCGTGAAGTGAGGAAGTGAGGAGTGAGGAGTAGAATGGAATAGGAAGTGAGCCTTTCACGCGGAACTTGATCTGACTTTGTCCCTGAAATAGAAGTCTGCTCGTTTGCTATGGTCACGGGAAAAGCG
>TARA_B110000977_G_scaffold201890_1_pt1 | contig 53377 bp, 27 predicted proteins | sample TARA_B110000977 | Tara Oceans TARA_B110000977 (sample SAMEA4397798) | marine metagenome | biome: Polar Biome; feature: [SRF] surface water layer (ENVO:00010504); material: water (ENVO:00002006), including particulate matter (ENVO:01000060) such as... | depth 5 m | reverse complement strand
CGCCTCTGAAAACGAGATCGACTTGAAAAACTAAAAACTCGTCGTTTCTGAGTTAATTTTACCCGATGCTTTTGGCTTTTTGGCAAAAATTTTGAGGCGCACGTGGCTCGCTCTTCTTCTTGATATATACAGTTGTCGACGGCCGCGGCGCTGTCCATTCGTCACCGCCCGGTGACGGTCTCGGCACCATGTGCGTGCCTGAACAGAAGCAGAAGAAGCTTTCGGCGCCCCTGGTGGGCCGCCGAGGCGGTATGGGTGCGTAGCTCTTCGTCACGACGCCCGCGCAACGAGATCTGTCGCGCGAACCCGCCTGTTCGTCGACGCGCCGCGTTGCCAACGTTTCAATTTCATTTCAAGCTGACGTCGGCCTCCGCTGACCCTGTACTCCCTGACATCTCCCCCCCCTGTAGGCGACGGCAAGGAGGTGTACCTCGACGACATCAACAAGCCCCGCCAGGAGTACTACTTCAAGCCCCCTGGTTTCGTGCAGCGGTTCCTGGAGCAGAACTTGCACGATGTGCGAGACATGGAAATCGCGTGGCTGTACTGGAACATCATGACCACCATGTACCCCGCGTTGTTTTTGTTGTGGTACCTCCCTCCCAGTAATTTACTCGGCGCCGCTTACTTAATCGCGTTCAACGTGCTGTACATGCAGAGGTTCATCCTTGCGATGCACTACTCGACGCACAAGCGATTGTTCAAGAAGGGCACGTGTTTTGGTTTCAGCGAGTTAATCAACCGCTTCAACATCATCCTAGTCGCCCCCGTGTTCGGCATCCCGTGCAACACGTACTGGTTGCACCACGTGGTGATGCACCACGTGGACAACAACGCGTGGAACAAGGATCTCAGCGCTACCGAAGGGTATCAGAGGGACAATGTGGTGCACTGGTTGTGGTACTGGAGTAGATTCATGGTTGGGAGTTGGGTTGAGTTACCCTACTACGCATTCGCGAAGAAGCGGTGGGATCTGTTTGCGGGATGTTCCATTGGGATGGGCGGCACGATGGGCTTGTACCTGTACTTACACTCCATCAACCCCATTACCGCGTTCTGGACCATGGCTGCGCCGTTCATCGCGGTGTCCACGGCCATGATGTTCGGCAACTGGAGCCAACACGCGTTTGTCAAACCCGAGGATCCTAGATGCAATTTCGGATTGGCGTACACCGTGTTGAACCACCCTGATAACCAGAAATCGTTTAACGACGGGTGGCACACGTTGCACCACGTCAACTCGCAGATCCACTGGTCAGAGTTCCCGGAGACGTTTGTTAAACGATTAAAAGAACATGCGGAAAACGACGCGTTGGTTTTCGACGAAGTCGGGTTCTTTGATGTCGGGTTCGCGCTGTTCACCCAGAACCACGGGTTCCTTGCGGACCGGTACGTTAACATCGGACAGAAAAAACGGTCGCGGGACGAGGTTATTACGTTGCTGAAAGAAAGACTAGCGCCGCTGAAAGAAACGTACTCAAAGGCGAAAAGCGCGTAAGCAAGAGTGCGACGAATCCGTTCTTAATACCTATTGATTATTTTTGCATTACAGAGTACTGTGCACAGCTGTGCGCTTGACACAAGATACAGCTGTGCGCTTATACAGCTGTGCGTTTGATGCCCTCTCCAAAAACTACTCCAAAAATCTCCCACTACTCGTCCCCCACGTTGAGCCAGATTTTGAACATCTCGTACGAGTAGTACCCCAGTGCCGCTGAGGGCAGCACTTGCGCCACGGACGGCACGACGCCGATATAAAGCCCCTTCAGGCCGTGGTTCTTGACGATAATGCGCACCGTGGTGGTCATCCGTCGCAACGCGCGTTTCCCGAACACCGAGCTCATGGATCCTCGGCCGCCTTGTAGCTGCATCCGCCGCCGAATTACTTCAAACGGGTACGTCGAGAATTCCGCGGCGGCCCCCGCGACGGCGCCGAACAACATCATGTACCCTTGTTCGACTCGAATGGGCTGTTGAGGTGCGCCTTTAAGGCCTTTTGAATCTGTCTTTCCTTTCTTAGAATCTTTTGAATATTTTTCTTGCTTTTCCAGATAACTCAATCTGTTCATCTTGAGCCTGTCGTACGTGGTGTAGTACACCGCGCCGTTCGGCGTCATGGCGATCATGGCGGGCAGGAACCCGCGGTAAAACGCCCCTAATCCTTCGTTTTTGTACATCATTGCGATGCATTTTTTCAACCCACCGTACTTTGCGATGCCGCCTGCGACGAGCAAGCGCGTCCGTACCACGTCCATGGGGAAGCAACTGCACACGGACGTGACCCCCGCCGCCGCTCCCGCGACCGCTAACAATAATCGATCCACATCGTGCGGCCCGCCCGGCGACAACCTCACAGCGATGCCTCGGTACGCATCGAACGCGGCGAAGTTGATTGCTTTGTACGGACACACGCGTAACAAGTTAATTCCGTTGCCTCGCCAAAACCCTTTGATGCCTTCGCTTTGGATAACCTTGGAAAACGCCCTGCCCACGGGGAGCACGCTTCTATTCAGCTGGTACTCGAGTTTGATCCGCTCCAACGGCGCGAGTAAGGTTCGCACAACAACGGTGGACATAACCCCCGCCGCGAGCCGTAGCGCGGTCTTTTTGTAATTTACAGATTGGTCCAGGTTTTGTGAATCACTGTGTTTCGATGCGCTGCCAAGCTGGCCCACCACATGGTTGTTTGCTATAGAGGAACTCGACAAGCTCAACACAGGCAACGACCTTCTTCGTGAAATGCCGACACCCAAACGCCCCTCTCTGTGCACTTTTCCCGTATTAAAGCCCGATCGATCAACACCGCTCACGCTCGCCTGCTCCACAGAAGTCACACCTAATCGCCCAACAGGTCGTCGTCTGCCCCACCGACCGCGAGCGCCGCCCCGGGGATCCCCACCGCCCGTCCCCGAAACTGCATCGCAATCCGAACCAACTCCGTTATCCACGTCCCCACCGGCTCCCGACCCTCTCAGCGTGGAACGCAATCCCCGGCCAATGTGGCCCCACGCACCCCAGCCACCCGCAGCGGACGCCGCCGCCGCGCCTTGGCTCGCCACCATCGCAAGCGACCCTCCGAGCGCGGACGCGTGTGACAAGACAGCCTCTGATTAATCAGGTTATCTTCGGTGCAGAAAGATCCCACTGATCGAAGAGGTACCCCACACGCGGGTGTTTGCATCGGAAAACGTGCCTGGTTCGTGACTCCTGAAAACGCCCTCGACCAATGTGTATCGAGCGCGGGAAAGTTCATGTGCGACAGCTGGCAATTTGTTTTCTCACGCAAAAGCACTCAGAAAGTTTTGTTACATGAGATCTTTGGTTCCCGCCCTCCGCGCCGTTCACTCTCGAACGCGATGCCCGCACTCGCGTGTCACGGCGTAGCCCTGATCGGCGGCGCGGGCGCTTCCGTGTTCAGCAAGCCCCGCCGGCAGCGACGAACCAAACGCGGTACCCTCACCACCCGCGCCGGCATCAAGTACAGTCGTGACGATGTGGAAGTCGACCGACAGATCGGCGAGGGGAGCTTCGGCATTGTCTACTCCGGTGTAATCGAAAAGAAAGAAACCGGCACCGTGGTTCTAAAACGCCCGAAGCTCACCGTGGAAGGCGCGGCTGAGCTTCAAGAAGTAGAAGCGTGGATGAACGACCGCGTTTCACGCGATGCGAAAGGGGCGTGTGCTGATTTTCTGGGAAGCTTTCGAGTATCGCCTGATGAATCGTACCTCAATCAAAGCCAGGGCGTTTCCGCGAAGGAAGGCTTGTGGCTCGTGTGGCGGTACGAGGGAGACAAGACGTTAGCGCAGTACATGGCACAGCCTGACTATCCGAATGGGATTGCCAAAACGCTGTTTGGAAGGGAGGGAAATTTCCGAGGCGACGCCGCCGTGGAGTTGGAAGTAACGCAAGCCGCCATGAAACAGCTGTTCAAAAACTTGAACAATATCCACCGCGCGGGACTCGTTCACAGAGACATAAAGCCACACAACCTGGTGTTAACGACTACGCAAAATTCCTCATCGGATTTCTCACCGGAATTGAATCCAGTAGGTCGGTTTAAACTCATCGATCTAGGCGCGTGTGCGTGCTTCAGGACTGGTATGAACTTCGCGCCGGACGAAACAATCATGGACCCGAAGTACGCGCCGCCCGAGGAATTTTTAATTCCATCCGACGACGCGCCGGATATCAGGAAGCTTTTTGGACCCGTGGCGTTGGCGGCTGGTTCCGCTGCTTGGTTGAAACACAAGCCAGACCGGTTTGATATGTACTCCGCTGGTATTGTCATGATGCAACTTGCTTTGCCTAGTCTCCGAACTAACAGCGGCTTGGTTACCTTCAACAAAAGTTTAAAACGATTCGGCTACGACTTATTTCTGTGGCGCAACGCAAACAAGTCGCAACTCACGAAAAGTAAGACGGTTATTTTGGATGCTGGTGACGGGGCGGGATGGGACTTGGCGCGTGCTTTGTTACGACCGCGGGGGTATGACGAGGACGCGGAAGTGGCTGCGGCAGTGGCTCGCAACAAAGCTCGCAAAGGAAACGACGACGACGCGCAAACCGAGATGCTCCAAAAAGGCGAACGCCCTTCCGCCGAGGAGGCGTTGAAACACCCGTTCTTCTCCGTGGACCCGGATGAAGTCGTGGCGATGGTGGCGAAGCAACAGATGGGGCGGGTGAAATTGAAAGGGGGTGGGTTCTTCGGGAACCTGTTCGGGAGCAGGGATGAGGGTAGTGAGTCACGTGATGAGAGTGATTTGACTACTGATTCTAATGGAGAAAATTCAACTGCCGATGGTCTGACCGAAAGCGGCGTCGAGAGCAACAATGTTTTGGCCGACATGTTGGGTCTTGAAAAAAGAATCTCGAAGCAACAGGACTTGATCATGAAGCAGAGCACTACTATTATGCGGTTACGGGAAAAAGGCGCGCCGAAGGAAGAAATCGAGCAGGAACAGAAGACGCTAGAGCGCATGAAGGTCGGGCTTCAAGGATTGTTGAGAAGCTTTTCGTTTTCGCAAGTCGAAGCGCGCACCACGATGGTGAAAGCTGCGACGGAGATGCAGCAAGTCGCGGAGGAAGCGGGGGTGGAGCCCCCTTCCGAGTTGAGTAGTTTCATGTCGAACATCTTCGGCAAGAAAGCCACCGGAGCCGTGGTTGGCGCCGCGGATAGCGTGTTGGACTCGATTCTGGACGTGCTCAAGCCGGGGCGGGTCAAAGAGAGTTCTTCAGAAGAAGAGACTGTCGCGGCCGTGGAACAAGAAAGTGCTGAGGATATCGCAACCGACGAGTCAACAACTGCAACGAACACTTCACCCAGTTCTCAGCAGAACCCCGAGGAGCTGCGCCGGCGCATGGACGACATCAAGAACGAGATGGTCGCGGTGGCGGAGCAGATGGCGGAGATGGAGCGGCGGCTGTTGGAGCAACAGGAGGATTTGGAGAAGAGACAGGCGCGGCTTGAGAAAGACGGCCTGGAAGGCGTCACGGACGGTTTCGTTTCGGAAGAGGCGGATTTAGACGGCAAGGCGTTGACCGGGGAAGGGGGGAAAACCGTCTCCCCAGACTCACTGGAGAACATCGAAGACACCAAGCGGGAGATTCAGGAAGCCCTGACCAGGATCGACAAAATGCAGAAAACGCAGAAAGACCTCATCGAATGAAATTTTTTTTATGAAATATCTATGTAAAACTGAAAACTAATTAAGAAAACTCAAAGTGCGTCATCGGCACCTCGACGAGCGCATCTTGTGGCAAAACCTCCGCCGCGCGTGCGTGGAACATGTTGTGCATCAGCTGCTTCTGTTCCAGTTCAGTGTAGGTGTTTGAGAGTTTCTGAGTTCTTTCATTCCCTTGAATAGAAAACGCCCCCATCGACGCTTCCTTTTTCGCGGTGGCCGACTTCTCACCCGGCTTGAACTTCGCCCACTTCACGTCCAGCGCCGCTTCGAGTTCGCCGTCTTCGTGCGTGTCCAAAATCTGGTCGAGTTTTTTCCGGACCATACTGCATAGGAACTTCTTGCCCATCTGTTCCTCCGCGTGCAACGAATCCCGGATCAGTCGCTTCACCGCGTACCGGTGCAACACACTGTCCACCCGCGTGACGTTCATAACGTTCGCTCTGCTCTTTTCAGAAAGCTCGCTGAATTGATACGGCGTGTACGCTTCGTTCCGCTCTTCTTTCCACGGAAATTTTGACTCATCACTGCCGCACTCGCACTGCGGGTGCACCGTGCCCCGTGAGTTATATTCAATCAAACACGTCGTGGCTTTCATCGCCTCGGTCACCCCGACGACCTGAATGGAATCCAATCTGCGAATGATTTTATCCAAATCCGGCTCGGGCGCGTCGTTGATGCCGAGGTAATGGGCGCTCTGGAACCATACCGCCCTTCCCGGTTTCTCAGGCGTGCCCCACCGCTCCGCACCCAGATGGACCTCCTTATCCCGCACCTCGTCCTTCGCCCCGCATGTTAAGTACCGGGACTGCATGTTCAGCGGATTGAAGCAGTTGAAATACCCGTCCTCGCGGTGCCAGTCCTCGCCGAAGTGCGCAAGCCATTTGTTCAAACCATTCATCCACCCGCGTTTCGGGGTGTCGCCTTTGTTGCCTCGTGGGAAGCCCCATAACGGGGACATTGACTGTGCCCCGTGAGGATTCGCGAAGCAGTGTGAAAACTGTGACAGAACGTGCTCCGTGGGCTCGCGGAAAACAACCGCGTTCACCATGCGCTCGCGGTGCGAGTACTTGTAACAACGATCGTCGCCCGTGAATGGAACGCCTAATTCAGGGACGGTGAACTTGATCGTCTCGCCGCCGGTTCGGGGGACGTGAATGAAACTCACCGGGATTCTCTTGTGGCTCGCCAACTGTAGCACTTGCACGATGTCGCCGCCCCAGGACGTGACGAAACTCCCGAGCGTGCCGAACAGTGCGAGCACCGCGAAACCGGCCATGAGGCGGAACGTGGTTTTGCTGGGGGGCGATGATTGATTGGTGTTTCCGACGCGACCGGTCGAGCCGTTCAGCGGCGCTTTCTCGTCCATCACGCCGCGCTCCAGGTCGCTCATCCTGTTGTCGATGTCTCGGGCGTGACGCGAGGCAAAGAGAAACAAAAGGTTGCGGCGCGTAGGGCGTGCGCGACCCGAGGAATGACAAAAAAGTTGCGCGAAGGTGGTTACGTCGCTCAGAAAACCCAGCGTGTGCGGTAAAGCTGCTGACACGATCTCGCCTTCGGAAAAACTTTTTACCCTTCTCGTCACCTACCCATCGTCACAGCGTGAGGGCGTCGGTGGACGCGCTGGGTCGATCGCGGGGCGTTGTAATGGCGGACGACGCCACTCGAGGGGTCGGCAGGCTGAATCTCGACGCGGCTCCGTTCGCCCCCGCTCCCCAACGCGCGGTCCCGGCCCCGAACGCAGGAGCGCAAGCAACTGGCCGAGGCGACAGGTCTCGTGGCAGAGGTAGGGGCGGCAAGGGCGATTCGCGAGGACGAGGGGGCGGCAGAAGCGATCACAGAAACGGCGCTGGCAACGATAAACCCCCTGCACCCAAAGGTTCCGGTCGCGGTGCCCGGAACGTCGGAACACAAGGACCGTCCACGTCCTCTTCTCATGCTTCATCAGATGAAGTGCCTCGGCGAAATGGATCTGACGCGAGCGGAGGTAAGGGCGTGCGCGCGGATTTCCTGCTAAACTTCAACCGAGGGGAAACCCCTGGACGGGGCGGGGGATTCAGCGCCAACGACCGACGCAGAACGTCTCAAGGACGTGGAGTTAATTCATCTCGAGGTCGGTTCTCGTCGCATTCATCATCTAAAAATACTCACACAAAAAAGTACCACCGCCGGGGTTTATTCCGCAAGGAGCTTTTCCTCGCCGCGAATTTCCGATTCCTAATCGCGGACTGGGCTGATTTACGGGGCAGCTCTGTTGATCCAGACCACGTGGTGGACTGGGATAACGTCGTTTTAGTCGAAGCCGGGGCGTGTGACCCCCTGCAGTGTCCCATTTGCTTAGACGAACCGATGACGTGCTCGCAGGTAACGCTTTGCGGCCACTCGTTTTGCTTCCCATGCGTCGCGCGGCACTGCGTGACGAACCGAAAGGAGGGCGAGCCCGCGAAGTGTCCTATGTGTTTTGAACCGCTGCGGCTGGCGGATTTGCGGAAAGTCCGACGAAGGCCCATCGTGGCGATCGGGGAGGACAAAGCGGAAGGGGTTTCTCAGGATTCATCAGCCGTTAAAAAAATTAAACACATAATAAGCATGTCACTCGTGACGCGGAGCAGAGACAGTGCCGTGCCGATCGCCGCGTCCACGACCCGGGCCGTTCTGGCGGCGCACAAAGCTCGAGTTGCTGATAGCCAACAACAAGCGACGGACGTGGAACTAATATCCCCGGTGACCTGGCCCAGGTCGGACTTTGCAATCGACGGAGGGGCTTGTGACGCCTTTGCCAAATATACGTTAACGTCAGAAGAACAGTCCCTGGGCGAGGAAGAGATGTCTACTCTCGAAGCCAAGGTGCACGCGATGGCGGCGCAAGGTGGGATGGACGCGGAACAAGAGCTGCCGTATATATTGTTAGCTTGTGACGCTATGCAGACGCGCTTGTCGAACTGGGCGGAAAAACGGGCGCGGTTCTCGGGGGCACCAGTGCCGGTGCCGAAAGTAGCGGGGCCGGCGCGACGCGACGCGATGAGAAAAGCAACCGAGGATGTTGCCCGAAAAGCAGCCGAGGCGAAACGAGCAAACGAAAACTTTCCTTGCCTGCCATCAGCAACCGCTGCGTGTGCGGTGGAGAGCGCCGCGTTCCTCGCTGGCCGAGCCGTGCAAGCCCCCCGGGCGTTCACGGACGACGAGGACAGCGAGGAGGAGGAAGAGACGGGTTCTGGGAACGTTGGTGTTAACGACGGTTCCGAAAATACCGAAGAAACCGAAAAAGACAAAACTCGGTTGGACTCTACCGAACAAAGTCCTTTGCAAAGTACCGATTCACCCACAGCAGTCCCTAGCCCACAAGCTACTCGCGTCGAGACGTATTACTTCTACCAGAGCTCGGATGGCCAGCCCGTGGTGTTGCACGCAGTTTGTTTGAAGCTTTTACTAGCCGAGGTTGGCGGGTCTTACGAGAATTTACCCCCAACGCTATCCGCCCCAGTTGTTACGTTAGAGCGCTGGATGCAGAGTGAGGAAACTAGGAAACGTGCCGCGCACCTTCGGCACCTTCCGTTGACCATGGAGTACACCGTGGTGGAGGTTGATTTGAATGGGATAGTGAGTGATTCCGTGATGCGGGAACATGGGGGCGAGATTCGGGCGCGTGCGAAATTAAGGCAAAAGGCGTTAAATGCTGAGAAACGAAAGGAAGCGTCACACGCGCATAGCGAACTCCAAAACCGACGAAACCGACGGGTTTTCGATCCCGATGTGTGGCGAAACATGCCGGAACTGGGGGCTGTTACCCAGGAAAGCGAATCAACAGACTCGGCACGGATAGAAAGCTCGAATAATCTATCGCCTTCCCGAGCCTTGGCGTTGGCGAAAGCGGCAGCGGAGAGGGAGGACGCCTTGTCTAAAGCGGAATCCGAAGCCGCAAGGTTGGCTTTTGAAAACGCGGAAGGACCGCGAGGTACGTCTTTCGCCAGGGTCGCCAATCTAGGCTTCGCATCAGGGTTGGATGCCCCTACGTTATCAGAGGTGGGGCTGGAGGGCGACGCGTTTGGCCCGGCGCTAGGCGCTGCGGGAAATACTGGAGTTGGAAATACAGCTCCCGGAGTTACTAACGGAAATACCTGGGGACCCGGCGTCGGCCGTGAGTCGAATTGGGGACCGGGCGTGGAGGACGTTCTCACCGCTGCGGTGGCGGATAACCCCGGGGGGAAGAAGAAGGGAAAGAACAAAGGAGTGGTGCTGTCGTTGACCTCGGGGGGGAGGAGGTACTAATGTAGTGTGTTATCAAACTAAGTTTCTAGTCACGTTCGTGTTTCGGTTCAGGTAAATATTTTTGTGCACTCTCTTTCATTTCCCGCTCCAAGAAAGCAATGCGCATTTCACAATCGAGGTAACAACAAGGCGCACGGCGTCGCGCATTTACGGTATACAATGCGAGGTGCACGCGAGTTAACCCGTACGTTGTAGGTTGGGGCGATTAGGAAGTTGGACTTTTAGGGTTTAGGGTTAGGATGCCGATTGGTTCTCGATGCGGGCGTTGGAAACCGCGGTTTTTGTGGGTGCTAATCTTCGCGGTCGCGACCATAGGGGCGTCGCGTTCCGATGTCCCCGCGAGTCACACGTCGAGCGCCTCACCGCACGTGAGCTGCTCTCAACGCTACGAAGCTGCTGTCGTGGAGCTACGAGCCGCACGCACGCGTGCGTGCGTTGATACGCTCGATGCGGTGGCCAGGCGGTGCGTCACCGAGGACGATGCTTCGGTCAGAGGCAAGGCTCACTTTCTGCGCGCCGAGGTGCTTTTGCTGAGCGGCGAATGGGACGCCGCGTCTGGTGCCGCGCGAGACGCGACAGGCGCACAGCCTAGCACAGTACGTGCTGAGGCTATACTAGCAGCCGCGGAGTTGGGAAAAAGCGCGATTGAACAAATCAAAGACGATGTTGCCGCCGACCGATACGAGCGCGCGCTGCGTTCGGCGTCTCGACTTCTGCAAACCTCGCCGAGAGCCGTGGAGGTGTACGTGCTCCGCGCTTTGGCCGCCGTCTCGTCCGACGCGTGCGGTCGCGCCAAGTCCGATTTAAGGGAAGCGCTTCGTCTGGATCCACACAACGTTGATGCCAGGCTCGTGCTTTCCCAGGCGCTTCTGCGATGCCCGGGGGGGGTGGGCCACACCGGTAACGTCTTTCCTGGAGACGTCTCCATGGAAAGTACGCACCCCGTCGGCGATCAAAATTCAGTCACTGCGCTGGTGTCGCGCGCGTTGCGCGCATCCATCACAGTGCTCCGGGATTGTCTGAAAGTGGACCCGGGTAATTCAGAGTGCGTGTCACGTAGGAAAGTGGACTACGAGGCTTTGGAAACACTCGGAGTCATGACAACCGCTGAGAAAAACAAAGACTGGCGGTTGATGCAACGCAAATTGGACGAGTTCAAATCGCACTTCGCGAAACGCGAAACGGGAAATTTTCCGTTTCCAGTCGAGTTGGAGTGCTTAGCGTGTCGGGCACTTTCTAGATTAGTGCGCGCTGAGTCAGCAGCGGAAGGACACGACACAAAAGCTTCTCGTACAGCGTCGGATCGGGTCATTCGTGTTTGCGGTGTAGTCATAGAGGCGCTTAGTGTTGAGAAGGCGCGCGACGGATCAAGTGGCGATTCGTTTCCGACGAAATTTAACGACGCTGCCGAAAAGTCACGAGGCGACGAAAAAATAACCCCGGGGTGCGGCGTTTTGTGCGGCGATCCAGCAGTAGCTTCTGTTGAGCTCTTAGAAGCGCTTATAAGAAGAGGGTGGGCCCGATTAAAGCAGAACTCTATAGATCTCGCGGAGTCCGATGCGAACGCGGCGAAACAAGCGGCGCGGGGCGTTGCGAACTTTCAGGCGCTGCGACGGAGTGACGAAAATTCGAAATTTGACGATGACGAAGAGGACTACGATGATTCGTATGACGATTCGTATGACGATGAAGGGACTTCAGACTCGTTTTGGTCTCGTTCTCAATATGCACACACTTCATCTTCTGTCACAGTTGATGACGAAGATTCGCTTGATTTGTGGCATAGGCTGGACAGATTGCTCACCGCTGTCTCAAACGCGGTTAAGCAAAAAAACGAAAACGCAAAACCGAAAGATCTTTACGAAATTTTGGGCCTCGAAAAATCAGACGCGTTGAAACCCGATTGGCGTTCCATATTGAAAAAGGCGTACCGCAACCTGGCACTCCAGTTCCACCCCGATAAGAACCCTAGCGACCCAGTGGAAGCCTCACGCGGCTTTTTGGAAATCTCAGAGGCGTACAGAGTGTTGTCGAACGACGAGAAACGCACGGCGTACGATAACGGGGGTGATTTCGAGAACAATGAAAATTTCGATTTCGATGACGATCACGGCGCGCGTATGGGAACTAGTTACGATACCAAATCATTTACACCACCTCGAGAATCCTCGAAGCAGTGGACATTTCGCTTCGACAAGCGGGACGTGGACTCCGATGGTGTGGCGTCTGGGGTTTGGCGGAACGACAACGGGGAGCAGAAGTTCGGCACCCGGGACTTATCGCCGAAGAAAAGAACGGATCCTTGCGAAGGAAACAAAAATAAAAAATATAAACTTTGTCTTCCTGGTAAGGGCGGTGTTCCTGAAGACAAAAGTACTCTAATGGGTCAATCTCGGTCTTTGCGAGTCACTATCGTCAAAACAAACTCCCCCCGAAACTTTGCGAGTGCGTATTTAATCACGAACCACTTTGGGCTGCAGACGCTGGAAGTCCGGTTTACAATCGCGCACGACGTTGGATGGCCTTTTTCTTTTGTTAATTTTGGTGATGAAGAATCGTATGGGCAATTAGACTCCTCGCATCCAGACACGTCTCAATTATCGCAATCAGACACGTCTCCTATGTCTCACTTAGCGCGCAAGCGTGTTGCATTGACCTTGGTCAAGCTAGTGTTTGAGGCTCTTGCGGTGGGCGAGACTGGTATTGAAGGTGTATCAAACTTATCGACCGCTCGGTTGTTTGAAATCGCAAGCGCCGCGAGTTTCGAAGTTTCGACAAACGCATACAACCCCGAGCGCGTCATCACGATCGCGATTGAGAAAGTTGTGAATCGCATGACTACTCATTCTGAAATCATGCAAAACACAGAGGTTGTCACCGCGCTCAAATCCTTAGCCGAAAGGATCACGGACGCGATGTATTTGAGGGGCGTTTTGGGCGTGTCTGCCTCTCACACAAGTTCCGTTAAAAGTATAAACAAAAACGCGTTTCTCGACCCGCGCACGAAACGCGTTCGCGAGAAACTTCGCGACGAGAAGAGTCGTGATTTTAAGACTGGTGATTTTTATGACTCGAACTCGAACACGGGTGATGACCGCTCCAGTCGTTCCCTTGGCGCCACTCACGCCGCGATTGACGCCGCGAAAGCGCTTTGCGATACCCAGAAAGTGTTAAGTGCGATGCTTTCCGCCCCGCTTCCGAATGAAATTGAGAAATCTTTGGAATCGAAAGATTTCGCCTTCGACCGCTTCGTCGCCGCGAGCTGGGGGAAGGACTTTCCAACGGGCACCGGGTACGTCATTCAAGCTGGAGACATTTTGGCGTACGAAATCAAGTGGCTCGAAGTCACGGCGGTGGATAAAGACGACCCGGTGATGGGAACGGTGGAGTGGGATTTGGTTGACGGCAGTAATCAATTGATTGACGATGACGACGACGTCAATCCGAATAATCCCAAAGACCTCGCCGCGTACGTCGCGCTTGACGTGCAGACTGCGGACGGTTTGCTTTTAAGCGCAACCGAGGCGGTGGACCAAAATAATCTCCGGGCACACGCGAGCTCTGATTTGCGACGATTTATGGCATCGACAGGCGATGGGGGATGGTACGGGCGTCGCGTTCAATTTCCAAATTCGTGGAATGGAAAAAGTCTCACGCGATGGATTGTTGTTTGTGAACACGACGCGCCCGCCCGGGTCAGGTCACAAATAAGGCACGTGCGCGTGCTCAGGGAAGATGGCGAAGAGGCGTACACGGCGCTTGCATCAAGTGGGGCTCCGAAAAGAGTGGAAGAGTAGGGTAGAGGTTGAATAGCACATATCTAGCTAGCTCCCGTCAAGCTCAGCTGCGTTTTTCGCAGCCTGCCAGTCTCGGTTGCGCAGCGCGTCGAGGTCATTTCTTGCGCGTCGACGGCAGAAGCAGCAGCCGTCATAACCTTTTTCAGGATAACCCTTAAAGCTCGTCGACGCGTCCCTCGCGCTCACATTCCTCGCGGTCTGGTCACGTCCAGCCCGACTTCCGAAACCGCCGAGGTCTTTGCTACGCGCGTAGAAGGAAACACACTCCTCTCACGCTCGTTCCTTTCCAGGCTCAAGCGCAACCCCACCGGTCGTCTTCGGAATCCAATCCTCGGTCCCGGAAACGTCGTCATGAGTTTTCACACGATCGCCGCCGACGCCACTCTGTGTGTGGTGGCGCGCGCAGGGGTTGCGTCTCGCCGCCCCGTTGCCGCCGCCGTGTCCGCGACCACAGTGCGCCCCACTACCCTGGGGTTCACCCGAAGCGTCTCGTTAATGGGCGCCGCAGTCGCCCCCGCCCCACTCAAAATGGGCACGTCCATTGAGAGAGGTTTCGAGGTGGTCGCCATGGCGCGGGGCCGAGGGCGCGGAGGTCGCAGACGTGGCGGCGGCGGCAGAGGAAGAGGCCGCCGAGGCAGCCGCATCCCCATGGACCGCGGCCCTTTGCGTAACGAGGCTATTGATTTACCCGAAGTGCGCGTGATTGACGACGCGACGAAGGAAGTCATCGGCGTGATGAGTTCCGACGAAGCGCTGGACGTGGCAGAGGAGGCTGGTTTGGATTTGGTTTTAATGTCCCCAGAAGCCAACCCCCCGGTGTGCCGCCTTATGAACTACTCGAAATACAAGTACGAGCAGGAGAAGAAACAGCGTGAGAACAGGAAACGCGCGGCGGCTACGAAAGTTGAGCTGAAAGAGCTCAAGATGCGGTACAACATCGATACGCACGACTATGGGGTGCGGTTAAAGGCCGCTAAAAAATTCCTGGACGGCGGTGACAGGGTCAAGGTTTTATGTCAATTCAGAGGCCGCGAGAACGAATTCAGAGACCTAGGTGCGAAGATGTTCGAGCGGTTCGTGGAGGATGTTGGCGAGGAGCTTGGGGTGATGGAGGGGAACCCGTCAATGGAGGGGAACAGGATGGTCATGACCATTGCGCCGACGAAGGAGAAATCAGCCAACAACGTCACGACGCGACAGGAGCGGAACAAACGAAAGCAAGCCAAGAAGGAAGCCAACGCCGCGGAAGCGGCTGGGGAGTCGGATGAATCCGAGGAAGAGGACGAGGAAGGGTCGTTCGACGAAGAAGGGTCGTATGATGAAGACGAGGAGGAGTTTGAAGAGGAAGAGGAGGAGGTTACGGTGAACGTGAATTGAATTGAATGGGTTGATTTGGAATTAATACCTTGAGTCACAGTGTTTACAAGGATAGAGGGAGTACCTAAGTTGAGTTGCACCTTTAATCGTTGAACCTATTATGAGATGAAGTTCGAAGTTCGATGAAGTTTCAGTTTCAATGGCATGCATCAAAAGTTTATCTCTCGTTTCGTTTCGTTCGTAGGAGTCTATCGTCTCAAATATCGACGTCCAGCGCTCGTCTCGTCGTCCACGATGAGTTCGTCTCATTGCTCATTCACTGTCCTCCATTCACTCCCGGCGGCAGCAGCGCGAGTCCCACGTGGATGGGTGAGGGCATCACGGCTTCCGCGTGCAGCTCGACTAAGTAATCCGCCGCTTTCAACATGGCAACCTGGGTGATTCGCACCGGTCGTTTTTCAATCGGAACGTCGAATGAGTCGAAAAAGATATCCCACGCCTGGTACATCTTGTCCGCCTCTCTGATGTCGGAAAGGAAAACGCTAATCTTCAAAAGGTGGAACAAATCTGTCCCGGCTTTTATTAACAGAGATTTTAAACTCAACAGGCTTTGCTGGGTTTGAAGGCTAGTGTCGCACCTGCGGTCGGACGCAACAATGCCAGTCAGCCACACCATCCGGCCGAACAGCGTGATCGGCGAGTACCCCAACTCGTTCGCGTTCGTAACCCTGACCCTGCGTATCTCGGCGTGCGGATCAAACGGGTGTCTCTGCGCCGCGAACAGCTCAGTGATTTGCGACCGCATGTCGTTGTTCTGGTGGATTAGAAGATCCATGGTATCCCGCATGTGCTTCATGGACGTCTTCGCGTCCTCCAGAAGCCTCTCAGATGTTTGCTGTCGAATCAACAAGTCGCGAACAAGCTCCACGTCCACCACGCGGTCGCCATCCGCACCGTTCGGGCCGTCGTTCATTGGAGCAGAGGTATCATGATTGGTCTGACCTCGATTAACGTTTTGTGTGACCATCGCGTTTGCGTTCGCGATCCCTCCCGTTCCCCCGTCGTACCGCTCGTACCCGTTTTGAGCGGCACCAAGCACCTCTTCGCCTTCGAACGGTTGTAAACCTGCGGGGTCAACCGCAACCCCCTCCACCTCCACCTTGTCCTTCGCGATGATCTCGTGCATGTTCCACATGTGCTGAATCAACTCTTGCTGCGACTTGCACCGCAGTTTACACTCCGTGCAGTTCCGCGCGGTGGCATCTAACAGAAATGGCTTAGCCGCGGTGTTGCCTTCATCTGCATCCGCATCTTCACCTTCAAAACTCAGAGCCACAGTAGGGGCACCTCTTCTTCCAACACCCCTCCGTCGCTTGCTCGGAGGCTTCACCACCCTGCTCGCCGCGAGCGCCGCATTGTGCGCGTCCAGCGCCGCGCGTCCGGCGGTGGATTCCTCAGGCGTGCCTTTGTTGATGTGCTTCTTGTAGTGCCCCGGTATGCCTTGCGGGCCCACGAACACGTGTTGGCACACGGGACAGGTACGCTTGAGCTTGGGCTTGGGAAGAGTCGCGTCGTCGGCGGTTGCCTTTCGCTTGCGTCCGCGCGCGCCCGCGGCCGCCATGGCTTCCCGGTTGAGCTCCTCCGAGTCCAGGTCGCCCTCGTCGTCCTCCATGGGCAAACCGTTATTGGGGAAGAACCTTGACACTTGATGTCTCCCTGGTGGACATCCCGGGCCGTGTCGCTTCGTGGTGGTTTCGCGATGATCCTCGTCCTCGTCGTCAGATGATGAGTCCCGCGTCGCGTCGTCGTCCGTCGCGACGCGTCTGTTCACGGGGTGCGTTTCTAATTCGCCGTCGTCCTCGCTCGCGTCGTGCGTGTCCAACGCGTTCGCGTATTCGTCCTCGTCCACCTCGTCGTCGAACTCAGGCTCGCCCACCGCGGCTGAGCCGGCTCTGCGCGCACGGCGGCTGACACTCAACGCACGGCGATCCTCCACGGCAGGGAGGTCGCCCTCGGGAACGATGGTGAATGGTTCCCGCGCGCCCTTCACGTCTTTGTGCATCACCGACGCGTGTCTTTTCAAACCGGACTCGTCTTTGAACGCCCTGGCGCACCCTGGCACGCCACACGCGTAGAGGCTGTCCGCACGCACGACGTGCACCACTTGTTTATTCGCGGCAGGCTTCGGCGCGCTGAGTTCCGCACCTGCGCCGCGCCCGCGTCCGCGTCCGCGTCCACTAGGTCCACTAGATCCACCGCGTCCACCACGCCTGCCGCGCCCACCACGACCGCCCATGGCTTCGATTTCTTCGTCTTCATCGTCGGAGTTCACCGCGCGTTTTTCCCGGCCGTCCGCCGCGATGGCAGGACGCGAGGCTCGCGAAGACCTACGCGGCGGCGGCGACGCCGCAGCCACCGCCGTGTGGCGCGCGGTCTTCCCCACCGCAGTTTCCACTTCCGCCAAGTTGATATCACCCACATCGTCCCCGCTTTGCTCAGATTCAGATTCGGACTCGGAATCGTCCGACGCCACCGCCGCAGCGCTCGGCGTCCTTACATCGGGCGGAGTCCTGACGTTGGGTTCTGAGCCGTTTGCGTCGACTTTGTCAAGCCGGGCGATGTAGTACCCCGTCCCCGCGAGACCGCTGTGGTACCATGGCGGTGTTTGCTTGCAGTACCGTGTGGCGTGAGCCATCACGCCTCGCACCGCCATTTCCTTTTCGCAGAAAGGACACGCCGTCGAGTAGGGCGTGCCAGGGCCCATGCCTTTGAACATGTACCCTTGCGGAAGCGAAGACGTCGTGTCAGTCGGCTTTTCAGACGGCTTGTCCACAATATTGGGGGCTGTGCTGGTAGTACCACGACCTCCTACCAAACCTCTTCCTCGGCCTCGGCCCATTCCCCGACCTGGACCTCTGCCTCGGCCGCCGCCGGACGCCGCGACGGGCGTGGATTCAAGCTCCATGAACTGATTGGTCCCTTGGTCTTTGTTTCCCCACGCGGGTCGGCCGGAGGTGGTCATGTCCTTCGACCTGCGCTCGATGTCCTTGGACCAGATCCTGGTGATTCGCGTCGTTGTACCTTCGGTTGGCTCACAAATCAGCTGCTGCAACAAGTCGCTCACCTCCGGACCCGTAGACACGGGGGCGCCCGAGTTGGTTGGTAAAGCGTCCGACGATTCCGGAGCGTCAAGCTCTGGGTGAGAGAAGAGAAGAGCAGGGGTCTTGCCTCCTTCGGGGGAATCCGCGAGATGCTTCGGCACGTTCTCGGTGTGTTTCGTCTTCACCGTCACCGCTTCTGAAGAACCCCCGAGCACCGAGGACATTCAGAAGCGTGTGTCGCGGGCGAGATCTGAGTCCCGACGCTCGACACTCGAAAATTGCCCCAAACGGAGACAGTGCCCACCTCGCGCAAACTCGCACTGGCGTCGTATCGCACGCTGAGAACGCTCAAAAACGTAGCAGGTCTCCGTGCGAAGCACCGACGCGGAACAAAGGCCGCTGACACGGACCAATGTGCGAGTGACACTGACTCGCCTGCCCGTCTCCCGACGATCGTACAAATTCTCTCGGAATCATCGTCGTCGTTTTCGGCTTCTCTTCTGCAACTTTTTCTCGATGCCGAGCTGGCAGTGACGGTCTATTAACTCAAGAAAAAAGTCCATTTTCAGCCAATCCGAGTCATTCAATCAAGCGAAAACCTTCGTTTATCCAATCGATCGGACGTCCAATGCGACTCGCGCGCGTCGTCTCGGCCTTCGCGTTCGACAGCCTTCACAAACGTCTTTCCGCAGTCGTCAGTAGTGTCCCAAACACGCCACCACACGTGTTTTAGGGTTTACGCGGGCGTTCATCGCACGTGCTTTCTTGGATTTCCATCCTCGATTCTGCCATAGCGCCTAACCTTTTTACGGGCGTTTACCATGAGGCGCGCGGCGTCCACGTCGATGCACAACCTGCAGGAGCTAATGGACCCTGGCGGGAAGGACACGATGCAGGCGAGGATTGCGAAGCTGGAAGCTGAGGAACCTGATGAGGTTGATAAAACCCAGCGCGTGATCATCGTGTGCAACTCGTTGCCTCTGAAGATGCGACACGACCCCGAGGGTTCCGCAGCGCGAGGCCATTCCTGGCACTTCGAGCACGACCCTGACTCGATTTACGGCCAGTGTTCCGCGGGCATCGTGTCTGGTACATCGGTGGAGAAGGTCATCTTTTTAGGCGGCCTCGGGTCAGAAGTGGAGCTGTTCGAACAGGACGCCGTCGCGGCGGACATCACCGAGCGCTTCGGATGCATCCCTGTTTTCCTCGGCGAAGAGCTGAAAGCCAAGTACTACAAAGGCTTTTGCAAGCAGTTCCTGTGGCCGTTGATGCACTACGTGTTGCCTATGTCCTGCGCCTCGCCTGCGCGGTACAACAAGCTAAACTGGCAAGGCTACTTGGCTGCTAATAAAAGATTCGCGGATAAGGTTGTCGAAGTGATAAACGCCGACGGCGACTTCGTTTGGGTGCACGATTACCACCTCATGCTTTTGCCGACATTCCTCAGAAAGCGATACAACACCGTGCGATGCGGGTACTTCCTGCACTCGCCGTTTCCCTCATCAGAGGTGTTCCGAACCTTCCCAAACAGAGACCTTGTGTTAAGAGGTCTGCTCAACGCGGATGTAGTGGCGTTTCACACCTTCGACTACGCGAGGCACTTTTTATCCTGCACCACCCGCTTACTCGGCTTGAACCACAAAACCAAGCACGGCGCGCTGGCCATCGATTACTACGGCCGATCCGTCGGGGTTAAGATTTGCCCAACTGGCGTGAACACGGACAGGTTACAGGAAGGCGTGCTTTGGCCGGAGAGTCTTGATTTGCGTTCTACGTACAAGAAGGCTTTCCATGGAAGAAAAGTGTTCCTTGGTGTCGATGACATGGACATCTTCAAGGGCATCGAGTTGAAGTTGCAAGCGTTTGAGCTGTTGCTTTCGCAGCACCCCGAGCTAGCGGAGAAGATGTGCTTGGTACAGGTGTGCAACCCGGCGCGATCGTCGGGCCGGGAGATGCAGGAGCTGCAGGCTGAGGTAGCCGCGACGGTTGAGCGGCTCAACGCCACTTATGGGGTAACAGAAGGATCATCCGACGGGAATACCGAGATTTCGGGGGGCAAAGTCGTGCAGCTGATTCACAGAAGCACATCTTTGGCGGAGCGAATCGCGTTGCTCTCCGTCGCAGATTGTGCCGTCGTGACCGCCACGCGCGACGGCATGAACCTCCTTCCGTACGAGTACATCACGTGCAGACAGGGGCCAGTTGATGAGGACAAGGGCACGGAGCAGGGGTACCCGCTGCCGAGGTGTTCATCCCTGATCATGTCTGAATTCGTCGGGTGCTCATCGTCATTGTCAGGAGCCTTCCGCGTCAATCCCTGGAACGTCGAGGACGTCGCTGATGCGATGTACCGCGCCGCCATGTTGTCCGGCGTGGAAGCCGAAGCACGACACGAAAAGCACTGGAAGTACATCAGCGAGCACACGGTTGGGTATTGGGCCGCATCGAACATCGCGGAGTTACAGCGAACCACGGAAACCACGGGCGATGCGCGGTGTTACGGGCTCGGGTTTGGGTTAAACTTCAGAGTCGTCGCGCTGGATCCCAACTTTCGAAAACTGGAAACCGCCAACGTTACGTCAGAGTACGCGCATTCAACCAAAAGGATTCTTCTGCTTGATTACGACGGAACCCTCGTACCGCAAGCCTCGTACAACCAGCCACCATGCGCAGAACTATTGGAATCCCTCCGAAAGCTCACAGAGGACAAGCACAACGCCGCTGTGTGCATCGTGAGCGGGCGCCAACGCGCGACGCTGGATTCCTGGTTCGCGGAAGCCGTCCCGGACGCGGCGCTGTTAGCGGAGCACGGTTATTGGTACAAAGCTCCATCTGGGGTGAATACGAGCCCAAGAGAGTGGCATCAACTCGCCCCAGTAGGCACGGAAGAGCACATCAAGAAGTGGCACGAGATCGTGATGCCCATTTTGGAGCAGTACACCGATAGCACAGATGGCTCGTTTATTAAAGACAAAGGCACGTCGGTGATTTGGCACTTTGGCGACGCCGATCCCGACTTCGGTTCCTGGCAAGCGAAGGAGCTGATGGACCATTTAGAATCAGTGCTGGTGAACGACCCTGTGGACGTTTTCCCTGGGAACGGGCATGTTGAGATTAAACCTCAAGGGGTTTCCAAGGGAACGCTGGTGGAGATGTACCTAGGGGGCGATTCTTCCGACCACCTAAAAGACACCGGCTCGAAACGCGTCGATTTCATCCTAGCAATCGGCGACGACCGGTCCGACGAAGAGATGTTCCACGCCATTTCCGAACGCGTCTCCGCGGATGCCAAGCTTGGAGTGCTAATGCGGTCGGACTCGTGCCCCATGCCTGGGCATGTGAGCAAAAAGAAGCACGACCACCTCGCGGTTTATTGCTCAACCGTGGGCCAGAAACCCTCGAAAGCCGATTACTACCTCGACGACACCGACGACGTCGTCAAGCTGCTGCGAAACCTCACCGTTGCTGCTGGGGCGACGGCGACGTGAGGTGAATAACGGATTTTAGAGCATATGAGGAGAGCATATGAGGAATACAACTGTACAACCGATCTTAATAATAACAAGACCATGATGAAACTTTATCACAACTTCGCGCTTAAGGTTTTTGAACCTTCAAACGCCTCGCTCATCACTCGCTCGCACACGCTCTCGGCGAGCGCGTACACTTGTCGCCACGCTCCGTCCCAGGCTTGTATTTTGGATAAGCCTTTCCCGGTAGCCGAGGCTACCGCGAGATGTACAGCTGTACACGCTTGCATTTCTTTCGCGGACCATCCAGGAACAGACTCAAGCCCTTTCCGTTTGGCGCGTCCAAACTCGCCGTACGCGTCGCGCGCGATTTTCTGCGAAAGAATTCGCGAGTCCCCCTCCGCGAACTTGCAGCACTGCAGAAAGTCCGTGTGCTCGAACCCTGTTCCTGACATCAGGGCGTACGACCCGACTTCTTGTTTCAGACGGTGACATAGCTCTACGCACGTCTCTACTGATTTTATTTTCGCCACAGCGATAGCCCGGGTCAGCTCATACGCAGGCACGGAACCCGCGACCAAATATTTACACAAGTTTTCTTCGCAACCGTCGACGAACGCATCGAGCGTTTTGAATCTCATTTCAGCCTCTTCATAAAGTGCTTTGAGCTGCGGGACGTCCGTTAAATATGGCGTGTCTCCGCGCATGGCGCACATCTTGCTGTCGCTGTATTCTCGTGTGTTTGCGTAGAGCTTTTTTGAAAACACCAATGCGGCTTGTGCGACGGCGACTCTTCCGGTGAAAAGGCGCTGCCCAATCATCTCCATCGGCTTGGGTGCGTTTTTCGTTTTCTTTTTATACACGTTGTCGGAACCAACGCCTCCGTATTTGTCCAGCAGTGATTCTCTCGGGACTTCATAGTTGTCAAACTTAACCCAGGCGTTGTCCAAGTCCGTGCCGGTGGTTTTCTCGCCCATGTCGCCGACGACAACTCCAGGGAGTAAGTTTTTTTGTGGAGATGAATCTCGCATGCGCACTAAAAATCCATGAGGACCCAATCTCTCTCCATCCATCGCCAAATCAGCCACCACCACCGCCCACTCCGCGGTCAACCCTTGGGAGATCCAGTTCTTTTTCGAGCCTTCCGTGGGGGAGTTCAGGATGAACTTTTGTTTCCTTGAATCGTAGTGAGCGGTGGTGTTCACTACTAAACCGGAATTGACGCCGGCGAGTTTCTCGGTCAAACAGAAACACCCCAACTCGCCGTCGCGCTGGATTTCGTCCAACAGTTTCAAATGCCCAGAACCACCAAGCGCCACTACCGTGCCCGCAAAAAGGTTGAACTGCACGGTGAAACGTATCCAGAAACCCGGGCCGTGTGCGGGGGCGTGCTGCGCTAACAATCGGTGGGCGAGGAAAAACTTTTTCGGGTCGTCTCGAATGTCGGTGAATCTGAGTTTAGAGTTTCGGATGATGGTTCGCAGGAAGTTGGAGGATTCGACGTACGTGACGCCTCGTGAACGTAGATGTACAACCTCCTCGGCGAACGCGTTTGCCCAAGCTGTGTTGTTCCCGGAGGAGGCGCGGGAAGACCCGAGGGGATGCCACATCGCAAGCATTGTTTTGTTTTTGCGGCAAACCTAACAACGGGGAAATCCGCTCCGCCGTTCGTGGTGAGGAACCGTCCTTGGAACGCTTCGTGGAACCCAGGCACCACGAACGACGCGACTGAGACGAAAACGGAGGACTTTGTCCTCCCAAACCCGGACGTGCGGGGCGAACGAAGGTGTGTGCGGGCACCTGACGGCACGCGTCACCTCGGCTTTTTGACAAAAATCGCCCGCGGCACCTATCCAGTCAGCATATTGATCTCGCGTTTTCCCGCGGAAACTAACCAAAGGTCGCGCACAAGTTTAAGCGCGCAGGCACGCGGCTTGGACGCGCGACGAACGAGGAGAGCAGACGGGTCGGTGCCCTTGGCGTGGCGTGACACTTTTGTGACCCAAACGACGCAGTAAGACGTACGCGCGTTCGCGCCCCAGGTGGTCCGCGGTCTCTCGGGATTTGAGATTTTGAAGCCCTTGGGCCATTAGGGATTTATTCGAATGTCCGGGACGACGCCCGTGGTGCTTCGGCCGTGGACGGCACGCCCTGCGAGGCGTGTCAGACGGGCGCACGCGCGAGAAACTGGACGTTTCGTGAAGTCCCGCGATGGCACAAGACCGACGACGCGCTGCGACGCCCTCGATTCCCCCTCGAACGTGGATGTCGTGACCGACCCCGTGACCGCCACAATCACGAACAACGAGCTGTTCATCCCAACCGTATCCGCGGACCGCCCGTACGACCTCAGCGTACACACGGACATGCACGTGTTCCCCGGTTTGGCGAACTACGAGCAAATCGGCGCGCACTTCAACGTTCCTTTGGTGCTAGCCGCGACGGTGTTCACCACCGGAGTAGGGGTGATTGTCGCGTCGCAGTTGTGGGAGCGATCGTTCCGAAAGCTAGTGTTCCCCGAGGAGGAACGCAACGAGAAGATCGAAAACCCGGAATCCAACACCTTGTGCGGCATAGAGTGCAGCGCGTTTCCTATATTTCAAAACGAGAAGGTCGTGAGGGCGGTGGTGTTCGCGGAGAGGTGGCACCACGGGCAGTACCGTAGGACAGGCGAACCCTACGTGACGCACTGCGTGGAGGCAGCTTTGATATTAGCCGCAATGTTACCCGTAACGAAGAGCAGCAAAAACGCAAAGAAGAAATACGTCGACGCGATCGTGGCGTGTATTTTGCACGACGTCGTGGACGACACGGAGTGCGACATTATCGATGTCAAGGCGGTGTTTGGAGGTACCGTAGCAACCTTGGTCACGGACGTATCCACTTTAGGAAAGTTACCGCAGATTTTGCGAAGGAGCCAACGCCGGCGGTTGGAAACAGTCAACGAATCGGATCTGGAACGCGACGCCCTGAAGAAAGCCTCCAACCCTAAACCATTAAAAATCGCCGAGACGAAAGAGAACTTCCAAGGCGTGGACGTTGCAGAACTAGCCAGCTTGCGCCGAATGCTTTGGTCCCTAGTAAGTGACCCTCGTTGCTTCCTGATCAAGTTCGCCGACCGCATCCACAACATGCGCACGGTGTTTGTAGTCGACCCGGTCAAGGCGCAGTTCGTGGCGAATGAAACCCTCCAGGTGTGGTGTTCCTTCGCGGAACAGTTAGGTATGTTCGGCGCGAAGGCGGAAATGGAAGATTTAAGTTTCGCGGTGAAGGATCCGGCAAGTTTCAGAAAAGTAATAAACGCGCGGTACGACACGTGGGGTGCCGAAGCCGTGGAGGTGAAGAAGAAGAAGATGCGAAAGAACGCGACGGAAGAGAGTAGTGTTCGTTCTGTGGAGGGGTACGTTGAAGAGCCTTTTGAAGATTCATTGCCGTCTTCATCGCGTTCTGTATCTGAAGAAGCCTCCTCCACCGCGATCACTTGGACCTGGGAGCCCCCGACTGGGGCGGACGTGCAGATGTTCTTTGAGAAGATACGGCGGGGCGAAAACGCGGGGACACCGCGCGACTTAAGATTGCTGCGAAGAAGCGAGCGCGCCGCGCTGGCAGAGAAGGAAAACTTGCGACTCATCGCAGAAGCGGCACGTGCGGCTGTGCTTGAAGAGGAACGGCAACGCAGAGCAAAACCAATTTCGTTGGAACAGGAAGAGCTGAAAGCGCTGTTACAATGCGTCCCGCCCTTCGACGTGCTGCGCGCGTCGAACAGGAGCGTGAAATCCGCCGCCGCCGCCGTCGCGGCGACGAAAACCGCGGACGCCGCGACCGTTGTAGCGATCGCGGGTCTGGGCGCGGATGCGGATGCCCAAGCGTACGCGGATGCGCAGATGGGAGGCGCGAGTCTTGAAGCGTCATTAGAAGCCCTGCGGCTGTGCCAGAACACCACTTTAAGGTCGCTACAGTTAGACGCGTTAGCCCCAGGTTTGCGAGTGGACATCAAAGGCCGGCTAAAGTCAGCCTACTCAACGCACCTCAAGATGCGACGCAAAGGCGTGGGGTTCAACCAGGTGTGCGACGCGCGTGCGCTACGCGTCGTCGTGGGTGAACCGGGTGAGCAACCCGGTACCAGAGAGGAAGTCATCGCGTGTTTCGATTTGGTCGCCGCGATTCACAAGCTATACCGCCCTGTGCCGAACGAGTACGACGACTACATAAGTAACCCGAAAGAATCTGGATATCAATCGCTGCACACCGCGGTGATCGGCCCTGACGGCGCGCTGCTTGAGTTCCAAGTACGCACAAGAGCCATGCACGAAGCAGCGGAGTTTGGCGACGCCGCGCACTGGCTGTACAAGGATTTCATCGCCGACGCTGACAAAGAAGTGGTACAGGAAGAGGAAGCCTTGGACGAAGAAATCGAAGAGGAGGTGAAGGTTACGGTTTCGGAAACTGACTCGGAAATGGAATCAGACTCACAGCAAGTTCACGTGGGGCAGCCTGTTTTGATCGTGCGTGACGTGCGCGGCGACAGACTCACCGCTGGCGTTGTGGCGTGGACCGAGGGGAGCCGCATGCACGTCGTCGAGCCGAAGCGCGGGGACGCCTTCGCCCCAGGGTACGCCAACGCCGCCGGCGTGGTGGACGTCGTCGAGTGGGTCGCGATGGACATGCACTTGTGTCTTTTGAACCAAGCGGTGGAGAGCGGCAGAGTGGAACCGCGGCAAACAGGCAGAGGATACTCGGTGATAGAATTCGCCTTGTGCTCCGATAACCGGTGGCACCAGCGGGACGCGTACGGAAGGGTCACCGGGGCGGCGGCGGACCCGCTGGATGTCGATGCGCTGATAGCGGCGCTCGAGAAAGCGAAAGAAGTGGATGAAGAGGTTTTCCAAGCCGCGGATAACGTGGTATCGACGAACGCGAACAACTCCAACTCATCTTCTGTGCTTTCTGATGAACCCTCGACCTTGGGGAAAATCTCGCTCGGCAGTGACAGTGACACCAAAGTGCTCGCGGACCTCGCCTCCCCGGATGACGAGATGGTGGGCATACAAGTCAAAGCCATGCAACAAGCGTTGGCGTCGTACCTGGACGACGTCGCTGAGGACGACGCGAACGATGTGGTTTCGGGTATGGGCGAACCAACAACCGTGTTGGATACCCTTGAGCAGGGTTTAACAACCTTTGATGACGTCACTGCGTTGCGGGATTTCAGAGAAACAGCAGCCGCCGCGGCGTGGGCTTCGTTGTCTGTCGCCGAGCGGGACCTGGCTAAGACGCTTGATGATTCTAAAAATTCCAAAAGTTTGCAAATCAGCACAGCGGAGATGGTGGAGCGGGCCCGGGTGGAGCTTAAAGTGAGCCTCGATAAGTTGGCCAGGGATGCTACACGAGAAAAAAAGAAACGCCGAAAAGCTGCTGAGTTGAAACTGTTGCGCTCGGGGGAGAAGCAAACGCCGGAATTCAACATCGCGCGCGCAGCGGCGCAAGGCGAACCTGGTTTCGTTCCGTCGAGCGATTTTGAAAATGATCAAGACGAGAAAAACTCGTCCTCAGAGCTTTTCGACGCTACAGATGCGGTTGAGATGGCGGTGAATTTGAGTTCCGGTAGCTCAGGTGATTATGCTTCACTTCTATCCCCCACCGTAACTCTGGACGACGAGAACGTGTTAGTTGTGGCTTGGACGAACGCAGATGGCGACGCAAGCACACCGATGAAGCCCGAGCTTTTGAAAGTGCCCAAAGGGGTCACCGCGGCGCAGCTACGAACGGCGGAGTGTATCGGGGAGGATTTGGAAACGTTCATCTCTGAAACGGCTGAAACAACCGCGAACCAGAGTTCCAAGAAAACTCCTGAGTTAGTCAACGTCAACATGGAGATGGTCCCGGCGGACACGCCGCTGAAACAAGGCGACCAGGTGTTTCTCGGGGATGAGCGATGAAAATTATTCCCGAAATTGTAATTCTAATTTGCTATAGCTAAATTCAACTACTCGCCCTTGCTTCTTCCATTCGCTTTCTCGTTTCATCGGACGCGTTCGCAATTGCCGCTTCTCGCGCTTCCTTCCACACCTCCAGAACAGGCAGTCCGCCGCACGTGTCGTCTCTCCACGCTCGCAGCGCCACAGAGGCGGAGCGTTCGTTTTCGGCTTTTTTGTTTTCTATTATTTCCTTGTCCTCCGTTTCCAAAATCTCGCATTCGCCAGCTTCGAGCGTCGCCTCCGCGAACGCGCACGCTTCGCGCACAGCAGCGGCAAGCGCGTTTGAGTCTTTTGCGAGATAGTCCGGTAAGTCAAGCGGTCTTATCTCTATGCCGAATGGACGCAGGCTTGGTTTATGTAGCCGACCCGTTCGCGACTTGTCCAACTCCAAACCAGCGGGTCCTACTCCTTGACACAATCGGTATTTTGGTCTACCTCCTTGATTTGCTTCGTCCCGGTACACAGGCGGCAGCTCTTCTGTATCGAACACGACGAGATCACAAGGCGTCAAAACTGCGAGACCGTCGCGTAAGTACTCGCCTTGCTTCACCTGGTCGAACCCCAGTGCGGGGTCCGAAGCGGAGGCGAACGCGTTGCAGGTGGGGCAGGCCAATAAAAAAGTCTTGTGAGGGGGAGCCAAGCGCTCTTGAAAGTCTTCAAGTAAATCTTCGTACGCCTTTTTGCCCTTAATACCGCGCGCCAGCTTGCGATCGGGAAGCAGGCCTAACGTCAACAACGCGTAGCTGTCACACAGTACACATCGGTACACCGCCGCGCCCTCGTCCATCGCATTGTCGTGTTAGGGTTGCGCGTCGGTGTGAATGAACATTCGTTTTCGAGATCTCTTAAATCGTGATTTTTCAGTTGTTTCGTTTTTGACGAGAATCATTTCCTCGCGCGCGATGTCTGTGGACGAGCTCCCGCTCGCGGTTGCTTTTAAACGCGGTCTGGATGTGCTTACGCGCATGCAGGTTGGTGACGCGAATGCCGTGGCGATTGAAGCAGGCACACACGCGATGAGGCACGCGGTGACTAGGGTGGACGTAGAAGGCGTGTTCTCCGCTAACGAATCACGGGACGAATTCCCCACCGAAAACCTTCGGTACCTCATGGCGCCGTGGTACCTCGCGGAGCTGTGCCAAAGAGCGGCAACTACCGACCCGATGTCAAGGTTGAAGAGCCTCACAGAGACCTCCGCAATGTACGATATGTTCCTTAATCAGTGCTCGGAGTATGAGATGCTCTCTGACAGTGCGAAGAGAGCATTACCGAACCGTGGCGATCAGATTGATCCCGCCACCGCAAGACAGGAAAAAGTAGAGCGGTTCAAACGAACAAAAGAGATTCGAACGCGGCTCGAGGTGTTGGACAAGGGACGTGTGGAACGACTCCGGACCGCGTTAGCCGAGGCGGACTGGGACGACGAGGACCCGGAGAACACGAACTCGATATCACCCGAAAACGAGAAGGACGAACGCGAGCGGTGGATGTTGTTGTTGGAGGATGCTGTGGTAAAGACGATGGACTCGCGGAGCGCGATTGCGATAGAAGTTTCATTGCTGGAGCGCAGGGTCAACGACGAAAGCGCGAGCGGATCGCATGGGCAAACAGACAGAGACCAAAATTCACGAAGAGCACAACCTCCCTCCTCCTCAGGCATGGGCAACTACGTCATCCAGCCCGGTGGCGGCATTGAGCAAATCGGAAGAGGGTATGTGCCGGGTGGAAATGGGACGAGACAATCTCAAGTGGAAATATCGCCGGTGCAACTAGGACAGATTCAACGCGCCATGCAGAACCTCACTGGTCCCTCTGATAGGTCGAAAATCGCACATCAAGTGTTCCGCCCATCCCATATCCTGCCCACCATGTCCGTGGAGGAGTTTGGGGAGATTGAGTACGCTGAGTTGATGGAGCGCACGGCGCGGGAACAGAAAAACAAACTGAACAAAGAGCTCGAGGAGAGTGCGTTGACGGAGGAGGAAAAGGAGGAAAGAGAGCTTGAGAAAAAACGCGCATGGGACGAGTTCAAAGACGACAACCCGTTTGGACACGGGAACTCGAAGTTGAGACCGTGCTCATAGGAGGGCTTGTATGGAGAGTAGTCATATCAATGAATAAATAAAAAATGAATATAAACAAATAAACAGAATACCTGAAGTATCTATACTGCGCTGAGGTACTACTTGGGTACTACGAATGAAGAGAAGTTCTTCACTTTTTGAAGCTCAAATCAATCCGCTCAACTCGCAACCTCAAGCACCTCTCTGCTCTTACTTTTCTTGACGTTTTGCGGCTCGTCAGTGGCGGAGAAGTTTATGTACAACACCACGATGTACGCCACCTTGAGGACGACCACCATTAGGAGCAAAATGCCAATATCGAAGCCGCGCTCATCTTTCGAGCCGACGGATTCGTACGACAGCGTCATGGTGTCCAGAACTTGCTCACCGGTCCGCCCCCAGCATCCGAAGCTCGTGGCGGCGCCGTCGCAGTAGAACCCGGTGTTGGGACAGGTGATGCTTGTGCCACTGGATAAAGTGACAGCTTCCCCGGCAGTGCAGATCGTGGCGCCGCTAAAATCGCTAGGCATGTACACGCTGTAACCAGCAACGTTGAACATCCACTTTAACGGGAGCATGTAGTAGAACAGGCGGAAGGGCCACACCACGTCTGTTGCTCTGAACACCAGTCCGCAGAACACGATGCTGCTTGACCAGTATCCTAAAAACGCGAGCATCCCGATAACGGGGTTCTTGAATAGAACCGCGAGGAGTTGCGCTAATGAGTCAAACACCCAGATCGTGATCGCGAACGCGACGGCGTACCCGAGGAAGTAGTCCCACGGCCAGTTCCCGATGCCGAAGCAACACACGTTGACGGCGACTGAGAGGAGGAACAGCGCGGGTATTTGCACAAGTGAGGTGGACACGACGTAGCTCCAGACCTGGTACATCCCGGCTCGCAATTCATACACAACAGAAAACGTATCACGGTTCGTGCCAATCAGCGTCGTGATGCTCATGCACGCGGGAATCGCGAGGCACCACCACAGGTAGAACAAACGGAACGGGACTTGTTTCTGGTTCAGCTTTCGCGACGCGATGTACACGACGCCGAAAAACAGCACGAGCTGGGGGATGATGAACAAGCGGCCGACGTACTGCAGGGGGTCCACTAACCCTAAACGGGCTTGACGCGCGAACACGTGCCACGCGGACAGCGCGCCTGACGATTGCACAGTACGCTCAGGCAAGGTCATGTTTTGCGTGACGTCCGCGGAGGCTTCGTTCGCGATTTGCTTGGACTGCGATGACGCGTCCCAACCGTCCAGCACCGTGGCGACCTGCGCTTCGGAGGTGGTTTCCTTCGACACCAAGTCCAACACCGCCTCCGCGGGGTTCGCGTCGTGCGACAGCAGGGTTTTGATCGACTCGAAGTACCCGTGCATCTCAGTGCGCCCGCCGCAGTACGCAACGCGGCCGCCTGATAAAACTAAAACTTTGTGGAACCCAGCGAACACCAACGCAGAGGGTTGGTGTATCGTGCACACCACGGCGGCGCGCTTCGCACGTGCGACTCTGGCGAGCAGCGTGAGGATAGCTGCGGCAGCCGCAGAATCTAATCCAGAAGTGGGCTCATCCAGAATAATCACGGACGGCTGCTTGACCAGCGCTACGGCGAGGGACAGGCGGCGGCGCTGACCGCCGGACAAACCCTTGAACAGGAACCCGCCGGCTTTGGTGTCGGCACACGACGCGAGGCCTGTTAAATTCAACAACTCGTCAACTTCCTTGTTCCTTGAAACAGCAGTAGTCAAGTCCGAGCGGTACATCTTGAACGCGAACTCGAGGTGCTGCCTCGGGGACATCGTGGGCCAGAGGTTGTCCTCTCTCGGAACGTAAATTGCGCTCTTGACGAAATCGGTGCGTTTCATCTTTTGGCCGTTTAACGAAATCTCACCCGACGGCGCGCCCGGGCCTTTGTTGAACGTAAGCACATCGAGTAGGATTGTTTTGCCCGCACCTGAAGGGCCGACGATGGCGAGGATCTCGCCTTCCGAGATGGAGCCGGAGACGTTGCGTAACACCCGGGCATCAGGTTCGTTTTTCTTCTTGCTCGCGATGGAGTACGAGACGTTTTTGAACGAAAAAACGACGCCGGTGCCATCGGCTTTGTGCGCCGCCGCATCCGCTTCCATGGCTTTGACTTCAGCGACGGAAATGTCCGCCACGGACTTAGAGCGGGGCATGGAAGACTTGCCGCTCTTGGAGTCATCCTCTGAGTCGATGGATACGGCAACACTTTCACTGGGCGCTCCAGGCGCCGTGCCTCCGTACATCTTGGTCATGACGTAGCACGCGGTGACGTATCCGATTCGCGTCAACACGCCAAACGCGACGATGAACCCGATGTTCCGCGCGTAGTGCCCTTCCGATTCGAAAATCGTGAACTGCACTGACAGGCTCTCTAAAATCTGGTCGCCGGTCTCGCCGTAGCACACCGCGCCTGAAGGGTCGTCGGCCGAGTAGCAGTAGAAGCCCTGCGAAGTGCACACGTTGCCAGTGGCGTTGACGATGTCGCCCGGCGTGCAGTCGATCGTGCCGCTGTGTTTTGGCATGTCGTGCATCAAGCCGTACATGTAAGACTGAAGCGCCCAACCCATGGGCATGAAGTAGCAGAAGGTTCGTATGGGCCAAATCACGTCCTCAGGGTCAACGAACATCCCGCAGAACAGGAACGCGGCGAAGTACAGGTTGAGGAAGCCGAAGAGGCCGATGATGACGTTGGAGAACACGGATAACATTTGCGCCAGGCCTTCAAAGGACCAGAAGGTCACGGCGTACAGCACCAACACGATGCCGAAGGATGACCAAGCTAAATCCCCAATCACATACATAGGCAGTAACGAGGAAAACGCCAGGATAAACATCATCGGCGCCTGGACGATCCAGGACGCAGCCGCAGCTGCCGCGGGGTGGTACATCCCATCCTTGACCTCCTTCTTCAGCGACAGCCACTGGTAGTGGTAGATGTAGTTTGAAACCAAAATGAACTGCATGGGAATGCCCATGCAGAACATCAGGAAGAACGTCCGCGAGTTGATTTGGCCTTGCACCTTCTCCCGGGTTTCGACGTAGATGATGCCGAAGAAGAGGGTGGCGGCGAAGTTAGCCACGAGTCGGACGAGGTACGCCAGCGGTTCTCTTCTGGCGACTAAAAACGAACGGTCCGTCAACACCGCGAGTTGCTTTCCGAAGGAAGTGGTTAACCCTTTGTCAACTGTGCTCAGCGCTTTGCCATCAGTATCATCCCGGTCGCACCCGTAGGCTTCACCACTCGTTTCAGCCCAGGCATCCAGAATGCTTTTCACGCCAGCCAACGGCGTGAAATCTTTGTTCACGAGATCAAGAATAAACTCCGCGGGGTTGGTATCCGCAGGGGGGGATTGGCCGATTGATGACAAGTATTGGCCCATTTTTTTCGCCTTGCCGAAATAAGCGATGCGGCCCATCGAAAGCACCATGGTGTTGTCGAACCCAGCGAAAACGGACGCGGGAGGCTGGTGAATAGTACACACCACCGCAACGTTCTGTTCCGCTGCGACTTTTTGAAGGAAGCTCATCATGCGGACCGCGCTTGCGGAGTCAACGCCGCTTGTGGGTTCGTCTAGGAACAAAATCGAAGGCCGCTTGACCAACGCCAACGCGACTGACAATCGCCTCTTGTTTCCTGACGAAAGACCGCGGGTGATTTCGTTACCAGCCGCGGTTTCCATGAACTCCTCCAGCCCGACCTCGGTGGCCAGGGAGTTCACGGCTTCAACCTTAGCCGCGTCGTCGAGCTCGGGGCGGAACAAACTCGTGGCGTACGCGAGATGCTCTCGGACGGTTAAAGAAGCCCACAACGTGTCGGTTTGCTCTACGTACGCACAGGTACGGTCGTACAAAGAGGGAGTGAGGGGTTCGCCGTTGACGTTGATGTACCCGGTTGGTGTGCCGCCGCTTTGTTGTAACGTCAACATGTTCAACAAAGTGGTTTTGCCAGCCCCGGACGGGCCGAGAATCGCGAGCACATGACCGGACGTCACCTCGCCTTTGATGTCAATCAAAAGCGACTTCGCGACGGTCGATCCTTTCACGGGGACGGTGTAGTGCAGCTTGTCGAACGCGAGGCGCACTTTTTCGCCCTTCATCGCCGTCATCGTGAGGGATGGGGGGAAGGAGAGGCGACGGAAGCACGGGCCAAACACACAAGATGTGCGCGGCGTGCGTGTCGTTCTGTCGGTCAGCCGCCGTTCAACAACTTTATAGCGAGAGTGAATAACGCGACCGAATAACGCTATGACGGATTTTTCTTGAGTTATTAGACCGCCTTTCAGAGGCTCTGACAGCAGAGTAACAAAAAATGACAGAAGAACGCAGAGCCAGGAACGCCGGTTGACGTGGACAGGCTTCGCGCGAATTTTTCTAAACCCACGTTCCTGAGTTATCGCGGTGATGAGTCGGTCAGTTTTTCTTGTCGGTCAACATGCAGGGGCAGGCGTTTCTTCCGAGGAAGCGGCCGGTGCAAAAAAATTAAGAAACTCCTCTTTCCCCCCAGATTTCGCTGTCCCGCCATTGGTGTGGCGCGCGGTCTAATAACTCCCCCATGGCCACTCTTACCAACCCCCTGTTCGCGGAGGAGGACTTCTCCGCGTTTTCTCCGGACGTGACCCGCGTACGGGTCCCCGTGCTTCACGGATGGGACGACGAGAAGGCGCTCGTCCCACCGAGTCCTTTGTTGACGAAGAGCGAAACGAAAAGGCTGCAGGATCGAAGAAAGGGGTCGGGTGATGTGGGGGGTACGCGAGGGACGAAGGACAGGGAACTGCAAAGAACACGTGTATTACAGGCTAAGAACGATAAGCTTGAGGGTGAGATTGAAAGCTTACGAAACACGAGCACGTTGAAGTCGAACGAAGCCCTGGCGACCAAAGCAAACGCGTTGCGACATCTCAAATCAGTGGAAGAGCACGTCCACTTGCTGATGGATGAGTCGAAACGCAAAATCGATGCGCTCGCGGCGGAGATGGAAAAGGAAAACGATTTGGGCTTTGCGGGAGGGGGTGGAGTTGATGAGAAGAGCAATGACAGTAATGTCATGCGAAGAGATATGCAAAGCGCGAGTCACTCCGTTTACGCTCCACACGAATCCTCCGCAGTCGCTGAAGCGATTAAACTCCGAACCGAGTTGAATTTGTTTTCGCAAAGAGAGGCGGAGTTGGACGCGGAGGCGGAGGAGAGAGAGGAAGAGTTGGCGCAGGCGGTGGAGAGGATACAGAAGCTTGAGGAAGCGTTGCGCTTAGCGGGGGGGGTAATGGAGTAGGGGTTTAGGGTTTGGGGTTAGGGGTTAGGGAGAGAACGTAGTAGTTGTATCAAAATAGGCACCCTACACGAAACTTGCACTCCCTCTTCTTCGCTCCCCATAGATTTGAAAGCCCCTCTTAAAAAGCCCGTCGCTCCTTGCTCTTCACACCCGACCGCGCGCGACGGGTCGGGTGGCCACGTCTCCGCCCCATGCAGTTCCTGGAGTCCACAGTGTCCGCGCTGAACAAGGTGGACGCGTTGGCCGCGGAGGTGATCCCGCCCCGACGTGCCGGTCACGATGAGGACGGCGAGGATGTGCTGGAGCAAAACGCCGGCTCGGTAAACACCACGGTGGATGTCGAAGCGTTAGCGGTGAGGCTGGGACTAGGGCCCATTGACAGCCACACTCCGAAGCACGGGAACGAGGCGTACGAACCTGGGGACTTGTCCTTTGATGAGCCCAACGACCCGCTCTTGACCTCTCAACGAACGAAACTCGGAAAACTCATCAATGAGCTTCGTGTTTTGGAAAAACAATCAACAGAGGCGAAAGCAAAGAGGGACGCCGCTGTTGCCTCTGCTGTGGGAGCAGAAGCACTCCGTACGCGGGAAGAAACCGACGCGCAAGAAACCTTGCAAGCGCTACAGAGAGAAATAGACGCTGAAAAAACAGCGCTTGAAACCTTTTCTGCTCAATCTGCCGAACGCGAAAACAACGCCGTGGAAGGCGACGCGAATGAATTTGAGAAAACACTCGCTGAAGCGAAAACGCTCGTGGCGACCCGTTTGGCGGACGCACACGCGATGAAAAAACGTGTTAAAGCGCTAGAATCCGAGGCAGATGCTTTGGAGACAACTTCTGTGAGTGCTATTGAAAAAGAAAAAGAGGAAGAGGCGACGACGTCGTCAACAGAGACTGAGCACGCGTCTCGGCGCGCCGCGACGCAGCGTCTTTGTTCCGAGATATCTGTCGCCGAGACTGAGTTGTCAGCGCTTTTAGAGAAAGAAGAGACAGTGCGTCGGCGTAAAGTCAGCGCGTCGAACGCGTTGTCTTCGTTCCATGAGCCTAATAACAAAATTGAAACAAGAGTTGAGCTTGAGCAGAGGCTGGACAGTCTCACAGCGCAACTTTCTAAAAAACGATCCGAAACTCAAAAATTGCATTCAGAAGAAAAAGAGCTTGAGCGAGTCGTCGCTGATGTATTAATGGAGCGACGAAGAGTTACGCGAAACGATTTTGTTTCGGTGAGTGATACTTCAACAATAAGTGCAGTCAGCGGAGGTGGGTTGAAACGAAGGGGGGGGTCAAGTGGGGCAGTCAAAATGGGCGTTCGCGCGCGGGTCATCTCCGCGGCGAACCGCGTTGATAAAATTAGCATTCGCGCCGGGCGCCATTTAAAACGGTCCGGCGGGTGGCGCTCCGCAGCGTTGATATACGCCCTGTTTCTGCACGTTTTCGCGTTTGCAGTACTAGCGTACCGAGCGTTGAGTGGCGGACCGGAGCTGAAACCGATGGAGTTGGTGGAAGGAAGTATTGAAGGGTAGTAGTCACAGGTATAAAGTTTCAGTTCTAATCCTAAAATCACTTATTAAAAGCTCAGCCATTCTTTCATGTACGTGCACGTCTCCGGCGAGACCAACCCTCCTGGCGCGCACTCCTGAAACACAGGGCACACGCCACACGGCACCGCGGTGAACGCGCTACTTTCCGGAATTGGAAGTGACGCGGGTCTGTAGACGACAATAACGTTCTCCAGGTAATCCAAATCCTCGTCGCTCCCCCCGAGAGTTTCGCCATCCGGGTCGTCCAGATCGTTGTCGGCGTTGCGAGTGGGATTCCCCTCTCCATCAATCTCAATCTCCTCGTGCGCGTCTACTTTCCCGTCGTACACTAGGGTGTTGACGATCTGCAACACTTCTTCTTGCCCCAAGTCAACGTGTGACAACTTGGTCTGCTTCACGAAATCACACACGTCCGTCAACGTAACCTTCCCCTTTGCTAAAATAAACTTCACGCACTGCTCCCTCAACACGTGAATGAACTCTGCGTCGTACTCGTGCTCGGTGTACCACGCCCCTCCGGTTATTTCTCTGCTCGGTTCCAACTCGTACAACATGTACACCTTACGGTTCTGCTGCGCCACGTGCTTCACGGCTTTTATTAATTTTCGGGCTTCTAGGGATTTAAAGATTTTACCAATCTGCGTTTGCGGCAAGTTGCTTTTTTGTTTCAGTTCCTTGGTCCAAATGCCCGTGTTCCCGGATTGCTGGATGATCTGGTACACTAATAGGTCTTCAGAGGATAAGCCTTTGAATTTTACAGCCTCATCCTGCTTTACTTCTTTGTATACTAAGGTGTCCCCGTCTTTAAAAATCTGAAGCTTTCTTTGGCTTAGTAGCGCGTTAATCGCATTCGCGCGGTCAGATACAGGGATGTGCGCTATTGTACTGGCCAATTGATCATCAGGGATCCCAGCGGGATGCAGCTTGCACTGCTCCAGAATGGCTTGCTCAGCCATCGTAGGGTATTTAGTCTCAGTAGGGTACGTCTATGCCTTCTATGCCTTCTATGCTCAGGAGACGTAGAGCAGCGCTTTGGGCTATGGCTCTGTAGGCTCTTAGTCTCGCCGCTGTGATGCCGGAAGTGCCGCCTTAGGGATTCCGTGTTTTCGTCCGTCCTCGCCGCGGTCCGTGGCCTTCGCCGTCACGCCGTGCGGTGTCGAGGTCGTGCACTCCTATAAACGTCGCTGAATGCACGCCGTTCAGGTCGTGCTGGACGGTCGGACCAATCGTGTGCGTCCTGTGCGACTGCCTGGCGCGGACGATGCTGTGCGCGATTTGCGGCGGCGGTCGTTTTTCGACTGGCGACATTTTCAGCAGTTGCCGCCGCCGACTTTTTGCGTTGTTTGGATCCTCAGGCTCATCAGTCGGCGGTGCGGCGAGCACTGCCGGGCACGAAGCTGTGTTTTGTGGTCCAGAGCGTGACTCGCGACACGTATCAGTGCGCGGAACCGGCAGTAGCCAAGCATGGCGCTCAAGCGGAAGCTTGGTCGTCACTCGTTCTTCGATGCGCCAGCTCTAAAAGCTTTTTTAGAGGATGGGCTTGGAGATGGAAAAAGGGACACCGCGGACCGGCATCGAAGAACTATCCAAGCCGCTGCGGTTGCAGCTGCGGACCGAGGTTTGGACACCGTGGATGTTGACGCGATCCCGAACCTGCCAGGGTTTGCGCGAGAGCGCCTACACAAGGAGTTCACCTTGTTGACAAGCTCGGTGGACTCAACGCAAATCTCTTCCGATGGCACAACCAAATTCGTAGTTTTATTACAAGACGGCCATCGCGTGGAGTCGGTATTGATGCGGCACGACGGAGGACGGAACACGCTTTGTGTCTCGTCCCAGGTCGGATGCAAGATGGGGTGCACGTTTTGCGCCACGGGGACGCTTGGTGAATTGGGAAACTTAACAGGCGGAGAGATCTTGGAACAGTTAGCGCACGCGCGGGCGTTTGTCGCTGTTAATACTTCTACTACTTCCGAAGAAAACAAAAAAACTGAAAACCAAAACCCAGCGTCCACCGCCGTTACCAACGTCGTGTTCATGGGCATGGGTGAGCCTTTGAATAATTATGATGCGGTGATTGGGTGCATATCGCCTATGAGTGACGCAAAAATATTCCACGTCGCGCCTTCGCGAATAACCGTGTCAACAGTTGGGGTGGTCCCAAAAATGTTGCAACTCACAAAGGATTTTCCGGAAGTGCGCTTGGCGCTTTCGCTACACGCCCCAACCCAGGCGCTACGAGAAAAAATCGTCCCCACCGCAACGGCGTACCCTTTACCGAAAATCATGAAAGCGCTGGACACTTATTTAGCAGCTGGATCTCGACAGAGAACACGGGCTATGATCGAGTACTGCGTGTTAGGTGGGGTGAACGACACGGAAACCCACGCGCGTCAACTCGGCGAATTACTGAAAGGAAAAGACGTCATCGTCAATCTTATTCCGTTCAACCCGACGGACACGCCCATGGGCCACCTACCGCCTACGTACGAGTCAGTCCAAGCAATGGCGGCAGTTCTAGCGGCCCCGCCGTTCAACCACAGAACCACAGTCAGAAAGGAGATGGGGCAAGACATCGCGGGCGCATGCGGACAACTCGCGCTGAACAGTTACGGGGGGTTGAATAAAAGTAAAAGTAGCGACGTCGAGGACCTTGGCGGTGCTGTTACTTCTAAGAGTGTGAAAGGTGTGGGTAAGCAGTCTGAAAAGCCGGGGAAAGGGACTGTCGTCACTGCGCGGCCGTCAAGCTCTCGGTCGGATGCTGTAGAAGCACCGGACGAAATGCGAGTCGCAACGCATCACAACACGAAAACAAAACAAAAAGTTCCTCGCAACATAGTTCTCGCCGTCACCATTCTGAACACAACCGCGGCGGTCGCCATGGCGGTGCTTGCATTCGCGGGGGCGTGGAAACTCGCGTGGTACGTAGGGTTGTTCGAGACAAGTATACCAGTGTCAAGAGAGTTATAGCATTGCAATTCTAAAATAAATCCTAGTCTATTATTAACTAACTCGCGGCGGTTTCAGCGCGGCTTTCACCGATTGTTCCAGTCCAACCCAGTCCAGCGCCCCAGCCGCGTTGCCTGCGAGTGCTATTATGTCGTCAATCGAGTCATCGGATGGGCTTTCATTCTTTGTTTCCTCTCCGACTATTTGCCCAATACCTTCAGTTCCTCCAACTTTCACGATTATTTCGATTCGCGAATCTCGCCGGTACGCCACCGGTTCCAGCTCCACTGTTTCTCCGTTGAACCGCGGCGCGACCCACTCCTTGCCCACTCTTAAAACGCCCTTGCTTCGCACAACCTGAGGGTGAGTGTTGAGCACATGAAATAGTTGAATCAGTCTCGATCGTAAAAACAACTCCTCACGGTGAAACACGAGCCCGCAGGTTTTGAACTCGTCCGTTCCGCCGAGCGCGGCAGTCGGGTTGCCGACTGACGGCGGCGCCAGGTTTTCTTGAGTCGAGGACCCTGCTTGTTCCGCAGCTATTTGTGCATTCTTCCTGTGTGCTGATTCGAAACCCTCAACAGGCGCGCACACCACGCCGCACGGCACGTCTAACATTTTCAACTCCAACTTCCCATTCTCGATGACTTCAACCGCGGCTTTCGGTGGGTACAGCGTTTCCGTCCACTTGGTAAATTTCTGCACGTCGCCGTCGTTCGCGAGGTCAGCCTTGGTGCCGACCACCACGTCCGCGCAGTTGACTTGGTCGTTGAACGGCTCTGATACGAACAGTTCTTCTTTTCTTGATTCTGAATTTGATAAGGTGACGTCCACCAAAACGATCGTGGCTTTGAGCTCCAACACGCCGCGAAGGAACTCGCTTGACAGGGCATCAAACAAACCTCCGGGATGGCCCATCCCGCTGGGTTCGATCAGTAACCGGTCCGGCTTTGCTCTTCGCAAAACTTGTGTTACCGCCACCGTGAACGGCGCCGCGACGGCGCAGCACAGACACCCGCCAGCGACCTCCCTAACCACCACCATTCCATCGCCCCCGCCAGTCGTTGACGTACCGACCACGCCCGCATCCGCGAAACCAGCGGCGGTGTCAAGCACCGCGCCGTCGATGCCGAGCGCGCCGAACTCGTTCACCACCACCGCCCACGTTTCGTGCGCAGGGCGCTGCGACAGCAAGTGCCGGATAGCGGTGGTCTTGCCCACACCAAGCACGCCCGTGATGATGTTCACGGGGATCATCGCGTGCGGGTGGGGCGCCACCGCGCGCGTCGCGAGTGACGTCGGCGATTTTGTTTTCGTGTTGGCAGTTCCCAGAATATGAAAACGGCAAAAAAGCTACGACAGATCTCGTCCCCAAGACAAACCGGAGTGCGCGGGGGTGACGGTCGGGATCATTCTGCTGAACACTCCGCTGTTCATTCGCGAGTCTAAGTCTGCAATCGGTGCGGTGCGTGCCGAGATCCTTCGCCAAGCCCCTGAATGTGAGATGCTCCAGCTCACCGATGAGATTGTAATCTTTGATCAATCCGAAAAGGTCACAGAGTCTGCGCTTCGCCGAGGCCTTGACGTGTGGAACGTGCAGCTCCGAAAGCGGGAGGAACGTAGGGCGAAAGAAGAGGCGGCATATCGGGAAGATATATACAGATCTGCTGCGTGGAGGGCGAGGATGACGGCGTGGCTAGAGGGGCAGGAGAAGAAGGTCCAGCGAAGAGAAGAGGTTGAGGATGGAAGAAGAGGAAGAGATTACCGACTCCGAGGAAGAACAGGTAATTCTCGAGGAAGTCTCGAGGAAGAAGAGGAGGGTGATACGCCCCCCGAAGAGGGTGGTATCGCCCCCCCCCCGTGGTCGCCGAGACGGCACCTTCATCCACCGAGGAAGGAAATACCTCTCCCGCCACCGCTATCGACGCTGAACAGCCACAATACGCAGGTGCTCTTGTCCCGCTCCCTGTATCTACACGTGCAGAACGCGGTCTTTTCAGGTGGCCGTGTAAGTTTGTGGCGGGGTTGGTGCACCCGTTCATGTGCCTCGCGGGGCGAGCGAAATAATCGAAAGACCAATATACTACGCTACATAAATCGATTAGACACTACTTCTACTACTTGATTCCCTTCACCTCTGCCTTTTGCCTTTTTTCATTTGCTTCAGCTTCTGTTCGATGCGTTGCTTGGCGGTTGGTTCGTTGCGCTTGCGCTTCGCTTCGCGCGCTTCGGTTTCTGCGAGAGCCCGCGCGGCGTCTTCGGTCATATTGGCTTCGCGTTTCCTACGCTGTTTCTCTGTAAACCCAGAAACCCCTTCCCTTCGCTCCACGCCACTCTCACCCAGCTCCCGCATCACCGAGTTGTTGTGCTCCGTGGCTTCCCGCGAGGCGAAAATGCGATGCGCGCGCTGGGTCACGGACCCTGGGGTTGATTCCATACCGCCGGGTTTTGCAGCCCTGGACGTCGACCTGCGGCCCATCCAGAAAGGCATGGAAGGGTCTCTCGGTCTTTGTTGATTGGATGCACTGTTTTGTCTACCTCGACGCCTTCGCGCGCGTTCCAGCAACGCATCCAATGTAGCACTATCCCCCTCCACAGGTGGCTCGTCCTCCCTCGGCGCGCCGACCAGGCGAGGCACCGTGACCACCAAACCCCCGTCGCCGTCGGCCATAGATTCTGAATGCAATTGCGTTGCACTGTCTCCCGTGCTATGTTGAGTCCCATCTCCTACATCATCCTCTATACCGTTATCCACCACCCCAGCTTCCTCGATTCCGATTGATTTGCACCGCATAAGCCACTGGGTCAACTCTCGCTTTACAGTGGCGAGGTCTTTCAAAGTCGATACTCTAAACGCAGCGGAGACTCCCGGGTCGCCGATTTCCTCTTCGGGCGCAATTTTCGCGAGCAGCGACATCGCGGCCGTGAGCCCTGGAACCGATCGAGTTGTAGCGGCGTGACACGCCACACGAAGCTTGTACAACACCTTTGCGTTTTCTTTGGTCTCAGTCACGGAAATTGTCGAGGTTTCGTGTGATACTTCAGGGACGTGAGTAGGTACTGAAGACCAAAAATACGTCTCTTTCGCGATGTCCTTCTCATCGTCAACGTCTTCCCACTCGCCTTCGTTCGTTTCCAAGGCCTGCGCATCCCCCGCTCCCAACAACAATTCCACTGCCGATTTCATACCAGCGATGTGTTCTGTCGCGTCTGCAACGACCAGCAGTAGGCCCTGTTCCACTCTGCGCCACCGCGTGACGAGCAATGCGTTTTCGCGTTTAAGTAATTCGCGATTCTCCCTCGCAATCGCTCGCGCCCGTACCGCCGGCGCTTCTTCTCCCAGCGCGTCGGTTGCGAATCGCACTGATAGCGGAAGCCTGGGGTGGTATACTCCGAACTTGTCTGCCCAGCTCTCCAGCGCTGCGACGGACCGATCGATGAGCTGTCGCGTCTCACCCGGCGGCCCGGGAAGCGGGTTAGAATCTAAATCAACGCCCACCGCTCTTTGCAGAAACAAATCTAAATGTTCAAGCGCCATGGTTCGGAACTTCGCGGACCGATGAAACAACTGGTCGATGACACACACGGCATGCATTCTCGGCCCGCACTCTTTCTGTGTAAGCGCGTGTAGAAGCACGTCCAACACGCGCTCCATAGCGTTGTCATCGTGTCGCACTTCCCTTTTCAACGCCTTGAGCAGCTCCGCGTCGGGTGATGGCGTGCCGAATGGCGGGCTTTCGCAGGTTAACTTTGCAAGCTCGGCGACCTTGGCATACGGGTCGGATGGCGGTTTCGGTTCCCACCCGCGGCCCCCAGGTCTGTGGCCCCATAAAAAGGGGGGCATAAGGACGACGCGCGGGGAGCGGAAGACGCAACCCCAGCCGCGCGTCCACGTGTGCTTTCTTTTTCTCGTCATCCCGCGTTTTCGGTTTCGGTGCTTTCGGCGATTCCGAGGCGGTTTTTTTCGTGGCCCAAGAGGCACAACCTCGGGAGACCACCTGGCAAGACCGCTGCGCACGCGTGGTCGGTACACGCCATCACCCACGATGGCATTCGTGTACGCCTCACACGAACGTTCGCGTCGCCCTCGTCGCGTCTCGGGACCGCGGCGTGTCATGACATACGCAAACACCTCACAGTCGTTCCTGGCCGTGGCTTTTCTGGCCATAAACGCTGTCCAAGTCTCGGCGCAGTTCGGCCCTTTCGGCGCCGAGGGTACCCAATCCAGCACGACATGCACGGTTGACATCACCACCGTCCGCGTGGACCCCACGCTTGGCGAGCGGTGTGACCCCGCGACGCAAGGTGACAACCTCTGCGACTCCTGCATATGCGACCTCTCCCACCGCCTTCTTGAAGCTGGGTATGCAGTCAGGGGCCCTGACGCGATTTCATTCGAAACCTGCGCGTTTACGCACCTCGCAACATTACAGCGCAAAGGTGGTGTCACGCTTACGGGGATGATGCGCGTCGCGTCCCAGTGCGACTTCATACCAGACTGTATTGCGGAGTTGGAAGAGAAGTACAACCCAAGTACTGAAGTAGAAGAAATAACTACGGGCGACGTGAGCGACGTCACTGACGTGAACCAAACTGACGCCGCGGCACGCTCCACCGGCGACCCGGCCGACCCGAACGCCGCCGCCGTGAACCCCGAGGATGCTCCTGACGGAAGCCAGGCGCAAGAGCTGTTAAGGGCGGTGGCTGATATACGTTCCGACGTGGAACAAAACGCTGCCCCCGCCACCGGTGATTTACGTTCCGTTGACGGTGAAGTGATTAGTAGCGATCCCACCGGTAGTGGTGACAAAAATGCTGCTAATGAAATCGCTGCCGCCGTAGCGCCATCTGTCATTGCGGCGGTTATTTTACTGTTTCTTGCTTGGTATGTGCACCGCGAGCGCCGGCGTGTTTATCTCGCGGCGCTTCACTTAAACGCATTAGAGGAGTCCGCTGTTGGAGGCGCCACGGAGCTGGTGTTCGTGGACGTGACGTGTGCAGCGCGGGGCGGAAGCGGCGGCGTCGTCGGTGTTATTTCGGGGTTAATTAAAAAAAGCTCGATTCGCGCTACCGACGATTTTTCCAACGTTTCCGTGCTTCTGTCTCATGTTTCCGGTTCCTGCGCCAGAGGTGAGATGCTGGCGATCATGGGCCCATCCGGGGCGGGTAAATCAACGCTTCTGGATGTGTTAGCCGGGCGAACGGAAACGAGCGTCACTGGGGTTGTGAAAGTCGGCGGGTCGGTGAGTTTGAGCGGGCCGAGCGGCGCTTCACTCCGTGCAACCCAGCTTTCACGCGCGGTGGCGTACGTACCGCAGGACGACACGCACCTGTTGAGCTACCTCACCGTATTCGAGACTGTGCTGTACAGCGCGGAGCTGCAGCTTCCTTGGTTCGTGGACGGCAAGGAGAAACGTACAAGGGTCGCGGATACGTTAAGCGAGCTCGGGCTGACGTCAGTGGGCGACTCACTGGTGGGCGGGGGCGGGCGGAGACTTAGCCGCGGGTTCCTGAGTCGCGGAGGATGGACGGGTGCGAATGCTGTTGTTGCTGCGACAAGTAAAAAGCACGATGTGGAGACTGGCCGCAATGATTCAAAGGGTATCGATGCCTCAATGCCTCACAACACCTCACCTCAAGCTCACCGCACTGGCGGCGCCGGGGTCTCTGGCGGCGAGCGGCGCCGCACCGCCGTCGCAGTGGAGCTCGTCGCGTCCCCGTCGGCGCTCGCCCTGGATGAGCCCACTTCCGGTCTGGACGCCTCCGCGGCGACGTCCATGATATTCACTTTGAGGCATTTGGCTTCGAGCGGATCAGGACGTGTAGTGATTTTCTCCGTGCACCAGCCCTCTCCACGGGCGTTTCGGCAAATGGACAAAGTCCTGTTACTGGCACCGGGGGGCACAGTGCTATGGCACGGAAGACCGGGGGTCGCCGCGTCTACTTTCCGCGAACTCGGCGTAGGGTGCCCCGAGCCCGACACCGACACCAACTCTGACGACTCATACCGCGTCGATATCAGCGAGTGGATGCTTGAAGTGGCGAGTTCGCCAGAGCTCCGGGAAAAGCTCACGAGTCAAGACACGAGCGATGCGCCGAGTGAGACGACGGCAAACGTCAAAGGAAACGCACACAAAGACGGTGACAACGTCGGAGCTAAAGAATCAAAAGATGCGTCGTCTCACTCCTCCATCGCCTCCCCCAAGCCCTTCCGTTCGTTCGCCACTGAGTTACGGGTGTTGCTTTGGAGGGCGTTCACGACGTTGACGCGGGATCCATCACTCGCCGTGGCGCACTTACTGGTTGGAGTAGGCACTTCTACTTTGTTGGGGTGCTTATACCTCAAGAGCCCGAAAACGTTAGCGGGGTTCCAAAACCGCGCCGGCGGACTATTCTTCACGCTCGTGTTTTTCGGGTTGGCCAGTGTGTCTGCCTCAGACAGGCTCGCGGCGGAGACGAAAGCACGCGCACGAGAACTCCGATCAGGCTACCACGGGTGCTTATCCTACGTCATCGCGAGCTTAGTGTCGGACATCGTAATCCTCCGAGTCCCGGCGGCGTTGTGTTACTCGTTGATTCTGTATTACATGATGGGCTTGAAGAAAACCTCCGAGGCGTTTTTCATTTTCCTGGGAATCGTCGAGCTGTTCGTAGTTTGCTCCGCGAGTCTGACGAGCTTGATCGCGTTATCGTACAGAGGCTCCCCTGCTGTCGCGAACCTCATCGCCACGTTCACCCTCCTCCTCTCCGCTATGTTCGGCGGGTTCCTGATTTCAATTGATTCCATTCCTGTTTGGTTGAGGTGGATGCAGTGGATTTCAGTTTACAGGTACGCCTGGGGCGCGTTACTTTCGAACGAAATGCGCAACCAGGTGTTTCTGTTCGATACGGATTTCGAAGGCACGATGATTGAAGTGGATGTTTCGGGGCAAACGTACCTGAACACGTTCGGGCTTCACCCGAAACACATCCAAAGGGATGCGGGGGCGCTGGCGGGGATATTCGCGGGGACGGCAGTTTTAGCATGGCTCGCGCTGAAACGCGCATCGTGATGTTAGCGGGTTGGGTGCCTGACTAACCGCCCATTGAAAGATTTGGTTAGTTCTCATCACCCAATCATCCCTATACATTCCCCAGGAGACGAAAACAAAGCGCCGCCCCCGCCCCTGCGGCCGCCTCGGGGAACAATGGTGGCAATCGAGAGACAGAGTAGCTACGTAGTGTAAACTAAAAATCTGCTCACAAAAGCCGTTTTCGCGAGATCCCTCGCTCCACGTATCGAAAAAGCAACGTCCCCGTCATGAGTCGCGACGTCACCAGTCTCCGAGGCGCGACGACACGAGATGTCGTCGCGGGTGTGGTGCGGGGTTTCCTCCAGTGCGGGGCTCGCACATGCGGTGGCGCCGGCGCCCGGGAGAAGGCAGAGCGGGTGTTGCGCGCAGTCCGCCCCGCGATGGGGTGTCCCGAAACATCCCGAAACACGTCAGCATCGGGGTCACAAAAACCAAGCGCGAGGAGTCAGTGTGATACCGTCGTCCTCGGGAACCAATAACGTGGCGTTCCCTCTTGGGATTATGCGCGAAACCGTCGAGGCGGGTTGGCGAAGTCGACAGAACTTCGATCGATCGTTACGGGATGCCCCCGGTGCGGTGTCCCGAGGGCTCGTGGTTGATGCCTTGGAGAAACTTACTGGACTCGAGGTCTCAATCGACGGCAGCATGCGTTTCTACCCCGACGGTGTGGTCATCCGCAACCTCAAAATAGGCGATGGCATGCTGGTTGAAAAGCTACTACTCAGAGCACAGCTCCAGCCCCTGCTCCAAGTCCTCGATACCTGGAAAGAAAACCCATCTAACATGACCGAGTTGCAAATAGACTCAATCCGAATGCGAGGCGTCGCGGTTCGCGGTTTGGACTTCGACGGAGTGCGGCGGCTTTTCAATTTATACGTAAGAGCACCCGGGCCGATTGCGATTAAAAACCTACGACTGTATGACCTAACACTTCGAATCACCGCGCACGACGCGTACCCGGGTATGGACCCGGAAAAGGGGACAGTCCCGGAAACCCTGCGGCTGAAATCGTTCGAGATGGCGGATGTGGACAGTCGCATGCCGGCGGCGACGATGGCCGGGTGCGTCGTGAAAGTGGACGAAGTAGGAGGTGCTTCTTTGGATGACGTACAGTCAGCACGACAAAAATCAGGCAATGAAACATCCGGCTCCAGGCCTTCCAGTTCAAAAACACCTCTTGCTCCTCGTGACCCATTCAAATTAGCTCGTCAGTTCGTCCCCAAGGAGCTGATGACACGAGTAGACAAGGCGGTGAGCCCCGATATCATCGCCCTCGCCAACGCGTCGCAAGCCGTGTTTGAGAGTTTAGCACCAGTAGCTATGACGGAGGTGGGCTTGCTTCTAGAGCAATCAGGGAGTAGTTCCTTGGCAGAACTGGGCCGTATCGGAGGAACAGGCGAGGCGTTGCTGGACGCCGGCGTCGTCGCCGCGCTTCTCGCCGCGGGTTTCCCGAAACGCATGCTCGCGGACGGAGGCGCTTTGGCGGTGAAATTAGTCGAGTCCGGCGTCGGAAGCGTTTTGGTAACGGAAAGCGCGGAAGTGTTGAAAGTGTTGATCGAGAAACGGATGATCGACCGAGTGCTTGATTTGCATTTAATGGATGCACTTTTAGACCGGCCGACGCTCACGAAAGCCATGTTCAGGTCAGGGGTTGTCAAGGGTGTGTTACAGAACGGCGTCCTGCACGTGCTGTTAAAATCCGGAAAAGAACGCGTGTGCGTTTCGTTGTTAAAAGGACCGATGATCGAGACGCTGATGAACACGGGGCTTCTTCCGGCGATGATGACGTTTGAAGTGCCCGGGGATGAGAAGCTACCGCCGCCCACGGGGAGCGTGGATGACAGTAGCGACGAAAGGGAAGACGTTTTGAAGCCGTGGGTCAAGTGAAGAGACTATTACTATTAGAGACTAGAGACTATTGAATATTACTATAGATGACTATGCACGACCTCTCAAAACAGCCCTCGCAGCGGATTATTCTCCGATACGTGTGTGGTTCGACCGACCCTAACTCGAAACAGCGGGTTTGTGTCAAGCGTATCCCCCGAGTCGTTGAATGCTCGCCCGGCGGCGCGAGCGAAAGAATCGCAACGTGCGCGTTTCCGCTTTTTCTCATCGCCAAGATTTACGCCGGCGGGACGTGTTTTGGTTTTGGTTTCGTATTTGTTTTTGACGTTGTCTTTAGCGTCGGAGGACCTTCCTTTCTTTGCCGTAAAATCACCCACGACCTTCAAATCCCCCACCTCGGAGTGCCCCACGCCTCTTCGAGAGCTTTTCCGCACAACGCGCACGGGTTCGGTTTCGCCTTGATTTGCTTTTCCCAGACCATCGCCAACTTTCCACCCCGCGTTTCGAAGCATGCGGAACCCAACGTTCGAGGCGTTCATCGTGTTCATCGATGATTTGGTTGTCGTGTTTGGCTGGTGTGTACTTCCCGAAGCTATGGGTCGGGAGGTTGTGCCTTCGCGGTGGGTTCCAGATACAACTTGTGGGAATGAGAAATCTACCACGCCACCGGACTTGAAGCGAGTCAGTGACGATACAGGCCGGTCATCTGGCATCGTACTCTCAGGCCCGACACACGAGGCCAGCCTCGTACGAAAAGCCCCGCGGCTTAGCGCGCCCGCGAGTGGTGCGAAATGGCCGCGGCGCTGCCCAGTGTGGTGGACACAGTGTGTGTGAGCCCACATTTTGGGAAAAAGCCAAACGCGAGTGTCCGTTTCCCGAGACGCGTTCGAAAAAAGTGCGCCCTCGTCGAGGCTCGACAGAACGCGCGGCGCGCCGCGAGCGGACCCGTAGTGGACCCTCGCCACACGAGTCGTCGACGAGGCAGATGAGTTCAAGAGAGATATGCAAGTACTTCCTGCACGGCGCGTGTCGCAACGGGGCGTCGTGTCGGTTCAGCCATCAGATAGACGCGCCCAAATCTACGGTGTGCACGTACTACCTGGCGGGGAACTGCGCGTACGGGGACAAGTGTCGATACGACCACGTTCGGCCAAAGGTGAGATTCCAGAACACGCGGCTGAGATCTAGATACCCCACTGTTATTATCTTCCTTCCCTAAGCCATGAACCCTGGCACCGCGCCGGATCACGGCGACGCATCCCCGCTCCGCGAACCACGACGTCACCGGCTTTTCAGTGGGCACACGGAGCGCTCAGATCTGAAAAAGTCGGAGGGTTATTTTTTTAACAGAATGACAGCCGTGCATGATGTCCACGACCATGACTGACAGTGTTGACTGACTCTCTCTCTCTAATTGTCTCTCTACCATCATTCGTCTCCTTCGCAGGACAACGCCTCTGGCAGCGCCCCGGCTCCCCCAAGGCAAGGCTTCCCCGGTTCCATGAACACGGGCGCGCGGGAGTTTGTGCCCGGCGGCGCGAACGGATTGGGCGCGCAGATGGGGCGCATGCATTTGGGCGGTGGAAATCAACACGCTCAATTCCAGCCTCCGTTGCCCCCCGGGGCCCCAGCGTGGCAGGGAGGCACGTCCACCGCGTACGCCCCTCAAGAACCCGAGGAAGAGGACTGGGGTTACGTGGATGAACAAGGGAACTGGGTTTCTTTCGGCGATGAAACCACGGGCGGGAACAAACAAGAGGTTGAATTTTTGAAATCACAGCTGCCCAGTGAAGATGACTTTTTGGACGGCCTAGGGGCGGATACCGGGAGAAACTACGAAAACAACGGCGACGAGAACGCGGACGAGTGGGGGTACTACGACGACCAGAACAACTGGGTATCGTTCGGGGGACAGACCTCGGAATACCTGCAAGCCGCGGGACAGGCGCGTTGACCCTAACCCTTTCAACCCTGCCTTTCAAAATCTGAGATGTGGCAAGCGAGGGCGGATGATAACGATGTTTGTGTTGGTGTCGTCAGATGTCCCTAGCGAGCCACGCTCACCTGTTGTAATTGTACCGCGAAAGTGGACGTTTTGACGAAGATTTTTGCGTAAGATTTTTGCTGACCTACTCCTTTTATCGTGTATATCTGATATATTTTCAACCCCTCGTCCAGCAGGAAGGCGAACCGAGCCAGCGGGGCGTTTCTACCGACATTGGTTTGCCCGACGACTTGAATGACAACGGGTTCACCTCTGTAGATCCGTTCGCGTTGCCTCCTGTTTCTTTTGAAGAGCAGGAGCGGATACGAATGATGAACGAAAAAACACAGATTTCACAAACCGTGGAGTGTTCCATTTGCCTGGAGCGGGTTGTGGAGAAGCAGAGGATTGGGAAACGGAGGTTTGGTTTATTGAGCGGATGTCAACATACTTTCTGTTTGGGTTGCATAAGAGATTGGCGTGACGGAGGCGTCAGTGGGTCTGGTACACACACCTCTTCCAATCTAGAACAAGCCAGGAAGTGCCCCGTGTGCCGTGAGCTGAGCCACTTCATCACGCCCTCGCAGTTCTGGCCTTCTGACTCCGAGGAGAAGAACCAAATAATCGAGGAGTACAGAAACCGAATTGGAAAAATTCCGTGCCGCAACTTCAATAACGGCGACGGATATTGTCCGTTTGGTTCCTCGTGTTTCTACCGACACACTTACAGGGACGGCACGGAAGAAACAAGTGACGTTCGCAAAACAACCGACGGCGAGGGCAAACTACACATAGCACAAGAAGTCAGACTGTCAGACTTTTTCGAAACAGCACAAGGGAGGAGGGCGATGAGAAACACGTAGAACGTGCGTTTGATATGAAAAACTGATAGATTGAATTAAAACAAACAGAACAGAAAAATCACGCGACAAAAGCGATGGGCACAGTTTCGCGCCTCGCTGATACCTTTTGCGCCTGTAATATGTAAAAAATGTGAATAAGGTGGTACCTTATTACGGTTCGTAGCTCAAGATGGGTGACAACCACCGCTCCGCAACCTTGAAATCCTGCCCCTTGCGCTCGGCGTACTCCTTCACTTGGTCGGGGGGAATCTTCCCGACGTTGAAGTAGGTGGAGGACTTGCCCGCGAAGTACAGCCCTGAGACAGACGCCGAGGGGAGCATCGCAAAGGACTCGGTCAATTCAACGCCAATCTCCTTCTCGACACCCATCAGGTCCCACATCGTGCCCTTCTCCGTGTGGTCAGGCTGCGACGGGTACCCGGGCGCGGGGCGAATACCTTGGTACTTGACCTTCAGAAGGTCGTCGCAGTTGAATTGCTCGTCCTTGGCGTAGCCCCAGTGGTCCTTCCTGACCTGTTCGTGCATCAGTTCCGCGAACGCTTCGGCGAGGCGGTCCGCCAACGCCTCAGCCATGATGTACGAATAATCGTCATTAGCGGCTTTGTACTCCGCGGTGAGCTCGTCTAAACCGATCCCAGAGGTGGCGACGAACATGCCGAGGTAGTCCTTGACGCCGGTGGATTTCGGCGCGATGAAGTCAGACAAGGCCATGTAGGGTTCCTCAACGTCCTTCTCGGCTTGCTGGCGCAGGGTGTGGAACGTGTGCGTCTTCTCGCTTCTTGACTCATCAGCGTACACTTCGATGTCGTCCCCAACGCTGTTCGCGGGGTAGAACCCAATCAGCCCGTTCAGCTTCAACCGTTTCTTCTCCATGATCATCTTCAGCATGGCCTGCGCTTCTTCGAAAAGTTTCTTCGCCTCGGCGCCGACGGTTTCGTCGTTGAAGATTTTCGGGAACCCGCGGTTGGGGTACCGTCCGCGTAGTTGCCACACCTGGAAGAAAGGGTTCCAGTCGATGTAGTCGATGACGTCGGCAATAGGGACGTCGATGAGGGCTTTGACACCGCAGAACTTGGGCGTCACCGGGGTGTGTTCCGGTGACTTGAAGTCAACCGCGGCGGCCAAAGCGGTTTCTCTGGCTTGGCCAATCGTGAGGTACTTCCGATCCTCCAGCCCAGCGTAAAACTCCTCGCGCATCTCCGCGTACGTCTCCGCGATGTCCTCCAAGTACTCGCCGCGTTTGTTCATGTCCATTAACGTTTGAGCAACAGGCACGGCACGCGACGCGTCTAACACGTGAATCACCCCTCCAGAGTAGTTGGGCGCGAGCTTAACCGCGGTGTGCATCTTGGAAGTAGTCGCGCCGCCGATGAGCAGCGGAATCTTCATGCCTTCGTCCTCCATTGCTTTCGCCATGTCCACCATCTCATCCAACGAGGGGGTGATCAGGCCAGACAGCCCGACAATATCGGCGTTGTTCTCCTTGATCGCATTGATGATCTTGTCTTTCGGGCACATCACGCCGATGTCGATGACTTTGAAGTTGTTACAACCCAGCACCACGGCGACGATGTTCTTGCCGATGTCGTGCACGTCGCCTTTGACGGTGGCGATGAGGAACACGCCGGCGTTTGCGGCCTCGCCGGTGCCGCCGTTCGCCAGACGATCGGCTTCCATGAAGGGCAGTAAATGTCCCACGGATTTTTTCATCACCCTGGCGGACTTGATCACCTGGGGGAGGAACATCTTGCCCGCGCCGAAAAGGTCGCCAACAACGTTCATGCCGTCCATCAGCGGGCCTTCGATGATTTCCAGCGGCGAGTTGTAATCGCCGTTCACCCTGCACTCCTCCGTGTCGGCGATGCAGAACTCATCAATACCCTTGACAAGCGCGTGCTCCAATCGTTTGCCCACGATTTGGTTTCTCCACGCCTTGCCGTCGCCCTTCGCCGCAGCAGCGGCACCGGGGGCGGCACCCTTCTTGCGAAGTTTGGTGGGACCAGACTTGGGGTCCAGAGTCGCCGCGAATTCGAGCATGCGCTCCGTCGCGTTTGTGCACCTGTTCAAAAGAACGTCCTCGACGTACTCGAGGAGCTCCTTGTCAATCTTCTCGTACACGTCCTCTTCGACCTGCG
>TARA_B110000977_G_scaffold61510_2_pt1 | contig 54316 bp, 55 predicted proteins | sample TARA_B110000977 | Tara Oceans TARA_B110000977 (sample SAMEA4397798) | marine metagenome | biome: Polar Biome; feature: [SRF] surface water layer (ENVO:00010504); material: water (ENVO:00002006), including particulate matter (ENVO:01000060) such as... | depth 5 m | reverse complement strand
GTTTTGGGTACAAGGGGTCGTTGGTTCGAATCCAGCCGTCCCGACCAGTTTTACAGAAACTTTAAATTAAATCGCCAAGTGGCGATTTTTTTTATTATTAATGTCATTAATATTTTTAAATATTGATTTTTACCTCAAATTTGTGCTTAATATTTGCTATCTATCGATTAAATATAAATTATTTTAGCATTCTAATTATGTAGCTTTAAATTTTAGTTATCCACAGGCTCCTTAGTATGTTGCGTCAACTAGAAAATGTACAAAAAATCAAAATAAAGTCGTTGACCGAGAGGCTTAGATGATACAGTTTGTGCCTTAGGTTAGACAGGGCACTACATCTAGTGCTAGGCAATATTTTAAGATAAAGTATCAATATGGGTTGAAATACTTAATAAAATAGAGTCAAAATTTATGACCAAAGAGGCAGTAATTTAAAAAAATGAGGCAAACATGAAAATAGAACGACGCTTTACGAAAGAGAATCAAGACGCATATATTGGTATTGAATTTCACAGAACAACTTCTGAAATCCGTAATCCAAATGGATCTATCGTGTTTTCTTTAGATAATGTTGAGGTACCAAAGCCCTGGAGCCAAGTTGCTTCTGATGTGATTGCACAGAAATATTTTCGTAAAGCTGGTGTTTCTAACGATCTTGTTCGCATTGAAGAAGACGGCGTCCCTGAATTTTTATGGCGCTCTGCGCCGCGTGATGGAAAGCAAGTAAAGCCTAATGGAGAATACTTAGGAGAAACTTCATCTAAGCAAGTGTTTAATCGTTTGGCTGGAGCTTGGGCGTATTGGGGTTGGAAAGGTGGTATGTTTGACTCTGAAACAGATGCGCGTACATATTTCGACGAAATGCGATATATGTTGGCTGGTCAGATGACTGCGCCTAATAGTCCTCAGTGGTTCAATACTGGATTGCATTGGGCTTATGGCATAGATGGTCCATCACAAGGTCACCATTATGTAGATTACAAAACTGGTAAAATGGTTCAATCAACAAGCTCATATGAGCACCCACAACCACATGCATGTTTCATTCAATCTGTAAAAGATGACCTTGTAAATGAGGGAGGTATTATGGACTTGTGGGTGCGTGAAGCACGCCTATTTAAATATGGTTCTGGTACTGGTACTAACTTCTCTTCTTTGCGTGGCTCAGACGAATCTTTAGGGGGAGGTGGGAAGTCTTCAGGTCTTATGTCTTTCTTAAAAATTGGTGATCGTGCAGCTGGTGCGATTAAATCTGGTGGTACAACCCGACGTGCAGCAAAAATGGTAGTCTGCGATATGGATCACCCTGACGTAGAAGAATTTATAAACTGGAAAGTTAAAGAAGAACAAAAAGTAGCATCACTTGTAGCGGGCTCAAAGCTGCATGAGTTGAAATTAAACGAAATTTTTGCTTCTATTCGGCAATGGGATGGTGCAGAAGTCGATGCATTTGACCCTAAGGTAAATGCAGCACTTAAAGTAGCAATTAAATCTGCAAAAAAGGTGATGATACCAGAAACATATGTAAATCGTGTTTTACAGTATGCGCGCCAGGGCTACAGTAGTATTGAATTTCCAACTTATGACGTAGATTGGGATTCCGAAGCATACAATACTGTCGCTGGGCAAAATTCCAATAATTCTGTTCGTGTAACTGATGCATTTTTAAAAGCGGTACAGAATGATGAGGATTGGGAACTAATTCGCCGCACGGACGGAAAAGTATCTAAAACTGTTAAAGCTAAAGAATTGTGGGAAGACGTTGGTCACGCTGCGTGGGCTTGTGCTGATCCAGGTGTACAATATCATGACACTATAAACGCATGGCACACATGCCCTGAAGATGGTCAAATTCGTGCATCAAACCCATGTTCTGAATATATGTTCCTAGATGATACAGCTTGTAATTTAGCCTCTATGAACCTCTTAAAATTCTTTGAAGATGGCCAATTTAATGCTGATGCTTACATGCATGCAACTCGATTGTGGACTATAACGCTGGAAACATCAGTTCTAATGGCACAATTTCCATCTGAAGCCATTGCAAGGGGTTCATATGATTTCCGCACACTTGGCTTAGGTTATGCCAACATAGGTGGATTACTTATGAACATGGGATTATCCTATGATAGTGATCAGGGTCGCTCTATGTGTGCAACATTAACAGCTTTAATGACTGGTGTTTCATACAAAACGTCTGCTGAAATGGCTAAAGAACTTGGCCCCTTTCCAGGTTATGCAAAAAATGCACAGCACATGTTGCGTGTAATGCGTAATCATAAACGTGCTGCTTTTGGTAAAAAAGCTGGTTATGAGGGGCTGGAAATAAAGCCGGTCCCATTAGACTCTAAAAACTGTCCTGACCGTAATATTGTGGAATTAGCTAAAACCTCATGGGAAGAAGCAGTTCAACTTGGTGAGCAGCATGGTTATCGTAATGCACAGGTATCTGTGATTGCGCCAACTGGCACAATTGGGCTGGTTATGGATTGTGATACAACAGGTATTGAACCAGACTTCGCGTTAGTGAAATTTAAAAAATTAGCCGGTGGCGGTTATTTTAAGATTATAAACCAATCAGTTCCAGCGGCATTGGCTAAAATGGGGTATGGTTCGGCTCAGGCAGAAGAAATTATATCTTATGCAGTTGGTCATGGTAGCATGGGTAACGCTCCCGGTATTAATCATACGGCATTAGTTGGGCATGGTTTTGGTCAAGTGGAAATTGATAAAGTTGAAGCAGCTTTGCCTTCAGCTTTTGATATTAGATTTGTGTTTAATCAATGGACACTAGGCTTAGATTTTTGCAAAGGAACTTTGGGCATACCAGAGGATCTTTTAAATAATCCATCGTTTGATTTGTTGTCACACCTTGGTTTCTCTAAGAAGCAGGTTGAGGGTGCTAACAACCACGTTTGTGGAACCATGACACTAGAAGGTGCTCCACACTTAAAAGAGGAGCACTATGATGTGTTTGATTGTGCAAATGTATGTGGTCGTATTGGTACACGATATTTGTCAGTTGAGAGCCACATAACTATGATGGCCGCAGCACAATCCTTTATATCTGGGGCAATATCAAAAACAATTAATATGCCAAATGATGCAACAATCGAAGATTGCCAAGAGGCATATGAATTATCTTGGTCTTTAGGTGTTAAGGCAAATGCTTTATATAGGGACGGATCAAAACTTTCACAGCCATTATCATCTGCTCTAGTAGATGATGACGACGAAGAAGATTTAGAAACAACCTTAATGGAAGCGCCAGCGGGTGATCGCGTACAAATTTTAGCAGAAAAAATTGTTGAAAAAGTGATTGTTAAAGAAGTTAACCGTCAGGCGCGAGAGCGCTTACCAGAGCGTCGTAAAGGTTATACTCAAAAAGCTAACGTTGGTGGTCACAAAGTATATTTACGTACGGGTGAATATGAAGATGGTAAAATCGGTGAGATTTTCATTGATATGCATAAAGAAGGTGCCGGTTTCCGTGCGATGATGAATAACTTCGCTATCGCAATATCTGTTGGCCTTCAATATGGGGTTCCATTGGAAGAATTTGTGGATGCTTTTACATTCACACGTTTTGATCCGGCCGGAATGGTTCAGGGTAATGACAGTATTAAGTCTGCAACTTCAATCCTTGATTATATTTTCCGTGAATTGGCTATTTCTTACTTAGATCGCACAGATTTAGCACATGTTCAGCCAGAAGGTGAAAGTTTTGATACATTAGGTAAGGGCACTAATGAAGGTGTTTCAACCGCTCAGCAAACAAACGAAGGTAATCTTGCGATGATCAAGCAAGTATCATCCACTGGGTATCTCCGAAAACGTTTGCCTCAAGAACTTATGGTTCTTCAAGGTGGGCAGGCTAATTTATTTGATGCTGAAACATCTTTGCAAGAAGCTTCTAGCACAGATAATAATGTGGCAGCGGCTGTTAAGCAGATCGCTACTATGCCTCAATTTGATGATCGTGCTAAAGCAAAAATGCAGGGTTATGAAGGTGATGCATGTGGTGATTGTGGAAATTATACATTAGTCCGAAACGGAACATGTATGAAGTGCAATACTTGTGGGGCAACTAGTGGTTGTAGCTAAATTAAAATACAGCCTTGTTAAACTTGGTAAGGCGTCAATTTAAGCTGAGTAATTGGCTGAGAAAAAACGAAGCTAAATTAAGTTTACATTTGAACAAGGTTAGTAGTATTTTTATACCTTGCACGAAAGCTGGGGGTATTCCCCCAGCTTTTTTGTATCAAATCTTTAAATACCTTAAGTAAACCCAATTCTAGATAAAAATATTAACTTATACAGCTGTTATGATTGAATTGGGCTATTAATAAAAAGCAATGAAGCTAAGTGATTTTATTTAAGCCTAGAGACTTAATGAAAATATAAAATAAACAAATTAGCGAACATATTGCCAAGCTTGAACCAGCTATAAAAACGCCAACTGTATCTGCCATCCAGCCAAGTAATAAAGAACCAACTGACATGGATCCAAGCGTCACCATACCCCATAAACTCATCACTCTGCCTCGAATGTTATCGTATAAGTCTGCTTGAATCTCAGCTTGAAAGCTGACGCCAAGATAAGTTGCTGAAAATCCCACGCATGTAGCTGAAATCAGTGCGATTGGCCAAAGTTGTGTGATGGTAAGTGTCCACGCTGCTATCATTCCAAAAGCTGCAATAAACATTATGGATATATTAAAAGCTGGTACACGCTCCGATGTTCCCATAGCTTTGAGAAATGCAGCGCATAGTGATCCTACACCAACAGCAGCTGCTAAATGCCCTAAGCCACCAGCTCCCTTAGAAAAAGTTCCGTCTGCTATCACAGGTAAAATCTCTGCAATGGATCTGATTGATATAGTATAAATTGCAGATACTAGAAAAATTAAACGCAAATACTTACGTGACCATACAAAGCTTATTCCTTCTTCTATTGCAGCAATAATACTTTGGTATTCAGTTGATACTTTTAATTTACGTGGCTCTAAAGTTGCAAAGATTATTAAATTTGGTAGATATAAAATTATTGCGGTTATGAGTGCAGCCATCGCACCAAAATATTCAATGATGGTGCCTGCGATAAATGGACTTATAACACGTGCGGTATTAAAATTTAAGGCAGCTAAAGCAGAGACTGAACTTATTTGATTTTGTTGCACTAAGCGTGGACCTAATGATAGTCTCATGGGGTGATGTGCCGATGTAATAATTCCAATATAAATTGCTAAGATGATCAAAAAAATTGGATCAACTGTATCAGAAAATAATGCAATAATAGCGACAAAAGCTGCTATTATCATTCCAAAATTTGTACAATATGCCGCTTTTATTATGTTGGAGCGATCCATTAATGCCCCAAAAAATGGTCCAATAATCATAGTAGGGAGCATTGTTAATGCTGCAATCAATCCTACAAAAGTTGCTGATTGTGCAACCTCCCAAGCTAACCAGGTTACTACTACTCGTAGAATCCATAATCCGTTTACGGCCGCTGCTGATCCAATCAGATAACGTCTATAGCTTGGAGATTTTAAAGCTATTAAATTCATGTGTATCCAATTGGGAAAATTTCCGCGATGTTTCTTGAAGATGGATTACATTCGATGTAATTGATAAGCAAGGTGCTGGATAGGTAAGATGTCGATATACTTGCAAGATATAATCTTAGAATTTGAAAAGAATCGTGTGATCGATAAAATCACTTTGGATATTTCAGAACGCCGTGTTGGTATTATTGGTGTTAATGGTTCTGGAAAATCTACATTAGCACGATTAATTACTGGTTTAATTGCGCCTACTAGTGGGAAAATTAGAGTTAATGATATTGATGTCTATAAAGATAGAAAAGCTGCTCTTAGTACAATTGGAATTATCTTTCAAAACCCAGATCACCAAATAATTTTTCCAACTTGTGTAGAAGAAATTAGTTTTGGGTTAGCTCAACAAGGAATGAAACGTGCTGAGGCTGATAAAAAATCTCGTGTTATTTTATCTAACTTTAATCGTTTAGATTGGTCAGATCGCTTGGCTCATAACCTTTCCCAAGGTCAGCGCCATTATTTATGTTTAATCTCAGTTTTAGCAATGGAACCTGAAGTGATTATCTTGGATGAACCTTATGCTGGTCTTGATCTTCCCACGTCACTCCAACTACATGAGACCTTAAATAATCTAGAACAACAGCTCATCATGATTACCCATGATCCAAATATTCTAGTAGATTTTGACCGAATTATTTGGATGGATAATGGTGAAGTTATTGGCGATGGTACAGCTAATGAAATTTTATCTAAATTCACTGTGGAAATGAAACGGCGGGCTCATGCTGGCAATTAGTATAGCGGGTTCTTCTTGGGCGCACCGGGCACGTGTTGGTTTCAAAATATTAGCACTCGCAGTTATTTCAATTATGCTCTTCTTTGTAACTAGTTGGATTGCTCTCACGATTTTATTATTGGGAGTAATAATTCTTTATTTATTAATATCGCGTGAAGTTTTACTAAAAGGATTATATTTGATGCGCCCATTGCTCTGGGTTGTTTGTTTGATCGGAGCGTTCCATTTATTTCGTGGCGAATTCCTAACTGGTTGTATTGTCTGTTTGCGCCTGGTAATACTTGTTTCGTTGGCTAACTTTGTAACGCTAACTTCGCGGTTAACTGATATGATAGAGCTATTTTTATGGCTTTTATCACCATTAAAACGAATTGGTATACCAGTAGCTCCAATTGGCCTTGCGCTTGGAATGGTTATGCGTTTTACCCCTGTATTAATAAAGCGTGCGAGCCAATTATCTGAAAGTTGGAGGGCGCGCGGTTTAAAACAAACTAATTGGCGAATTATTCTACCTTTGTTTATAACAGTTGTGGATGATGCTGATAAGGTTGCGGAAGCTCTTCGTGCACGAGGTGGGATAGGTAAATAAAATGGAACGCAATATTGTTTTTATCGCATTGTTTGCAGGATTGATTGCTGCACTGGGGCTACTGCCAAAACTAACATTAGTTAGTGGAATTCCTATTACAGCCCAAAGCCTTGGAATAATGCTGTGTGGTAGTATTCTAGGCGCTAAACGTGGCGCACTAGCCGTTATTTTGTTTTTATCCTTAACTGCGTTAGGTTTACCACTTCTGGCTGGTGGTCGTGGTGGTTTGGGTGTGTTCACTACGCCTTGGGCTGGGTTTTTATTTGGCTTTCCTGTAGCAGCGTTTTTTGCTGGATACGTAATGGAACATACGCGAAAAATTCCAGTGGGCTTTGCTGCAGGGATTGGTTCGATTGTTGGTGGCATTTTTGTTCTCTATGGCATAGCCATTCCATATTACATGTTAAGTGCAAAAGTTGATTTAGGACAGGCGGCACTTACTATGATTCCGTTTATGCCTGGTGATATAATAAAAGCTGTTTTTGCAAGTCTGATTGTTGGCAGTGTGTATAAATCACGACCGAATGCGATTTTATCAAGAATTTGAATTTGTTAAAATAAGTGCGCTTCCCAACCCACCAGCAGCTGCAATAGTAGCCAATCCAGTACCATCTGTTTTCTGTAACTCGTGGAATAAGCGGACAGCTAAAATAGCACCAGAGGCTCCAATAGGATGCCCACGTGCTAGTGCCCCACCACCGATATTTATTTTGCTTATATCAAAATTATGAGCAGTGGCTGCTATAATTGCTTGCGCAGAGTAGGCTTCCATTATTTCTACAACTTTGAGAGAATTTGGGTTAATTTGAGTTGCTTTAAGTACATGGTCCATTGCTTCCAATGTTGCCAGTACCGGTTCATCTGGAGTGCTTGCGCAAGATGAACCGGCCTGGATGCGAAAAGCATTGGGATAGTTTCGAGCAATTTTCTCGCTCACTATTAAACAAAATGCTGCGGCATCTGAATCTACTGCGGTTGTTGCTGAGGTGATAGAGCCCTCTAAGATTGCAGCTCGCGCGCAGGTTTTTTTTGTTAAATTTCGGGTAAATGGATCTATTTTTTGCTTTTGTATGGGAACTATTTCTTCGCTAAAGTCTGTTGCTAGTGCTTTTTGGTGGCTTTTAATTGCCCAGTCCTCTTGTACATTACGTGTAATTTTTTCAGTATTTGCAATTTTAGCAGCTGATACAACCATATCCGGGTCACGGCCTTTTAGGCCTGTGAAGTTGGGGCGGCTATAAAATTTGGGTTCTCCACCATTTGGATTTATTGCTAGTCTGATTGGACGTCTTGATGCGCTCTCAGAACCGCCTGCAATTATTACATCATGAATACCTGACATAACCATTTGAGCTGCCAGCCAAATAGCATCTAATCCACCTGCACATTGACGATCTATAGTTAGGCCTCCAACTCTTTCAGGTAAGTTAGCTGCTAATGCTGTTAATCGAGCCGGGTTTCCGCCAGCTCCCACAGCATTTGACATAATTAACTCAGTTACATTGTCTTTTGATATATTAGCGCTTTTTAAAACTTTCTGAATAATTGGCGCTGCTAATTCGTGAATGTGAAGATGAGAAAAAGCTCCACCCTTTGGGACAACTGCACTCCGGTGTGCTGAAATAATATAAGCGAATTTATTCATAAAAAAGCCTTTGCCAAAATTTCTTTCAACTTTAAATAGTCTGTTTTGCCAGACAAGAGTTGTGGCCATTTCGTAAGTTGAAGTATATTTGAAATTTGTGGGTGTTTGGCATCATTGCCAATAACTGCTCCAAACGCGCGCTGTCCACGTTTTATGTCTGGTAAAGTAATTACGCCTGCATTTTTTATTCCTTTTATTGACATTAGATCATTTTCTAAAACATCTAAATGAACCATTTTGTCAGCAATTTTCACGGCGCGATCAGATCGCCCATGTATATATACAAATCCGTTTTTATCTATCCAACCTAATTCTCCAGTTGCAAAGGGAGTATTATCTCCAAATATTTTTGTACTATTCATACATTTGATTGCAAGCATTGGTGTTTCAACAGATATCACTTCATTTTTTGTTTGAATTTTAACACCGTTAAATGCACGCCCAACAGATCCATTAGGAGTTTTTCTATCTGAAATAGTAATAAAGCTTGTCTCAGCAGTTCCATAGAATATGCGAACATCAGCATTGGGAAATCGTTCATCACAAAAACTTTTATCTGCAGCACTAAAATGACCACCACCAATAAAGATCAAACGTACCTGTAAATAAACTTTATTATTTTTATAAACTAATTTTAGTAAAGTTGGTGTTGCGTAAATTACAGTGGGTGTTCCGCAAGGGCGCATTCCGCAATAGTTCATTTGGGCGCCTATTTGCATAGCTTCGCAAGCTGCATATAATGCTAGAGAATGAGATAAGTGCCCCAAGATTGCAACTGAATCAGTTAGTTTTACACCTGTTTTTCCGAAGCTGAAGATCCAACTTTTAGGACTTCGTAAAATAGCTTTAGGCGCACAAGTGGTTCCACTTGAAAATGTAATAAAGTTAGTTACCTCCCCGGCTATGATTACATTATCATTTGGTTTTTGTTTTTCTTTCAAAGATGTAAAACGTGAATCTAAATTTTTTATAATTTCAGGTGATGCAATACATACCTGCCTTCCGATTGAAGATATGCCAAAAAATGCAGCCATTGCGTGCTTGGGGTCGCTCAAACAAATAGCTATTATTTGGGCGACTGGTATGGTTAAGGCCCAAGCCCCGTATGCATTTTGAAGTCTTTGATTGTTATGTGATTGAAAATAGTTTTTCATATAGTTGTTATACGCATAATCTATTGGTCTCGCAATTGTCAGACTTGGCTTGCTAAGCGAATCTAGGTAAGGGTTAGAAAACTCTAAAAAGGCTTCATCATGACTTTTCCAAATACTTTTGCCACTAAAGAAGAAATGGCTAATTTAGCTGCTCGGATGTTCCTTGAAATTGAAGCTGTTAAGTTTCGCCCAAATGAACCCTATACGTTCGCTTCAGGATTAGCTTCGCCTGTATATATTGATTGTCGTAAATTAATTAGCCATCCACGCATTCGTTCAGCACTGATGGATTTTGCTGTTGCCACACTGTATAGTGAAGTTGGCTTTGAGAAATTTGATAGTGCCGCTGGTGGAGAAACTGCTGGTATCCCATTTGCTGCGTGGATTGCTGATAAGATGGCATTACCTATGCAGTATGTTCGTAAAAAGCCAAAAGGTTATGGGCGGGATGCTCAAATAGAAGGTGATATTCACCGTGGGCAACGGGTTCTGTTAGTTGAAGACTTAACTACTGATGGAGGATCAAAACTAATGTTTGCAGAGGCTATCCGCCGAGCTGAAGCAATTTGTGAACATATTTTAGTTGTCTTTTATTATGATATTTTTAGAAATACGCATGAAATGTTAGCAGAAAATGGGTTGAAACTGCATTATTTACTTACATGGTGGGACATCCTTAAGGCAGCCCGTGACGGAGGTAATTTTGATGCAGCAGCTTTGGATCAAGTAGAAGCATTTTTGAATAATCCGTTGGAATGGTCAGCGGCAAATGGTGGTATTTCTGAATTAGCTGTAAATAAAAAATGAATGATTGGCCTGAAGACATAACTTTATCGGGCCAGTATGTGAGCCTTATTCCTCTATCTATGGGCCACCTTAGTGACCTCCAAAATGCAGTAAAAGATGGTGATTTGCATTTGCTTTGGTATACAATGATACCAAACTCGGATGGTATGGCCGCAGAAATAATGTGGAGATTAGACTTGAGGTCTAGGGGCTCAATGCAACCCTTTGCTGTTATTGACAAATTAAGTGGCCGTGCTGTTGGTATGACCACTTTTATGAACATCGACACTACAAATAAACACGTTGAAATTGGGTCAACTTGGTATGCAAAATCATTTCAAAAGTCACCAGTAAATACTGAATGTAAACTTTTATTAATGTCACACGCATTTGAAAAATTAGGGTGCATCGCAATCGAATTTCGTACTCATGTCGTTAATACTCAGAGCAGGCATGCTATTGAAAGACTAGGAGCAAAGTTGGATGGTATTTTACGCAATCATATGTTGATGGCAAATGGATCATTACGAGATACAGCTGTTTATTCTATTATTAATTCCGAATGGAATACAATCAAAGCGCACTTGCAGTTTCAGTTGAACAAAAAACGTGATTTGGAAATTTAAATGATAACGTCCAATATCAAAGAAGATGAGTTCAACTCAATTGATACAAACACTTTATTCCCAGCTCAACGATCAACACATCCTGTAAAAATTTTAATTTTGTACGGTTCATTACGGAAAATATCTTATAGTCGATTAGTTGCTGAAGAAGGTGGGCGCATATTAGCTCGCTTAGGCGCTGAGGTTAAGTTTTATAACCCCTCTGGCTTACCATTAGTTGATGAAGAAAATGCAAACCATCCAAAAGTAAAAGAACTTCAAGATTTAGTTAAGTGGTCTGAAGGTATGGTTTGGTCATCTCCAGAGCGACATGGTGCGATGACCGGTGTCATGAAGACTCAAATAGATTGGGTGCCGCTTTCAGATGGTGCAGTCAGGCCTACACAAGGTAAAACTTTAGCCCTGATGCAAGTAAATGGTGGGTCACAAAGTTTTAATACTTTAAATCAGTTGAGAATTTTAGGGCGTTGGATGCGGTTGCTGACAATTCCTAATCAATCATCAACACCTAAAGCGTTCACACAATTTGACAGCGATGGTAGAATGAAACCATCAGGAAATTACAACCGTATCGTTGACGTAATGGAAGAGTTGATGCGTTTTACATTACTCACAAGAGATATCAAAGATACATTGGTTGATAGATACTCTGAACGGGTAGAAACTGCTGCGGAACTGATATCTCGAGTAAAAAACGATAAATAGTTAAATAACTTTCATCTTTTGCCGACCCAGCCCTTCTACTTCCACTTCTATTGTATCTCCTGATTGTAAAAACTGTGGCTTGGGCTTAATACCGGCGCCTACACCTTCTGGCGTTCCAGTAATGATTATATCTCCAGTTCGAAGTGTCATGTATTTAGATAGATTTGAAATAATTTTTGGAAGATTAAAGATCATGTCATTGGTATTTGAGCTTTGCATCAATTTACCATTTACCGTAGTTTTAATTTCTAGATTTTGAGGGTCTTTAATTTCGTCATGCGTAACTAAGTATGGGCCTATTGGTGCAAATGTTGGTGAAGACTTACCCTTTACCCATTGCCCAGAGCGATGCTTTTGAAAAGTACGTTCAGATACATCATTGGCAGTAAAATACCCTGAAACATAACTTAAAGCATTGGATTCTGCTGCTTGATAGCAAGGCTTCCCAATAACAATACCAAGTTCAACTTCCCAGTCTGTATGGACGGAACCCTCAGGAATCTTTATGATGTCAAATGGACCACTAATAGCTGATGTGGCCTTATTGAAAACTAAAGGTTCATCTGGAAGTATACTTCCAGTTTCGGCAGCATGTTTTGCATAATTCAAACCAATACAAAAAAAGTTAGGCGCATCTGCTAAGCAGGATCCTATTCTTTTCCCGCTAGGTAGTTGTGGTAAATTTTTAATATCTAAAGCTCGAATTGTATCGATTGCCTCAAATGATACTGCATCCCCTGCAAAATCCATAACATGTTTGGAAAGATCACGAATATGACCTTCGTCATCAAGCAAGCATGGAATTTCTTGGCCCTTTGGGCCGTATCTAAGCAGTTTCATGGGAATACCTTATTTGATGTTATTTATATAATTTTAGTTAATTATTAGAATTGGTAAAGTAAAACCGACTTGAACAAAGAATGTAAAATAAAATTACTAAAAAACCTCTACCTTTTACTATAATTAATAATTTATATTACTCTAAAACGACGAAAGGCCACCCTAAGGTGACCTTATCGATACCAAAATTATGGTAATTGGAGCGGGCGAAGCGATTCGAACGCTCGACCCTAACCTTGGCAAGGTTATGCTCTACCCCTGAGCTACGCCCGCTTCCTTGGAAAAGAACTTTCGTTCCTTTGGGTAAGGGCGTTATACGCGTCTATTTTTCTGCCGCAAGTGCTTTTTATCTTTTTCTAAAATTAATCGGGCATTGCATCTAAAGAGGTTGAGGATGATTGGATAGCAATTTCATAATCTTCAGTGTGTGCTATGATGCTTTGGTCATCGAACAGAATAATTCCATATGCTGCAGGTTCTGGAACTGAAAGGCTACTATCATCAGCATCTAATGCCATTGGGGTTTGATGGCATGTACTTTTAAAGATTGAAAACCCAACACCGTTGGTATGCCCCGAGATTGTCCGGTGTACGTGCCCTGTGAAAATGTGACAAATATTTGAGTGCTGGGATATAATTTTAAATAAATCAGAGCTATTTTTTAATTTAATTTTATCCATACCTGGAAAACCAATGTTGTGTGCAGGGTGATGCATGAAAAGAGAAACCCTCTTATTAATAGATTTGTCTAATTCTTTATTTAGCCAATCTAAGCGATCTTTACATAATATCCCATTGTGTTGATTTTCGGGGTATGGAGGTCCATTTAGAGTATCTAAACAAAGCAGCACATCGTTTCCTAACTCAATTCGTGTTTGTAAGTGGCCGGTACTAGCTAACGGAATCTTGGGAAATGTTTTAATGAAACTATTTCGCTTATCATGGTTACCTAACATATAGGTTATTGGAATAGGGTAACCTTTTACCGCAGCTTTGAGCATTTCAAATTCTTCAGTATGGCCGGAATGTGTTAAATCACCCATTAAAATCAGATGTTCTGCATCGGGGTGTGCTTTTTTTACGTGAATTAAAGCTTTTTCTAACTGCTTTAATGGATATAAGCCAATAATATCACGCCCAGCTGATCGTAAATGGATATCAGTGATTACTATTATTTTTCGCAATAGTAAGCCTTATCTTATTAAACGTTCAGATGCTTGGGACAAGTTTTTGATCCCCATTTGATACATGTTTGTATTTATATCATCAGATAGCATAAAAGCCATTTGGTCAAAACCTTTTTGCCCAAGTGCTGCGAGTGCATAGTGGAATGCTCGCCCAAGCATGACAAAATTAGCACCCATTGCAATTGCACGTAAAATATCTAATCCACCTTCTATACCACTGTCGAATACTAGAGGGTAATCATCACCTACGGCAGCACGGATTGCGGGCAGGGTCTCAATACTACTTTGTCCACCATCAAATTGGCGACCTGAATGGTTTGAAACCCAGACTGCATCTGCTCCGGCTTGTTTTAATTTCAGTGCATCGTGGGGGGATGTAATCCCTTTTACTATAATGTGCCCATCCCATTCACTACGTAGTTTGGATAGGTAATCCCAATTGGGCCTTCCACGAATAATATAGCCTGGATGTGCTGTTGAAGACGTATTGCCTTTTACTTTGACATAACTTTCTGCAAATCGAAGGCGTGGTTGTCCATAACGTGCGGTGCCTATCGCCCATGCTGGATGAGTGGCAGTTTCCCATAGCATTGTAGGCGTAATCTTTGGAGGTATTGTCAATTGAGCTCTACGCTGACGTTCACGTCGACTGGGAGCTGGAACATCAACCGTCAGTACTAGCGTATGAAATCCTGCATTTTTTGCCCGCCGCAGCATATCACGGCGAATATCTGGGTCAGTTGGAGGGTATAGCTGCATCCAGCCCATATCTCCTAAACTAGATGCTATCATTTCAGGTGTTACTGTTGCTACAGCTGACATTGAGTATGGAATGTTCAGTTTAACGCAACCCTGTGCCAACATATATTCTGCACCTGGCCAGATCATTCCAGACATACCAACTGGAGCGACCCCAAATGGATGGGTGTAGGAGCGCCCTAGAAATGTTGTTTCCTGGCTGGGCGTGTATTCACCTTGTAAGACGCGTGTTTCGAATAGAATTTTATCTAATTCTATTCGATTGCGAGTTTTCTGATCTTCAGCACCCGTTGCACTATCTAAGTATTCCCAAGCAAAATGTGGCAAGCGGCGTTTTGCTCGCTTTTTCAGATCATTTAAACTGGGATATTTATCATCAATACTCATAAATAATACTCTAATGTTGTGGTGTCATCTCTGCAAGCTAATGTATGCAAGTTTCGCTTTATTAGAAACCTTGTTTGTGGGATTTGGATAGTTGAAAAATAAAAGAACAATCAAAGAACATACTTTCCCATTGCCGCCTAAACAGTTAGAGTAATCAAATGACCAACTGGGAAGAAGATCAAGCCATGGAAATGGCTTCTAATGTGCCATTGTCTCAACGTGCAATGGGGGTGCGTGCTACGCCATATATGGACGGGCTAAATGCGTCACAGCGAGCTGCTGTTGAAGTAATGGATGGCCCTGTTCTGATGTTAGCGGGAGCTGGAACTGGGAAGACTAAAGCTTTGACGACCCGTATTGTCCATTTAATGAATATGAATCGTGCACGCCCAAATGAAATTCTTGCGGTTACGTTCACAAATAAAGCTGCCCGCGAAATGAAGTTACGTGTTGGTTCAATGTTGGGTGAGATGGTTGAGGGAATGCCTTGGTTAGGGACTTTCCATTCTCTTTGTGTTAAAATTTTACGCAGACATGCAGAACTCGTAGGTTTAAAGTCAAATTTCACAATATTAGATACAGATGATCAATTGCGGCTTTTAAAGCAATTGCTACGAGCAGAAAATATTGATGAAAAGCGTTGGCCACCTAGGTTACTTCTAGGGCTTATCGATACTTGGAAAAATAGAGCATGGACACCTGATCGAATACCGGCAGGAGAAGATGGTTTTAATGGCCGAGGCTCTGAGTTTTATGCGCAATATCAAAATCGTTTAAAAACGCTTAATGCTGCTGACTTTGGGGATTTATTATTACATGTTGTAAATATTTTTCAAACAAATAAAGATATTTTAGATAAATATCAACGCTGGTTTAAATATATACTAGTAGATGAATATCAAGATACCAACGTTGCGCAATACATGTGGTTGCGATTACTGGCTGCTAAGCATCACAACATATGCTGTGTCGGAGACGACGACCAATCCATCTACGGGTGGCGCGGTGCAGAAGTTGGCAATATCTTACGATTTGAAAGAGATTTTGAGGGTGCTGAAGTTATTCGCCTAGAGCAAAATTATAGATCTACTCCACATATTTTAGCGGCTGCTTCAGGTGTAATTGCTGGTAATAAAGATCGTCTTGGCAAGACATTGTGGACTGCGCGTAAAGATGGAGAAAAAGTAAGGCTAATTGGTCATTGGGATGGAGAAGAAGAAGCGCGTTGGATTGGTGAAGAAATTGAAAGCTATCAGCGTGGAACACGTGGCCTAGATCCTGTTGGCTTAGAAAGTATGGCAATTTTAGTACGAGCATCGCACCAAATGCGTGCATTTGAAGATAGATTTTTAACTATTGGGTTACCGTATCGTGTCATTGGAGGCCCAAGGTTTTATGAGCGTTTAGAAATTCGTGACGCTATGGCCTATTTTCGTGTAGTTGTGAGTCCTGATGATAGCTTAGCATTTGAGCGCATTATAAATACACCAAAACGTGGAATCGGTGATAAAGCGCAACAGACGATAAATGCAATTGCAAGAAAAAATGGTATATCTTTATTAGATGGAGCAAGAATTATTGTTGCTGAGGGAGGGTTATCTACAAAAGCTAGAAATTCGCTTAGTACTTTAATTCATGGCGTTGACCGCTGGGCTTCGATGTTAAATGGTTTAGGTGTATTTCGTGATGATACAAAAATTTTAGAAGAGTTTAGTGATGCTGTACCCATTATAAACCACGTGGAAATAGCACAAATAATATTGGAAGAAAGTGGTTATACGGATCATTGGAAAAATGATAAAACTCCCGAAGCACCTGGTCGTTTAGAGAATTTAAAAGAACTTGTAAAAGCACTAGAAGGATTTGAAAATATACAAGGATTTCTGGAACATGTCAGCTTGATCATGGAAAACGATACTGATGATTCAACTCAGAAGGTATCTATTATGACACTTCATGGCGCTAAAGGTTTAGAATTTCCAAATGTATTTTTGCCTGGTTGGGAAGATGGATTGTTTCCATCACAACGATCTATGGATGAATCTGGTCAAAATGGATTAGAGGAAGAGCGGCGTCTGGCTTATGTTGGCATTACCCGAGCAGAAGCTATTTGTACGGTATCCTTCGCAGCAAACCGGCGTGTATATGGGCAGTGGCAATCCTCAATGCCATCTAGATTTATTGATGAATTACCTCACGAAAATGTAGATGTATTAACTCCCCCTGGTTTATATGGTGGTGGTACATTTGCTTCAACTGAGAGTGACTTGCCTGCGCGAGCGGCTAAAGCGGATGCTTATAACTCGCCAGGTTGGAAGCGCATGCAAGCTCGCACTTCCCAACGTCTGCTAAATCAATCTAATAACCCTAAAGGAATTATTATTGATGCTAAAGTTATGCAAAACTATTCTATTACGGATCGTATAATTCATGGAAAGTTTGGAATTGGTACAGTTATTGGGATTGAAGGTGATAAGCTATCAATAGTTTTTGATGCGGGTGGAGCTAAGAAGGTAGTTGCCAGTTTTGTAACGCATGCTGATGACGTGCCATTTTAACAGGGTAACTATAGTTAAAATTTTTAAATAATTCTGCTTTTAGCTTTTATAATTTATCTCAAGGGGAACAAGCTTTATTAAGTAAAAAAAACGGTAACACGCAAGGGAGAAGAAAGCGCGTCACCGTTCTTTTTTTCAAGGCTCCGAAACAGGGAGGAATTGGAGCTCTTATCAAATTTTACGGTCGGGAGGAGGTGACCGTAGAGATTTGTTTCTCTTGTTTTTAGAATAACAAATAATTTTAGATTTAGAAGTGCTGATACTGCAATGCCGATATGCATTTAATGCATATCTTTTTATATATTTTTATTGAGCAGGGCACGCTAGACGACTTTTTTTTTCTTTATCAGAATCTGGGCAAAATAATTGCTTTCCATCAACTCGAAAATTACCAATTACCTTTTGACCTTTTGGAGACGTTATCCAATTAGCAAAAATACGTGCTTGCTTAGAGTGGGTGTGAGGAAATTTGTCTGGATTGACCAAAATCAGTCCATATGGATTTTTCATTATTAAATCTCCAGCCCACTTAATTACTAAATCACCTTTATTTCCAAATGATAGCCAAGTGCCTCGATCGCTTAGAGTGTATGAGTTTGTTGCAGAGGCCATGTTAAGAGTTGCACCCATGCCCGATCCAATTTCGCGGTACCACTTTCCTAAAGGTGGCATTTTATTAAAATAATCCCATAATTCTAATTCTTTTTTGTGGGTACCGCTATCATCACCGCGCGAAACAAAATCAAGTGACCCACTAATTTGTGCTGTGTTAAAAAATTCATTAAGATTATGGAATATAATTCCATCTGTTTTTGGGCCTATTAATACAAAATCATTATACATGACATCAAAGCGCTGTATTCCATAATTCTCTGCAATAAATGCGTCTTCAGATGGTCGATGATGTACAAGTAAAGCATCAGCATCACCATTTTTTGCTATACGAATTGCTTGCCCTGTTCCAACTGCTACAACTTTAACGCTTATGCCAGTTTCTGCAGTAAATATTGGTAAAATATAATCATAAAGACCAGAATTCTGAGTTGAAGTTGTGGAAGATAAAGTAATTTTTTGTTCATTTGCATGAATTGTAGTTGCTATAATCAAAAATAATCCAATTAGAGACTTCATTTATAGGCCTTTAATGTATTGTTGAGCTATTAATGTTTTTGGTGTTACAAAAAAAATATCTGCGGGGCTATATTCAGCCACTTTTCCACTCGCAATAAAAATAACATCATCTGCAAATTGTTTTGCTTGAGTAATATTGTGGGTTGCCCAGAGAAATTTTACACCTGAAAATGCAATTTTTTTAATTAAATTTTCAAATTCAGTAGTGGCATTAGGATCTAAGCTAGAGGTAGGTTCATCCATAATGACAAGCTTTGGGTGGGTTGCTAGAGCGCGCACCAAAGCCATTCGCTGCGCCTCCCCGCCTGATAGGGTAGAAGCAGGCTCATTGGCTTTAGACGTAAGTTTTGCCATATTTAAAAGCTCATCTAGGCGGGTTTCAATTGTATTTTTAGGCCAGCTGGCCGCTTGCATTGGAAGCGCTATATTACTTTTTACAGATCGCCGTAGGGTAATGCGATGCTGAAATATATATCCACGACTGGCTCTCGTAGTGCTTGCAGGCTGGCCGTCCCATTTTATTTGACCAGATTGTGGCATGATCAAAGCATGACACAATTCTAAAAATAAAGATTTACCAGCACCATTGTAACCCAAAACATTCGTAATGCCACGCAGGTTAATTTCAAGATCAATTGGGCCTAAAAGATTTGTTCCATTTTGTGAAAAAGATACAGATTTATAATTTAAATTAATCATCGTGAAGTCCGTTGATATTTTTGACCAATAGATTTTAGGCTATGTATAATGGTATTTACTATTATTGCTAAAGATATCAGAATTAATCCAAGGGCTAATGCTAACTCCAAATTACCTTTAGATGTTTCTAACGCAATCGTAGTTGTCATAACTCTTGTAAGTCCTGCTATATTTCCACCAACGATAATTACGGCGCCAACTTCAGCAATTGCTCTCCCAAAACCTGCTAATAAGGCTGTAAATATTGCAAACCGTGCGTCAATTATAAGTGTTTTTAGTCTAAACCAGTGGGACGCGTTAACGCTATGAAGTAATGGACGATACGTTTGCTCCAGGGGACTTACAGCTTCTGTTGTAAGTGCTAAAATAATTGGAAAAATCAAGACTGATTGAGCTATTATCATTGCTGTTGGTGTAAATAGTAGGCCATATTCTCCGAATGGTCCTGCACGAGATAATAACAAGTAGATAGCAAGGCCAACAACTACTGGTGGGAGTGCCATTAAAGATGATGATAGCATTATAATCACACGCCGCCCTAGAAAGCGGCCCATTGCAAGACCCGTACCTAATGGAATCGCTAACAAGGCTGCTATTAATGTTGCAGATAAGGAAATACGTAGTGACAAAGCCACAATGCCCCATAGAGTAGCATCACCAGAAGTTATTAATTGCAATGTTGTGTTCAAAATCTCCAAAAAGAGTCTTTCTTGCTGTCGGGGACTTGCCCTCGGTGTTATAGTGTTAAAGTTAGTTCCATCACATAAAAGGACGCATACCACATGTCGATCACTGTAGAAGCAATTGTAGAAGAATTGAAGAGAGTTCAGCTGCCAGATGGAACTAATATTGTTGACGCTGATATGGTGCGGGCAGTTACCATTGAAGGTGACATTGTGCGTTTTGTTTTAGAAATTCCTGGGGAGTTGGGTGAACGGATGGAACCCGTACGATCAGGTGCAGAAGCATTAGTATTGCGTATGGCTGGTGTTGAAAAATGTAGTGTTATGATGACTGCACATAGTGCACCGAAGCAGGCACCAAACTTGAAGATTGGTGGCCATGCTAAGCCGCAGGAAAATAAGCTTCCAATACCTGGAGTAAAACGAGTAATAGCAATTGGATCTGGCAAAGGTGGCGTTGGAAAATCAACTGTATCAAGTAATTTGGCTGTGGCTTTGGCAAAACTTGGTATAAAAGTTGGTCTTCTAGATGCTGACATCCATGGGCCATCTCAACCACGAATGATGGGCGTAAGTAAACGCCCTGCAAGCCCTGATGGTAAAATAATAATTCCATTACAAGCACATGGCGTGACTATGATGTCGCTGGGATTAATGTTAAAAGAAGATGAGGCAGTTATCTGGCGTGGTCCTATGTTAATGGGTGCATTGCAGCAGATGTTGAACCAAGTTGAGTGGGGGGAGCTAGATGTTCTTTTGATTGACTTACCGCCAGGAACTGGTGATGTGCAACTCACTTTATCGCAAAAAACTGATGTTACGGGTGCAATTATTGTTTCCACACCTCAAGATGTTGCTTTATTAGATGCGCGAAAAGCTATGAATATGTTTGAACGCCTTGAAGTTCCGATGCTTGGAATGATTGAAAATATGTCGAGTTATCATTGTCCTAAATGTGGCCATGAGGCACATATTTTTGGCCACGGTGGAGCCCGAGATGATGCAAATAAGTTTGGACTACCATTTTTAGGTGAAATTCCTCTTGAATTAGAAATTAGAGAAGCAGGTGATGGTGGTACGCCAATAGCTGCTACCGATAGTCCCCACGGTAAAGCTTATATTTTAATAGCACAAAAGATTATTGATAGTGGTGTATTATGATTTTAGATAAAGAAAAAATTAATGCTGCAGGAATAGGTGGCGATTGGGTAATGGGGCTTAGCGATTTTGTTCGTTACAGTGACTTAGATAGTTATAATCATGTAAATAACAAAGTTTACCATGCTTGGTTTGAAAACTTACGGATGTGTTATTTAATTGAATCTGGATTTGATTTTATAGATAAGACACTAGCCATGCCGGTCGTAAGGTCTGCAAAGGTTGAATATAATATGGCGATGTTTCTAGGTGAAGAGTATATAACAGTTATTCGCTGTTCAAAGGTGGGTAATACCAGTTTTGATTTAGACTATGCTGTGCATTGTAGTGATACTGTTAAAGCTCGAGGTAATACGCGGATTGTAATGGCAGATCTGGTTGAGGGAAAACCTATGCGATTAGCAGATGAAATTAGAGAACTGTTTGTTTTACGAGACAAAGCAGTGAGCTAAATAAAATATTTGCTAGATTGCAAAAAATAAAGGTTTGTTGGTGTTTGACACTTGACACGTAGCCCCATCCAGTTAGAACGCAAATTCAAGTTTAATCGGGAATGTCCCGACCCGTATGGAGAAGTCTCATGGCAAAGCCAACCACAATTAAGATTCGTTTGAACTCAACTGCGGATACTGGTCATTTCTATGTGACTAAAAAGAATGCACGTACAATGACTGAAAAAATGGTTGTTAAAAAGTACGACCCAGTTGTTCGTAAGCATGTTGAATATAAAGAAGGTAAGATTAAATAACTCTAATCTTCAAGTAATAAAAAAAGCCGTGCTTTTCAGCACGGCTTTTTTTATTTAAAACATCTTATAATATATTACAGCTTTAATTCTTATATTTTTAGTTATTTGTAATTTCTTATAATTGTCAAAAATTTTTTTAATTTGAAGCATGATAAAAAAAGCCAAGGCGAATGCCTTGGCTTTTTCTTAATAAACTGTAGTAAGTTTTAATCGCGACCACCCATGAAGTGGAGTAAAAACATAAACATATTTAAGAAGTCTAAATATAGACTTAACGCACCCATAATAGCAGCTTTTCCAAGCCATTCAGTTTGACCAGCAGAGGCCATGGCAATGTATGTATTTTTAATTTTTTGTGTATCGTAGGCGGTTAAGCCAGCAAAAATCAAAAGACCAATTACTGAAATTGCAAATGTCATAGCGGATGATGCCATCCAAATATTTAGAACTGAGGCAACAATCAGGCCAATAACGCCCATTATTAAAAAGCTTCCCCATCCTGAAATATCGCGCTTAGTTGTATAGCCGTATAAAGACAAACCACTAAATGCAATTGCTGTAGTGAAAAATGTTTGAGTGATAGAGATGCCTGTATATACGGCAAAGATCCATGAAATGGATAAACCCATTAATGCAGAAAAGGCAATGAATGCTAAACGTGCTGCACTCATAGATAATCGATTTATCATGCTACCTAAGAAAAATACCATGATAAGTGGTGCAAACATAACTGCCCAACGCATCCCACCAGTAAATAAGGTTGCTAAAAGTGCATCATTTTGCCCTGTAAAGTAAGCAACTAGACCTGTAGTTGCCATGCCAATACCCATAATGCCATAAACGCTATTCATGTGGGCACGAAGACCCTCATCAATATCTAACGTACTAACACCTGCGCGATTAATTGTTTGATAGTCTGCCATTTCATACTCCTATTTTAGTGACAACGCGAATAAACGATTTCATTTGTATATATCTGCTTTTGTGAAGGAAATTTCAAGTTAAAACGCACAAATGTTTAAACGATTATGTGATATAAATAAAATACTACAATGATTATGGCATTATAAAACAGATCAGTTTATTAGCTTGTTAACTTTAAAATGAATACCTGAGACTATGCCTTTGAATTATAATTAGGTTTTTATGCTGGTCTTTGGAGGCATCCTAGTCTAAAGCGCGCAATAATTCTTTCCCCCACAAGGCCATCTATCATGGATATGAGAAATATTGCTATTATTGCACACGTCGACCACGGTAAAACTACTTTGGTTGATGAACTTTTAAAACAATCGGGTATTTACCGCGACAATGAAACCACGACAGAGCGTGCTATGGATAGTAATGATCTGGAGCGTGAGCGTGGTATTACTATTTTTGCTAAACCGACCTCAGTGGTATGGAAGGGAACACGCATTAATATTGTGGACACTCCAGGACACGCTGATTTTGGTGGAGAAGTAGAGCGTATTTTGTCAATGGTAGACGGTGTAGTCTTGCTGGTTGATGCGGCTGAGGGTCCGATGCCACAAACTAAATTTGTTACATCTAAGGCATTGGCGCTAGGTCTTCGCCCGATAGTAGTAGTTAACAAAGTGGATAAGCCTGATGGTGAGCCTGATCGAGCTTTGGATGAATGTTTTGATTTATTTGCAAACTTGGAGGCTTCTGACGAACAGCTGGATTTTCCAAATATGTATGCCTCAGGACGTTCTGGATGGGCAGATATGGAATTAGACGGTCCGCGCAAAGATTTATCTGCATTGTTTGATTTAATATTACACCATGTTCCTGCACCGGCTCAGATTAGCCGGCGTGATGAAAAATTCTCCATGCTTGCTACAACTTTAGGGGGCGATCCATTTTTGGGGCGTCTATTAACAGGTCGTGTAGAAACTGGCCGATTAAAAGCTGGTGAAACAATTAAATCTATGACGAGTGAAGGTGAATTAATCGAAAGCTTTCGTGTTACAAAAATAATGGCATTCCGTGGTTTGTCACAAACTGGAATAGATGAAGCCGAAGCCGGAGATATTGTATCTATTTCTGGTATGAGCAAAGCAACTGTTGCTGATACATTATCAGATCTTTCAATAACTGAAGCCATTCCTGCTCAACCAATCGACCCACCAACCATAACGGTTACATTTGGTATTAACGACAGTCCATTGGCTGGTCGTGATGGCAAAAAAGTACAGTCTCGCGTTATTCGTGACCGCCTGATGAAGGAAGCTGAGTCAAATGTAGCCATCAAAGTAAGTGACACACCTGGCGGAGAAGCGTTTGAAGTAGCCGGCCGTGGAGAATTACAGATGGGTGTTTTAATTGAAAATATGCGTCGTGAAGGTTTCGAACTCTCGATTTCTCGCCCTCAAGTATTGTTTAAACATGTGGATGGTAAAAGATTGGAGCCTATCGAAGAGGCGACTATTGATGTTGATGATGAATATGCTGGAGCAGTTATAGAAAAAATTACAGGTGCTCGCAAAGGTGAGCTTGTAGAGATGAAGCAGGCTGGAGCTGGTAAGACACGTATTGTGGCTCATGTGCCGGCACGTGGTTTGATTGGCTATCATGGAGAGTTTTTGACAGACACACGGGGAACTGGAGTTCTAAACCGTGTATTTCATGACTGGGCGCCGTATAAAGGGCCAATGCCAGGGCGTCGTTCTGGAGTTTTGATTTCTATGGAAAACGGTTTATCTGTCTCTTATGCTATCTTCAATTTAGAAGACCGTGGGCGTTTCTTTATTGGTGCTCAAGAAGATGTTTATGTTGGCATGATCCTTGCTGAACATAACCGTGAGAATGATTTAGAAGTAAATCCGTTAAAGGGTAAAAAACTAACCAACGTTCGTGCTTCTGGAACAGATGAAGCGGTACGCCTTACAACACCCATTACATTGTCTTTAGAGGAAGCAATTGCATACATAGATGACGATGAATTGGTAGAGGTTACTCCAAACGCAATTCGTATGCGTAAGCGTTATTTAGATTCTAACGAGCGCAAACGTTATGCTAAGTCAGTTAAAGGTTAAAACTTCATTTGTTAAAAATAAATTAACTTTTTAATTATAAAATAAATTTTTGGCGGAATTGCCGCCAAAATATTTGATTAGCATTTTTGAATCAAATGCTTTAATTAAATTACCTAGATATACTTATCTAAAGTTCGTAATTTTTTTAGCGTTAGCGCTATTTATCATGGCATACAGTTGATCAAAGGTATTGAATGTGAAATTCGTAATATAATAAATTTAGGGTGGAGGTTTTTTGCAATTAGACCGTAATGATAAAGTAAGTATACTTTCAACAGCCTTTGAGATGGCTGATGCAGGTCGTCCAATTGCATTAAATTATTTTCGTAATAACAACCAAATTGTTGAAAATAAGTTGGCAAATGGTTTTGATCCTGTCACGGTTGCTGACAAGGAAATTGAACTTATATTTCGGAAGATTCTTCTAGAACGTCGTCCCCAAGATGGTATTTTAGGAGAAGAATTTTCTGATGTTATAGGCGTATCAGGCTTAACATGGGTTTTAGATCCTATAGACGGGACAAGAGGTTTTATTTCAGGGACGCCAACATGGGGAATGTTGATTGGGGTAAATGATGGAACACAACCTGTGTTTGGAATTATTGACCAACCTTTTACAGCTGAGCGTTTCATTGGTGGTTTTGGGCAGTCAGTTTTGCAACATAATGGGCATGAACAGGCTCTAAAAGTTCGCTCATGCACATCACTTCAGAATGCAGTTCTGTTTTCAACAATGCCTGAGGTTGGTACTGAAGCTGAAACTAAATTATTTAACAGCGTATCTCAAAAGTGTAAGCTTACGAGATATGGCATGGATTGCTATGCTTATGCTTTGTTGGCGGCTGGGCAAATTGATTTGGTAATTGAAGCTCAATTAAATCCTTATGATATTCAGGGTCCTTTGGCCGTTGTTCAGGCGGCGGGTGGTATTGTGACCAATTGGCAGGGGGGGGCAGCAGATCAAGGTGGCCAAGTGATTGCTGCAGGTGATCCAACAATACACGCTGCTGCGATGAAAATCTTGAACATGTAAATATTATTGATTAATTGGGTTACGCCTTATCTACTAATCTTGAGTTTCTGCAGATTTTTTCGAACTTAAAATGTTAGCTAGTTTTATTGCAATAGACATATTGCCATCAATTTTTAGTTTTCCTGTCATAAATGCATTTGTTGCTTTTATGTGTCCGCTTTGAACACCTTTAAAAGTTTCTACGTCTGATGACATAATGCAATCTACTTTTGTATCAATTGTACTTGCACCATCTTCATTAATAAAAATCGAACCTTCATCATAAATTTCTATTTTAATTGAGCCTTCAAAGCGGCAACCATTTAATTTTTTATTTATTTTGGTTAATATAGTTTTTATTAATATGCTCATTTTGAATTCCTATAATGCATCTACGCTCTTTCTTTTGGTGAGCATAATGCTAGCTTGTTACATATGATGAAGTTTTATCCAATATGTACAATAACTAAACTAATAGCTGTTTGTTCAGTTATTCTTGCATTTGAAACCGCTTATAATAACCATGCATTTGCTCAAACTTCAGACTTAGATGATTTGTTTTTAGAGCTGCAGAATGAAGACCCCAAGGGATATAAAAAAGTAGAAGAAAAAATTTGGACTGAGTGGCGTAAGTCAGGGTCAATCGATGTTGATTTTCTTTTAGAGCGTGGCATGGATGCCATGTCAAATGGTAATTTTGTCGAATCAGTTCAATATTTTACTGCAGCCATTAAAGAAGCTCCTAACTTTTCTGAAGCATGGAATATGCGCGCTACTGTTTTTTTTCTTATGGAAAACTATATTTTTTCAGTTGCGGACATACAGCAAACATTACACTTAAATCCACGTCATTTTGGCGCTTTGGGGGGGTTGGGTATGATCTTTGAACGCACTAAGCGTCCCAAACAAGCACTAGAGGTTTACAAAAAGCTATTAGACGTGCATCCACACTCTAAGAATGCACAAGATGCAGTTATACGATTAACCCAACAGCTTAAAGGCACCTCTCTTTAAGGTAGATTATGTCCCAAATACAACCTCGTTTGGCAGCCATTCTAGGCCCAACCAACACGGGAAAAACTCACTACGCTATTGAACGTATGTTGGCTCGCCATACTGGCGTTATAGGCTTACCCTTGCGCCTGCTGGCACGTGAAGTTTATGATAAAATTGTAAAGATGCGAGGGCCCAATGCAGTTGCTCTCATTACTGGTGAAGAACGAATTGTCCCAATACGTGCACAATATTGGGTTTGTACCGTTGAAGCGATGCCTCAAGATATTGGAGTTGAGTTTGTCGCTATTGATGAAGTGCAATTATGTGCTGATCCAGAGCGTGGCCACGTATTTACTGATCGTTTGTTACATATGCGTGGTACTATGGAGACACTATTTTTAGGTGCAAATACAATGCGTAAGATCATTGGACACTTAATACCTAATGTTGAATTTGTAACTCGTGGCCGCTTCTCGGATTTAAAATATACAGGGTCTAAAAAAACTAGCCGTATGCCTACACGAAGCGCGATTGTTGGGTTTTCAGTTGATAATGTTTATGCTGTTGCTGAGCTATTACGGCGCCAAAAGGGCGGTGCGGCTGTTGTGATGGGCGCTTTGTCCCCGCGCACACGTAATGCACAAGTGGAATTATACCAAAATGGTGACGTAGACTATTTGGTTGCAACTGATGCTATTGGCATGGGATTAAATCTAGATATTAAACATGTGGCGTTTTCTAGCCTTACTAAATTTGATGGCCGGCGTATGCGGTATTTGATGCCAAATGAGTTAGCTCAAATTGCAGGACGTGCAGGGCGTCATTTAAACTCTGGAACTTTCGGCGTAACTGGTGATGTATCACAGATAGATGAAGAGGTCGTTAAGGCCATTGAAAATCATAAGTTTGCGCCACTAAAAAAGCTTCAGTGGCGAAATTCCCGATTAGAATTTGGAACAACCAATGCTTTAATTAATTCCTTAGATAGACCTTCAAGCGAACCCTTGTTAATTAAATCACAACCAGCTGAAGACTTTCGTACACTAAATGCGTTGGTTGAAGATGGAGAGGTCGCTGCACGTGCAAGTGATGGACCTTCGGTGCGATTATTGTGGGATACATGTGGAATACCTGACTTTCGAGGAGTTAGCTTTACTGATCATACGACATTAGTGTCACGTATTTTCAACTTTCTTCACGAAAAAGGCGAAGTTAGTGAAAATTGGCTTGCACAAAAGATTGAAAATATTGACAAAACTGGTGGTGATATAGACGCTATATCTAAGAGATTAGCATTTATTCGTACCTGGACTTACATTTGTCAAAGAAAAGGGTGGGTTCAGAATGAAAGCTATTGGCGTGAAGAGACACGTGCAGTAGAAGATCGTCTATCTGATGCGCTTCACAGCGCGTTAACGCAACGATTTATTGACCGGCGCACATCAATGCTGATGCGCCGCTTGAAGCAAAAGGAGACCCTTGTGGCTGAGGTTGATACAAAAGGTAAAGTGACTATTGAGGGCGAATTCGTCGGTAAACTGAATGGATTTCGCTTCCAAATGGACAAAGATGCAACTGCAGAAGAGGGTAAAACCCTAAGATCTGCATCTATTCAGGCTCTTCAGCCTGAATTTAATTTGCGCGCGGATCGAATGTATAATGCACCAGATACTGAATTTGAATTCACTGAGCAAGGTGGTCTCATGTGGGGTGAATACGGTGTGGGTAAGCTGGTTAAGAGCGATAACATCCTCACTCCGCGTATTGAAGTTTTTGTCGATGATGAAGCGGGTAGTGATGTTACCTCAAAGGTACAAAAACGATTACGCCACTTTATGGATCGTAAGGTAAATGCTGCCTTTGAGCCTTTAATAGGCATGCGAGATGATGAAATGGTTACTGGAATGGCTCGGGGGCTTGCATTTAGACTTATTGAGAGTTTGGGCGTTATTCCACGGTCCGTAGTTGCTAAGGATGTAAAAGAATTAGATCAAGATGGACGAGGTTTACTCCGCAAGCACGGTGTTCGTTTTGGGCAGTATACACTATTTCAACAGTTAATGTTAAAGCCAGCTCCGACGCGATTGCGTTTAGTATTGTGGTCATTATTTGAAGGCTTAGATGAATTTCCAGAGGCTCCACCTCCAGGTTTAGTAACAATCCCAGAAACCAAGGGCGCTCCTAAAGGATATTACCCGCGCGCGGGCTATCGCTTGGCAGGTGACCGGGCAATCCGTATTGATATGCTTGAGCGATTAGCTGATTTAACTCGAATACAGGATGTTAAAGTTGGCTTTGAGGCTAATTCAGATATGTTATCGATATCTGGAACAACATTGGATCAATTCTCCAATATGATGGAGGGACTTGGATTTACTGTTGAAAAAAGTGTGCGTGATAAAATTAAACCTGAGCTCAAAGAGGGTGAAGAAGCAAAGGCCTTAAGTAGTGAAGAAGAAACTACAGAGACGTTTTACATATTTAAGTGGGTTCCCAAGGTGCGGCCGCAAAGAATTGAACGGGTTCAGAAAGAAAATAATAAGGTTAAGCCAAATAATAAGCCACAAACAAATAAGCCAAAACGTCAAATACCAGCGCCTGTTAAAAAAGATAAGCCTATTGATCCAGATAATCCGTTTGCAGCTTTGATGGCGCTGAAAGGTAAATCCTGATTTCTGATCGTATAGATAAGTGGCTTTGGCATGCGCGTTTTTTTAAATCGCGTAGTTTAGCTGCAAAATTAGTGCGTGAAGGTAAGATCCGTTTGAATGGAGCAAGGCTTTCCAAGCCGTCTTATCAGGTGGCCATTGGGGACGTTTTAACTTTTGCCACGGGTGATTGGATTAGGCTAATTGAAATTTCTGCTATTGGCGTACGTCGTGGCCCTGCACCAGAAGCGCAGGCTTTATATATCGATCGCTCTGATGCTGCACCAATACGGGAAAAAGTTCCTTATAACCCAAAATATGAGGGAAAAGGCCGACCAACTGGCAAATGGCGCCGCGCTTTACATTCTTTTTCAAATAGTGGTCTTGATTGATCGGACTACACCACATATTAGGCATATAATTACTAATTTTGGATAGAAACAATGACATATATCGTCAATGATGCTTGTATTGCTTGTAAATATACTGACTGCGTAGAAGTCTGCCCTGTTGATTGCTTCTACGAAGGTGAGAATATGCTAGTAATTGATCCTGACGAATGCATCGATTGTGGAGTTTGTGAACCTGAATGTCCAGCGGATGCAATTTTGCCTGATACAGAACCTGACACTGAAAAATGGGTAGATTTTAACCGAAAATACTCCAAAATATGGCCAGTTATTATAAGTCAGAAAACTCCTCTTCCAGACGCTGAGGCTCGAGATGGAGAAGAGGGTAAACTAGAAAAGTATTTTTCTGAAAAGCCTGGTGAAGGCGGCTAATAAGAATCACTTTTTAAATAAAAAAATAATATCTCAAGAATGTATATTTTATTGAGTATTTCTTTAACTTTTAGACCGCTGGCACATAAGGTAATTTTATGATATCATAATATTAAGAACTAAGGAGTTTTTGAGCTGATTATGGCAAATATTTTTTAAATTCTAGGTCAACTAATCCCCACATATTTTTTATTATCCATTTATATAGGTAATCTTTGGTGTGTGGTTTTACTCTTCAATTAAAAGGATAGCTAAGCATGGCTAAAGGAAAAAAATACGGTGAATTTCGTTTAAATGAATTTGTTGTATATCCCGCACACGGTGTGGGCAAAATTATGACTGTTGAAACACAGGAAATTGCTGGAACGCAAATGGAATTGTTTGTCATTCTATTTGAAAAAGATAAAATGACACTTCGGGTACCAACTGCCAAGGCAACTGCTGTTGGTATGAGGAATTTAGCAAGTACTGAATTAGTAGAAAAAGCTATGAAAACGCTTAGAGGGCGGGCCCGAGTTAAACGCGCAATGTGGTCGCGACGTGCACAAGAATATGAACAAAAAATCAATTCAGGGGATTTAATGTCGATTGCAGAAGTTGTACGTGATTTGCATAGAAATGATGAAGAGCGTGAACAATCTTATTCAGAACGTCAATTGTATGAAGCAGCATTAGAACGTTTAACACGTGAAGTAGCAGCTGTTGATGGTACAGATGAAGGCATTGCTGGTGAAAAAGTAACTGGTATTTTAGTAGCGCGTGCGTCATAATTTTGATTATAAAATTTGGAAACTCATTCTCAAATTGAGGATGAGTTCCTAAAAGATTAGTGCAGCGGCTAAAGCACCAAGTTCGGCGCATTTCTGAGAGGCGCCCAATACATCACCTGTCTGCCCGCCAATTTTCGCTTTTGCTATAAAAAATACTGGCAAAGCAAACAATATACCAATTATTGTGATCATAAGCCCAAAAATACCCAAGCATAAAAATGATATTAACACAGTTAATCCACATGCTATTTGTATTGAGCATAGCTGTGGAATACCAACGTTCGCAGCTAATCCAGTTTCGCGGGCATTTGGAATTACTCTTAATGCAATGATCATGGGTAATCTGCTGATTGACCCAACACCAGCTAATGTAAGAACTGGGTTAGAGTGAGCGAGTGTTTCAATTGCAGACCACTCTGCTAATAAAAAGACAATTAAGATAACTGCGCCATATGCACCAATTGAACTATCTTTCATTATTTCTAAGCGACGTTCATGAGTATGCCCCCCCCAAAAACCATCTGCACAATCAGCTAGACCGTCTTCATGCATTGCTCCGGTCAAGGCTATTAAAGTTAAAAGTGCTAATGCGGCACTTAAGCTGGTTGGTAACATTAAAGCATTTGCAACCATTAAAACGAAGCCAGCTAGACCACCTATTATTGCACCAATAATCGGAAAGGCCCAAGTGGCAGCATTTGCTCGTTCTCCTGCACGTTTATGATCCACTGGTACTTTCAAACGTGTCAGCATACTGAAAGCAGCCCAAATATCATGAGCTTCGAAGCAAGCTTGTTTTTTGATGTCGCTCATAAATAATAAACTTCGCAATTGGGATTTTAACTATTCCTAAATGGCGTTAATAATGAAAAAAAATCAATGATGAAATGTTAAAAATATGCTCAATGCTCCTTTTTCTTCCTTAGCTGAATTCAAGAAATTGCTAATGAAACAACCTAACTCAAATCTTGAAATAAAAAATCAAGCATCAGAGCGTAATAATCAATTGACTAAACCTCCTGGTTCATTGGGGCGCCTTGAAGAACTCGCTATTTGGTATTCATCTTGGCGTGGTGAAGTCACACCAAAGTTGCGATTTCCACAAATAGTTGTTTTTGCCGGAAATCATGGTGTGACTACACAGGGTATCTCTGCATTCCCATCTGAAGTTACGCAACAAATGGTTATGAATTTTCAGCACGGTGGTGCGGCTATAAATCAATTATGCAAAGTTTTTGGGGTAAAATTAAATGTTATTGCATTAGATTTAGATAACCCAACAGCTGATTTAACTACTGGGCCTGCAATGAGTGAAGCTGAGTGTGTCAAAGCCCTAACAATAGGTTGGAATGCTGTAGATAAATCCACAGACCTATTTGTTGCGGGTGAAATGGGTATTGGGAATACAACATCAGCGGCTGCGATTTCATATGCTTTATATGGGGGTGCTGCCAGTGACTGGGTTGGACGTGGCACAGGAATAGATGACATAGGATTAGAAAAAAAAGCACAAGTAATTGCTACCAGTTTGATTTCAAATCCTACATCAATCACGAATGGCATTGAAGCTCTTAGATGTTTGGGTGGGCGGGAATTGGCTGCAATGGCGGGCTCAATTGCGAGTGCACGTGCAAAATCTATTCCTGTTATTTTAGATGGGTTTATTTGTAGTGCTGCTGCAGCGTGCTTGGAGAATACTATATCTGGATCTTTGGATCATTGTGTTGCTGGTCATGAATCAAATGAAAATGCCCATAGGGCACTGTTGGGATATTTGAAAAAAGAACCAATTCTAACTTTGGGTATGCGTTTGGGAGAAGCTTCAGGTGGCGCATTAGCAATTGCTGTTCTACAAGGTGCACTCGCTTGTCATTCAGGAATGGCCACATTTGCGGAAGCTGGTGTTTCCGAAGGATAAAATTTAATTTTGATTAAATACCATTATAATTAATTTCTAATATGGCCAATAGTCATAAAGGTAGTTTGACCTAGATATAATGTAAGCAATAGAAAAGAGAATAAATATGGCTGATCTAGAAGTATTATATAATTCTGAGTGTCCTATTTGTGATAAAGAAATTAGTCATTACAAAAAAATGTCTAAAGGTAAAATTATATTTATCCCAATTTCACCTGAGACAGTAAATGCTTGGGGGTTAAGTGAAGACCAAGCTGCTCAAAAGTTACATGCACGATTTAATGGGGTGCTATTAACTGGACTGGATGCATTTCAAGCAATATGGAGTAAGCTTCCTTATTATAGATCTTTGGGGAAAATTACTGCGGTACGTCCAATAAAGTTAATGTTAAACATTATCTACACATGGGTATTAGCACCTTTTTTATTCAAACTGCATAAGTCACGAAAAAAAAGGAATTAAGATTTTTCAAGCGTATTTTTTTGACTCACTCTCTGAATATAAATTTCCAAGTTTAAAAAATTATTAAGTTAAAATTATTGGAAAGTGTCTCTTGAAACACTTACATAAAATATCATAATTAAACGACTAGACAAATTAAAGCCTACATTCAGTTAAATGTATAAATTTTAATTGCATTAATTGGTTAGCCGCGAGAGGAAATTTATATGGAACCACTAAAAATTATGAACCACGACATTGCAATCATTGGACTTGGGTCTATGGGATATGGAATTGCCTCATCATGCCTTCGAGCGGGCCATACGGTTTGGGGTGTCGATATAAATCCAGAACAAACTATTAAGTTTTGTGATCAAGGTGGCCAATCCAGTAGTTTTTCTGAAGCTGTGTCTACACTAGATGCTGTTGCTGTTGTCGTACTGAACGCAGCACAGACAGAGACTGTTTTATTTGGGGGCAATGGTATTGTTAAACATTTAAAAGCGGGTTGCGTTGTTGTGGCTTGTGCAACTGTTTCGCCCTCTTTTGCTAAAGATATGGAAGCTCGCTGTGCACAGCTTGGTGTTCATTATCTTGATGCTCCAATCTCTGGGGGCTCAGTTAAAGCTGCCAATGGCCAGTTATCAATTATGGCCTCCGGTACGCCCGAAGCTTTTAATTTTGCAGGCCCACTTTTAGAAAGTATTTCTGAGACTGTATTTAAATTGGGAAATGAGGCTGGGCCAGGTAGTGCTATGAAGTCGGTTAACCAGTTATTGGCTGGTGTTCATATTGCTGTAATGGCTGAGGCTTTAACCTTTGGAATGACGCAAGGTGTAACTCCTGAAAAATTTGTTGAAGTAATAAGCAAATGCGCAGGAAGTAGTTGGATGTTAGAAAACCGTGCGCCACATATTGTTGATGGCGATTATACTGCGCATAGTTCAGTTAATATTTGGCCTAAAGATCTTGGTATTGTCTTAGATGTTGCTAAGTCCACTAACTTTGATGCACCTATTACAACTGCGGCTTTGCAACAGTTTATAACTGCTGCAGAAATGGGTTTGGGTCATGAAGATGATTCAGCCGTTGTTAAAGTTTATGCTAAAAATGCAGGTTTAAATTTACCAAATAAAGTATGAGTGATTTATATAAATTCATATGAAAACTGCCTTGGATTAGGAAACAAAAAATGACAACACTTTTAGGCTGCATTGCGGATGATTTTACTGGGGCTACTGATTTGGCAAGTATGCTTGCGCGAAGTGGTGTTAAAGTTTCTCTTCGGATAGGTGTACCAAAAGAGCCTCCAAAAGATACATCAGCATTTGAAGTAATAGCACTAAAATCTCGTACGATGCCTGTTTCTGAGGCGGTTAAGGAAACTAGAGCCGCATTAAGTTGGTTGCAAGATGCAGGTGCGAAGCGGTTTTTTTGGAAATACTGTTCAACTTTTGATAGCACATCTAAGGGAAATATTGGTCCTGTAGCTGAAGCTTTGATGTCTGATTTGAAAACAAATCAAACTATTTACTGCCCTGCTTTTCCTGAGAATGGGCGTTCTGTCTTTATGGGAAATTTGTTTGTCGAGCAAAAGCCACTTTCCGAAAGTTCGATGAAAGACCATCCCTTGACACCAATGCGTGATAGTAACTTGATGCGACTTCTTGAGCCCCAAGTATCTCAGCCTGTTGGTTTAATAGATCGACTGACTGTAGCAAAAGGCTCTAATGCATTAACCACTGAACTAGAGGTAATCAAGGATAAGGGGATTGCTCACATAGTTATAGATGCAGTTGCCAATAGTGATTTAGAGGTAATTGCCACTTCTTGTATGGATATGCCACTGATAACTGGTGGATCTGCACTGGCTATGCCTTTACCTGAATTATATATGTCTGTTGGCTTGCTTCCGTCTGAAGCAGTAATCCAGGAAAAACACAAATTTGGTGCTCGCAGTATTATTTTATCTGGAAGTTGTTCGGTTATGACAAACAAACAGGTTGCTAATGTTATCAAAGCGGGTGCTATTTCTTTTTGCCTTGATCCTCTAGAGCTGGCTGAAAACGGTCCGCAAAGGGCACTCAGGTGGCTTGAGAAACAAGATTTTTTGGCACCTGTTATAATATATGCAACTGCTAATCCTGCATCAGTTAAATCAGCTCAAAATAAACTCGGTGTAGCGAACGCAGGCGAAATAGTTGAGCAAGCTTTAGCCGCTTGTGCATTAGTTGCTCAAAGTGTTGGTGTGAGGAATTTTGTTATTGCAGGGGGTGAAACATCAGGTGCTATAACAAAGGCACTTGGCGTCACAAAGCTTGATATTGGACCTGAAATTGCACCAGGTGTTCCATGGACGTTCTCTTATTCGAAAGGAAACGAGATTGCGTTATCTTTAAAATCAGGTAATTTTGGGGATGAAACATTTTTTAGACAAGCACTAAAAGTATTGGAAGTTTAATGGCTGATGAAGTTAAATTAAGGGAACAAATTTGTTTGTTGGCCAAATCAATATTTGATCGTGGCTTAACTGGTGGCAGTACTGGAAATCTATCTTCTAGGACTTCAGATGGGGGATTGCTTGTTAGCCCTACTGGTACAAGTTTTGGGCGGCTTGATCCTGGACGGCTTAGCCGGTTTGATTCTCAAGGTCATTTTCTTAGTGGTGACAACCCAACAAAAGAGATGGATTTACACAGTGCATTCTATGACACAAGAAGCACTGCAGGAGCTGTGGTGCATTTACATTCATGTCATTCTGTGGCGCTATCAATGATGCCTGACGTCGATGAAGATAATTTTTTACCACCACTCACACCATATGCTATTATGAAGCTTGGTAAGGTCAAGCTTTTACCATTTTTTATGCCAGGTGATCCTGAGATGGGCAAAGCTGTTCGCGGGCTTGCTGGGAAACGCTCTGCAGTGATGCTAGCAAACCACGGGCCAGTGGTAGCAGGCAAAGACATAGAATCTGCATGTAATGCCATCGAAGAACTAGAAGACACCGCACGTCTTGCGATGATGACACGTGGAATGAGTGTTAAAAAATTAGAGCTAAATGATATAAGGGCACTTATTACAAAATTTGATGTAGAGTGGGATTCATAAAGTTTTCAGCTAACCTTGGGTTCCTCTGGAGCGAACTTTCACTTCCAGATGCTATACGAGCAGCTAAAATGGCTGGCTTTGACGCTGTTGAGTGCCACTGGCCATACGATGTGCCACCTAATGATATAGTATTGGCTCTTGAAGAAACTGGTCTAAAAATGCTTGGACTAAATACCCGAAAAGGTGATGTTGATGCAGGTGAGAATGGTCTTAGTGCTATTCCCGGGCGAGAAGTGGATGCTCGCCTGGCAATCGATGAAGCTATTTCATATGCATTAGCGATCAGCGCAAAAAGTATACACGTAATGGCTGGCTTTACGAGTAGTCATGATGCCGAAAAAGTTTTTATTAGAAATTTACAATATGCTTGTGATAAGGCGATTAAATTTAACATTAAGATTTTAATTGAACCACTTAATAAATATGATGCACCAGGTTACTTTCTAACTACTACAAAACAGGCTTTAAAGGTGATGGATAAAGTTAATAAATCCAACTTAAAACTTATGTTTGACTGTTATCATGTTCAATTGATGGAGGGTGATCTTGCTAACAGTATTGAGACATTGATGCCGCAAATTGGTCACATACAATTCGCTTCTGTTCCAGATAGGGGGCCACCTGATAATGGAGAAGTGTCATACAAATTTATTTTTAAATTAATAAAACAGCTTGGTTACACTGATCCCATTGGAGCTGAATACAAACCAAAAGGAGATACAAACGCTTCACTTGAATGGTTAACTAATAAATATTTAGTGTCTTAAAGTTTAGATTTTAAATCATATTCGCGTAGAATCTACTCATAAATTTTATATTTTAATGAATCTTAAACCTTTTTTTCTGTTTATAATTTTAATGCAATAGCTGATATTTTTGGTGTTATTTTTTTAATATTAACCTTCATGCCCATTGTCGCTTCTTTTGTAAGTTCGTATATTTAATTCCACAGTATATTAAATTATCCGAGGGTTTTGTCGAGACAAAGCATATTCTAAAACATACATTCACTGAGGGGGTGTCTCGTCCTATATTTTTTGGATCTTTAAAGTTAATTGAAGCAAGGAAGTTACTTTAACATCCTGATAGTAAGTAAGTTTATTTTTTTAATTTCATAATATCGATAATTCAATTAGCTAGAATTAATATATAAAATTAAATATATTGATTAAAATTTTATTTTACTGATTTATTACTATTAAGCGCATAGCTACTTGACCTATGGTATGGGTCGATTATCATAATATTATGTTTAAAATAGCAATTTTTTTGATACTATTCACAACGCCTCTTCATGCACTTGGCATGTATAATTGTGTTGAACTTGAACGCGTCTCATTAGCTGCTGAGGGATCAATGCGTCCCATGTACCAAGGTCGTAAATTAAATTTTACATGGAATAAAAAAGGTTTTTTGGGAGGTGGTGTTTTTTATCATAATGATTACGATATTACCATGATTGGTGACGATGGTTTTAGTGCCTATGCTAAAAATCCTGACCGCAATGATCTATTTAGATTCCAAGAAAATATTTTAATGCATACTGCTATAGTTAATTACCGAGCTGATCCATCAGTTCAATCTCAAGTATTTCGATGTAAAGTAGAATTAGTCATTAAATAAATAACAAAAGACTTTAATAACAAAAATATTGAGACTTGAAACAAAGGATGCATTAATGCCTGACTTAATATTACATCACTATTGGCCTTCTCCGTTTGCACATAAAGTTCGACTGGCATTAGGCTTAGCAAACGCAAAATGGTTATCTGTTGAAATTCCCAGGGTACCGCCAAAGCCACTACTTACTCCATTAACTGCTGGCTATCGCCGTACTCCAATATTGCAAATTGGGGCAGATATATATTGTGATACACAAAATATTGTACGTGAATTAGCTGATTTTGGTTTTTCACGGGCTCTTTTTCCTGAAGGATGTATGAGCAAGGCATTAGCATTTTCGGCCTGGATTGATGGCGCTGTTTTTGAATTAGCAGCGCGTGTTGTAATAACAAACGCATTGGATACTGCTCCATCAGAATTTATTAAAGATCGAGGTGATCTATATTTTGAGCCTGGTTGGACAAACAAAAAATTAAATCATGATCTTTCTAGCGTTGTATTACAACTTGATGCACAGTTAAAAAATATTGATGATATTCTTACTTGTGGGGAAAATATATGCTCGAAAGAATTATCTTATGCTGATGTATCTGTTGCATATCTTGCATGGTTTTTGCGGGGCAGGTGGGAAGCTGGTCCTAAAGTTCTTTCTCGTTATCCTAACATATGTAGAATAGAAAATGCTGTTTATGATTGTGGAGAGGGTCAATACCAAGATTTAGGAGGGAAAGAAGCTATGAAAATAGCTAATGATAATATTCCAAAATCTTTAGTTGGCATTGACGGTAGCGTAATGACTGAGCTATCCTTAAATCAACGTGTAGGTATTCGTCCTAGAACGCAATCTTCAGATCCAACTGTATTTGGAGAGCTGCGTTATTTAGACAGGCAACGTGTTTCAATTAATAATAATGAAAAAGAAGTTGGTGCTATTGCAGTGCATTTTCCAATATCTGGATACGAAATTAATTTAGAAGATTTTAAAAAATAAAATTACACATAATAAATATTATAAAACTAAAAATATGTAATTAATCTATAAATATTAATTTTTAATTTACCCTCATAAAGGTATTTTAGCCTGTTAGAATTATTAATTGATATTAGTCTATAGGTTCAACATATATTAGAAAGATGAATGGACTATAAATAGTGGAAGATTACATCAAGTTGGAATAGGTAAATGTTATCTATATTTATCTGAATAAATACCTTAAGATATTAATTAATGTAATGTTATAAAACAAAGCAACAAAGGGCTATAATATGTCAATGTCTGGCACACCTAAGAAAAAAACTGATCAAGCTCTTATTGATGCATTCCTTAATAAGGGTGGTAAAGTTACTAAAGGTAAAACTAAACCAATGAAACATGAGCTTGGCCTAAGTAATAATGTTTGGAACAATCCACTTACTAAAGATGAAAAAAAATCACTAAAGAAATAATTATTTATCTATGGATTTAAAATATAATAAAAAATACTTTTGATTGGTTTTACTTAAAAGTAATCTAACTTTGGATACTTTTTATAGCAGTATAATGGTATTTATATATAACTGTTTTAATGGGTTTAATTTTGGAGAAAACTTAATACCTATGAAGTAAATTAATTTTGATTTTTCTTACAAATTTTAAGTGTATTTCCAAATTGCGAAGAATTATTTTACTTTATAAAATATTTTTTTATTAATTAATTTGGCTTTTATAATAGTTTCAAGTCACAAATTGTTGTTAAAAATTAATAACCTACCTTATATTGATCATATTAATATATATTGTGTAAATTTTTTATTTTGAAATAAAAACTTGACGAATATCATATTAATACTAGAGAATTTGCATACTGAGGTCGAATAACGAACTTCAGCATCAAAATAGGGAAAGAAACTATGTTAACAAATGCAAAAAAAATGATTGGTAGTTTAACTGAAATTGCAATCGCACTTTTGGCTTTGGCAATAGTGGCATCACTTCTAGTAGGCGAGGCAAATATGGCCTTCCTCGGCGATGTGGTTGGTAATATAACCGGACTCGTAACTGAACTAGGGCAAGCTGGTCTTGCTGGTTTGATTGCTTTGGGCGTAGTATTGGCAATATTGCAGCAAAAGTAAGCTTTTAAAGAAAACTTCTTCCAGCAAATTAGGTGGTAATTATGAAGCAAATAGATAAATTATTTTCCCAATTACGACTGTGGCTCTTTCGAAGCTCAGAAATTTTAGGTCTAATAACTGTTTTGTTTATCTTAATTTATCTATTGTTGGGAGAAGGTTCTGGGGATTATATTATTAGCGTTATGGCAAACGTGTCACTCTTTGTATCAGCTGTGACGCCAGAAGCTATTATTGGCGTTGCTATAGTGGTTGGACTTTTTACTTATCTCCGTACAAAATAATATTAAAAATATCACCCGATTACTTTAAATTCAAAACTTTGATATTAATTGAACAAAATGTAGATAGTCTAGATAAGTAATGGAGGCGAGTAGGAGAATCGAACTCCCGTACACGGATTTGCAATCCGTAAAAAGTTGTTTCCTGTAGGTTCCTGTGGTTTCAAAATCGTTTATTATCATTGACTTATGCAATTACAGGAATCAGGGTGAATCTGTATCCAAAACAGAAAACGCCACCAAAGCGCCACCAAAATGCAAGCAAAACTCACAGAGACCTATATATCCAAATTGTAACACAAGTCCGAACGCTATGATGTTCGTGATACGATTGAGCGTGGTTTGGTTCTACGTGTTGGGAAAAAGTATGGTGCTAAACAGTGGCATACTTTCGTCTATCGCGGATCAAAGCGGCGGATGGTTCGCTTAGGTGTCTTTCCAAATATGTGTATTCGAGATGCGAGAATGGCGGCAATCCAAGCAAAAGCCAATTCAAACGCACCGTGGACACCTGAACACATCAAGACAGTGTCTGACTTGTTTGCAGAGTACAAAGTGGCCAGAGAGCCTAAAATGAGAGCTTGGCGTGATGTCCAATCTGCTTGGGATGTTTGGGCCAAGGAATTTGTTGGGTACTTGCGTCTCACCGACATATCCATCCATCATTGGCGCGAATTGCGTAATCATGTTTCAAACAAATCTAGTGAACTGCGTGGGAGCGCGGTGATCAGATACATTAGGCCAATGTTTAGTTGGGCCGTAGATGAAAGTTTAATTGATGCACATCCATGGGGAGGGTTGAAAGCCACAGCGATTGCTACACCTTGCGATCGTGTGCTTACGAATACTGAATGGCAGGAGGTGTGGGAAGCTACCTTCGATGATAATCTTGGGGCCTATTTTCGGTTTTTAATGTTATCCGTCCAACGCAAAGATAACTTAGCAAGCATGCAGTGGGATGAAATTTCGGATGGCATTTGGACCATTCCAGCCGAAAAATTCAAAGCTACGAAAAAAGAAAAAGCGAAAGCGCATGAAGTCCCGCTAACAAAAGAGCTACTTGATATACTGGCAACCCAACCAAAGCGGCGGCCATTCGTGTTTGGGCCAACTGGGTTAAAGCAGTTACGTTTGGGATCGCGTGAGAAAGAACGTTTGGCGCAAAGGGCGGGGGTCAAAGATTGGCGGATTCATGATCTGCGTAGAACTGGGGCCACAAAGATGACTGAGGGTAAAATACCTAGATTTATCGTTGAGCGTGTGCTCGGTCATGCAGATCGAAGTGTCACTGCCATTTATGATCGTGCGACTTATCGCGGAGAAAAACTGATGGCCTTGGAGTTGCTTTCAAAACCTATACTTAGCGGAGGTGATCTTGGCTGAAAAAAATCTACTAAAAAAATGGCCCAGTCGTTCATTTGAACCAGCTAATGTATCAGAAGAACAATTGGATAGTATCAATGGATATGTGTCTGACACTATGAATAGTTACTGGGAGCTTTCATGCCTCAGCGTCGCTCCATCAGTTTTGCTATTAATGTGTAAAGAAGGTTATGAACAAGTCGATAATGGCGTTTACGTAATGTCGGATCTCTGGGCGGCCAAAGCAATGAAGCAAGCGTTTAAAGACAGGGATGTGCAAAGTTTTTTAGATCAAAAGTAGCAATTGCAATCCAAAACGATGTCCAAATCCCACATCTTTTAAGAAATTATAATATCATAAGAATAAATGGGAAAAGTCGAGCTAAACAGAAAAAAAGCCATGTCAAGTTTCTTATCCGCGACTGCGCAGTTCTTGAGTGTATGGATTTCTTAGTAACTTACTGTGGCTTTGCTGCAAATCCCAAATCGGCAAAGACTAAATTCAGTGCTAATGAAATGGTATATATAATATCAAGAGAAACTAAGTTCTGTCTTTCACCTGATGTAATCTCTGACGTTTGGAAACGAAGGAATACCGTTTCACTCAAGTCTGATTTCCTAACCTTATATAGAGTCAGAAAAAGACACCTTCAGCACGAAGAAATCCCATCAATTTTGGTTAAAACTGAACCCGTCGAAAATTTTAACACTTAAATAAATGGTAAGGAAAGAAACCAGCATTCGTAAAGCTTTGCAACTTCTTATGTGTCAGATTTCCATTCGCCACATCAACTATCGGCTGGCATTAGTGGCCTTTGGGTTGGCGTAAAATCTCTCAAACCCATATCTTCTTCTGATTGGCTGCGAATGGTTGGTGGATACCGTATGCAGCCGATGTGTGATAAGGCAAGTTCGGTTAAGTGTTTTCCGAAATAACAATTTTTGCACATTGCTTTTGCCATGCTCTCTCGCCACTCAAGTTGTCGTAATTTTCGTTTTATCGGGCAATACTACAAATCGAGATATGTGAGAAGATCTATTTAAAAACTGAATTCAGCATTTTCCTATTAAATGATATCAGCTTTACCAAAAAAAAGGCACTCTAACAAATTGATAAATATAGAAAATATCATGGAAAATAATCAATAATTTTCTTCTTTTGAAAAACCAAAATCTTTTTGAAACTCTGTACCAACACAGAATAGGAAAGGTATTGGAATGAAAGACGAAGACAACACTGGTCGCGCAGGTACTCACCTTCGGGCTCCTCAAGCTGCAGATTATCTAAAAATTTCAGAAAGCCAACTTTCAAAACTTCGTATGAAAGTAAATCGTGGCAGAGGTCCCAACTTCGCAATCTTAGCTGGATGCGAAGTTTATAGGCGATGTGATTTGGATAAATGGGTGAAGTCAAAACTTTCGTATGAATTGACTGGATCAGTTCATTGCAGTTAAATATTATACGCAAATAGATTTTGATCTATTTTCCGACCCCAAGTTCCGATCACTCTCTTCAAACGACACTCACTTCATTTATTTGACAGACCATTGTTCGAAGTTTAGTAATTACATCGGTCTTTTCCGATATCCTGTAGACATCTGGAGCTATGATGCTGGCGTTAAGCCAATCGAAATCGAAGCTGCAATTCTTGAGCTTAGAAAATCAAATTTAATCGAATACGACGCGGATCAACAAACTATCCGTCTTGTAGGCTGGTTCTACTCATTGGATGCACCAGATAACGGCAATCAGATGAAGGGGCATATCAAGAGTTTTCAAGGGATTACTTTTTGTCCTCCTGAAATTTTTTGTTGTGCTGCTGCTGAGTTTACGGTTTCTAGCTTTATCCAAACGTCGAATTGGGAAGCGACCAGCCCTGAGCACAAAAAGGCATATGATGCTTTTAGGTCTTTTCTCAAAACCCAATTTTTTAAATACGGCGACGACTTCAACACAATTCTAATGAATGAAATCAACTCGCGAGGAAAAATAGCCTATGGATCGATTCAAGCTTGTTATCAAATGTTGCCCAGCGATGGATTGCAAACTGTGGAACCCTTTCGAAAGGGTTTCGATACTGTTTCGAAACAAGAGAAGAAAGGAGAGGAAAATAAATCAAAGAATAAAAACTTAGACGCGCCTATGCAAATTTCAAAGGTATCGCGGGCAGGTGCCTCGGAGTCAGTGCATAACAGTTCTTTGGTAAAAGAAGCGCGGAAGAGCAGGATGTAAAGTTGCATATTTGGCAAACCTATAGGGTAGTCCGTAATTCCAAAAGCATGGCCGAGCGGAAGGGAGACGGTATGTTCAACTAATCAGCAGTGACTAACGGGAAAGCGAAAATGTATTCGCTATGTATGATTTAGAAAGGATATATGAGAATGGATAAGGCTACCGAAGCTGAACAAGTCGAGATACTAAGATTGTTGAAATTGCATCACAGTATTAATCGCGTGTCAGAATTAACGGGAAAGTCGCTGAGTACTATCAGAAAGATTAGAGATTATTTATTGGTCACTGATCGCACCACAGGCGGGCCAGTGATTAGCTTTAGATTATCATATGACGAGCTTCGCCTCTTAGATCAACAAGCGCTAAGTTATGGGTTTTCAAGAGCAAAACTACTCCGCTGTCTCTGCCGAAATGTGGTCGGTATTATCGAGATGGAACCTGAAGCCAGAGACGAGATGCAGGAGATTTCTAAAGGTCTGGGGCGTATCGGATCAAACTTGAACCAGTTGGTTAAGCTCGCTCACATAGGAAAGCTACGGTGCGACGATACACTGCCAAATTTCATAACAGCAGTTCGAAATGATGTTGGACAAGTGAGCGCTGTTTTGGCTTCGTATGTTGCGGCGTCCCATCGTAAATCAACGGCACTCTTAAAGCGAACCCATGATCGCTTGCTAGAGCTAAGTGAAACCTAAAATTCAAAACAATAAAATTGGATAGCCGATCAAATAGAGAAAGGAAAAACATTGAATGTTCAAAGATCATTTATTTTAAGCTTCGAAGACGCAGAAGAACTTGGGATTTCATTTCAGAAATACACAAGGGTAAGGCGCTTACGTGCAGGAACGTGGATTACTTCTATCGCGGGAGACTGGAGAGAGAATGGAATTCTTCAATATATGTTTGTCACTGCAGATGGAGACCTTGCTTGTATCCCTGTTTTCGAGCGTAATGATTTTTTCATTAACGGAATTGATGTTAAGGTCACAGACATTCAAGTGGGACAGCAGTTCTGTTATAATTAATCTAGGTACCCGCCTTGCTTGATTGATTTAATGCAAATTACACTTCAAATCATCAGCATTAATCATTTACTGGCATCACCTCTGGTTTTTGAAACCATCAATGCAGCTATGCCGGCAAAGCGACCACTTTCCAAAATATGACATTTGGCAAGTAAGGGCGGAAAGCGGTCATTTGTGGGAGTGTAATTCAGCTCTTATTCGCGCTCAAAGCCGACATTGAATACAGAGACTAACCATGCATAAGTTTTCTTTTCGAACTCGTCTTAGCGGCAGCGGGTCTGGGCTACATATTAGCCAAAGTATGTTCCAAACCCTTGCGGATATGAACTTCCAGTACCTTTGTAGCTGCATCAACATCACGTACAAGGGCTGCATCAAACATTTGCTTATGCTCTTTTGCCGCGGCTTCTCCGCGATCGGTGATTACGAGCATCTGGTAACGCAAATATTTGTCGTAAATGATGGCATGTAACGACATGAGGTTTTGTGAGTTACAGGCCTCAATGAGTGTTTTGTGAAATTCCCAATCGTATCGTTTCCACAATTCTTTTTGTGACGTGTCTCCAGACAGCATTTTTTCTTCCGTAAGGCGAAGCTTGTGGTGCGCGGCAACGAGGTTGCCTTCCCAATCGGCATCTCCGTTTTCGATTGATGTTTTTAATGCAGAGCATTCCAAGAGGATGCGCAGGTTGGCTATTTCTGTAAGGTCTTCTTTGGATACGGAACGCACGAAAAAACCGCGCTGTTCGGCGGCTTCGACAAAGCCATCACTTGATAAACGGTTCAATGTTTCACGCAATGTTGAAACGCTTGCTTCGTATTGCTGTTTCAAAGCATCGAGTTTTAATTTGCTGCCAGGGGCAAGTGTACCAAAGATAATATCTTTCTTGATCCGCTCGTAGGTACTGGAACCAACAGTGTTTATCGCTCTTGTCATAGATTTGTCTCGTATCATCATTCGTTCAGTCACCTGTAACACGTTTATCATATACTTCTCAACTCTGGATAAAAAATGATTATATTTAAAATATCATATATTATTGCGAATCTGTGATTTTCGAGTTACGGTCGTTTAAAAGAAGAACTAGGGATGAAGATGACTGAGATAATTAACCTTGTTGTTGTTGGCGCGGGATTGGTTGGGCTTCGGCACATCAACGCGATTTCACAGCAGGCGGGTGTAACACTTGCGGGTGTCGTAGAGCCAAATTTAACTGCTGAGATTACGGAATTGGGAGCTCCTTGTTTTGAAAACCTAGATGCAATGTTTGAAACAATTTCGCCAGATGGTGTTATTTTGTCAACTCCGACGCCAATGCATGTTTCGCAAGGCCTGAAGTGTATTGAGAATGGGTGCCCTATTTTGATTGAAAAACCTTTGGCGACATCGGCAAGTGAGGCTAAAATCTTAACTGATGCCGCAAGCGCTGCTAATGTAGCACTGTTGGTTGGTCATCATCGCCGCCACAACCCGCTAATCCAAAAAGCGAGCGAGTTGATTTCAAATGGTGCAATTGGTGAAATTAGGGCGGCACAGGTAACCTGCTGGTTCTACAAGCCGGATGATTATTTTGATATTGCGCCATGGCGCAAACAAAAGGGTGCGGGTCCGATTTCGGTGAACCTTGTCCATGACGTAGATTTGATGCGCCATTTTTGTGGCGAGGTAGTTAGCGTTCAAGCGCAGATGGCGCCATCACGCCGTGGTTTCGAAAACGAAGATCTGGCTGCGGCTGTATTGCGGTTTGAAAGTGGTGCCATTGGCACGATCACCGTTTCCGACAGTATCGTTTCGCCGTGGAGTTGGGAGCTTACATCGCGGGAATATCCGATTTATCCTACAACATCTGAATCTTGTTATCTTTTGGGTGGCTCAAAGGGTTCTTTGTCAGTTCCCGATCTGACGGTCTGGTCGCATCAAGGTGATCGAAATTGGTGGAATCCAATTTCTGGCACTGTTGCACCGCGCCCTTCATCTGATCCGTTGATTAATCAAATTGGGAACTTTGCGGATGTCATTCGTGGCGATGCATCACCAGTCGTCTCTGGCATCGAGGGTTTGAAAACGATGCTGGTCATCGAAGCAATTCAAAAAGCGGCCAAAAGCCAAGTGTTGGTTAACATTCCATTATTTTCTGATGGGGAAGGTGGAGATGTTGCTGTTGAATAAAATATCATATATTTTTGTAAATATATTGTATAATGCTAAAACTATGATATGGTTTGGCTTAATTTACTGCCCAAGTGGTGGTCTAACAGTCTGGGAGGACAAACATGAAACTTAATCTAACACGCCGTGTGGCAGTGGCTGCATTGATGGCTGCGACCGTATCGACCAGCATTCCTGCATTCGCAGATGGTCACTCAAAAGTACAGTTGCGTATGGCAACATCAGGTTCAGAAACGGATCAACGTTCTGTCGCGATGCAAAACGTATTTGCACCGCTTGTTGGCACATTCGCCAGCTTCGAGCCAAGCTATAACGGTACGATCTTTGCACAGGGTACAGAACTTGATGCGATCAGCCGTGGCAACTTGGAAATGTCAATCACATCAGCACAAGAGCTTGCACAGTTCTTCCCCGAATTCTCGATCTTCACTGCTGGATACGTTCACCAAGATGCCGAGCACCAAGTTGCTGTTTTCAATGACGCGCTAATGGACCCGTTCAAAGCCAAAGTAGAAGACGAGCTGGGTGTTAAGCTATTGTCAGTGATGTACTTGGGTCGTCGTCAGGTGAACCTACGTCAGTCTAAAGATGAATTGACTGTTAAAACACCGGCTGATCTGGCTGGCGTAAACTTGCGTATGCCAGGTACGGATGCATGGCAGTTCTTGGGTAAAGCACTGGGTGCGGCACCGACACCAATGGCATTCTCTGAAGTTTACACAGGTCTGTCTACTGGCGCTGTTGATGGTCAAGACAACCCATTGCCAACAGTTGTAGATAAGAAGTTCTACGAGGTGACAAAACAAATCGTTTTGACATCGCACCTTGTTGATTTGAACTACATCGCGATCAACACAGCTGTATTTAACAAAATGTCAGCCGAGCAACAGGTAACTGTTCAAGCTGCAGCAGACGCAGCAGCAGCATCAGGTCGTCGTATTCAGCTTGAACTAGAGGGCAGCTTGGTTGCGTTCTTGGAAGAGCAGGGTATGGATGTTTACGAACCAGATACAGCAGCATTCCGCAATCAAGTACAATCCATGTACTTGGACAGCGAGTTTGCAGCAACATGGCCTGCAGGCGTTCTTGATAAAATCAACGCTTTAGGTAAATAATTAAACACTAGAGGGAGAGCACCATGGCCAAATTGATCAAAGGGTTCTCCCGCCTAGCAGAAGCGATTGCTGGCGGTTTACTGGCAGCAATATTTATAACATTCCTATTACAAATTGTTCTTAGATATTTTTTTACACCCGTTGGATGGACGCTGGAATTGATCGGCATCCTGTGGGTTTGGGTCATTTTCTTTAGCTGTGCATTTGTTGTGCGCGAGCAAGATCATGTGAAATTCGACATTATTTACTTGGCAGTTCCACGCGGCGCACGCCGCGTCATGGCATTGCTAAGTGCGGCCGCAATCGTTGTTGGCATGCTGTATTCTTTTTTGCCCACTTGGGATTACATCGATTGGATGAAAATCCGTAAAACCTCGACTGTGCGTAATCCGTTTACGGGTTCAAAGATACCGATGCGTGATGTCTTTTCAGTTTACGCCGTGTTTATGGTCGCGGTTGGCACACGATACATGTGGTTGTTCATTGATGTGTTTCGTAACGACCCACCAAAAACAGAACTCGAAGTTGTCGTTGAAAACCTAGCCAAAGAAGATACAAAGAATGGAGATGCAACATGAGCTTTGAACTTGCATCCTGTCTTTTCACGTTATTCCTGCTGGCTGGCATCGGTACGCCCATCGGTTATTCAATCATGCTGGCGTCAGTCGTTTATTTGGGCCTTGCTGGTTTGGATGTCGCACTGGCTGGTGAAAAAATTCTGCAGGGGTTTTATACAAGTACGATCTTGTTGGCTGTGCCGTTGTTCATCGTGGCCGCGAACATTATGAATGCTGGATCGATTACAGATCGATTGCTGAATTTCTGTGTGGCCGCCGTTGGTCGCTTCAAGGGCGGGTTGGGTCACGTTAATGTTGTGGCATCTTTGATTTTCTCGGGCATGTCAGGTTCTGCAGTGGCAGATGCTGCAGGTATTGGTAAAATTATCATCGAGATGATGACAAAGGAAGGCCGTTATAGTCGTGGTTATGCGGCGGCGATTACTGCGGCGTCTGCAACCATTGGGCCAATTATACCGCCTTCAATTCCAATGGTGCTCTACGCGCTTGTATCCAAAGCATCTATCGGGGCTCTTTTCTTGGCTGGTATCTTGCCCGGCTTAGTTATGGGTGTTGTGCTGATGGGGATGAATTATTACATGGCTGGCAAACGTGGTTTTGCGATGGAAGAACCTGTTCCTTTGCGTGAGCTGCCACGCAAGACAGCAAATGCGTTTCCTGCATTGTTGATGCCTGTTATTTTGCTTTATGGTATTTACGGGGGGGTAACGACACCAACCGAAGCCGCCGCAATTGCTGCATTCTATGCGCTTCTGCTGGCAGCCCTGCTTTACCGCGCCTTATCTTTCAAGAGTCTTTACCAAGTATTCGTCGACAGCGCCCGTTCATCGGCATCCGTTGGTATTGTTATCGGCGGCGCGTTCATTCTGAACTTCATCGTTATTTCTGAACAGATACCACAATCGATTGTGGGTTTACTAGATGGCACCGATGTCAGCCCGATCGCGTTCCTTATTGCAGTTAATGTTCTGATCCTTGTGCTAGGATGTGTGTTAGATGCGACGACTATTATTTTGGTAATCGTTCCGTTGTTCATCCCAACATGTGAAGCACTGGGTATAGATCTGGTACATTTTGGCGTATTGGTTGTTGTGAACTCGATGATTGGGTTGATTACGCCGCCTTATGGTATCCTTTTGTTTGTGATCAATGCGGTAACAGATATTCCATTACGTGAAATCATATCCGAAATTTGGGCCTTCCTTGCCGTTCTTATTGCGGCGCTGTTGGTAATGCTTCTGGTTCCTGATTTGGTGCTATGGCTACCACGCGTATTTGGTTACCAAGGCTAGATATGTTGTGTGTTTCCACAGAATCTGTCTCAGGAAATCTTGAGCAGAAGCTAGAGGCGATCGCAGCAGCCGGGTTCCATGGTGTTGAACTGAGTGTGTCTGAAGTGATTGGCGACGCTACGCAGGTGGCCAAGCAATGCGATGCGCTGGGGATAAAAATCTGCACGCTAAGCATTGCGCAAGGGGCTTTCAATCAGGATGCAATTGCAGGACATGTGAGGCTTGCCCGCGAATTGGGCGCACCTGTTCTGACTCTTGATATTACAGCGGATCAAATGAGTGATCTTCCAGATTTGGATGCTTTGCGGGACGTAAAGTTGGCCTTGCGACCTGCACCCTTTTGCGAGGCAGAGGTTGTGGCATTGGTACAAGAATGTGACCATCCGTGTCTAGGTTTAGTCTTAAATAGCGCATATGTTTTGTCAAATGGTTCACGCCCCGCACGGCTTCGCCATATCTTGGGGTGTCATATTTTCCATATCCAACTGGCAGATGGGAACAAAGGAGATTTGGTGCCCGGTTTGGGGATCTTGAATTTACAAGGTTTCTTGCGGGTCATTGTGCGCTCTGGATACGTCGGCCCAATCTGTGTTTCAGGCGCGGCAAACGGATCAAATGATACGGGAAATGCCTACCGCGCATTTCTCAATTTATTGGATGAGGTTTCAAAAACAGAACCACATGCAAATTTTGGAAACCCTTTCTTGGCGCCACGTGTACCTGCAACTGGCATAGAATTTATTGAATTTTGCGTAGATACCAAAAGCGCCCAAAAGCTAACGCATCTTTTGTCCACCATGGCGTTTCGAAAAGAACGCTCACATGTGTCCAAGGATGTATCGCTGTGGCGGCAAGGTGCGGTGAACATTGTTATAAACCAAGACCACGATGGGCATGCGGGGCAGCTGTTTAAGAAACATGGCCCAATGGTTTGCGATATGGGGCTACGCGTTCAAAACGCCGATGAAACGGTAGCGCGAGCAAATGCGCTGGGAACAAAAACTGTTTCACAGGATGTTGGTTTAGGCGAATTGAAAATCCCCGCAATCCGTGGAGTGGGTGGCAGTTTACTTCACTTTATTGACGAACAATCCGATTTGCACCGTGTGTGGGATATTGAGTTCGAGCCAACCAAGCGAGCACGGGCAACGCCTCCAGCGGGATTGCGACGGATTGATCACATTGCCCAGACAATGAAATTTGATGAAATGCAGGATTGGCTTTTGTATTATATTTCCACTTTTGAGATGGAAAAATCGCCTGTCGTGAATGTAAATGATCCGTCGGGCGTCGTCCTGAGCCAAGCGATTGAAAGCCCAGAGGGCGAAGTGCGCCTAAACCTGAACGGTGCCCATGGTCAGGATAGTTTCGCGGGATCATTTGTGGCGGATAAACTGGGCGCAGGTCTTCAGCACTTGGCGTTTGCCACGGATGATATTTTTGAAACCTCTGCGGTGCTGGACGTAAATGGATTCACACGATTGTCTGTACCGGCTTCCTATTACGCAGAGACACAAGAACAATTTGATTTGGATAAAAGTTTTGTTGCAGACTTGAAATCGCACAATATTTTGTATGACCAAGATGCCGCTGGCGTGTATTTCCAACTGTACAGCGAGACACTGTTTGATGGCTTCTTCTTTGAAATTGTTCAACGCCGCAATGGGTATGCGGGATACGGTGCGCGCAATGTGCCTGTGCGTTTGGCGGCCCAAACAGAATTAAAATACACAACGGAAAGGGCATCCACATGACCCAAGATGCAGACGCAATTTGCCATTGGTGGCGCACATCGATCATTGACATGGCACCGGGAAAAATTGAATTTCGTGGTCACCCAATCCAAGATTTGATTGGCAATGTGTCCTTTCCGCAAATGATTTGGATGATGGTGCGCGGTGACTTGCCCAGTGCTGAACAAGCGGCGCTGTTCGAAGCGGCCTTGGTTGCTGGTGTGGATCATGGGCCGCAAGCGCCATCAATCGCAGCGGCGCGGATGGCGGCGACCTGCGGTGTAGGATTGAACAATGCGATGGCCAACGGTGTGAACATGTTGGGTGATGTGCATGGTGGTGCAGGGGAACAATGTGCTGAGCTCTATTATGATATAGCAAAACGCTTGGATGTAGGTGCTACGCTGGATGTTGCCGTCGAACAGGGGCTGAATTCATGGCGTGCTGAAAACGGTAAAATCGTTAGCGGCTTTGGCCATCGATTTCACAAACCGGTTGACCCACGCGCGCCCCGATTGATGGAACTTGTTCGCAGTGCGGCGGATGCTGGTACTGTTTTAGGGCGATTTGCGGATATTGGCGAAGCTGTCCAAGCATCTTTGGGCGCAAAACGAGCAATAGCTATGAATATCGATGGGGCAACGGCCGTAATATTTTGTGAACTTGGGTTCCCAGCACCGTTATCGCGTGGATTGTTCTGTCTATCACGTAGTGTCGGAATTTTGTCCCATGCATGGGAACAAATAGAGCAGGGTGGGCGTAATAAGGGGCCGATGCCCCCTGCGTATCTGCCGCTTTATGAACCCCATGAGGACACATAGTCACCTTGGAGCCATTTTAAATGATATAATGAATAATATCATAGATTTTTAATTACTTAATATGTTATAGGTGTCAGCAGATACCTTGAGGTGATTCAAAATGACTGATGCCACGGCGCAACCCTTATATTCTTTAGCGCATCTAACGCTGATAAATGCGACTGCGCCCGAGCTGATTTATATCGCAGCGCGTGCGGGGTATGATGCGGTTAGCCCACGGTTCATTCAGATGAATGTACCAGGTGAATTCGCGGAATCCCCTGTTGATAAACAAATGGTTCGCGCGACCAAAACTGCGATTGCAACGACTGGGCTAAAAGTTCTGGATGTTGAATTGGCACGTATTACAGAAGATTGTGATCCACGTAGTTTTGAGCCCGCTTGTGAACTAGGTGGCGAGCTGGGTGCGAAACGTATGATTATGAGCGCATGGACAACCGACCGCACCGACCGCAATTTCCTGATCGACTGTTATGGCGAAACATGTGACATCGCCGCGCAATATGGCCTAAGTGTTGATTTGGAATTCCCTTCATTTTCACGATTGCGCACGCTGGATGAAACCTTGGATATTGTACGTGCAGCAGATCGCCCCAATGGCGGTATTTTGGTTGATACACTTTATCTGCATCTAAGCCGCGTTGATTTGGCAGAACTGTTGCATGTTCCCAGCGAGCTGTTCAACTTTCTACATATTTCAGACGCCTTGCCGGGCATCGCGGATACACGCCAAGGTATGATCCAATTGGCACGCGATGCACGCCTGTATCCCAGCGAAGGCTGCATCGACTTCAAGGGCATTATCGAACGCATGCCAGTTGTCGATTATTCTATCGAACTCCCAAACCAATCTCGTGTGAACGAGCTTGGATACGAAGAACACGCACGACGGTGCCTACAACATGCCAAACGCACGTTTGGGCATGTGATCTCACAACGCCGCACACATCATATTCCTAATAATCAAAGAGTAGAGAACCATGGCCAAAGAGCTTAACCAAGAAGAACGCAGACTTGCACATGACATGCTGGACCGCGCACGTGCCGCGATGGCGCAAGTTGAGGATTATTCACAGGAACAACTGGATCGTTTGGCACAGGCCATCGGTTGGTATGCGGGTAACGAGAAAACGTTCACAGAATTGGCGCAAATGGGTGTTGACGAAAGCGGTATTGGTGATCGTGCAGGGCGCCCCGCTAAACGCTTCAAAATCCATGGGGTTTTGCGCGATGCATTGCGTCAGG
>TARA_B110000977_G_scaffold1141_1_pt1 | contig 54717 bp, 40 predicted proteins | sample TARA_B110000977 | Tara Oceans TARA_B110000977 (sample SAMEA4397798) | marine metagenome | biome: Polar Biome; feature: [SRF] surface water layer (ENVO:00010504); material: water (ENVO:00002006), including particulate matter (ENVO:01000060) such as... | depth 5 m | reverse complement strand
GGGGGGGGGGGGGTCGGTCAGCATACATCCTGCACCACATCGCACACCAGGGATGAGAGGTGCTTGTTGGGGTTGCACAGCTGTGCGGCACAGCTGTACCGCACAGCTGTACCGCTCCAGCGTTGCGCATCTCCGCGCGGTGTGGTTTCTGGAAAAGCGACGTGACGGCGTCGGCGGCGCGGTCTCGGGTAACCGACACGGGGGTGAGGGCGTCGCGATGTAGGCACCAAAAGAGCTGGAATGCACGGACCGAGCTCAACGTACCAGTCCGCCGTTTGCGTACGCGGTGGATGTCGCATCTTGCGTCAAATGCCGGCCCATGGCGCGTGCGGAGTGTCGTCCCCGTCCCCGTCAGACAAGATCGAACTGCTCGATGGGAAACTGTGGCAAGAGGACGCCGAGTTCGAAGTGGCGTGCGGTACGAAAAGCACGTCGCTTGGAAACAGCGCTTGAGGAATCGCGCAGAGCACGCTGCGTTTGGACGACTTCGCGCGACGGCCAAGTCGCGGAACGAGGTACCAGCGCGGTGGCGTCTGCGGAGACGGAGGGGATCACTCGGGTTTTCTCATGAACTCAATAACTGTAAGAGGCGGGGCGGGGAGAATCGATGTCGGAGAAACGACTCCATGGTGTAATAACCCACACGCGCAGGGAGTCACTGCCCTTTGCCTCTCACGACGAGATTCTCAAGATCCTGCCTCCGAAAAATCATAGGTGACGCGAAGAAAAAAACAGACATTGACGAGACGCGAAACGTGGAGACTGTGAAACAATAGCACCGCGAGCCTTAATCATAAACTTTCAACAAAAACACCCTCAAAGACTCGACCAGTCCAGTTCGTTTTGCGAAACATCAAGGTGTTCCAGGTTTTTGTTCGTGAGCAGCCCGACCGGGACGGCGCCAGTGAATTGATTCCTCGACAAATCCAGCCACCGCAGGTTTTTCAAAGATGACAATTCGTGAGGCAACGTGCCGCTGTATTTATTGTTCGAGAAGTCCAGCTTCAACACTTGGTGCAGGTTGAGTAATTGCGAGCCGAGTAGTGGGCCTTGTAGTTCGTTATTGGAGACGTCTAGCAACCTTAAAGAACTAAGCCCAGCTAAGCTAGCGGGTAGAGTTCCGTTCAAGTTATTTTTCGAACAGTCGAATTGAGTTAACTTTTTCATTTTTCGGATATCCACGACGCCTTCGCTGGGAATTCGGTCAGAGAAAGAGTTGCCGCTTATATTTACGGTCCTCACGTGCTCAAGGCCCATCAGTTCATCGGGCAATGACCCATCGAACCCGCAGTTTGAAAGGTCAACCTTCCGTAGTTGCGAGTTGATAGGGAACAAAGACCCCGGTAACAGTCCGATTAAATTGTTCGCCCCCGCTGTCGAAAAAACCTTTAAACTAATTGGAGTGGCGAACGTATCGGGAAATTGACCACTCAACGGGTTATTAGACACGTCCCAAATCGCTAGCGTGCCAGAATCAACCGGTAACATAGGTGGAGGGCCTTGTAACGAATTCTCGCTGACGTCAAAAATAATAAGCTTTGAATCCACTACTGCTCTCAACGCGTTGCTCGCTGCGACTAACCCGTCGGTAAATTTGTTACCACTCGCGCTGAACACCTCTAAGTACGGTAACCCACAAACCGTAACCGGCAACGCACCACTTAATCCATTACTGGACACATTAAACATAATTAAGTTCAGTAACCGGTTACCTAAACCTTCCGGTACCTCACCCACTAAGTTGTTTCCGCTCAAGTCGAGTTTTTCTAACTTGATTGCAGCGCTTAACTCAACCGGAATTTCGCCCCTTAAGTTGTTACTTCTTAAACTTAAACTCTTTAGCCCTTTTAACGATCCAAAAGCACTTGAAATTTCGCCTCGTAACGTGTTGTGGGAGACGTCTAAGTATCGCAACCGGTGTAACCTCGCCAAGGTTTGGGGTAAAACGCCGTTTAGTTTATTATCGCTTAGCTGTAATGCAAGCACTCCGGCGATTGCATCTTCGGAGGAACAAAAGACTCCCTCCCATTGGCAGTGACTTTTCCTGCTTAACCAGTTCCGTTGCCGAAGCCACCGCGAACCCTCCGTACCCTTGTACAGCTCCGTTAACACGACTCGCTCCACGCGTCGGATCTCTTCCACGAGGTCTGGGTATTTTGCAATGTCGGGAAGGGGGTCGAAGGCGACGTCGGTGGCGTCGACGCCGGCAAATCGCCAAGAACTGGAAGACGATTGTGAAGACGTTGACGAAGACACGTCCCTTTTGGACTCCTTCACATCCAATTTATACTCACCAGCAGCATCCGCAGAGCACATGCCTGACTCTTCATTACACTCCCCATCGTCCCTTCCATCGTTCTCCGAGACTGTTTCCTCACCGCCGTCTTTCGTCGGTCCTAATAAAAACACGCCATCCTCAGAAACACGCGGTCTTCGTTCAATTTCTTTTCTATCCGTCGGCACGCCGTAGTGGTCCCGCAACGTCTGTTCATCTTCCGCGACTTTGCGCACGGTGTCTTTGACTAAATACGAAGCGGCGTTTCTTGATTTGGCTCGGTCGTTGTACCCTCCTGATTTGGTGCTTACCCGGACGGCATCGCTTTGACACTTCTCGTGTAAAAGCTGTTTTAATAAATCAACCGCTTCCCGGTGATCCAGAATGATGTTAACTGCGTTGGTTAAATCAGCGCACGGGTTCGTGGTCTGGCCGGGGACTTGTGCAGGTGCGTTTTCGCACGTTTCCCTGAGTAATACCACGGAGGCGTGTTGCAAGTCGAACGCGCTCTCGTCGATTAAATTCCTAGCGTAACCCTCGCACGGGTGTATTAACAAAGATTGCAATCGGTTGGAAAACTTATTCTGCGCATCGGAAGTGAACCGGACCTCTTCGGGAAAGGTCACGGTTTGCGCCTGGGTTCTGTGACGACCTTCATTGGCAGGGGGTGCTCCAGTGTTGCTACATCCTTGTTGTGTCTTCGGTGTGTTCTTGTGCAGTCCCGCACCCGCACCCACGTCCAGTGGTGGGGTGCCCTTCGACCCGAACGCGGATGGCGACGGAGCTGTCGCCTCGCTCGCGTCCGCGGGGGCGACGGGACGAGCGAGACAAAGCAGAAGCAGGGATGTCAACGCAAAGGGAGTGCCGCGGCGGTGGGTGCGCGAACCCATCGTGAAAGGAGCGCACCACTCACGCCTCCGCGGTGCGCCACCTCCATTGTCAACATCGTAAAGAAGGCCAAGTACAAGTAAGAAAGAAAAGCAAAACGCGGACTTTCTGGTACCGAAGCCAAAACGAGCTCGGCGCCACAAAATCGTGAAAGCCGAGCGGATGCGCACCAGCTCCCCCTCTTTTTCGGCGCACAGGACGTACCCGCACGGTCGTTCACGTCAACGATGCCTTTCACTGTGAGTGTTTACCTCCGAACCGCTTAGAACATCGCGTGTTTCCAATCGCATCGCCGCGTACCCCCCCCATTCCGCCGCGCACACACTGACGGAAAAATCGCTCCCACCGTTCTCTCATCCCGACAGCGCAACATCGAGCTCGGGCGCGTCTGCCTGGTCAACCTCGCGGCGGACCCTTTGTATGGCAAGCTCGTCACGATCGTCGACTTCGTCGACATGAACAGGGTAAGTACTTTTGAATAGCAATCAGTCGAGGGGCTAGGGGATGGACACACTACGAGCGCTTACTGGAAAACCCTAAATCTACTGTATACGCGCACCAGGGCTTCTTCATCGGAGTTGGATGGGGCCTTGATCGATCAGGCAGTGTAGCCCCCGTGATCGAACCAGTCATAACCAATCATCCCGCTAACCTTCTGTACCCTTCCACCTCCCAACAGGTTCTTGTCGACGCGCCTAACATCCAGCGCTGCGTCATCTCTCTCCGCCGCCTGGCGGTGACGTCGCTGGTGGTGGACCTGAAGAAAGAACACTCGCCTTCCAAAGAAACCTTGGCTGCGGCGGTCAAGGCGGCGGACGTGGACGGTAAGTGGGCGGCGTCGGCGTGGGGCAAGAAGCTCGCGAGGCAAGCGGCGCGCAAAAACCTCTCCGACTTTGATAGGTACAAGGTGATGGTGGCGCGCACGAAGCGCAAGGCGCTCATCGCCAAGGCCATGGCTTAAGCGATTTTGGGTAGGGTGAAGGAAGGATTTCTTCTGGGGAATGAATTCTGTGTGACGCGACGCGCCCATCAAAGTAGTCGTCTTAGTCTCGTCATTTGCCGCGTGACTCGTTGTGACACACGTGATTTGCTTCTATTATCGACATTGGCGTCGTCTTCTCTGTTCTATCGTGCTACCGTCGACCGCTGCCGCGTCCGCCGCCGTCGCCTCTCCCCCTCCCTCTTCCGCCTCCGCTTGAAGCGCTCCCTCGTCTCGGCACCTTGACCAAAGACGACTCACTGTGCAGCAGGTCGTCGCAGGACACGCACGCCGTGTGTCTGGTTTCGTCTCCGGCTAGTGGGGTGGATTCTAAATCATAACGCACTTCAATGCACCGCGCGAAACATGCGCCACATTGATACTTTGTCGGGCGACACTCTTTCACGGAAGAAGGCAACCGCAGCGTCGTTTCGCAACGCGTGCAGTGAAGCTTTCTGCTTTTTGATACTTTATTCTTCACGCCTCGAGGCAACGGCTCTGTGACTAAATATCCTATGTCTTGGGTACTTTCGCACTCAGGGCAGGGACACACGACGAATGAATCGATAATGGGATGCGTCGTCGGATGCGGACACGTGAACAGGTTTGGTTTTTGCGTGACGCCGGTATTTTTGCTCACTGGAAACGCTATCGGCTTATCTTTGTAACACCGGACGCAGAACGGAAACGTAACATCCCCCCCGAATCCAATCAGCACTTGCTCGAAGTCGCACAACGGGCACGTTCTTCCGTCAAAGGGTGTTACAATCCCAGAAGCGGGTAACTGATACACCTCCTCTTCGGTGGGACACCACATCTTTTGAACGCCTCTTTGCGATTTTTTTAACCGCAAAAAACGCAAACACCGCCCGCATTTAGAAAATGGATTACCCAAACTATCCTCGTCGCTTTTCGTGTCGAACTTGAGTTCGAACAGCTCGTCGAGTATGTGCACGTTCGCGGTGAAGTATTCAAACTTCTTCGCGAACTGAGCTAAGGCGTGTGCCACCACCGCGCCGTGGTCGGCTTCGCCCTTGGCGACTAAATCCAACTGCCGTTCTAAAGTTTTTCGAGTTTTTGAATCCACCAAATCCACGTCAACAGCAAGGTACCCATTGACTAACGTTTGCCCTAAAGTAGTCGGAACAATCGTCCTCCCTTTCCTTTCAATCTCAACGTACCGCCTCTTTTCGATGTTGTTTATGTGAGTCGGGATTGACGCGTCAGTGCCGATGCCGTGCGTCTCCATCTGCGAAATCAACTCAGATTCAGTTAAATTACCCGGCGGAGACGTCATGTTTTCAATCAGCTCAACGCCGCGCACCGGGACGACCTCGCCTATTTCCAGAGTTCTTAAAGGCACTTCAGCAGGCTTTCGCCACGGTGTAGCGGTTGTCCATCCAGGGTCTATAATCTTATGGCCGCTAGTGTCAAACTTTTCGCCGTTGGTTTCGAACGTAACTTTTGTCACTGACGTTACGCAATCGAAACTACAGGCGGCGACGAATCTTCGACAAATAAAATCGTACACCCGCCACGCGTCGATCCCGCCGACGTCATCTGGACACGTGGCGCCTTTAGCGGGTGTGATTGGAGGGTGGTCCCCAGCATCCACGCCTCCTCTTGGCTTGCGGAACTTTGTATTTTTTTCGGTAAGCATCTCGGCGACCATCGACTGCCCGAGTTCCGGGTGTCCTTTACACGCATTGAGGGTTTCACGAAAATCAAATCCAGGCGGAAACGCGCTCGATTCCGTTCGCGGGTAGGAAATGTACCCACCAATGTACAACCGCTCAGCGATCTGCATGCAGTGGTGCGCGCCAATGGACATGCCCTTGGAGGCTGACTTTAGAAGGTCGACGGTGTGCAGACCAGGCGGCGGCGGGTTCTTTTTTTCATCGGTTGCGCACTGCGAAACTTTCAACCCTTTTTCAGTTGCGACGCCGTCAGCGATTAGCTCGCGATACATCTCGCCTATTTGCTTGTCAAAAACCCTAGCCCTGTGCCACGCAATGGCCGGTGAGGGAGGGTTGGTGTGTTTGCGTTCATCTGGGTCAGCTGAAGGTCCTTCGTTGGTTTCAACCCCTTCAGCTGATAACCCATTCACTTTCAAACTCACGCCCCAAAACGGCTGCGGCGCAAACTTTGCGATTTCCAGCTGCCGTTGCACCACGAACCCGAGCGTGGGGGTTTGGCACGGTCCGTACGAAACGACTTTACTGTCTAATCCTGCAAACTTATCCGCGAAGTGAACGGTTTGATACCGGGTGAACGCAACGCCTATTTTTAAGTCCAACTCTTGGCGTGCATCCACCGCCCGCGCTTGGTTGACGTCAGGATCGACCAACGTCTTCATCGCCAATTCTATTGATTGTTTAGTCACTGCGCTGAACTTTGCGCGTCTGACTTGCTTCTGTTTGTTGTTCTGACTATTTGCTTTCTGACTAATTGCTCCATCACCCCCACCCACATCCTTCCGCATCACCGGAACACACGCGTCCATGACTTCGAAGCATATGTTCTCGCCCTCGCGGTCGCAGTCCAGCCACAGAATTAGTTGTTGTGCGCCCCGCGCTTCTCGTTCTAAATGTTCCACCACCCGGGATCCCTTTGTTTCCTTCTTCACCACCGGGGCGTCGAACAAAGATGAAGGGTCAAGGTCCCAGCTCTGGAACCTTTGCGGGAAGTCGATTGTCAGGACGTGACCGGTAACCGCGGTGACTCGAAAGTCACAAGGGCGGCCGTCGTGTGTACGTACGAACTCGTGCACGTCGAGGTTGGATTTGCGAGTCAAATGCTTACCGTCGGAAAGGAAACCCGCGATGGACGCCGCGAGCGAGGGCTTCTCCGCGACACACACAACCAACGGACGGCCGCTGAGGTTCTCCATCGCACTCTCACACAGGGGAGAGGGACCGGCGTGCGCGGCGAGACTCACGGCCGCCGCGCCGGCGCGAATGAAGCGGAGTGAGGGTGGGTGCCGTTTTTGCAGTGAGATTGATTGATGTTGTTGCTTCAAGTAGCAAGGGTCGATGAGGGTGTTGAGCGCATGGGCGGCAAAAAAACAAGATCGACTCGGTTGCCGATCTCGATGGCGCGCCTCTCATCAGATCAGCTCGCGCGCCACGCCGCGCAGCTGACGCCGCCACATCGCGTCGTTTACGCGTCACTCCTCAGACTTTGCCGCACACGCGTCGTCGCCTCTTTGAGTGTCTTCGCGTTTTCCCCGAACCAGCGCCACACCGCGCGTTCGTCGAGACCGGCACCGGTTCGCTGAGGCGCGCGAATTAACCCTAAGCGGCCTCCACCGATCGAGTGTACCGCGGGTGACTCTGCACATAACAGGCGCGTGTCACCATGGTGCGCGTTACGCACGGCAAGTTCACCAAGGCTGTGTCCAAGAAGATGCGACCCGCGGAGGAAGAGGAGAACGACTCGGAGGAAGATGCGGAATCGGAAGAGGAGGCTGAGTACAAAGAGTCGGATGCGGAGGGGAGCGATGAGGAGGAGGAGGAGGACGATGACAAGGACGATGACAAAGAGGATAAGCCCGATAAATCAAAGATTTCACGCAAGCGCAACCAGTTCGTGGATGACGTCGCGGAGGAGGATGAGGATGAGGAGGAGGAGGAGCGACCTGTGAAGAAGAAGAAGAAGGCGTCTGATAAAACAAAATCCAAGAAAAAGGGACCGTCGGGCGCCGCCGCGTTCATCGATGACATCGCCGAGGTGGAGGATGACGACGAAATAAGTGATGACGAAGGTGACCTAGATGGAGACGCGGAGGAGCTTGATGACGGCGAACGCGAAGCCGTGGAATTAGAGGCGCAACAACGCATTCACGCGCGGTACCAGAACATGGAAAACATGGAACGTCTTGAGAATGAGGAGGAGTTGGAGAAGCGTTTGAAGGAGAGGTATGCTGCGCACAGGGACCGGTACGAGGGCGACGGCGTCGCAGATCAGGTGGACCAGCAAGCATTACACCCAACCGTCCGCGACCCGAAACTGTGGATGGTCACGGTGAAGCAGGGCAAGGAAAGGGAAACCGTGGTGTGCCTAATGCAAAAAGCGATCAACATGCACAAAACGGGCAAGGGCCACCTCGCCGTTATGTCCGCGGTGGCGCAGGACCACCTAAAGTCCTACATCTACGTCGAAGCTGAGCGCGAGGATCACGTCAAAAAGGCGCTTGCGGGGATGCGGCACGTGTACCACATGCGCCCCATACGCTTGGTGCCGATCAAGGAGATGGTCGACTCGGTTACGGTTACGAAGAAGAAGGTTGAAAACGTCGTCATCGGGAGCTGGGTGCGGATGCGCGGGGGGGTGTACAAAGGCGATTTAGCTCGCGTGGTGGATGCTAATTACGCGGATAACCAGTGTACCGTCAAGCTCGTCCCTCGGTTCGACTACGCGCACATGCAAGCGAAGGAGGAGGGCCTCGCGAGCGGCAAGGCGAAGAAAGACAGTAACATGCGCCCTCCCGCGCGACTGTTCACCGAGGCGGAGGCTAGGTACGTACACCCCGCCACAAAATCCTGCTCGCCTTTTCCTGCTCGTTCGCCACATCCGTTTCGAGCTTTTCAACATATCATGTGAGGGATTCCTCATCATCCCCATACGAATAACGCACCCAATACATCCGCCCAACTGTTGCCCATACAACATACTGACTTCTATTTCCAAAATCCTAGGAAGTACAACCTGACGTTCGAGCGCAGCCGCCAGGACAGGCGCATGGGCGACGTGGTTGACATATTGTGCGGCCAGCACAAGCTGAAAGACGGGTACCACGTCAAGACGATTTCCTTCGTCTCGTGTAAGCTCGCGGAGGCGCCTGCTTTAGACGAGCTGCAGCGGTACGCCGCGGGCGAGGAAGCCACGGAAGCGGCGGCTGGGCGAGCCAGCGGCGCCTCTGACAACAAATCAACCGCCGAAGCCAACCTCGAGGCCCTCGCCGCATCGTTGGGCGACGGCGCGGGCGGCTCTCGTGATCAAAATTTCAGACCAGGCGACCAGGTGGTGATCATACAGGGTGATTTGAAGAACCTCGCAGGCGTGGTCGAGCGCGTCAACGCCGACGGCAGTGTGAAGATCATGCCGCAGCACGAGATGCTCCACGAAGCGCTCGACATCGACAAGGATCACTTGCGCAAGAGCTTCAAGTTGGGCTCACACGTGCGGTGTGTGCACGGTAGGCATGAAGGTGAGTCCGGACTCGTGGTCAAAGTGGAAGGGGAAGTCGCCACGGTTTTCGGGGACATCACCAAGGAGGAGTTTGTTGTGTTTTCGCACCATTTAGCCGACAGCGCTGAATCGAGTCGAAGAGTCGAGAGCGTCGGAGAGTACGGCACGCACGACCTCGTGATGTTGGAGGACGGCTCGGTTGGGATGGTGGTGAGGGTGGAGAAGGACGCCGCGGTGCTGATGATGCAGACGAGCTCGGCGGACCGGCCTGACGTACGGCCGGTACGACTGCACGACATGCGGCGCAAGGTCAACACCAGGAACCTCTCTGCAGTCGACGGGTCGATGGAAACCGTCGAAATCGGATCGATGTGTCGCGTGCACGACGGCCCCGGGAAGGGGCTCACGATAACCGTGGTGCACATCTGGAAGGGCGTGCTGTGGGGCAAGGCGCGTGATGTGTCAGAACATGGGGGGGTCATCGTTTGCCGTGCCCGGGAGACAAGGATCCACGGGGGACAACGGCGCGACGGAGCAAGTGGCGCGACCAATGGGTTCGGCCAAGTCCCGCAATCGCCCGGCTCGGCGCTGCTCCGGAGTCCCGCGCGAGGCGCTTCCCAGAACGAACGCGGTGCCGGTGCAGGTGCCCCCCGAGGCTCCTTCGGCGGAGGGAAGGTTGGCAGAAGGGACAACGACCTTATCGGCACCGTTGCCAAGGTTGGCGCTGGGGTGTACAAGGGCTACCGCGGGAAAATCGTCGACGCCACTGAAACCACGGTCAGGGTGGAGCTCGAAGCGCAGTCCAGGACGGTCACGGTGCAGCGCTCGCAACTCGCGGGCGCAGGGTCCACGGCTCCCGCGAACACGTACCAGCCCTCGGACTCCGGGGGCATCGGCGCTGCACCAATGTCGTACGACTACCAAATGGGAAGTTCGGCGCCGAGCTCGGTGCAGCACACCAGGACACCGATGCACTACGGCGCAGGGTCAGCGACGCCGATGCGTGACGATGGCGCTGGGGGGCGCACGCCATTACATGCTTCGGCCTGGAACCCCACCACGCCGGCGTACGACACGTCGCAATGGAGCGACCGTACGACGCCCGCTGGGGTCGGAGGCACGCCAGGAGGGTACACGGGCACGCCTGTTGGCGGTGTCCCGAACACCCCGGGAGAGTACGGAGGCGGTGACAGTGGCAATGCCTCCGTCGATGCTGACCAAAACTACAGCGGTCCGTTCGTCACCAACGCCGTGGTCGTGATTCCGGATAAGCGGCAAGGCGTGCTTAAGCGACGGGACGGGGCGGACGCGTCTGTTGTTTTAGGTGTAGTGAAGACCCTGGCCAACGGCGACGAGCGGCTTGACTCACTGGACACGTCGAACGTTGTGACTGTTGCGTTGAGTACTTTGACGTTAGCCAAGCCTCAGAAAAAGGACCGGGTCAAGGTTGTGGCTGGCGACGACAACTTCGGCGCGACGGCTGAGTTAATCGGCGTGGACGGCGCCGACGGCGTGATTAAACTCGACACCACCAAGGATATCAGCATTCACGAAATCAAAGCGCTCGCCAGGATCTGGGTTGGGTAGGGGAGGAGTGAATGATAACGACCGATTTTTACTCATAATAACTCAAGATTAACTCAAGAAGTCTATCTACCCGACTCTATCTACCCGCTAAACTTACACACGTCTTCGTACTCGAACCTTTCGTTGCTTTTATTTTTGTCAGAATTCAACTCCACGACGGCCTTAAACTTTTCCAATTCGAGGCTTTTCAGTGTCCCTTTCTTCCCTTTGAACGCACCTCTGACCACCACCACGCCCCCGTCGACTTTGGGTAACACGGTTTCCAAGTCGTTCTGGTCGATTTTCAGGATCGTGGTTGGGGAGTCAATAAGACTGACTTCCGCTACGAACCCGTTATCGTGCGTTTTAACAACCTTGCCTTTCTTCTTGTACAAGTCTGCGTTGTTCCTCAACGACTTGCTCACGATCTTTACGGTTATGTTCGGCATGAGCCATGGGGCGTCAACAGGGTTAGTATGTCCAACGTTATTGTGTCCGATACTGTCTCCGTTGTTTCGTCCGACACTACCTCCATTGCCCAACGCCTTCGCTTTTTCCGCTTCGACCCCGCGTCGCATGATTTCCTCAATCGCGCTTTGCGGTTTTTTTACAATTTTGTTTTTTCCAGACTCGTCGTCGTCGTCGCCGAACGCGCTGGTGATTGGTACTGCCGCTGTTCGTTTCATGCGTTTGTTTGAAATGTCACCGGTGAACTCGAACGAGGCTTTTTCATCGCTCCATCGGTTCAGTTCTGTAGCGGCGGTTGCGTCTCTGTTAGTATCGTTCTTCTCCGCCGCTCTGTGTATTTGTTCCTCGATCAACCGAGCGTCGCGCACGGACGACTCCTCCACTGCTTTCTGTTTCCGCTTGTGCGAAGCTTGCCGCATTTGCTCTTCCCTGTCCTCCGGGACGTACGTCAAGAACCAGCCTTTCGGGGTTTCGTCGATCTGCGCGATGCCTTCTCTTCCCAGGTACTTGATGAATTCAGTCAGCGACGTCCACTTTGTGCTGTTCATGTGCGTGTGTTCTTTGTTGCTGATGAACTCGTTGTACACCACGTTCGCCGCGACTCGGCTGTTTCTGTGGCTAATTGACATCAAACTCAGGAACTCTTTCAGGAACTCTTCGGAATAGCCATCAATGAACCGGCTCTGGTTCGCCCCGAACAACTCCATCTGCCGCAAATGCGCCTCGCTCGTGACGTGGCACTTAAACCCGTTTTGATCGCGGCACTGCTTGGCGCAGACTTGGCAGTAGAATCGCAGCTTTTGTAAACCCTTCGCCTTCGACGCGTTGGCGATGCCTTTCGGGGATAAGAAGTCGTTCTTACCCATCCGAACGAACGTCTTGACGCCGCGGCGCCAGACGAAGGCGCGAGACGTTGTGATTTTGGATGGCTCGCTTTTCCGCTTCTTTTTCTCGGGTTGTCCAAAACGTCACTTCATCAAAAAGCTACGACTCCGTCTTCGCACGTCGTGGCTCGCGGAGCGCAGACGCGAGTGCGCGCGGAGGTGAATAATGAGGGTACGTAAGCGGTGCTCGCATGCAAGGCGGAAAAAACTGTGCAAGGAGTGTAACCCGTGTCCCCACAGCAAGGTGAAACACTATTGCGCGGACTGCAACCCTTGTCCCCACGGCAAGGTGAAAAAGCAGCTGCGTGGAGTGCAACCCCTGCCCCCACGGCAAGACGAAAGGCAACTGCGTGGTCTGCAACCCCTGCCCTCACGGCAAGCTGAAAAAGCACTCCAAGGAGTGCAACAGTTGCCCTCACGGCAAGCTGACAAGCGACTGCATGGTCTCCAACCCCTGCCCCCACGGCAAGTGAAAGTACCGCTGCGCGGTGTGCAAAACCGCACACGCGGCTCCGCCGAGTTCGAAGCGGATCAAGCGCGAGCCGGAGAGTTCACCCGATATCAAAATAGAGCCCGGGATTAAGCAAGAGCCGTTCACCATCCGCGGTTATTTCGGCATCAGCAGCGAGGACGGGAGGTGACTGAATATTCCGTCGTCTCGGGTATTTTAAAAAGACATTAATAGCTTACAAATATCACACACTCACGCCTCGTCCGTGTACACCGGCTCTCCCCACCCTTGTGGCCGTTTCTGTAACACCGTAAACGCGTTCTGGTACCTCTTGTGAGGCTCGAGGAACGAAACGTGGTGCACTTCGTCTATCGGCTTTGATTTCTTTTCGTTTTTATCTTGTTTCCGTTTCTTCGTGGTTTCATCGCCGGTACTGTCATCGCTCTCGAGCCACCTGAACGTTCCACACCGCACGCGTTCCAGCCACGCCCGCGTTGCTTTGTTCGTCACCGTGCTGTGCACCACCACGAACCCGCCCGCCGCCACGACAGGCCAGTACATTTTCAGAAACTCGTCCAGACGGTCGCCGACCCCGAAGTCGATCCACAGCATCTCGACGCATCCATTTTCGTTTTTACTTTGCGGAAGACACTCAGACGGCGCGCCACCCCAGGCGTCCCCGTCGTACATCCTGAGGTGTTCCTCTATTCCTAGTTTCGTGGCTGTTCTCTTCACTTCCTGCGCGGTGCAGAACGCGTGCGACAAGTCGTCCACGCAGTGTAAGGTTGATTTACTTTTCAAAAGGTTTTGAGCGGACTTGGCATCGAACCACATCACATCCGGCGGCATCCCGCGCATGGCTTTCTGTCCCCCTCGCTTATCGTCAGGCTCGTGCGTCGCGAGTTTCTCCTTGGCGAGATAACGCATCTCCTCGTCGTTGTCACGCAGCGCTTGAAGAAGAAAAAGCGATGTGTACCCTGCGCCTATTTCTAGGATTTTTTTTGGCTTCACGAACCGGCACAACGAGTACAACGCGGGGCCCAGGTTCTCGGCTCCCATATGAGGGTCATGCGTTTTCGCCACGAGTTCAAGCCAGCGTTCGTCGAACACGGCGCCCCTAGTGCCGGGCGGGGGGGCGTTCAGCACGGATAACGCGGCGGACGCGGTCGCGGTCATTGGGGGGGGATTTTGGTGCGCCGCGGAATCGGAAGAGTAGTCGTCGTCGTCGTCGGAAGAGCCGTCGACGTCTTCGCCATCGCCGGAAGAGTCTTCGTAGCCATCATCCCTCAAAGCGCGTATTTTGGCCTTCAAAGCGCGTATTTCCTTCATGCGTTCACGCTCAGCGTTCATCACCTTCGTGTGGACACGATTAATCGTCTCCCACGTGGACGTGTACATTCCCGACTAACCGCGACGGGCGGAGTGGCACGCGAGAAGCAACAACCAAAAATATCTCAAGAAGCGAGACGTGAATAAAAAACTGTTTTCACATTAATGATAGTACTACGCCTTCCCCTCTAACCCTATTTCGGCGCACCCAGCAGCTCCGCGCACCCCCTGTCCGACAGCATACACCCCATGTACGTTTCCCTCTGGAACTTCACCAATGGGCCAACCACCGGGGCTTGTTCCCAGATCTTTCCGTCCGGGAGGTAATCGCGGTGGTACTTTACTAGTTGCGATTTTGGGGATGATGATTGATCCCCAGATGCATCCCCAACATCCTCACCTTCAAACTTCAACACTGAAATCCCCGGCATGTCCACTAAGTTCCCCGTCCCCAGGTCCATGTCGAGTGACCAGGTTGCGATATAGGTATCTGCCGCGCAGGTTTCGGTTTCAACGGTGAGCCATTGATTGGAAAACGCGAATTGATTCGCCAGGTACGTCTTCATATTTTTCAACCCGAAAACTTTCGTCAAACCCGGGCCGTCCACGTACTGCAACGTATCACTGTAATGCGCTAGGCAGTCCTGTTCCCAATTATCCTGGTTGCAGGTTAGGATTTCGCGGGCTACTTTGGTTCGCTGTGCGCTGAAGTCGCCGCACGTCGCGCCAGGTGGATAGCCGGTGCTGTGCGCCTTGAATGATGTTTTGCCGTCAGCCAACAGTCCACCTCCCAACCCCAGCCACACCACCGCGCTGGCACAGAGGGACACGGCGATGCTTTTCACGACAACCGGCAATCCGGGGTTGGTGCTCGCCGTGTTCGTCGCGTCGGAGCGCGTTGGTGTGTCAGGAGGTGTGTTTGTTTCGGACATCTCTGTGTCATGTCCTCTGAACGATGTGCTCGTGCTCGCATCGTCGCGCTCGGTTTTCGTCAATAGCGGTGGGTCGATAGTGCGCACGGGCTCCACTCCTTTGTCCCTGTTGTCAAGGGCTTTCGATCGGAACTGATGTGCGTTGTGGCCTCTGTGAACGTCTCGACTCCCCCGTGCCGCTTGCCAGCGCGGCGCGGGACGGGAAAGAGACGCCCGCGGCGTCACCACGTGGGCGCGCATCCAAGGAGTGACACAGTTTGCCAGCAGAGTTTTCGGCACCTGCGACCCGAAATCCAGTTTCGCTGGCTCACTTTCGAGCCAGATTCTACCCCATACATTTAACTCAAGAAATGAAATTAACTCGTCAACTTCAGCCAATCAAGAGGCCAATCAAGAGGCAAGATTTTTGAGATCTTAAACAGTTTCGTGGATTGCATCGGGTCGCTATCCAACTCCTACAGTCCCTGTCTCTCACTCGTCACAACTGGCAGCGCGCGTCGTCGCACCTTCGCCACCCCCAACCCTACGATGTCGGCGTTCGCTATCGGCGCGAATGCGCTGCACGGCGCTGCTGCTGCGTTCCGCAGGTCCAGCGCGGTGAAGTCTCGCGTTGGGATTTCCCAGCGTGCGATCCGTCGCGTCGCGGTCACCCCCACGCATGCGTCCGCGACGGAAACCGCGGAGAAGATCGAGATCAAGCTCCCTCCCCAGGACGGCAAGGTCCGCGTGCGTTTCGCCCCCTCCCCCACGGGTAACCTGCACGTCGGCGGCGCCAGGACTGCGTTGTTCAACTGGTTGTACGCCAGGAATCTCGGCGGAACCTTCGTGTTGCGCGTCGAGGACACCGACACCGCGCGCTCAACTCGGGAGTCCGAGGATGCCATGGTGCGTGATTTGAAGTGGATGGGCCTTGAATGGGACGAAGGCCCTGACTGCGGCGGTCCGTACGGCCCGTACCGCCAGTCCGAACGAGAAGCCATCTACAAACAGCTCGCGCTTCAGCTCGTGGAGGATGGACACGCGTACCCTTGTTTCTGCACGGACAAGGAGTTGACGATGATGAAGGAGGAACAAGAGGCGAAGAAGCTGCCCCCGAAGTACATGGGCAAGTGGTCCACGGCGTCTGCGGAAGAGGTCGCTGAGGAGATGGCCAAGGGCACCCCGCACACGTACCGGTTCCGAGTTCCCGAAGGCGAGCGCGTGGAGATTGACGACATGATCAGAGGCAAGGTCGGGTGGGACACTGACACGTTAGGGGATTTTGTCCTCCTCAGATCCAACGGCCTCCCGGTCTATAACTTCTGCGTCGCCGTGGACGACGCCACGATGGGCATCACGCACGTATTACGCGCGGAGGAGCACCTCCCGAACACGTTAAGGCAAGCCCTAGTGTACGACGCCCTGAATTTCCCCCGCCCCAAGTTTGGCCACATGAGTTTGATCCTCGCCCCGGACAGATCCAAGTTATCAAAACGACACGGCGCGACGTCTGTCGGGCAATTCAAGGACCAAGGCTACTTGAAACAAACCATGATCAACTACCTTTCCCAGCTCGGATGGAACGACGGGACGGAACAGGAAATCTATGAAACCGAAGAGCTGGTGAAGCTGTTTTCAACGGACAGGATTAACAAATCTCCAGCCGTGTTTGACACCGTAAAACTCAACTGGATGAACGGCCAGCACATTCGCCTCATGCCCGAAGATGTTCAGATTGAGATGATCGGCGCGGCGCTGGTCGAGAACGGCCTCGCGACTGATGTGTCCTCCGACTTCGTCAAGAAAGCCGTGACACTGTGCGCGAACGGCATCGAGCTCGTGCAGGACGCCACGAAGGAAGTGAGTGCGATTCTGGAGTACCCGTTGGAGGCGAACCTGGAAGATGCGAAGATGGTCAAGATTTTCGAGGACGATTTCGGCGAAATCGCCGACGCCATCGTCGCTGGGTTCGAATCAGGCGAGCTGAAAACCGCAATCGAGGGCGGAGAGTTCAAAAAATTTGTCAACGCCACGGGTAAGACTTTGGAAAGGAAGGGGAAGAGGCTGTTCATGCCGTTCCGCGTCGCGCTTACGGGACGCATGCAGGGCCCGGAGGTTGGTGATGTTTTGGATTTGCTCGTCGCCGACGGCGTCCCGGAAACGGCGGTCTCGCTGGAGAAGCGCATCGAAACCCTGAAAGCCACGAGCGCGGCGTGGACCAAGTAATACAGAGTATATGGGCACATAGTGAGGTATTATAGGTATAGTGAGAGACGTCAGGTATAGAGAAAATCTCGGTGGTCTTGACTTGTTATGTTATATTAGACTCGCCGCACTTCCGCTTTTTTGAAACGCCAACTAGTCTTGAGATATGTACAGCCGCCGTGACTGATTGCCCCTAGGAATTTAATTTCCATGCACAAACAATCGCATTACTTGTCCGCATCCTTCACGGCTTCCTTCACGGCTTCCTTGAAGGTTTTCTTCGCCTCCGACGCGGGCTCCACCTTGTCCACCACCGCGGCGGCGGCGGTCTTGGTGGTTTTCGCCGCCTCCGCCTTGGCCGCCGCGGATTTCTCCGCCGACTCCGCCAACTTCTTGGACACGTCACCAACCAAGTCCCCGGTCACGGACGCGACCTTCTTCAGGTTGATCCCGGTTTTGTCATCGATCTTCGTGAGGGTCTTGTCGAACTCCCCGCGGGATTCGGGGTTGACGAACCAGTTGTAGGTGAAGTACGCAGTGTATCCGATGCCGATCACTTCTAACGCGGACTCAGTCGCCGCAGGCAACGCGGCCAAGGTGAGCAAGAACGTCCCGGCGAAGATGGACGCCACGCCTGCGGTACCGACGTCGTCCTTTGAGTACACAGCGGGCCTGTACGCCTTCACGGGGGAGGCTTTCACACCGCCCATGGGCTTCACCCCCATCGGCTTCACGCTGGGCTTCTTGTTGATGTTGACGGTTTTGAACGTCGTGGGCTTGGACTTCTTGACCGTCCCCGCGGTCTTGGTGATGGTGTACTTCGACGTGGATTTCTTCGCAACGACCTTCTTCGCGGGCACGGCTTTCTTCGCGGTGGTGCCGAACAGGGGCTTCTTCGCCACGGGCTTCTTCGCGACAGGCTTCTTGGGCACGGCTTTCTTCACAACCGGCTTGGGCTTGGGCTTTGACACCATGGGCTTGACTGCCGCCGTCTTCTTAGGCGGCGCGGCGGTCTTCTTGCCGAAGAACGCAACCGCGGCAGAGGGCTGTTGGGATAGGGAAGGGATGAAGGTGGATGAGAGGTTTGGTCAGACGATTGCACACATCCAAAATTACCCGACGGTTCGAGCACGATGCTCGTTTCGGAGTGGATTGTGATCCACCGCCACACGCACCTTGGCGGAGGAAGACACGGCGGTCTTCGGCGCGAACATTTTGGCAGGCGTCACGGCGGCGCGGAAGGTGAGGGAAGAGGCCATCATCGTGTGTGGTGGCACAAGAGACTGTGCGGGGAGGAGCGAACGACAGGCGATTTCGTCCGCGTCTCGTTAATCGTGTTGGACACAAGAGCAACTGTTATTGGCCAAATCGCGAAAATTGATCCACCTGGAGAAACGAGAGGGGCTGATGAGTTATTAGACCACGAAAAAGTGCGTTTTTCGTTTTTCTGACATCGCGATACGCTCGACAAGTCTAATAAAAATGCAAAATGAAATTTCTTTGACGAACACACGAACGTTCCCCTAATTAGCCGTTCAAGGAGGTCGTGAAACCAAACCCTTCTGTATGAAACCAAATCGCGTCGCGTCCCTTCCCCACAACCACTCGCACCGGCCCACCGGCGCACTTCTCACCATGGCGAAGAAGAACACCAAATCCAAGGCTAAGGCCAAGGCGGCGGCGCCGGTGCGTACTGCGCCACCTCCCACCGCATCAAAGAAGATGCGCGTTTTTAATTTTTGGTGGTTTGATTTTCACCGGGGACGCGAAATGGGCATCGCATTGCGGACGCGTTGGGTGTGGCGACGCGTCGCGTAGCGCAACGTGACGTACACCTCGCGTCACTGCACCTGTCGCGCGTCAATCACCTCCCTGACTTCGTCACGCTCGATTTCCATGACACCCGTCTCACTTACATTCGATGCTTGTGCTGATAATTCCCTCGCCGCCTGTCCGCCGCTCCGATGATTCACAGGCCAAGGCCAACAACAAGAAGGCCAAGTCCTCCGCGACGACGCCGCGCAAAGCGTCCAGCGCGTGGACCGAAACGGAAACCTCCGCGCTCGCCGCGGGCGTCGCCAAGCACGGCGCCGGTACGTTATTATTATTATCCCCACCCTGTCATCATCATCCCCGCGACTCTTGGGGACGAATCTTGAAGACGTCCCCAACGTTGTCCCGAACCGAAAAATGAGTTTCATTTTTTTAGTCTTCGTAACGTTTACTGACGCTTTATAACCCTCACCTCCCCCAGGCGCTTGGGCCAAGATCCTGGCCGACGACAGCTTCAAAGCCAAGCTCAAGAACCGGTCGAACAAGGACTTGAGTGATAAGTTCCGCGGCTCAACTTCCGCGAAGTCCCCCGCGAAGGCCAAATCCCCCGTGAAGAAGACCCCGGTGAAGTCGAAGACGCCCGCTCAGGCCGCGCCCGTCGCCGCGCCCACGCCCACCAGAGCTTCCACCAGGTCCACGCCCGCCAAGGCCGCGCCCGCGAAGCCTAAGACGCCCGCGAAGAAAGCCACGCCCGCGAAGAAGACCCCTTCGAAGAAATCCACGCCGGCGAAGTCGCCGAAGACAAAAGCGCTGGCGCCGAAAGGGGGCGTGGCGAAAAAGACGCCCGTCAAATCGCCGGTCAAGTCCCCCCCGAAAGCCAAGAAGATTGAAGAAAAGAAGAGTGGATTCTGTGTAATTATGTAAGCGACACATACACGCTGAAACCTGGGAGGGAGGGCGAAATATGAGAGACTGTTAAATAGCGCCCGAAGATGGGCACGTACGGAGAGTCGTTACGTTGAATAATTTATGAGATGATTTCAAATAATGAATATGTCACCGCGAGCTATGAGCAATAGTCACAGCTCGTCTCGATCCTCTTCTGTTTCCTTCCCTTTCCGCTGAGCGTCGTATTCCGTCTTCCTTTCCTTATGCCGCATCTCCAGCGCGCGGTCCAGCGCCCACACCGCGCCTCCCTTTATGTCGGACGCGCCTCGGAACCTGCCGTTGCCGTCAACCGCTTCCGGTGTTCGGAAGGCGAAGCCGCTTTGCCAGGTGGTTTCATACGCGCGTCGAGCTGCGGACCACGCGAGCTTTTCAAATTCCAAATCGTCCGCAATACGTTTTTCTGATTCCTCACCAAACTGCTTGCCCACACTACCTCCAACCACGCTCAGCGCGTGCGCGGCGACGACGTACGCGAACGTAGGCCAGGATTCCGCAGAGTGAAGGTTGCTTTCGAAAATCGACAGAGTGTCGACATCCACAGCGTTGAGCAAAGAAGTGTTTGATGATTCGTGACTGGCTGTCGTACCGTTCTTGTAACTTTTTGTCACACCGTTCACCCTGAGTATGGTTTCAAGCGCGGCGCGTGTTTTGTGTGGCGGGTGCGCGGGTGCGAGGCCTAGGGTTCCCAAAACCCACTCACCAATAACTTGCGTCGCGATTGAGGCGTTGCCCAGGTTTGAATTACTGTCGTCGTGGCGGTAATACCCTGTAAGGTTTTTGCTCTTGTTCTTGATATCACCTGTAGCGTCAGTGTCACCCGTGTCATCCACAAACGGTACCCAGAGCGCTTCGTTCAAAGCCCTCGCGCCGTTTCGCCCAGCGGCATCTAATGAACTCGCCGCGTCCACTTCACCGAGCACGGACGCGATTGATGCGAACGCCCGGAGGGACGCGAGCCAAAGCCCTCCCGTGTACGCCCCTTTGGCGCCGCTCCCCGCGGCCCAGCGGTCGAACATATAGTCAGGGCCTTGCGTGGTACTGTCAACTAGGTGCTCTATTATACCGTCGCCGTCAACATCTCGCAAACGAATAAGCTCGGAAAGAGACACGTACGCCTGAGAGAAGAGTTTTCGCAACACCGACTTTTGCGGATCGACGTCGTCAAGCCCTTTTTCTTTTTCAGAATTTTCAAGAGAAAACACGTGCGCGCGGGTGACGAGCAACGCGAGCTTGGGTGCTAGGTCAACCCATGTGTTGACATCCGTGGTGGCGTGCGCATTTGCCGATGAGACTAATGGCACCTTACCCCCGAACTCAATCGCGCTCCCTAAATCGTGCGGCGCTGCGTATTTGACCTTGCGGCGCTTTGGCGCGGTGGATAATGAAGTTTTATTTGAGTCAGTCTTTTCTGAAGAACGCATCGCTTGCGTTACCCCCGTTCCCCATTGCGTGTGCCTAGTATTGTCATCCTCCACGTCCACCGCGTTACAAAGATCCGCAACCACGGATAGATCTAGTAACGGCCAGAACTTCGCGAGCGACCATGATCCGTAAAAGTACGAGGGCACCGCGTTGTACGTCGGTTGGTCGAAACTTTTGGCCAACCCGAACCGCCCATATGATCCGCCCCAAACCCCGCCGTTGCCTACGGTTTCAAACAGACTTTCCGAGCGAGTTGAAGGATCATAACGCGTTTCAGCCGTTTCAGCCGTTTCACCATTCATACCAACAATAAACGACTCACCAAGCCCGTCCAATCCTGACACAGATAACGGCCGGCCCCACACCGTCCCGGCGTCCACCAAGTGGTACAGCGAGTTGAACAAAGCCGACACGAACCAGTTTGGTCGGCGGATGTTTTTTCGATTACCTTGCGTACCTTCCATTTCCATTTCCATTTCCATTTCCGTATCCATATCCGTATCGACCCCTGAGTCTACGTACGGCTGTTGCCACGCTTCAATCGCGGTTTCCCATGTGTTCAAATTATCAAGCGCGAAGGTGGCATATAAGGGCGCGGCGCCGCCGGGAGGTCCGTGATCAAATCCAACGCTACGACTGATTGCCTTATGGTACCGGACGTGCTGTTTCACAAACGCGCTCTTGAAAACATCCGAGTCCTCATTGTCATTAACGATATTCTCAAAAGAAATAACAGGAAGGTCCCAACCCACTGCAAATGGCACGGATTTAACTTCCCCAGGGCGAAGCGTGAACGTGACGCACACGGCGACGGCAGCGAGCTCAGCGTCGGCCGGGACGTTTTGCTTATTATTTTCGGTTTCATCAAGCGCTCCATTCCTCTCAAACGCATCCCACACTTTTGACGCATCGTGTTCGTGAAAGATGTTTGAGACCATGGTGACGTCCACATCGTCTGTGTCTTCAGTTGCAATTGAAAACCCTCCGTGCCACGGCTTCGAGGGTAATTGCCCGTACGCGTTCTCGGAAAACACGTGCACGCCTTTGGTTTTCGTTTTTGATTTTTCAGAGGTTAGTGAGAATTGCTCGTGCGATACGGTTGACGTGTGTGGAGTGAAGGAAGTTTTTCCAGAAGTTGTCAAGGGCACCAGCTCCTTGACGCGTAGCGGGTTCTCGAACTGCAGGAGCAGGGAGACTGTTTTTGGAGACTCTCCATCGTTCCGCGCCAGGAACTTTACACAAAAAACCGGTAAACTCGACTCTTTATATTTTCCGGGAAGGATTGGCGAAAACTGCGTTTGAGCTAATTTGACGTCGCCCTCTTTCGATAAAATCTTCGCGTTGTACGTATACCAACTCCGGGGGTACAACGCGCTGTACGTGCCGCCCGTGCCGTCGGAAGGGAGCGTTCGGCGCTTTTGAGGTACCTTACGTGTTTTCTTCGTCTCGTTCGCGTTGGCGTCGTCTTTTGCATTATTAGAATCTTCTCCAAAAACATCTCCGTGCGGTTGGTACGAGGACAGCACCGTGTCTTGGCCTTCTACGTTGACCGCAGTGAACGTGTGCATTGCCGGGGCGTGTATATGCGTGCCCGGCCGTAAGTGCCACCGCGCAAAGTCGCCCCTGTACGTCCGTCCAACCGTACCAGCGCCCATGCCCCCGAGCGGCGCACCAGACGCGACGCCATCATCAACGCACCGGCCTCGGCACCGTGGTGTAGCGCCTTTCGCGTCGCCGATGGGGTGGCTCCACACCACTCCAGCCGGGATTGCGAGGTCTTCCTCGAACGTCGACGGTGAGGGGGCGGCCGCGAGCACGAAATGCAGGGCGGACGCGAGGCACAGGAGCGCCGCGCGCCTCCCCATCCTCGCGCACCGCGAACTGTGAAATGTTGTTGGCGTTTTTTGTGAGTCTCCGAGAAAGTCAACGCAGAATCGAAAAGCCTCGGACCTGCCGTTGCGCGCCACTCTCTGCTACGCGGGCGGAGAGATACCGAGTGGCCGTCGTCCTGTGTCTCGGTGCGACGCACACGATGGTCACGCCCACGAAGAGCAAGTCAGCATGCGTCAATCAGGTACGTGGAGGGCCCGAGGGAACATGGCATCCGCTTGAAGTTTAAAATCTCACGCCTAACCTCCCCTCTTGAAATGTCACTCCATAGGTCGAGCTCATCGCCCAGCGCAGAGAAGCGCGCCGCTTGAAAGCTCTTCAAGAGAAGGCTGATTTGAACGCTGAGCGCAAAACGCATGGCGTGGATCTGGACGGCGTGCGTTTCCAAAGGATGGTGCAACAGGAACGAGACGAGGTGATGAACACTGAACATTCTCAAAATCGCGCGTCGCCTTCGACGTCGTCGAAAGTGTCGGTGATGGTCCGAAAGCGCCCTTTGAGTTCATCTGAAGCGCAAAAGAAAACAGTAGACGTCATAACCTGCGTTGATAACAGCATCGTGGTGCACGAACCGAAAACCAAAGTTGATTGTACGAAAAGCGTCGAATCATGCCGGTTTGACTTTGACGCCGCGTTTAGCGAAGACGCGACGAACGAAGACGTGTACGAAAGAGCAGTGCTGCCGCTTGTCGACCTGTGTCTCCAAGGAGGAAGATACGGTACTGAAGAAGACTGCTCCAACGAATCTTCTGACCCAAGTTCCTCCAACGCTACTGTGTTCGCGTACGGCCAGACGGGCAGCGGCAAGACGCACACCATGACTAACTGTTATGCAAACGTAGCGCGCGACATATGCCACGGCGCTTACGAACAAAACCTCGAGTTATTCGTATCGTTCTTCGAAATCTACGCAGGGAAGTGTTTCGACTTGTTGAATGATCGAGCGTTGGTCAATGCGCTTGAAGATGCAAACGGCGCGATACAAATCAAAGGCTTGAAGACGGTAACTGTTACGAGAAAGGAGGAAGTTCTCGCGTTGGCGGAGACGGGTGCTGAAAACAGAGTAACCTCGAAAACGGACGCAAACTCTTCATCCTCGCGTTCGCACTCGATATTCCAAATCAAGCTGCGACGGAAGCTTGGTGACGGTGGTGGAAAATGGGCGCGTTTAGCGTTGGTGGATTTAGCCGGCTCCGAAAGAGGCGCCGACCGAGGTAAGTTTGTCTCTGAGAAAATAAAAAGAGAAAGCTCCGAGATTAACAAATCGCTACTGGCGCTCAAGGAGTGCATACGGGCGCTCGGGGTATGTGGTTCGAGTTCTGCGAACAATGCGAATACAGACAAACTCGTGCCTAACTACCCTATGGACGAAAAAGACATTCAACCCCAACACGTTCCCTTCCGCGGGTCGAAGCTCACCACCGTGCTTCGCGACGCGTTTGTGGGTAAACATTCAAAAACGGTTTTGTTAGCGCACGTCTCGCCCGGGCACGTATCCGCGGAGCACACGGTGAACACGCTTCGTTATGCGATTCGGCTAAAGGACAAGGAAAAGGACGACAGGTGCGTTGAAAGCACCTTTGCGAAGGAGAAAGCCGAGAAAGAAAAAGTCATTGCGGAGAAAAAAGAATCGAAAAAAAAAAAAAACGAAACGATCCACCCATTGTGCCCGCACGACGAAAACGTCCACCGCGTTTTGTCTCCGCAGCTTTTTTCTCTGGGTAATACGTCGTACGATCGTCACTTGGAGCGTATGTTGAACGAAAACGTGTCTTCCGATGCCAGGGTTTGCATAGAGGCGCTTGGTATAGACTCTGAGGAGGTTGAGGACGGCGGAAGTCGAAGCGACATTGACGTGGAAGACGCGAGCGCGTGTTTAGAACCCTTTACCTTGGTTGAAAAGCGCCGCAGCGCGTTTGAAAGCGGCAGAGTGCTTCTGGATGTACACAGGCTGTTGGCCAAAGTCGCGCGACGCGAGGCGGATGTGCTTTTGGAGGCGGAACAGGCGCTGGCGCTGGTGGAGCGCAACGGGATTGGGGTGAATATTGAATCAGAAAATAACTCCGAGACGCAAAAAGCCCTCACCTCGTTTTACGAAACCTGCGACCGGCTCGCGCAAACTTTGGAACGACGAACGGAACTGGAAAATAAAGCGCGAACAGCAGCGGAGGTTGCGAAAAAGGCACAGGAAGAAGCAGTGAGGGCGGAGTAATGGAAGACTGTGTCGAACCATATAGCTATTGAGTTTTTTGTACTCTAAAATCTAACTCGTCTCCTCGGCCCTGGTCAGAAAGTCCGGGTCCCGCCTGAACTTCTGTTGAAACTTCGTGAACCATCGGTCTAACACGTTCATCGGGACGGTCATGTACTCGTGCGAGACCTGTGTAGTGGCTTGAAACGATTCCATGTACCGGAACAAGTCCATGGCGACGCGCTTGGCGAAGGTTTCCTTCGAACCGACTTTTTGAGATTCCTTACCGGAGACGGCGACAAGCGGCTCGACGCTGATTCCGATTTGCGCGTTTGGGAACAACGACCCGTCACTTTGAGTCGGCCATTTCATGGGGAACACTTCGGATGGCAAAGCGTTGCGCACACAGCCCCGATACTCCCAATCGCTCGTGCCCGCTTGGACGTAAAGCGCCAGCGCACTGTTGTCGTCCAACAGATTGCCCTCCGTTATGAATAAACACACATCCCGCACGTCGCCGTAACTCGCACCGCCCACGATTTGACGCATATCAAGCGTCCAGTGCGTGTTATCAACCTTTACCATTGCAGTGGACGGGATCACGAAGCTTCGGCGCACGAAAACCGCGCCGAAAACCATCGGAACCGGCTGTGGGGCTGCCACCATCGCCATGCCGACCAGCCCCGCCCCGAAGTTTCAAGGAAACCCACTCTGATTAAAACCTTTTCCGCAACGTAGACTCTCAGCAACCACGCTTCAAGTAAGACGCTTTGCGGCGAAAACGTGGAAAGGTTAGTGATATGTCTAAGTGTGAGGGTGACTTGGACCTCCGCGCGCGTGGGCGACTGATGACCACGCGACGAGCGCGCGGCGATGACTGTTGCGCTGAGGAGGAAGAATCACGAAAGCGCATTCGGAAACCTTCGCTCGCGACTTCCGTCGTGGACGAGTAACGCTTTTCTGGGAAGCCTCGACGCACAACGACGCGCACACGACACGTTTCACGATGTCTTCGACCGCGACGATCGGTGTGAAAACTCGCTCGAGCAAGAGAAAGCGCGAGCGCCGCGATGCTTACGCGGATGGTGCCATCCCCGGCCTTCCCAACCACCTCGTGGTCGCGCACAAACTCAGATCTGAGTATTTTGACGATCCCGCAGATCTCGCAAGGCTGCCATCAATGAGCCGCGCGATGCGCGACACGGTGGTGGCGACGGGGCTTGAGTTAGAGGAGCTTGATGAAAAAGAAGCCGTGGATTTCGGATGTTTAAGCGCGGTGCAGCGCCTGGAACGGAGAGGTCACCTGTCGCGTCAAGAATACCTTTGTCAGGCAGCGGCGAGGGGCGGTCACCTCGAGGAGTTGAAGGCGTTGCGCGCGGACGGCTGCCGCGCGAACTGCTGCCCGTGGGACCACAGGGCGACCATTATGGCGGCGAAGGGCGGACACCTCGAGTTGCTGCAGTGGGAGCACGCGAACGGCTGCCAGTGGATCGCGGAGACGCGCCGACGCGCGGCGGCGATGGGTTACCTCGACCCGGACGACGAAGTGAGTACGATTTGATCGCGCCCCGTTTTAGAAACAGACCTTTGTTTCTATACTAGACTACACACCGCTCTGGAGACTACACAAAACTCTCACCATGTCACCCCTACCCCGTTTTCTTCGTTTCCGTAACGGTTTCTGTAACGGCCTTCGGCTCTTTCAGAAACCCGAAGAAGTTGAACAGAAACGTGGGCGCGCCTTTCAGGAACTTTCGCGGCAGGAGCGGCAAAAGAATCGCCATGAACGAAATCCCCCCGATGACGTACAGCACTAAGAACCTCCAATACACGTTCGATTCCTCGTTCAAGTCACCGTTGTAAATCCCGAAGTACACGTACGCACCTACGACTGGTAACAGGACTTGCCACCATCGCAGGGTGATGAACTTTTGACGCACGTACACGTTGAGCGCCTCGCCTAGAATGAACCAGGTGAGGAAAAGATAGGCGAGTGACTGGAACCCTGCGTAGTGTGCCCCCGCCGCTAATGGTAACCACATGGCGTACTGCAAAGCCTCCGTGACGAACGACTCGGTCGCCACGCGCTGCTCCAAGTACGTCGGGAAGTGGCTCGCGATCGTCGCCATGTCGCGTAACGAATCGTTGCGCTTCATCGTGGAGGGAAGGTGGCAAGCAATCAACTCAAATCAAATCAAGCGCCCCGTCCCTCTCCGTGTGTGTTCCGCGTGTCTTTCGTAGCGACTATGTGGCCCTGGGAAGGTGACGTGGAGAATCGACGAGTCTAAAACAGCTCGGTCCAGACCTAGCCGCGCCAGCTGACGCTCTTCAACCCACAAGGCGTCGCCGTGCCTCCTCGAATGAGCACAGCACCGTTCGAGGAAGAGCTTCCGTCCTCTGTCTCTCTTTCCGCCGCGTGGCATTCTCGAGCATCAATGAATTGAACGATTAAACCGTCGATGACAAGTCACGCTTACCCAAACTCGCCCTGCAGGGCAAACAGTCAGGCGATGGATTTTTGCCGCAAGAAATGGGCCACACTTCGCTTCGACTTTCGCTCCGATTTTTCCTCGCTTCACCGCGTCGGCATCACCTACCTCGCCCTCTTCACGACGCGCGCCACGCACGCACGAACGTAAAAAACTTCAACCATGGGGTGAGTTCACGCACCCGTCACTTCCGAAGCGTCACGATCGACGCAGCTGCGTCGCACGCGTCGCGGTTACGTCTTCCGAGGCATCCGCCACTTTTTAGGGCTTCGTTCGCGATGCGACCGATGCCGTGTCCATCGATGGGCCGGCGCTGCGCGTCTGTGGGATGTATGCAGAGGCTCACGGCGTGCGACGGAGGCAGGGACGTGCGGTTCAGACCACGTACCAAATGCCGCCGTCGCCAGCTGTGTCGTTCACGTCCCGCTGCCAGTGCCGGCGACGTCGCGCGAGGACATCACGCGCTTCTGCCTAGGGTTGCTTTTCATCGCGTTTTTTTTCCCGCCCAACCTCCGTCCGGATCTCGCACCGAGTGCTGACCCTATTGCGCCCCCCTCCCCCAACGCGCGTTCAAACCAACAGTAAGACTCGTGGTCTCGGAGCCGGTCGTAAGCTTTTGAAGCTTCGCCGCGAAAACCGCTGGGCGGACAAGGATTACAACAAGGCCAACCTTGGTTCGGAGTGGAAAAAACCGTTCGCCGGTTGCTCGCATGCCAAGGGCATCGTTTTAGAGAAGCTGGGCATCGAAGCCAAGCAGCCCAACTCTGCGATTCGTAAGTGCGTCCGCGTACAGTTGATTAAGAACGGCAAGAAGATCGCGGCGTTCGTCCCCAGAGACGGTTGCCTTAACTTTGTGGATGAAAACGACGAAGTCTTGATCGCCGGGTTCGGACGTAAGGGACACGCTGTGGGTGATATTCCCGGCGTCAGGTTCAAGGTGGTCAAGGTGGCGGGTGTCGCGCTCTCCGCGCTGTTCCGCGAAAAGAAGGAGAAGCCCCGTTCTTAAATTGGGTGCGGGCGTGGGTCGGTAGGATCGCTTTGAATGGATGATTGATCTCACTAACAATCTGCGCGTCTCATCTTACTATCATCTTGCTATACCTATTCGTCACTCCAAGGCCCAAGCCTACACGACTCTTCTGTTCCGATCTATCTGCACTGTGAACACGCTGTTGTGTTTTTCAGAAGCATCGCCGTCGCGCCCTCGCCACGGCCCGTCCGTGTACATGCGCCGCGCGTATAGATCGTACGCGGGCATGAATCTTTGCACAAAATCAGCAACCTGCTCGTCGGTCAAGGTATCGTATCCCGCAACTCGGGATGCTTGTTCCTGCTGTAACCGCCACTGCTTGACCCATGCAAAGTCGTCCACCTTGATCACGAGCCAGTCGTCGATCAATGAGTGCACTTCGTCGTACCCGTCTCTCCGCAAACGTTCATCCACAGATTTCAAATCTGCGTGTATCTTTTTTATTTCCTCATCAGCCCCAACCGGTGTGAACCCCAGCATCCACCCCTCGAAAAGCACCACGTCCACCGGGTTGTTCACAACAGGCCATTGGTCAACACTCGCGCGGTCGCCACGGCCGTTTCGAGCCGTTTTGTCATACCTTGGTAGGGGTATTTTTACGTTTCCAGAGTTACCGTCAGAGTTTTTCAATTTTTTCAACGTGTCAACCGCTAACTTAACGTCGTGCGTCCCCGCGTTTCCCCTGAACTTTAACAGAGCGTTGTTTGGATGGCTCTCTGTGGCTAGCTTCTCCTGCTCCTTCCCGGTAAGATACACGTCATCGATTGATAAGTTCGCGACTTTGAATTTGTTTTTCGCAAGACAGAAAGAAAGCGCGGCGGCGAGAGTGGTTTTGCCACAACCCTGCGGCGCCGTCAATCCGATCACTAAAGCACCGCTGACTAATTGCCCACTGCCTGATATTTTTATTTTCTCAATTTTGTGCTCTCTGTGCAGTTCTATCTGTACAACGCACCACAGGTAGGTGGGCAGGTAGTAGCGGTACACGCGGTCCGCCTCTGTTGCGTCGAGCGACGAAGATTTTAATGTGAGAAACTCACACAAAATTTCCACGTGGTGTCCCCACTTCGCAACCACCGTGTCTGTGAGGTTTTCGAACTCCAAACCCAGCTGCGGGAACAGCGGGCTGCTCTGCACGTATAAACGGACAGCGGCGAGGTCCGTGGGGGACGAAGGCAGGGCGGGGGGGGAGTAGTGGTCGCTCGAAGATGGCTTTGCGGCCATCCGCGTCACGGGTGCCGAGTCGGATTTCAATCTACGCCGAGATAGTCGAGCCGGGTGTCGACTGGGAACTGTGCGGACCACACGTGGGGTGTGCCAACGACACGACGCGTGGGGTAACGCGCGGGAGGGGACGAAACGCGCAGTCGCTGACTCCACGCGCATGCCGACTGCGAAGCTGCCGAGGTCAGTGAAACAGAACTGGCTCTCGATTTATTTCTCCACTGTCCCAAAGCAGTTTATCAGTCAAACTGATGCTGATGAGATCCCTAAATTCACGTTGCCTCCCGTCCGTCCCCACACCTGTGTCCCCCAAGACTTTGACGCGCACAGGGGCGAGCGAGTGTTCCACGCCCTTTGCGTGACTGCCCAGGCGTTCGCTCCGTCCGATGGCGGCTCCGATCGGCGACAACGTGGTGGTCATCGCGAATGACGATGACTTTTTAACCGCGGGGTATTGCATCCCCGAGCGCCTTCCTCAAGTCCTTCTTCCCACAGCGGTGCGAACGCCGGGGGGCGACATTTCACGCCCGATTCAGGGACGGCAAGTCATTGATTGGGACCAGCTTGAAACGCTGTACGCGCACGCGTTTTACAAACAGCTAGGGTGGATCGTCGGGGATGAAGGGGCGGTGTTGATGTGCGAGCCGATGATGACAAGCCGAGCCGATCGCGAACGGCACTGCCAAACCATGTTCGAGTCATTCAACGTGTCAGGGTACTACGTGGCTGAGGCGCCTGTTTTGAGCCTTTACGGGATGGGGAAAACCGCAGGGTTTTCGGTGGATGTGGGGTACTCCGTGACGGACGTAGCGCCGGTGATTGACGGCGCCGTGGCGCACGCCGCGAGCCGAAGAATAGAGATTGGTTCGAGAGACGTGACGGACGCGCTCGTGGATTGCCTTCACGAAAAACACCAACAACTCAGCGAAGCGGAACTCAACGCCGTGAGAGATGCGGTTGGGTTCGTGGCGCCTTCTTCTAAAGCATTCAACGACGACACCCACACGGCTTCGTCATCGTACACGTTACCGGACGGCAACGAGATCGCCGTGGGTGGCAACGTGCGAATGAAATGTGTCGAGCAATTGATAACCGGAACTCGCGATTCAAACCACGGAGGCGTTTCCGACGCGCTTCTCGCCTCGGTCAGCGCGTGTACCGCTGAGCAGCGATTGGCGTGTTTGGATGCGATCGCGGTGAGTGGCGGGTGGGCGGGCGGTCCAGGGGCGAGAGCGGGGTTCGAACAGAGAGTAGTGAAAGATTTGGAAGACGCGTTGCCGCCTAGCGCGCGGCCAGTTCCGGCGGGGACCCCGGAGCACATGCCCCCCGACGCGTCGCGGTACGCGTCCTGGTTTGGGGGCGCGTTGCTCGGAAAAATAGTCTTCGCGCAGAACCACCACGTCACCAAATTCGAGTACCAGGAAAATGGACCTGGAATCGTCACGAAAGCGGGGAGGTAGAGGGATTTATAGTTGAAGGCGTTCGATAGAATAGAGCTGAAGTATGATAGATACAATCACAAACACTCAAACAGACAAGATCACTTTCGTTACAACAAACTAGTGTACTCTGCGTATGTACTTTGTACTTCGCTTTCGGATTTCCGCGGATTTCGAATCCAAAGAATCCATCAATTCCGCAGAATTAATCAAATCAACGATTAATCCCAGTCGTCTCCGTCTGAGTCGGAGACGTCTTCGCCGCGCGCGAGTTTTGCCTTTCTGATTTTGTCCGCCTTCTTCTTCTCGGCCCTGGACATCTTGTCACGCGACTTCTTTTGCTCCTTGACTTCGACGATGTTCCCCAGCGCGTCCGTCACTTCGTCCATCTTGATCGCGTTCTTCACAGCGAGCTTGCTTTGCTTGGCCATCCACTCCGCATCACCCTTGCAGTTGCACCGCGCGATGCCGTCGTCGGCTTTCTGCATGAGCCAGGTTTCGGGGCAAAGCGCGGAGCAGAACTCGTTGTTGTGCGTGATCATCACGACGCCGCCTTCGAAGACTTCGATCGCGCCAGCCAGGGCACCTAGGGAATCGCGGTCGAGGTAGTTCGTGGGCTCGTCCAGAATGACGATGTGCGGCTGGTTCCACATCGCAGCGGCGATGACAACCTTTACCTTCTGGCCGCCGGAAAGCGCCGCCATGCGCGTGTGCGTGCCGAACTCCTTGTCTAAACCGACATCCTCAAGGTGGTTCTCCACGTTGACGTTCGTGAGGGGGGTGGAGAACGCCCCCGCGCGTTGCGCAACCTTCTCATCCACAACCTTCATGTGCTTGGTGAAGCCCCACTTGGCGAGTTTCGACGCGGTGACGTACCGGTTGCTGTTGTAGTCCATACCCACGAACTGCACTTCGTACTCGTACTCCTTCTTGACTTGTTTGCGCCCCGAGGTTAATTTTTCAATTCTCCACTTCACCTTGGACACGTTACCTTTGTCGTCCTTGAGCTCGAACACGCACGGTTCCTTGCACTTCTCGCGCTCCTCGTCCGTCAGGGTCATGGTGTCCTTCACGAGCGCCTCCTTGTCGTCGCCGTGCTGGAACCTCCACCTAATGTACTCGTTCGGGGTTTTGTCCAGGTGCTGCTCAATGTGGTGAAACGCGTGCTGCGCGACGTACGCCACGCGCGCGTTGGGGTGCTTCCACACCGTGCCGTCCTGCGGGACGACCTCGCCGGTTAGGAGTTTGATCATGGTGGACTTGCCGACGCCGTTGGGGCCGACGCAAGCGACTCGCGAGGCGAGAGACACCTGGACAGTGACGTCCTTGACCGTCGGCTCACTGTTCACGGGGTAGGTGTACGTCACGCCGGCCATCTTCATCAGCGGCTTTGTTTTCGATTTCACGCCCTCGATGAACCCGGGCTGGGGGAACCGCATGACGAACCCGGTGCTTGATTTGAGCTCGAAGAACGAACGCGCCTTGGGATTCTTCTCCACGTACTCGGAGAGGTTGCCTCTGGACTGCTTCAGCTTTAAAGAGTCGATGGCGATGATGTTGTTGCACACGCGGTCCAAAAGGCCGGTGTCGTGCGACACGATGATGCACGTCACGTTCTTGAGACCCAGCAGGTACTCCTCCACCCACTTGACGTTCATCACATCAAGGTGGTTGGTGGGCTCGTCCATGAGGAGGATGTCCGCGTTGAGGCACATGGCTCGCGCTAAAGCGAGCTTCATGCGCCAGCCACCTGACAGGAACGTCACGAGCGTGCGCGCCTGGTTCTGCATCTCGCCGAACCCGACGCTCATCAGCATGCGCTCCACCACGTCCTCCGTGATTCCCGCTTTCTTGATCCGGGGATCGGCGAGGATGTAGTCGACGCAGGGAAGGTCGGAGAGCTCGCCGATGATGTCGGCTTCAACGAAAACTGTTCGCAACTCCGAAGCGGGGGGGAACCCGTCAACCTGTTCGTTCGCGATCGAGCGCATCAACGTGGTTTTCCCGGAGTCGTTCCCGCCGAGAAGGCCGTACTTGTGCCCGCGCTTCAGCTTCAGTTTCGTGTTGTGCAGCAGCACTTTGCTGCCGTACGCCAGGGTGAACTTGCAGTCGCACAGCAGTTCGGCGTCGTCATCGTCATCAGACTCCACGGCGTCCGTGAAGTACAGCTTGGCGAGGGGGGCGTGCATCTTTTTGGAGGCGTTTTCGTCAACCCCATATGCCTTGAGCTCGTCTGCCCAGTCGTCGTCGTCGAACACCTTGCAGTTGACCAGGGAGCTGACCAGGGTGGTGATGTACGCTTGCTTTTCCGAGGCGATGCCCGCGGATTTGACCTCCTTGGCCACGACGTCGGGCTTGGCCTTGACGCTGACGTGCGTTTGCAGCCGCTCCTCGATGCTCTGGAGCTGCGCGAACGCCTTGCCGCACACCGTGCGCGCTTCGGGGTCGGAGATTTCCTCCTTGGCCTTTTCCAGGGCGGGCATTAATTTGGGCAGGAAAGGCGCGGCGTCTTCAGGATCCTCAACGAGCTTGGACATGTTGTTGATGATCACGGCGCACATGCGCTTGGTGGCGGTGGATCGGACGCGGAAGCCCAGCAGTAAAAGAGGGGCGATCAGCGCCAGCGGCGCGGCGGTGACGGTTTGCACAAACGTCGTCGATGCCAGTTTCTGCACGCACTCGATGACTTCTTCATGGTCGATGGTGGCTGATACGAGGGCTGGGATGAACGGCTCAACGTCTCTGTTGTCGATGGACTCGCAGATCTTGGAAAGGCACTCGCGCGCGGCGACAGAAACTTCCGACTTCGAATCGTTCACCATCTGCGTCACGACCGGGATGACGTCGTTCAGGGCCTCCGACATGGAGACGGGCGAGCACTGTGCGAACACCGCGAGGAAGTGAAGCGCGCCGACCATGGTTGGCCACTTTTCCTTCGCGTCCATGGCGTCGATCAACGAGGGGAGCACGGCGCGTAGGCCGTGGGGGGACATCGTACGCGCCAGCGATTCCATCGCCGCGTTCGCCGCCGACTGCGTTTCCTTGGAGTGCTTATCCGCGCAGCACTTGAGCAGATCGGCGACCAATGTCGTGGTCTGGTGCTCAGCACTGGCCTTGGCGTCCTTGGCGACAGCCTCAACCAGCACACAAGCGCCCTCGCGCTTCGCCGCGGTGCCCTTAGCACCGTCGCGGAGCGTGTCCGCGAGCGAAGTCACGTCGCCGGCGGGGAAGCCGGCGGGGGAGGACTTGACCTGGGAGGCGATCTGCGATGCGGCGGTCCGGCTCGCGTCGCCGCCTTCAAAGACGCCAGCGGATAAAATAGTCATGGTTTGTTTTTTGGGGTTCTCGGGGAGAAGTGGAGGAAGTCACTGTGGTTTGGGGGAGGTGAGGGAGGATGGGAGGGTTAGCGCGCGTTCCTCACATTCAATTTAAAAAAACAAAAAAACGTATCACAAAATAAACACGAATATCTTGGTTGGATATTTCGGGACGCGTGACTGTGTAACGGAGTAAGGGAGGTTTGAAGCGTGTTCGGTGTCCCGGTGACGCGTTGACCCCGATCTTGGTCCGAGGATTTGGGTGGGTAGACAAAGAACACGGGTATCACGAGGTCACCGCGTTTGCAGCGTGAATCGTCAATTGACGCGCACATGGGGACGGATATCCGGCGCGTTCGCGTCAAAGAAAAGCGTCGAGATCGAGTTTGTTCGCGCGGAAACCAAAAGAATGACTGATGACAACTTCCGTCGGCCGTGGACGGCTTTTGATCTGGTCATTTTGCTCGCGACGAGGCTTGGTTTTCTAGGAATCGGGTGATCATACTTCATGGGAAGAACTACGAGCCGTCGAGAACACGAAACACGAAACGTCGAACCCGACACACGGATACAACTCCGGCGTTGTTACTCGACGGTTCGACGGGTTTTACCCTCGGATCGCGTTGTTTGACAAAACCTCGGGAACGTTGGTGTTTGGAGTGGCGCGAGAAAAGAACTAAACATGACGTACCTCGAAGCTTACACGACGAACGTGAAGTTGAAGATGTGGGGCGAGCGGGTGCTGCGCCGGTTTGGATGTTGGAAGCCGCGGTGCGGAGTGGAGTGTGTCGTGTCCAAAATTCGAGGACGATTTTGGCAAAAGTACGCGAGCCTCTCCTCATGACGTAGGAAAAATCTTCACCCGAGATTTTGGGCGCAGTGGGTATTTAGTCTCAGCGAGATTGGCTCCGTTTGATTTCTCGCGAAAGTTGGATTCCTCGTGACTCAGCACGCGTGACAGTACGTACGCCCTCGTGGCATCATCGTGATTGTCGTGCGGATGTGCGCGTGCGGGTTGGGAGACGGCGCGACCGGAACTGGTCTCGTCGTGGCGTGTTCGTTCGCTCGTTGTGGTTTCTACGTGCGCGGTGCGATACTCTCGTGTGGAGGATGAAGCCGCCGCGCGGGGGACGACGAGGAAGGGAGGGGTGGAACTTGAGGGGGCCGCCCAGTCGAGATTCGGAACAACTCCTTTCACTTTTGTTGGTTCTTTTCGTAACGTCCGAGGGAAAACGAAGCCACAACAACGCGCGCGCTGATACGCACGACACCAACCACGCCACATAACCGACCGCGATGTCCTCCAACGCGCATGATGCCACCGATACTCCTCCCACAACACCCGCACCCCAGATTGACACGGGCGAGGCCTTCCCTGGCCTCCCCAACCACCTCGTGGTCGCGCACATTTTGAGATCTGAGTTTTTTTACGACCCCGCAGATTTCGCACGGCTCCGACTGGTGAGCCGTGCGATGCGCGATGCGGTTGCGGCGACGGGGCTTCCGGTTGAAGAGTTTGACGAGTATGAGGCCGCAGAGCTGGGATGTTTAAGCGGGATGAAGCGCCTGCAACGGCGAGGTCTCCTGTACCGTGAAGAACTTTTTTGTGAGGCAGAGGCGATGTCTGGACAGCTCGAAGAGTTGAAGTTGTTGCGCGAGAACGGCTGGCCGTGGGACGTATACACCGTGGGACGTATAAACGTGTTATGAGGCAGCGAAGGGCGGGAATCTCGAGGTGCTGCAGTGGGTACACGCCAATGGCTGTCCGTGGGACGTGTGGACGTGCGCATGGGCAGCGGAGGGCGGGCACCTCGAGGTGCTGCAGTGGGCGCGCGCGAACGGCTGCCCGTGGTGCGAAGGAACGTACCAGTGCGTGGCGTGGGACGGGCACCTCGAGGTGCTGAAGTGGGCGCGCGCGAACGGCTGTCCTTGGAACGATTGGACGCGCGAAAAGGCGGCGACGATGGGGTACTTTGAGGTCGCCCAAAGTGCTTGAGTTAGCAATCGCGAACGGATGCCCTCATCACGAATAGTGCTCCAAGGCGAAGACAAATAAAAGAGGGGCACTTGTGATTTTTACAAGAGAAATTTTGGCGAAGCCAAGAATAAAAACTCAACTCTCGAAGAATTGATGACATGACATCATCGCGTAAGTGTCGCGCGGATGTACGTCCGGGAAGGGAGTCGGCGCGACCGGACACGGATTTCTTCGTGTTCGTTCGCTCGGTGTGTTTCCTACGTGCGCGGTGTGATATCCCGTGCGGAGCGAGAAGCCGCCGAAATCCGTGTTTCAGGAGCATGTTAAGGGGTTTACCTAAAAACCTTGTAAAACTTGGTATATTAGTTTGTGAATTCACTTGCATGTCACCTTCATTGGTACTTACCTCGGGGTCACCGTGGCCGAGCGGTCTAAGGGTAAGATTTCTAGTCAAGTCACTTTGAGCCTGTCAAAAGCCTACTCCGACGAACACCTCTGATGAAACAAACTCTTAAAGTCGAAAAAGTCTAGTTAACTGACCAAGACGATCCCTACTCCGAAAACAGCGCGGGATTAAGGTATAGCATTGCTAAACACAACGTGCGGCAACGCACAGTAACATTCCCGTCCGAAAGGGCGCAGGTTCAAATCCTGCCGGTGACATCACCTATCTCCTATTAAGGAGAATTCTTTTACCGAACAGACTTGCGATCAACTCGATCCAATAAAAAAAGTCAACTTTGTCGCCGTGGTGGAGTGGTCTAACACGGTAAGTCCACGATCAAATTACACCTGAGACCTTTCAATTCAACCATCACCATCAGGGTTCAACATTTACAGTTAACAGTTGACTGACCAAGACACCCTCTCCCTCAAAACAAAGCTGGATTTAGGAGGGTACTCGTACATCTTTAAACATTCCAGTCCGCAAGGGCGCAGGTTCAAATCCTGCCGGCGACATCACCTTTTTGCCCTGGTTGCGTGCAGGGCAACGCACTCTATCCACTCGCCAGTCATCCTTTTGCCCACGACGTCTCCCGACCGCTGGGGACGCCTCCACCGCCGTCGCCATCGCCGCCGAAAAATTCGTAACGCAATGTCACATTTACGAATACAATTTTGCAAAACGCGCACTTCGTGCTTTCTTTACAATCCCTAAACAGCTATACCCACCAACCCTATACGTTTAACATGTTTGATACATCGCGCTGACTTTAATCCTAAGCAGCAGCACTTCCTCGGTGAAATAATCGATTCGGTGTCATCTTTTCCCCCACCCCATCGCCGTCAACATCTCCGCCGCAATCTCGCGCACCAGCGGCACCGCCACGGAGTTCCCGAGCTCGTGCCACGCTCTGTCAGGGTCGGGCTGGAACGTTTCCGGAAACCCCATCAACCGCGACGCTTCTCGCGCGGTGTAGTACCGCGGACGTCGGCGTCGCGTCGATTCCGACGGAGGCACCAACTCGGCGTTGTACGCGCTTGATTTGCGGTACGAAGCGCACAGCGTTCGCGCCACGCCGTGGACGTCTGCGGCGAGGTACGAAGTTGTTTTATTGGAGGAACAAGCATCGTCTGTTGTTTTCGTTTCGTCGTCATGTTTTTCATCCATTTTACGTCCTGCACGGAACCTGTCGAAAAAATCCACCGCGCGTTCCATCTGGTACGCGGATACTTCGCACGAGGACATAGCAGTTCCCGGAACCTCGAGCGCGTCCTCTTCGACTTCTAGAATATCACGTATAGCGGGACGAGTTGTTTCAGATGTATCCAATTCACCACAAGGCCACTTGAACCTGTCAAGCGCCCCGTCATCCACGTGGTCATCTCGGAACCCGGCGAAGAACACGCGCAGGCGTTTCTGGGGAACAAAAAAGTTTGTTTCATCCGCGGCGTCCATAATTTTGTACGTTACGCCGTACCCGCATCTTCTCAAAGCGTCGACGACAGTTTCCAGAACAGCCCCGTCGTCCATATCCACGAGCCCATCTACGTTCTCCAGTAAAAACGCGGAGGGCCGGCAATCAGTAAGCACTCTGCAAATTTCGAGGTACAGCACTCCCCGCGGGTCCTCAACGCCTTTTCGTTTGCCGCGCTTTGAGAAGGACTGACACGGAAAACCGCCTGTTAATAAATCGTGCTTTGGAATTATCGACGAACACACGTCCGTGATATCGCCGGTGACTAAAGGACCGCCATTACTTTCTTTTTTAGGGTTATCAGTGTTATTAGCATCAATACCATCATTGTCCTCTGAAAATCCTCCACCACACCCGTGGTTCAGAATGTACGTCCTCCTCGCGTGCGGACACAGCTCGGAGGCAAACACGCCGACGCCGCCGATGTCGGAAAGCGCAAACGCGAACCCGCCGACGCCCGCGAAGAGTTCGGAGTACGTGAACGGCTGGAACACGTTGGTGGGTTTTGGTGGGGACCAAGCGGGGGGGGTGACTTGCCCCAGCCCCCGCGCCGCACTTTCTAAATCGCGTCTCAATTGCCATTCCTCTTCGCGGCTCGAACGCGAGACGGGCGGAACGAAAGTGGATGTCAACGCATCATCCAACGCTTCCCTCACATGCTTCCCCTTCTTCCCGAGGTTCACGTAACACGCGGGGTTCCCGAGTCGCAGGCCTGGCATGAACTCCGCAGCGCCCGACACCATGAGCGAGATGAGTTCGTCGGGCTCGCGCTCCCTAGGCCCGAGAGCAAACGCGTGGACGGCCCACGGGTGGGAAGATGCGTCACCGGGAAAAGCGTCGGCGGCGGCGTCCCCAAACCCGAGCGCTGTCCACGTGGACGGGTCGAAGCGTGTCACGCCGTGCGCCTTGAGCCGCGCGGTATCCATCAGCGCCGTGCGTATCAGCTGTACCGTCGCGGCCTCCAAACACACGTACGCCCCAATGGGAATCCCATCCCCAGGCGACGAAGGTGCGTCGTGAACCTGCACTCGAGGGATGCGCCAAGCGCAGATTGGAAATCGGGGTTGCCCTCCACGCGCCAGCGACTGCGCATCCTCCACGCGACCGCCTTTCCCACCACCGTCACATTTGCCGCTGCGCTTCGCGGACGAGGACGCGGAGGCGTGCCTAGCAACACGTGCAGCCCATGCGGCGCACGCCTGCGCCATGGCGTGTGAGGTACACAACAGAAACTTTGACTAAATAAAGAATGAATATAAAAAATAATTGTGTCAAGCGGCGACTTCCACCTCCGCCGCGCTCTCTTCTCTCCCCCCCGCTCGCCCCACATCCTTGAGCTCTGTTTCCTCCACCGGAGCCACCTCTCTTGGTGATGACCATCGCGTCGGCATGTAATTCGACGCGACGCGTCCGGATGCGACGTGCGTTCGAAGCGCTTCTAACCCGGCTTCGCCAATCGCGTTTGAACGTAGATCCACGGAGGACAAAAAGTCAGTCGCCGTGGCGCAACTCGAGGACAACGCGGACGCCAGCGCATTCGCCCCTGTGTCTCCGATTGAGTTTCGTCGCAAATCAAGCATGAACACGCCGTCTATTTTACGGGACGCCACTGCCTCTGCGATGATACACGCCCCCACGCACCCCAAACTGTTGTACCCCAAATCAAGCGAACGCAGCGCCGGCGCGGAGGCGAGGTCAAACGCCAACGACGCCAGGGCGCTTTCGTCCCGTGGGGAATATACGCTTGATGAGTTTGATGCATCCATCGTATCGTTTTCAATATCGGTATCCTTAATACCCTCGATATCCTCACCATATTCACATCCTCCGAACACGACATCTCTCCCGCTCACGTTCAAAGCGGCGCCTGACTCGCCAATGTCGTTCGCGCTCAAGTCGAGGGCGACGACGTTGCTCAGCGTTCCGTTTTGCTTAATTGCCCACGCAACGGCGGCGGCGCCCACGACGCCGAGGCGCGTTGAGCCCAAACCCAACATACGCAAACTAGCAGCGTGATTTGACACTGCAGTACCTTCCATTTCATCGTCCACTGCGAGTGATGCGCGCGCCACCGCTCGCGCGCCCGCCGCCCCAATCGGGTTCCCCTCCAAGTTTAACTCTGATAAGTTTGGAGTGCCGAGCTTTGAGTCGCGGCGCGCGACGAACATGCCGCGCGCCAGTGCCGCGATCCCGGACGGGCCCATACCGTTGTTCGAAACATCAAGCACTTCCAAATTTGCAAACGCGTGTGACGTACGCGCACACATTTCAAGCGCCGCCGCGCCCAAACACCCGAACGAGTTGTGTCCTAGATCTAAGCGTTTAATCTTCTCGCCGCCGCTAAATTGTTTCGTTCGTCGCACCAACCCATCCGCCACGGACGCGATTCCAGCCGCGCCTAGGAAGTTCCTGGCGATGAGTAAAGAGGTCAACGCGCATCGGGGTGATGCTAGGGCGTTGCCGAGCGCAGCTGCGCCTGTTTCCCCGATTCCGCAATTCTCCACTCGCAGAGAACCGAGCGTTCCGTCGGCAACCGCCTTTGCCAGGATCGCGGCGCCTCTGCATCCAATCCCGGGGTTCTCGCCGACGTCGAGCTCGAGATTTTTGTCGCCGTTCACACACTCGTCGTTGTCGCCGCAGATCGCAGAGACGAGCTTCAAACAGTCCTCCGCGTTCAGCCCGCAGGACGCCAGGGTGATTCGCTTCAGCTCGCCCCTGGGGTAGTTTTTCGCGCGCAGCGTCGCCACCGCTGAAAAGAGACGCGCCTTGTCCTCTGCGCCAAACGCGTTCGCCCCTGCGCGCACGTCCAGGTGTCGGACCCGCACCACGGGCGACGTGAGTTGCTGCGTCAGCGCGACGCACGCGGCTCGCGCGCGCACATCCACCGCGAAGGAAACGAGTTTAGGTCCAGCTGCGGAGATGGCTTCGTGCACATGCTTGGGGGTCCAAAAGCCTTTGTTCGCGTCACGCTCGCCAGACAAAGCCACCACACGTCGCAGCGATTCGCGGTTCGCGCGACACGCGGTGACTATCGCACCGCGCGTGATTCCCGCATCCCCTGGGACGGTAAGGGTATGTAAGCACCCGCGCGCCGCGCGTGTCGCGCCGACAAACACCTCGCGAGTCAACTAGAGAAGGAGAGGAAGGAGAGGAAAAATGTCAGTAATTTATCCGATTTTGGAACTGCAGCAACAAAAAGCGAGTCTTCGACGGCTGGGCGGCGCGACGTGCCTCCTTGTCGTCTTGCGTGAAGTCCAGCTCTCTCCACAGCTGCTGGTTGGGAAGGTCGCGCATGAGGTCGCGCCACCCGCGACTCACGGCCGCGCACCGCGCGCGTTCCATGGGCGGCAGCGTCGCCAACACCCGCGCGGCGAGGTCATGCGGCAGCCGGGACAAAACATCCTCCTGCGCAGACGCATCGTTTGCCGAGTACGAACACCTTCGCCGCCGCGTCGGGGTTGCGGCGGCCGCCAGGTCATCCACCGGGCCCAACTCAGCCTCCGTGCGCATCATCGCCGTGTCTCCTAGGACCACGAGCACGACGTCCGCTCAGTAGTCAACGGTGTCACGCGCGTCGGGTAGTGCGCGCCGGCCGCCTTCGCGCGAACCCAACGGGGGACAAGCGCAAAATTGCCAATTCCTCCGGTCGAGAATCGCCACGCCATTTTGACGTCAGCATTTCCCGGCAAAATCGAGAAAAACTCGATGCGTCCGAGACTTCCAGAGCTGTGGGCAGTTAGTCAGGCCGCAAGGAGAAAACGAGATACATACCCCACTTACTCCTGCCAACCTCGTCTTGAATCACAAAACGCCTAAAACGCCTCCCCCCCTCCAGTTGTCACCGCCTCCTCGCACACGCGAGCACTGAGTCCGGCACCCTCACCTGTTTTTGTCCCCCTCCCGACCCGACTATGCCAAGCGTTGTGAGCTGGTCGCGCGAAGGCGGCAGCACCGTGGCAATCGCGGCGCTGCGCGAGCCTCGGGACGCCGACTTCACCATGTCCCTGACGAACGTGGGTTGTTTCCGGCGCGCGTCGTCGCGAGCGCTTGATAGCAACCTGGTGGCGCGGAACGATAACGAGTCCCTACCTCGTTCGAGCCGTCCATCGGCAACCCCTAAACCCCTCGCGATCGACGATGCCAGCGCGTCGACATCCGCGGCGACACCCGTGGGCGGCGGCGACGACTGCAACTTTGTCACCCTCGACGCGCCGAGAGGAGGCTTTGTACCAAAGTGATTCGATGAGCGATTTTCGTACTCGTCACGACCAGGTCCACGCGCACTTCCGTTGCGTGACACGGTTCCAACCGACGCCGAACCGCCGCGTGATGATTCACTGGATGAGCTGGACCGTGATGTGTTCGAACTCACTGAACGAGCACTTGCTGAATTCCTCGACGCGACCGCACTCGGTCCATTTTTCATTCGGACGCCCAATTTAAATTTATACCTCTCCCACGCGCATAGCAAAACGTTGTCGTACCTTTGCGTTTCGAACAAGTCCAGGTACTTCGCGTTCGTATCGGGATGTTCAGTTGGAAAACAACGATCAAACGCCCCTGCGCGTGCCAACTCACCCTCTGCATCCCTAATCACTTGCGGCAAATCCTCAACGCCAAAGTGGGAAAAGTCCAACCCCCGAAGCGATCGAACGTCGCGTTTGGTTGGAAAGGAGTTTAAGCTTTTGAACTTTTGATCGCAACCTCGGTCGGTAACGGGCGTGTTTGGTCGTGATGCGAAACCGCGACGTACAGGTCTGCTGTTTGTGTTCGGCCGTACGCCGGATGCGGAGACGGAGTGACGAGTGGTGGATGTACCTGAACTACCCACCCCCATGAGTCGCGCTTTTCGCCTCGCGATACTTTCCCTCTTGACTTTGTTTTTGTCGTACGGCGCGACGCCCACGAGGTTGAACACGTTGGCGACCATTTTGTGCTTGATGTGTATGTCCAGGTTCGCGGGTGCGCTTAGTGACGGGCCAGTGTTGACTTCGATGAGCCACGGCTTTAATTTGGAGTCGAGCATAACGTCGAAACCGAACAACTCGTAACACGCGTTTTGATTTGAACCAGGGATGAATATCTTGTGCCGCACGTTCATGTTTGTGTCCACTGATAGGAGCGTTTTGGTGACTACGTCTTTGATTTCACGCCAAATCACGGTTTCAAAGTCAACCCCATCCCTTTCAAACCGTTTTCGTAACGATGACAAACTCCGCTTGAAACCGACGTCGTCCTGGCCAACCGCGCAGTCGCCCATCACGAACTTTTCTTTTTTGGAATTAACGCTGTAGTTCGTAAGGTGCATGCACCTCTTTGTCAAATCTCGGCCACCTTCAGAGTACTTTTCCGTCGCCAACCTCACCAAGCCTTCCTTGTAAAGATACACCCGCAGCGGGTCGATCGACGTCACGACGACGTACACCCTTAGGTCGTATTTGTACCCGTCGAGAAGGTGCGGGTCAGAAATGTACCGCTGGATTAGGACTTTTTTCTTCTCCATGGCGTTCGCTTCGGAAGGTTTGAGCATACGCACACCTCTGCCGCGTGAGCTCGCGGGCGGCTTGACGATGTACACAGCGTTTTTGTTTCTTTTGCGGTCCAGACGCCACTCGTCGACGTCTTTGGGTAGGACCCAGGATTTGGGAAGAAAGTTGAACTCCTCAGGACGCCGCCGGCGCGCTTTCTCGACGTTCCGGCCCAGCTTGTCCTTCCGCCCCAGCTCCCACGTCCCTGGGAAGTGGTTCACCCTTTGATACGGGTTCAGCTTTTCGAAATCGCCCTTCTTCAAAGCGCCGTTCCAGCACACGTTGAAGTTACCAGGGCCCGTTTTGGCTTGTTTCACGGAAGAGCGTACGTCAGACGATGATTTGTCGGCCGAGTTTTCTGTCGGAGAGGAAGATGTCGTCTCCATCTCGCTCTCCTTTACCGTTTCCTTCAGCACTCGAAACCCAGCTGTTTTGAACGCCGCTTTACACGCGTTGTTCTTGATCCCACCGAACTTGACCCACATCTTTTCGGTTTCGGAACAATTGTGGAACCCGGAACCCGAAGCGGCGCTAGATTCGGGGACGCCGAAAATCGCCACGCGGTCGCCGCCCGGCACGAGCGCCGGCGCGAGCAGCGGAGTTTTTGAGTCATTAACTCGCAGCCACTCCCTTGTGGAATTTCGAACGCAGCATGACCGGTAGCACGGCCCATCTATGCGTAACCCGGGGACGTCGAGAATGGACACCCCGGGGAGGTACGGGTGAGGTTTCAGGGACGGCGCGAAGGTGGAAGGCGGGTGGCTTTTTTTAACTGAATCGTCCTCCATTTCACATTGACCATCATCAACACCCTCCGCTTCATCTTCCTCTTCCTCGCCTTCGTCCTCGTCTTCAGGAGCGTCATCCGTCTGCGTGGGATACAAGTGGGAGTGAACACGGTGAGAGATGCGAATGGGGGAGTGGGGGTGAGGGTGGTCAGTCGAAACAGTCGTGGTCAAATTTGGGGAACCGTCGGGTTCGGCACCCTTTGCATTTTCGTTCACCGGAACCAAGGGGAAGTATCGCGCACCTCTGAGTTTGACCCGGATTCATCGTCCAACTCTTGGTTTGTATCCAGGGGTTCGCCCGCAATATCCAGAAGGGCGTCGGACGAGTCGTTCAGCACTGAATCAGGCGATGGAGAGCGTGGCTCTCGTCGTGACGTGAGAGACACATTTGTTGGTTTCGGAGAACGCGTTCTTTCGATGTCGCGCGGTGATCCCGAGTCAGACTCAGGCGGAGTCAGCGCCATCGCGTCCACGAAGAGAACGTGAGACAACACAAAGTCGCGTCCCACCGGGGGCGCCTTCTCCCCTGGAGCCTGTTCGCGACGCCCGAGATGTGAGGAGTGGAGGAGCCGGGAACGAGTCAACGCAAATGGCAAATCTCACGAGACGAGAAATAAAGAGGTGTCCGTTGGATTGCTTGTACTGAGTGCAATTTCATTCTCTCTCTCTCATCACGCATACAGCTTCCCCACGACATCCCCCGTGACTGACCAGCTTAAAAACGCGGATATCGCAACCTCGAACAAGTTCAGCTCCTCATCCAGCGCGGTGGCGAACCCTACTAGGACGCACATTGAAACCACGAGCGACGCGAACACCGCGTCAATCGCGACGTTTCGTTTTCGCAAAAGAACCATCACGCTTTTCAAAACGTCGTCGATGTCGACGGAGTGTTTTTGCAGGTTGCATCTGGAGTTGACCAACTCCTTCACATCCTCACGCAACATATCAGCCTCCGGACCAACACACGTCTGTGCACTGCTCCATGTCAACAGCGAGTTCGCAGCGCTCACTCCATCCTGCCTCGCGAGCGAGAACAGAAAAGTCAGAAATCGATCCCGGACGTCCACCGGCAAACTATCCGCGATTCCGAAATCCAGAAGCACGAGTTTCACCGCTTTGAGTGACCGCGCCGTCAACTGCGCTTGCGACGAGTTTTTGTCAGTACTCCCACTTAATGCTCCTTCCGTCTCCCTGTGGTACAGGATGTTCCCCGGGTGTAGATCTGAGTGCAGGAAGTTGTCCCGTAAAAGCATCTTCAAGTACGTATCAACCCCGAGGGCGCATGTCGTGGTGTTGTCTTCGCACCCTCGTCTGATCGCGCTGGAAAGCGCTTCGCCTCGTTCGAACGTTTCGCAAAGCACGCCTTCTTCCACTAATCCGACCACGGGCCACGGCGCTAACACCTGTTCCACATTTCTGAAGTTCCGCCCGAACTTGCGCAAGTTGAACGCTTCCACCCTCAAATCCGTCTGGCTCGTCATGGTGTGCGAGAACTGCGAAAGCGTTTCTTGCAGGTTCAGCCCTTGCAACGCCGGGACGTTTGAAACTAGACGCGCCGCGGATTTCAGAATTTGAAAATCGAGGAAAATCTGCCGCGCCACGTTCGGGTGGCGCACCTTCACCGCGACCGTACGCGCGGAGAGATCAGCCAAGGCGGAGTGTTCCGTGGAGTGCGATGTTTCAGTAGTAGCCGGCGATACGCCGTCTGACAAAGGCGCGACCAGCACATCGGCGGCTTCGCCATCTGAAGATTTGAAAAGCCTTCTCCAGAAACTTCGCGAACGACGCGCCGCCGACCCACCCGCTCCAACAGCAACGGAGCGTTGCCCCCCTCTCCCCGCGCGCGCCTGCACCGCCCGTGCATTTTCCTCGATCCGCCGGTGCCTCCTTTGGTCCACGGCGACGCGCCTTGCAAACTCGGGGTCACGCGCCGCGCACGCCGTGGCGACCTCCGGGCGGAGCACGGCGCGGTACACCTGCGCGACGCTCCCGCTCGCGACGGGCGTTTTTGGAAAGTGCGAGAAGATTTTGGAAATGGGCACACCGAGGTGCTTCCTGATTTCCCGCTCAGTCTGGCGAAAACCGTGCTGCGGCGCGTCGTCGTGGAAGTGCCCCATGGCGTCGCAGAAATCCGACGGGAACACGTCGCGCCTGACGCTCGCCCACTGCGCCCACTTCACGAGCGCGGCGCCGCACAAGGATACAGAAAAGTGCAGAAACGCAAACGCGCGTCGGCGGAGGTAAGCGCGACGTAGGGTCAGAGTTTGGGAATCACCGGTATCACCAGTCCTCGATCCACCTCCGCTTACGTATCGCAATAATTCACTCTCCGCTAGCATGAGCAGCGGCATCGCGACACAAAACACGGGGGTGAACGCCAGAAACAGGTACAACGCGCGCGCGCTTAGCTCAAACGCAGACGCGCCGACGCCGTCGAAATTAGGGTCGCGCCAAATGTCCCCATCGGCAGCGGAGGCGTCTTGATCCGACGCGAGGGCGGTTGCGACGACGTCACTCGACGCAATCGCACCCGAACTTTGATTTGAAATCCAAAATGGAACACCGCCATCGCTCCTGCCCCCGCCCCTCGCGGCTGTGTCGCCGTCAGCGTTGCGCGACGAGGCATCAGAATCGGACTCCTGCCTTCCGTCCGAGTCCCCATTTCTTCCCCTGTATCTCACAGGCGAGCTCCGCGCGGAGGACGATGTGGACGGGGGTTCCGCCACCGCGGGTGCCAGGATCTCAGCGCACGTTACGTTGCCGAGGTTCTCGAAAGGCACGCGCAAATCTAACCCGTGCGCGTCCCCCCTCGTGGCCCAGGAAGACCTGCCCCAGCGACCGTCGCGTCGTTCGGGAGTTGATTTTTTACGAGTGTTTTTTCCACTTCGGCCACGCCACGACACATCCAGGCGTTTGCAAAACCCGTAAGGCCGTACGCCGCCCACCGATGAAACCGCTGCAAGTGTTGTGTCACCACTCGTGGTACCAAAACTAACCGTCCCATCCTCCGCGTATGGGCAGTTAGTCACGGCGATTGCGACGCCCGCCAGGGTGGCGATTGCGTTTTTGAACTTGGGCGCTCGAGGCTGCGGCGGGACCAACGGCGCTAGCCGAAGTGCAGACCAGCGGTACCGCGCGTGCCACGCGCTGACATCGACGCCAGAACTAGGTAGGTCGGGTACGTTTTGAGTGTTTAAGATGATACCATCCCCCTGCCCGGCCTCCGCGACGCGCGTTTGGTTTCCATTCGCGCGTCGCTTTCGCCGCCGCGTGGGCTGAGAGAAAGCCACGCGCACGCCTGCCAGCGCCGCCGCGCTCTTCACAGCGTGGTGCGTCTCTGGAGCTGTGACCTTAAGCGCGGCGCCGGAGACGTGCAGGGCGAACGCGGCGTCGCACAGGCGCGCGATGAGCGCGCCGGGATCGGTAGCGTGTTTGGTCCACCCTACGTGACACGATGCGCGACGCGGCGCATCTGTGCCGTTCACGGCGCGGCGTCGCGCAGCCAAGGCGAACGTCGCCGCTCTTGCTGCGCCACCCGCAGCGAGCGCGGTTGAGAGGTGTGCGCCGGGTCCGTGCGGGTCCGCTGCGCCGAGGCACGCCACGACCAGCGCCGTCTCGCACAGGTCCACCGCTCTGCACACCAGCGATTGCGATTGCAACGTCCTGGGCCACACCGCATCTCGGGCGGGGGTACCCGGTGGGCGCTCGGTCCCTATATCGACACGGACGAACTCCAGCGCCACGTCCGGGGCACCGCGACGCGAACGACCGCGCAAACGAAGCGGCACGTCCACTGTCCAGTCCGGGTGGTCGGGGGCATGGTGCGCGATTGTTCCGTCGAGGGTGGCGAATTTCGGCCCCTTCGGTCCGCCGAAAGTGGTCGCGCGCATGTCCATCCCACCCATCATCCCAGCCGCAGGTCTCGGAACGCGGGAATCCCCGTGCTCGATAGAACTCGAGCTCGCCGAAGTGCCGCGCATGGCGATATTCCAGCTGGAACACGTCAGCTCCAGCGTCGCAGCCGAAAGAGGGCACTCTCACAAAACCACGACAAACTTAATTGTCAAGCTCCCTTACCCTGGTTCGACGCCCACGGGAGCGAGTCCGCTAGGGGCCTCCACCGCGCGCCGCCGCGCCGGAGCCTTCGCGACCTACCTGTCGCCCGCGCGTGTCGCGCCTCCCTCCGCGTGTGTCGCGCCTCCGCCGCGAACCTAGCAATGAAAGCGACGCGATAAAATCGCCGCATAAAGCACTTTATCGAGTCTTCCGATGAAATCCGAAGTAAAAATCCGAAGTCTGCTTGGATCGTAACACGACACAGAACCCTCTAGCGCACGCATAAGACGCCGGCGTGGGTGCCCGGCGGTACACGCGCGTGCTTCGGGATCACGGCTGGGACTTCGATATTACCCGTCATCGAGGATAACTTCGCATTCATCACCTCGGGCGCGACGAACGACCACAGTTCGTGAAAATATCGGCGATTGCGATTAACGGTGCCGAACTTCTCTAGGATGGCTCGAGAAGCGTCCTCCGAGATCTTCGTCCCGCACCGCGTGCTTCAAATTTTAGACCAGTGGAGCGATGCGCATAGTGCCGTGGACCCAAAAAGAAAACCGGGCTCAATCGATGCGCACTCCACGCCATTCGTGCAGCGAGTACAAATGGCTGCCGTTTTCATCGCGGACATCAGCGGATTCTCAAAGCTGGAAAAAGACTTTGAAGACTTTGAGGGCGTCGATCGCTTCTCGTCGCTTCTGAACTCCACGCTTGGTGACGTGGAAGCGATCGTCAGCTCAATGGATGGATCCGTGCTACACCTCGCAGGCGACGCCGTGATCTGCGTGTTTTTCGGCGATGAACGCGGAACGGACGAGCACGATTCGATGGAAGCGGCGGAGGAAGCGGCGCGGCAAACAATCGGGGCGTTCAAATCCGTGTTCCGGAAGTTGGAACCCAGGGTGGCGATACACGGCGCCGTGGCGTGGGGGAGCTTGGACGCCGTGCACTTGGATTTAAGGTTCGAGGGGGAAGGAAAGGTGGGTGAAAATAACCTCAAAACGAGGCGGGTTCACTACTGAAGAAAATCTGCAAACCCGGGCCTCAGTGAATGACAAAAACGTGCGCCCTGAAACGCACGGGGAGGATCAGGAAACGCGGTGGCTTCCGTACGTGCCCGATTTCTTCCGCGCCAGACGAGAAAACGCCACCAAAGGCGTGTCGCAAAACGCGCGCGATGGGCGGGCACGTCGATGCGCTTTTATGCGACGACAAGGGTTACATTTTCAAAGCCTTGTTCGGGTTAGCGGGTCAAAGCGTGCACGACAGCGAGCTTCGCGGTGTGATTTGCGCGCTTCATTGCTTGGCTGAATTTGAAAAGAAGGGCATCAAGAGCAAGATTGGCGTCGCGTCGGGCGAGGCGTTCGTTGGCGTGATGCGTGGCGGAAGCGGGACGTAAAAGGGGTTCACGATGCTCAGCAGTTTGGGAGTGACCCTAGCCGCGCGGTTGATGGGCATCGCTGACGAAAAAAAAAGTGATGTGCAGCGCATCGGTGTACCACGCCACGCAAGGCGCCGTTTTGTACCAGTTTGAAAACGAGTCGCGCACGAAAGAAATCCCAGTCAAAGGTATACCCATGCCGCAGCGCGTGTACATCCCAACCACGCACACACCGGAAATGCAGTTCACTGAGGGTTTGAAGAATTCGAGTGATAATACCTCTGATGAAAATGCATCACTAGCAAGAGCTAACATGGCGGATATTCGAAGAGGGGTCCGGGATAACATTGACGACGTGGTGGACCGGCTCGCGGGCGAAACCAGAACGGACTTGAGCGATGACTTTAGTGTTGGTTCCCTCGGTCCCGGGATCGTCGCCGTCGCCGGCGACCCCGGAATGGACAAGAGCACAGTGTTGCGGTACGCGCACATCAAGTGTGCCGCGCATCAAAACATAGTGACTGTCGTCATAAAGCGGAGCAGCGAGGACGTGGACGACCCGATGTACGTCGGGCGCGCGCTGTTAACCACGCTGGTGAAACACCTTGGCGGCGTTTTTTGAAACAGCTAGGGCGCTGGAATTTTCCCCGACGGTCGTTTCCGTGCTTGCGCTGTGGGACCCGGCGTGCGCCACAGAAGCGGCGCGATGGGTCGAGCAGGTTTGGAGGTCCAATAGCGAACATGATGCTGACGCGACCGAGTGACGCGTGCAATTCGTTGATTCGTCCGACGTTGGACTCGTCCCGCTTCCCGCGCACTGCCGAACCGCGCTGCTCGTTGATTTAGTGGTTCGGCTAGTCGCGCACGTGGGGCGCGTCGCGTTGCTGGTGGACGACGCGCCTTGGATAGACCACAACTCGTGGTCGCTGATGCGCGCGATCGTCAGCGCGAACGTGAGCGCGCATAAATTTCTCGCCGTGCTGTGCCACCGGCCGGTGTTCGACAAACGAACCTCCCGAAGTTCCGAGGTTGATAAATTCATAGAAGCCGCCGGGTTCATTAGCGAAGAGTTTGTCTTCACGGAGACGCTCGCGCCTTTGACCGAGGGTGACGCGATGCGGCTGGCGTCGTTTCACGGAGAGACAAAGCTGGACGAAACACATATTAAATACGTGGTTAAACGAAGCGAGTGACACCCTTTGTTCCTCACCGAGCTCACGCGTCTTTTGTTGGCGAAACACGAAAGCGAAGACAAGTCGCGATTTGACGAACTGGAACAAGGCTCGGTGTCGAGCCTCGATATCGACGAATCGAACGCTGACGAGCGCGTTGATTTCGCCTCGCAGTCCATCTCGGAAGGCGGGCCACGCAATTCCTTCCCGGATTACATACGCCACGCAAAATCAACGAAGACCATTCGCCGGATAGTTCAAACCTCGCTTTGGGATTTGACTCCCACACAACTGGAGCTGCTGATGTACGCCGCGTGCTTGGTGATTCAGTTCACCGGTGAGTTCTTGGCGCGGATCGTGCACGAATTGAATTTAGCCACGAAAGGGTTAGAATCCACCTACACCTCCACCGCCTCGAAATCGTTCAATGAAACCCTTGCGTTGGTCAACTCTCAGCTCGCGTATTTCGTCAAGCGACGGCTGTTGGAAGTTTCCTTCCAACCGTCCAAGGGGGGGGAGTTTAAAAAAGAAAAAAGCGGAGAGAACCTGGTGGCCTTAGCTGACGTGAAACTCGGTTTCGATCCAGGACGACAAAAAATGTGTCGTAATTCTGGAAAGTACACATTCCATTTCGCGAACCAGATTACGCAAAACACGGTGTATAGCACGATGATCTCTTCGCAGCAAAGGCGCATGCACGCGTTCATCGTGCAGTACGGTACGCGAAACAGCTCGAACGACGAAAAAAACGAAAAACACACCGCGTGGCTGCGGGATTTAATCGCCCTTGCGTTCGGGTACCTTCCCGGAAACCCGGCGGGAATTGAACAGTTCAAAGTCACGCAAAACAACGGACTGGTGGGGGTGGGGGATGGGGAAGTGGTGACGTGCTGCCCGCGACGGTGAAAGTGTATAGAACGAGATAGATGGAAGGACTAGTTTTGTCGGATAGAATACCGAAACCCAATTTTCGATTTTGCCAAACGGTTGCGATCCGTCGTCGGAACAAGGGTTCGTTGAGATCGCTGTGTGTTGCCATATTGCGGGCGCGGCGCCTCACCCCGCTGCCATGTCAGCCCCAAACCCGTACCAGTCATCGGCTCCGCCGATGCAGACGTACCCGAGCGTGAACCAGGCGCAACCTTTGTACCCGCCCGCGCCTCCCCCCCCGAGCGTCCCAAACAGCTCGACCGCTTCAAAATCAACATCCGAGGATTTGAAAGCCGTGGCGAAAGGCGTGGCTGGCGTGGCGAGGTTGATGGGCAAAGGCGCGGCCGCGCTGGGCACAGCCGCGGTGAAGGCCGGTGCCGCATCGACAAGCACCACGCAGACCACCACGGCGCCTACACCAGCGCCTACGCAGTACGGCCGAGGCGCGTCACCGTACCAGCAGGTGATGCGACCGGCACCCCAAAAGCACAACGTCGTGCCCACAACGTTCCAAGCCCCGACGCCGCACTCCATGGGCTTGGCATTCACACCTCCGGCACGACCGGTGGGAACGTGCTGGTGCGGGGTCAGAGACGAGCCGGAGATGAACCCGTGTCTGCGCATGAGTTTGAAAACCGCGCTTTTTCCGTTTGCGGTGGCGGCGTACCCGCTGGGCGCCACGCTTTGGGGCGCGCTCCAGGCGCACTTTTGCGTGTTTTCCTGCTGCATGATGCACCTCGTGCGCGCGGCAGCTTCCCGTCAACTTGGTGCACGTCAGCCTGTGCAACAAACGCGGGACGTGGTGGACTGCTGGCAGTGCCAAGCCGAGGCGTGGGTGTGGCTGGACAACAAAAACGGGAACTGCTGGGTGTGCGAGCTGCCGGTGAGCAAGCGCGTGTTGCGGGGACACGTCGTCGAGGCGCCGTGCCAGCTGTGCTTGTGGGGCTCGGAGCGGTAGCGAATAAGCGAATGTAGCGGGTAGCTAATGGGCCACGGAGACGACAGCTTGTTTATTTAGGATACATAGAAGGCGGGAGTGTTGTAATAGTGCTCATACCTGTAACAGAGACGCGCGAGTCGTCAGTTTCACAAGCTCAAGGCTGAAAAATAATTTTGGCAAAATCTCGGCCGGCCAGTTTTTAAGCGCAACTCTGAACTACCGCCGCCGCCGACATCCGTTCGTCATTGTTCGAGCGCGCTGACGGGCGTTCCGACGCGCGACTCGCGGATTTTTCTCGTCGCCTCGCACGCGTCGTACGCAGGTCTCGCGTCTCGCACGTTCCGCTCGTGTCTCGCCACAGCGCCGGGCACACGCGCGCACGATGGGGAAGAACAAAACGAAAACCAAGAAGTTTGCCGAGGTGAAGCGCATATTGAATCCCAAAGAGGCGCGCGTGGACAAGGGCGGACAGAAGAAGAAGAAAGGCGAAGACGAGCCTGAAGTGAAACATGTGTACGTCACATACGAAACACACCTATGAATACATCCACACGCTGTGGATATCCGGAGCGATAGATGAGACCACCCGAAATTGTCGACTAACCTCTTTTCACTTTTTCTCCCAAATCAAACAGCGAGGCGGTGTCATCCTCTCTTTTTTTCAAGCACAACTCTTCCCTGGGCCCCCCGTACAGCGTCCTCGTGGATACCAACTTCATCAACTTTTCCATCAAGAACAAAATCGACTTGGTGAAGGGAATGATGGACTGTTTGTACGCGCAGTGCGTGCCGCACGTCACGGATTGCGTCATGGCGGAGCTGGAGAAGCTGGGGCAGAAGTACAGGGTGGCGCTGCGGGTGGCGAAGGACCCGCGGTTCGTGCGCCTGCCGTGCACGCACCCCGGCACGTACGCGGACGACTGCATTTGCGAACGCGTCCGGCAGCACAAGTGCTACATCGTCGCAACCTGCGACACGGATTTGAAGCGGCGCATCCGGAAAATTCCCGGCGTCCCCATAATGTACCTACAACAACACAGGTACACCGTGGAGCGCTTGCCGGAAGCCGTGGTGGGCGCACCCAAAGGGTGATCAGGAAACATACGCTTAGGGTAATAGTATGAAGCATGCATAGTTATCATAACTCTTT
>TARA_B110000977_G_scaffold56500_1_pt1 | contig 54851 bp, 39 predicted proteins | sample TARA_B110000977 | Tara Oceans TARA_B110000977 (sample SAMEA4397798) | marine metagenome | biome: Polar Biome; feature: [SRF] surface water layer (ENVO:00010504); material: water (ENVO:00002006), including particulate matter (ENVO:01000060) such as... | depth 5 m | reverse complement strand
TAGTAGTAGTAGTAGTAGTAGTAGTAGTAGTAGTGGTACTTACTTTGATAGCGGTAGCACTAAGGTCCGCATTTCTCATTTGCGGATTTTGGTCAGGAGTACGACCCCGTGGAACGTCCCCGGCGAGCGATTACTCACGGATTACGCAAATTGGATGACCTTTTTACACGATAAAAAGTACGAACTGGACCGGTTGGTGTTTGGAAGCTCGTATACCTTACCCAGTCTCCAAATAACGGGGCCGATGTTCATCAGGATGGCGACGGAGAAAGCAGCTGTTGACGGGGTGGTTACTTCGATACTTATTAGTACCGCTTTTGCTGTGACGTCGGTGTTGGCGTTTACAGGCAACGCCGTGGTTGCGATTCTCGCCACTACTAGTTTAGTCGTGATCGTGTTGACTGTGTTAGGGACGTTTTCGTTAGCGGGGTGGACGCTAGGCATAGTGGAAGCCGTGAGCATCACTATTTTGGTCGGTCTAAGTTGCGACTTTTCTTTGCATTTAGCAGAGGCGTTCACGAAGTCCAAATACGCGTTAAAAAACGACCGAGCCAAAGATGCGGTGGCGAAGGTTGGCAAGCCTGTCATCGCCGCCGGGATCACCACCTTCGCCGCGGTGGTACCCATGCTCGGGTGTACCATCCAAGTCCTGAACAAGTTCGGAGCGATCATACCCGCGTGTATCGTGTTTTCGCTGTTTTTTTCGCTGCACTTATTCGTGCCGCTGTTGATGGTCTTCGGACCGAACGGAAGTAAAAACGAAACCGGGTGGTTGGTTGGTTTGCCGAGCTTTTTGTTTCGAACAAGCGCGAGACGCACAATGTTCTTTTTATGCACTGGAACCTTCTTCTGTTTAGTCGTGCCGTCGACGCGAGCAATCGCCAAGGAGAATTTAATAGTCTTCGTGATTGTCTTTTTCGGTTTGTTCTTGTTGATTTACGCGTGGCTCAAGGTGGAACGTTCGCGCGAAGAAACGGGGGACGCGATTCCGGATCCCACGAGTCCGACCGGTGTAGGTGAAAGGCTCAGAACGGAACGTGATGGGACTCCGTCACGAGTGGGACTGGCGTTTCCGCAGCTGGATGACGCGGATGACAAGAACGATGACGACTTGATTGATCAGGAATTTATTGCAAGTGTATCTCCGAAGTATGCGGAATATTTATCTCCGTATTTAGCCTCCCACCCCGAGGTTGATGAATTAGTTTTACAGAAAACGCACTGCGGGGTTTGTGGAGAGGAACACCTCGCGCCTGGGAAGTTCTGCGCGGAGTGCGGGGCGAAACGAGTTTAGTTTAGTTTGGGACGAGGAGAACAGAAGAGGTCCTTTGTTATTTTTATTTACTTGTAGTTCACAAAGTCAATGCTTCTCAACATGTTTCCCCAACGCACTCCTTGTCACACTTACGGCACACCCTTCGTGTGTCACTTGCCCCTCCCCAGCGCGTGTGATGCGCGAAGGCGGGTCTCTCGTGGCGCTGACCTCGTCGGTTCCCGAAAGCGCGTTCAGTACGCCGAGGGGGGCAGTCAATGACTCGTTCCTTCTCGGGGATGGTTTGCGCTCGCCAACGCAAATAAAACAGCGCATCGAATCTACAATGGGGACGTCCCGTGGATTGGACGGTGGGGACGACACGATGAGTGGGGAGGGTACGGGTACGTCGTACGGTGGAACTGGTGGACGGAACCGGGACGGCGGTGACACGACACACAGTGGGGACGGGGACGAGGGGTTGGCCAACACATGGACCAAACGCGAACAAAGGTTCAACGAAAAAGTCAACCAAGTGCTTTCTCACATTGACGATTTAGATTTACGGTTAGCGAGTTCGTCTGAATCTGGAACAAAACCCGGTTTCTTCGACCACGAGCTCGCTCACGCGCGTTCCGAAAACGCGGGAGTACGAGGTGCGTTAGGAGAACTTCTTCTGTCACCGCCGTGGAGGCAAAGCGAAGGGAAAACGACAAGCGTGGAGAGACGGATAGGGACGTGATATGTTGAGAAGAGGAAAAAACTAACTTATTGTAACAACAATGTCCCAATAGACTAAGCTTTCCTTCGTTCCCGGCCTTGCCTCGCTCCAGCGTCCTCTGCACCCCCCCATCCCGACGTTCCCGGGTACCGGTCACACACAGTGAGCAGTTTTAAAATCGAACGACGGAGCACGGCGTCGGGCGCGTCTCCGTTCTCAACATTTCCGTTCACCTCCTCTTCCATCACACGCAAGTCGTTGCACGCGTCCCTGGCGGAATCGCCGCCGTCGAGCGCAACACCCCCGGCGTCCGCTTCTGAAGCAGGAGGAGCAGGACCCACGACCCCTACCGCGGATAACCCGAACGAAACGTTTCGAATCGGAAACGCCGCGGGAATTTCACAAATCGCGCGGACCACGCATTGTTTTTGGTTTTTACTTTTTTGTTGAGCATGACTGTTTGCCCCTACAGCCACTTCAACAACCACCCTCCGCGCACCTCGTTTCCGCAGACTCTCCCGTGACCCTGTTTTTTTGAGTTTTTGGAAAAGCACAGAGCCGCTTTGGTAGTTTGAAGTATCTTCGTCATCGTCCCCGAAAGTCTCTTTGATTGATCGCAGGGTCGATGAAACATCAGAACCCGCCGCGATATCCTTCGCGAGGTTTTTGGAGTGCAAAAGCTTGTGCAGTTGCGTGTCGAGGGTTTGTCGGCATTGTAACCGGTCCAAAATAGCGCGTAACACGTTTCCACTGCGTTTCTGTGACGCGTGTTGGTTGAGGTTTTTGTCCAGTTCCGTTACGGTTTCCGGCGATACACTCACCGCGAGTTGAAACGGCGGCTGTACGGGCAAATAGTCCAAACCCGCGATGTGCTGCGCCCACCGGTACGGGCGATCGGGACGGGAGGTTACGTCCCATTCCGTTGAATCGACGGAAGGGTTGGGGACGGAAGCTCCGTCGTCCCCGGGGAACAAGTCGACCAACGTCGAGGTTACGAAATCGGAGCTTTTCTTATCAGATGCATTCACCTCCGCGGTGATCACTCTCAATTTCGGCAAATACCGGAACGTCACGACATATTCGTCGTTAACAGTTACGGTTACGCGTAGCGGGTGGGATTCACCGGAATCGGTACGATCGGTACTCGCGGCGGCATTTTCTGCATCCGCGTCTGCTCTTTTTCTTTTACCGGAGGAGTTGCTTTTCTTCGCTCGCGTCTCGCCCTTCTCGTCATCGTCCGAGTGTATCTCCTCCTCATAACCTTCAGTTTCCATATCGCCATTCACTACCTGTGCGGCATGTCGCTCCATCGCCTCCGCGTCCGCCACGGAGCCTTCCACGTCCACGGTTATGGATTCACGGACCGAGTCCGCCGCCGCGACTAAACTCGAGAACAAAACGTACATCGGAACAGGCAACGTTTTCGATTTTATTCGTCGTTCATACACCAAAACTTTGTTACTCTCCGAGTTCGACAGCTGTTTGCTTAAAGGTTCAATGCTCCTCTGTACGTTTTGTAAGTTGTTCCGTAAGGAGGATAAGAATGAGTTTTTCGTAGCCACATCGCGTTTCAGCAATTTCAACTTCTTCTCCAACGCATCTTTCTGCTCCACTAACTTCTTGCGCGTCGCGAGCTCGTGCGACAACCTCCGAAGCTCCAACGCGTGTGCGTCTAGGGAGTCTAAATCAACTGAAGTGTCAACGCCTTCCGCGTGTTTCTTGAATTCTTTCTTGAAAGTCTCTATGGCAACCAGTCCGACTTTCGCATCGTCGTACGCGGATTTAAAATCCTTGCTCGTCCTGATTTCTTTTTCCACATGCGTCTTTTCGTACAGCACGTTTTGTAGTTGTAACCGGGTTCGGTCTAAAGACTGTTTGCCTGTGGAGGTTGAGTTACGCACGATCTCCACCGCTTCTAACGTTTCTCGGTTCGCGGCTTTCAGATCCAGGAACAACAAACTCGCGGTGGTGGTGGCGTGTTTTATGGCGGCTTTCGAACCGGAAGATTTTGATCCCACAGCCTTTCCATCTAAGCCCTCTACCACTTTCCGTAAACCGGCTATGCTGGCTTTCACGGTTTCTAAGCCTTGCGGGGGGGGTGCTTTATGGGTCGGCATCGCACCCGCGGCACACCCCGCGCCCGATCAGTCGCCGGCGCCGTGTGATCTGGAGATTGCTGGAAGTCGCACTCGCGAAAAGAAAGAAGAAAATGCTCTCGCTTGTTGAAACCGAGTGTCCTCAAGCCACCTTTTGGAAAAGCCTTTCAACCATGTATACTTTTCAATCACCAATCAAGACTACACCGATCGAAATCCGCTCGCAACTGCCATCCTTGTCAGCTTTTGGATGCCGAGGCACTCGCGCCCGCACGGCACGGTCATGGGGCTATGTTTATCACTCGCGCAGGCGATGAAGGGGGACGTGCCGACGTCGGTAGGTGTATTTTGCTCGATTCGACCGCCCGACCGCCCGGCAGTGGGACAGTAGAGTCAACCACGCGATGATAGGATGGCACCGGTCGCGCCATTGATTCGCCGTATCTTGATCGTGTCATTCATCGAGCACTCTTCACCGCGACTTTGTGTTGATGTGCAGGAACCGATGCTTGACGCGTTTTTTGGTATATCCGATGCGGGAACGTGACAACGATACGGAAGGCATACCTATATCCGCCCTGTCATAGGCTCCTACCCACGACACAGACCAACATACCAGGCCACGGCCACGGCGTTGAACGGTTTCGGTTGAAAAATCTAGTCGGATTCGCGTTTCGGAAGAGTCTGAAAAAAGTTCATCTCGTTCAATGCATCGTCTCGCCCTTCGCTGACCTCACCACATCTCCCCCCAACAACAGGACCCTTCCTCCTCGAAATATGTAGAGAGCACGAGCGGTAAGGAGGATGCGTTGTCTCTGAAAAAACCAGAAGGTACTTCGGTAAATGGAATCCAGCTGCAACCGATAAAGACTCCGCCTCGGCCAAAACACGAGGAGCCCGAACAAAAAATTTACGGCTTTGACGAAGGGGAATCTTTTGACGATGCGAAATTCGAGGGGCCTCCTCAGTTTGATGGGCTGATGATGCCTCCGCCTCCTTTGTTACCTCCGCCCGCGAACACCTATCCCTATCCGCCTAATGCGGAGACTTATGCAAGAGCGCAGGCGTTGCGATGGGCGCAGAGAATATTACTCGATGAGTTTGGCGAGGCGAAGGGGGCGAGTGACGGGGAGGACGGCGAACACAGCGATAGCGGGGGCGATGAGGGGGATAACACTAAAGACATTAAAAGTAGCTCCATGAGTACTGCTAAAGTCACGACCACTGGTGAAAAGAAGGACGTGTACCTTTGCAGTCCTAACTGGTACGAGAGGGTGGAGCACATCTACGTCAAATTTACGCTATACATTAATGGAAAAGAAACGGTGCACGAGTGCGATTGGTGTACTCCAAACCCCGAGGCAGTGATTAAGATGCTGAAAAACGAACCCCTCGCTGCGTTTCAGTCACCAGCGTTAGGTATGTACCACAGTGAGGTTCGAACGATTGGACACAAAGCGGAGGACGCGGCGTTGACAGCGGCGATCGAGTACGCCGCGGAGTGGGCGATGAACCACGACGGGACGCACGACGGGACCGTGTTGGATCCCTTCCGTGATGTTGGAAATATTCAATTCACGTTCCAATTAGTCACGAAGAAAGGAAAACGGAAAACGGTGAAACGACGACACGAAGGCGGACCGGATGACAGGATGAACGCGTTTAAAGCCGCGATTTGCAGAGTCAGGGGGTGGTAAAGGGATTGATTGATTGAGAAGGTTTTTTACCTCGAAGGACGTTATTAAGACTTAGAATAGACTATTTATTTTTAGACAAGAAGTATTACGAACGCACCAACTGTCATCAGATCCTGTTCCCAATGAGTAGTTAGTCTACCGTATTACTTCCCTCCTATCGCTCCCTCTGTTCACTGAAAGTGGATTCGAAAATCGCATCCGCGTTCGCGGTTTCAAAGCCGTCTCTTCTTTTATTTTCGGGGATGAATCCATTTTCACTTTGCAGCGTTTCATCAATGGGAAGCCGCTCCACGAACTCGACGTAGCACGACGGGACTTTTTTGGTAACGGTTTCCCCTTGATGTGACTGAATTTCAATAGCAGGATTGATTCTGAATTGAAACTCAAACTCGTCCGCTACGGTGCTGGCTTGCCGTAGCAAGCCGTCGGGCGAGACCTTGACTTCTGTTCCGCCGGCGGTGGACATGGGAAGGTCGTGTGGAGATTTTTGCAGAAACGCGACGGCATCTTCCAGCGTCGTGAACCTTCTCGTATGCGTATCTATTCTGGAAGTTAAAGCACGTGACTCGAGGTCCTCACTTTCCTCCATATCATGACTAAATAACCCGTGAACCGCAATCGCGACGTGGTTCAGTGCGTGACCGTTGATCAGCGTCCATGCGGCGTACTCTGATTCGTTTGATAAGGTTTCGTATTCTGAAATTGAGATTTCGTTGGTTTCGATCAATGTTTTGGATGCATCCGTCGCGGGCAAGATCCACGGCACACCCCCTGTTGACGCCACGAACGTTTTGCGAACACCTTGCACACCTGCTACTTCATCTTGTGCGTCGCAATACGCCTGTCTCTTTTTTATCACGAGCTGCGCCTCAGTCGAAAGTTGTCCAACCTCCACGTGCGAAACGAACAATCGTGGAAAAATGTTTTCGCCCGATTGTAAATCCTTCGCCCATTGCTCGCTCGGCGGCGCGAACCATTTCGCTTCCACCTTTTTTGCTTTGAAAGATAGCGAGCCTTGATAGGTGTACCCGTGCTTTTGAAACACACAAGCGACCGCGTCTAACCCGCCATCCACGCAGTCGAACGAACGAAACGCGAGGTGGTCCCATTTCGGGTTTTGTGAATGATTGAGGTTGGAATCAGTCATGTCACCACTCGTCTCATTCCTCGGAAACAACGCGTTCACCGCACTCCGTGCTCGTGGGTTTCTCCGTAAATACGGCTCGACGTAGTTATCGATCAAGTCAGTGAGGTTTGCACGTTTTTTTAACTCGGACGGGGTCAGGGTGTACGGGGGGGACGTGTTGGATGCCATGGTGATGCGCCACGCGGTTTTTCCAGACTTGCCAGATAACTAAGTTACCTTCCTTCTATCCCAGCCACCTCCGGACTCTCGTGCTCAGCACGAACCCCACCGCAACGCCAATCGCGAAGGAAACGGTCGCGATGCGAACCGCCGTCGCGTCCGACACGGCCATGCGTGGGACGGAGTGGCAGTGGGAGGGGGAGTAGGTGCAGATGAGAGGGACAAAATTCGTTCGAGTCTATTTTCTTTTCTATTCCAAACTATGCGTCACCCTCGGGTCGCTTCTGCGCCAGCCTCTCGAAAGCCTGTAAGTCGTTCCCCAGGGTCTCTGCAGAAGGGCCATCCTTGCTATCGCCTCGTACACTAGTATCCGCCCCCCCAACGCGGATCGCGTTCACGTCTATTTCCACCACATCGGATCGAGAAGCATACCTAACACTGGAACTTTTCTCATCGTCGAAGTCCCCTACTGACCCGTCCCACCCGGACGATATCCGCGCCCCCCCCCACTTGCCTCCCTCCGGCACAACCCCGTCCTCCAAATCAGAGTGGTGGTCCATGTACCCACCTTTGTGCCAAGGTAAAACCTCGCCGTGCGTCACCGCGTCTTTCTTGTACTGTACGTGTGGATGGCAAGGGGGAGGGTCAGTTTCCGACGGGAAAGCCTTTCGGAAAACGAAAGTCGACCGATGATGGCAACGGGGAGACGATCGTTTAGACTAAATAACCCTACGTACCTTGTCCACCGCGAGGGATATGCCGATGAGTATTATCAACACCAGCGAAATGCGCTTCACCGTGGCGCGGCGGGCTCGGCTCAGCGAGCCCCACATGGAGACGCGCCGAGGGAAGTGACCTCCAATCGCGTTATGTCGCGTTATCAAGTTTATAAGTTAACTCTTGCACGAAATTATTTGGCCTCGGTTCTTCCGAGAGCCCAATGGTTGGAGCGCCGAACCTACCGAGTTCGAGGGGCATGGCGCGTCCTTCGTTGTTGTGGTACGCCGTGTGGCTGTTGACGTTCGGGACGTGCGTTTCGAGTGTTACGAATTTGGTGGAGAGCGGTGCAGAGGCGGTGGAAAGGGAGGCGACGAGTGGACCGAATTCCGCAGATCCAAATCTAGCCGGTTCCGTCGCGGTTGTTTTCGTCACTGGCCGGGATGCGGAGACGTTAAGTCCGTGTCGCAAGGGCTTATTAAACGCTCTGTTCGAATCCACGAAACATCTTCCAAACCACGACGTTTTCGTGCTACACGGCGGGGAGGCTAGTGGTTTGGTGACGATGGACAACGAGATAAACGGCGAGTCTCTCGAGGTCAACCTGCTCTCGCAATCAAAACTAAAACCTCACCTTCCAAAACGTCTAGAGTGCGATTGCTCCTCGGGCAACGGCGGTACCCCATTCCTGTTCGCCACGTGGCTCGGCCACTTGAACGGGGGCAAGTACGACTTCGCGTGGTACGTAGAGGAGGACGTGGTGTTCACCGGGAGGTGGGGGGACTTGTTTTCCTTGAGAGTGGAAGAGACGCAAGGGACCCGAATACGAGCGGCGAGTGTTTTTGGAATTGATGCAGCAAATGAGGCGCCGATCGATTCCTCGCGTGCTCTTTCCTCAGATGCTCACTCAAAAAATCCAGTGGACCTCGTGGCGCACGTGACGCGCGTGGAATCCACGTGGAAAAAGCGGTGCAGGATGCCGACTAGCGATTCACAAAAGTTTCCGAACGGCACGGGCTGCGTCGGTTATGACGGCTTCATGCACAAAACGTGGTGGCCCGTGTTGGGCATGAGCGCTAATTTCGCGAATTCATTAATCGACTCCATAGACGACCAACGCGGCGCCAACGGACACCAGGAACCAATCACCATGAGCTTCTGCCGGCGGGTTGAGAGGGAAAAGCAGGTATTGTATGATTCAAAAGATTCGAATTCGCTTCCAACGAAAGATTCAAACGCACATTCAGTGGGGTGCCGTTCCCGGTTGATTCCGGACGAGATGATTGGGGAGTACCAATTGGGGCACTGGGGGAGATTTATTGGGAGGCCGAAGAGTCACGCGACGTTTACATCAGCGGGTTTGACGTTCGGACACAATTTAGAGAGCAATAAATTATATCACCCGCTGAAGTGCGAAGCGGATGCTGGGATCGGGAAGCTCGCAGTGGCGGTGGCCAAAGGGGGGGTGGAGAGGAGTGATGACAGCGACCCGAGCGGAGATGATGCGATTCATGGCGAGATTCTCGACACCGCCGACGGCGTTGAATCAAAAAAATTAACCCAGTCGCCTCGCCACGCTTTGGCCGATAAACTTGGTGAAGGCGGATCCGGGGGCGGGGGCGGTGCGTTGGAATTGGGTGGAATGCCGTCTTGGGAAGTATTTCAAGAGGTCTATTTCACTCCAAAGCCGTGGGCGCTTACTTTTGAGGATGACAAGAGCCGCGCAGAGATTGAGTCAGCGCGGGACGAACCTTTCGAGGTTAAATTGAAAAGCGCCCTGGAGCGATATGCGGCGAAGAGCGAGAAGGCGAAAGTAGCGGCGCGGCCGTACCTCCGGCCGGTTCGAGGGCCGAAGAAGAACACAGGTAGCTCTACGAAACCCCCTCCGAGGAGCGCGGTATAGAGTAGTGCTGTACAGACCAATTAGTCACGTACGGACGTGAAGAGTAGCCGGAGTATAGGTAGCGCGAAGAAAAACTGTCGAAAATATGCGCGTGCGTCCTGCGGTCACGGCGCTGAATGGGCAACTAGTCACAGCGCAACCTGACATTAATCCTACCTACCTATACGAACCACAGGTTCGCGAGTTTCCGTCGCCCCGCGACCACCACCGGGTGCTTATCCCCCAGCGCGTCGAAAACCATCACGCACGTCTCTCGGCCGTACTCTCGGTTGCCTTTCTTCGTGGCGTCCAGAGCGGCGGCGACTGCGTTTTCCGACTCGCCCTCGAGACACAACGCCGCAGCGTGCGCGCGTCGAACCGCATCCAACTCATTCGGTCCGTCTTTCGAACCGTCACCAGACCCTGATGGTGCATCGCCTACACCGCCTGCCGCTTCCAACGTCTCCAAAACCTGTCGAAACGAATCAGAGGAAGGCACAGAGGTGGTCGCGTACGCATTCTGCGAACTTGTGCCGACGCCGTCACTGTCGCTACCGCTGCCCGCTTCACCCCTACCGCTGCCCAACACCGTCTTCGCCAACTGAACCAACCCCCCCGCGATCCCAATCTCCCCCGGTTCGGCGAAAGTGCCACCCACCACGCCTTTCGCCGCATCCAACATCGCCTCTGCTCCGGTCAGATCAATGGGAGTTGAAAGCAACGCACACCGCGCGGCTGCCGCATAGGCACGCGCTATTGTTGCGGGCGAGGCTTCTGGTCCCGATGCTAAAGCTGCGTTAACGAGCTCGGCGGCAGCGACCGCGACGGACGGGTCTCGGTTCTCCGGAGCATCCAGAATCGCAAAGGCTTGATCCACAAGAGCGGTAGGGTCGACATCAGGAGTATTAGGCGCTTGAGAAGTATCTATCGGAGTATCTCCCGTTGGCGTCTCAGTCGCCGCCGTGGCTTTCTGTATAAATTTATCAATGTCGGGGTCCGCGATTACTCCGGTAAACGAGTCCACCAACTTCCCCCCCCGCATCGCCATCACCGTGGGCAGCGATTTAATTTGGAGCTCATCAGAAATACCGGAGTGCTTGTCCACGTTAATCTTTACTAAAATCACGTTAGGCGTGCCGTCTTCTTTCCCGGGTTGCGACTCAACCGACGCAGCGAGCTTCGGGGTCAATTGTTTACACGGCTGACACCAATCCGCGTAGAAATCAAACACAAGCGCCACGTCCTTTTCAGTCGCAGCGGTGACGATTGACTGAAGGTCTTGCGAGTCCGAAACTTCCATCACCGTGTCCAGGGGTTGTGTTGCTGGTGCGGCATTCGAATCTGCACTGGGAGCAGGTTGCCTAGTGGAAGGCTCGGCACTATAGCAGGTCCCGGCAGAGGCGGCGAACCCGCGATCTGAGGACACGACGATCGCGTTTTCGCCATGACGCGCGTACCCTTGACTACCTGCAACGCTCATGCCTAATTGCCCATACGTCAGAGAACCGACTCGATGTGATACACTTTCAGCTCGTGCACCAACTCCTCGGGCCCTACGCCCGAAAAAGCGCGCCAAGCCCTTCACGCGGCCGCGCATGACTACAATGAAGAAGTTTCGGAGTTTCTCGTTCAAGAAAAGCAAAGGAAAATAAAGAAAGTTTTTATGTAGGGTAGTCGCGACGCGTATGTAAAACTGATAGTGTATGTAAAACTGGCAGCGTTCTACCCTACCAAGACATGTCCTCCTCACAAGTCAGCGTATTGGTGACACCAACAGATGGTCTCCCATGTGTAAAAGTATGTAACTGTATACTCCTATACCATTCGGGCGCCCATTCGGATCTGACAAAAAATCTAACTCGCTTTTGGAATTCTCAGAAAACCGAAAACCAAATTACATCCCCATCGACTTCTGCGTCGCGTTGATTTGATCGAGGATGATCAAGGTGAACATGGCGTGAGGGGCGATGCGCACGTAATAGGTAGGGAAACCCGTGTAGAACTTCAACGGTCCGCCTTGCGCCATGGTTTTCGCGACGCAGTCGCCGAAGCCCTTGAAGGGCATCGTGCCGTCGGGGAGCGGTTTTTGTTTTTGAAGTTGCGTTTTGACGTAATCGAAAGGTAACGAAAAGAACGAGGCGAAGAAACCGGCGATGCTTGACGCGCCTAGGGTGGCGGGGAACCCAGTGATGCCGTTCTCTTTCATCATCTCCTTGGCTTGGTCGTTCGAGGCGAGCATACCCATGTTTAAGGCCATAGCACGCACGGCGGTGGTTGAGGCGCCGACGAACAAACCGCTGACGCCATCCTTGGCGACGATGTCCGTTAAAGCATGCACCACGCCGGTGTAGTTCCTTCGCTCCGCCGCAGGGAGCGTGCCGTCGGCTTGCATGCGGATCAACGAGAGATCCGCGGGGGAGCCGAAGATGGCGCCGAGGCCGCCGGCGGCGAGGCCGGCGCCGGCCTTTTGGACCAAGGGGAGGGGCGCGCCTTTGTTCTGCTCTTTGAGGAAGTCAACAATCTTGGCGTGGATTCCTAATCTTGCGGTAGTATAGGTGGCTTGGCGTAACAGACCGGCGGAAATCCCGGTGTACAACGTGCTGAAACCCTCGTTTTTGATGATCCCGGACGCGACCGCGATGGGGCCACCGGTGGCGCCGAGTTGAAGGCGGACCTGTTGGGTTTGGATTGGACAGGAGAGGATTGGTTGGTCAGATTGATGGCAAGATTGGCAAGATGTGCGCTCCGGATCCGTGATCCAAGCCTGTCATAGGTTTCACGATCGCGCGATCAAGTAGGTGTGGGTTCGGTGTGGGTCGAGACAGCGGTGTGCGTTCGTGCTGCACCGGGGTTGGCGGTGGCGTGCCGATGCACCACGCGCCTGTCCACCATGGTTACCCTCCGTGCGCCGAAGCGAAGGCCAGTTCACGCCTCCGCAATCGGAGCCTTCTCGAACCGTCGGTGGCAATTTTCCGATGTCACACACGTACCTTGACGATATCCAAAGGCTGGATGATGCACGTGGCGCCCATGCCGGACAAACCACCGTTAAGGAACGGCTTGGCGGCTTTCCAGGCGGCGTTATCAGCGAGAGACATGATAAGTTCTGTGTGGGTGGTGCGTGCGGGAACGACTGGGGAGGCGTCATCAGATTTTCGTCCGTGGACCTCCTCGCCGCCGTCTGAATTTCGGAAATCTTGGCTCTGAATCGAGAGACGACGATAGCCCCTTGGTTGAATCGTATGCAACTAAGTGCGCGAATGTGGGAAAAGAAAGACGGTTCAGCAGGTATGTGCTCCTGTGAAAAACGAGGCGAAAAGAGATCACCCTCGACGAATAGACTTGTTCGAAGCCGCGTGCGTCCGCTGGGACACTCACGCGCGGCGCGAGGGTTTCGGTGGCGACCGACTCGGTGCGACGGTTCTTCCTTTCGATTGAAAGCGGAACGGGAACGTGTTGTTTGGTTAGGGAGAGTACAACAGAGTGTGAGTGTTCAGTCATACAAGCACCAGCGCAACCCTAGAGCATTTCTTTTCTTTTCTTGAGCGACCCCCCACACTTCCACGATGGTTCTCGGTGAGCTCGGCAGCGCGTTAACAAACGCTATCCGCAAGCTGGGCGAGCACACCGTTGTGGATGAAGAGGTGATGGATGCTTGTTTGAAGGAGGTGACGAAAGCGCTTCTTCAGGCGGATGTTAATGTGCAATACGTCGTTCAGATGAAAAAAAACATAGTCAAGGCGGTGAATATAAATGAACTCGCGGCGGGGTTGAATGCCAGGAAGTTACTCGAGAAAGCGGTGTTCAACGAGCTGTGCAGGATGCTCGAAGGCGCCCCGAAGGCGTTAGGCGAAGGCGTAACAACCAGGAAAAATTACGCGCCTCAAAAAGGAAAAACAAACGTCGTGATGTTTGTCGGCTTGCAAGGGTGCGGAAAAACAACCACGTGCACCAAGTACGCTTATTATTACCAGAAGAAAGGATTCAAACCGGCGTTGGTGTGTGCGGATACGTTCCGAGCAGGTGCATTTGATCAGCTAAAGCAAAACGCAACTAAAGCGCGGATTCCTTTTTACGGGAGCTACACTGAAACTGACCCGGCGAAGATAGCGGCTGACGGGGTTAAAAGATTCACTGAAGAGAAAAACGATCTCATTATAGTCGACACCTCCGGTCGCCACAAACAGGAGGACTCGTTATTCGAAGAGATGCGGCAGGTTTCTGAAAACGTCAAGCCGGATATGACCGTGTTCGTGATGGACTCCAGTATCGGGCAGGCGGCGCAGGACCAAGCGCGGGCGTTCAAAGCCACTGTGGATGTCGGGAGTGTTATCGTCACGAAACTAGATGGGCATGCTAAAGGCGGAGGCGCCATTTCTGCGGTAGCCGCCACAAAATCACCAATCATCTTCATCGGCACCGGCGAGCACATCGACGAGTTTGAAACCTTCGATTCCAAGCCGTTTGTGAGTAGGTTACTCGGTCTGGGTGACTGGACTGGGTTTATCGACAAGATCCAAGACGTTATTCCGACGGATCAGCAACCTGAATTGTTGGATAAGCTCGCGCAGGGCCACTTCACAATGAGAATCCTGTACGAGCAGTTCGCGAACATCCAGAAGATGGGCCCAATGAGTAGCGTGATGAGCATGATCCCCGGGATGAATGACGCGCTGCCGAAGGGGCAGGAGAAGGAATCCGCGGCGAAGGTGAAACGCTTAATGACTTTAATGGATTCCATGACGGATGAGGAATTGGATTCCACTGATCTGAAAATGTTACAGGACCCAAAGCGAATGGAAAGGATCGGACGGGGCGCTGGCCGTGGCCCTGGTGACATCGTTGAACTCTTGGAGGAGTACAAACGCCTCGCAAAGATGATGGGCAAGATGAAGGGTTTAAAGGTACCGAAGAAGGGGGGGCACGGACAGCAGCAGGCGCTGAATCAGAACCTTTCGCAAATGGCGTCGGCTATTCCTCCTCAAATGTTGAAACAAATGGGGGGTATGGGCGCGTTACAGGGGATGCTGAAGCAACTAGAAGGGAAGGACATGGGCGAGATGCAGAAGATGATGGGGAAGATGATGGGGGGGAAGGGGATGCCTCCTGGGATGGGAATGTAGGTGAGGGTATAGGTTTTGGTCAAAAACTATGTCAGCATCACATCTGATTCGTTATCTTTTTTCACAATCATCTGCTCACTCATTCGGGCTCTTCTTGTCCGCCGACACGTCATTGGCGCCCTTTTCGTCATCACCCTCAACTTCTCTTCGCGCGCGTCTCTGCACCGTGCGGGTGTCCGTACATGCGCTTGGCGCGTCGGGGTGGACCAGCGTGTTGGTGGCACGCGCTTCAGGGCGTTCGGGGAGGACAGACCGGGTTGGCCGCGTCGTCCAAGGCCAGTGCATCGCACGCGAGGTTAGCTAATCACTCGTCGGGCGCTTTTTCACAATCGACACCCGTGGGGTACGCGCGAACCATGCCCGGTACCGCGGGGGTCACGGTTGGAACACCGAGACAGCTGTGTAGGGTGCCATCACAACGATGGGGTACCCAAAACACAGTACCCAGAACATCTAAAACACCCTTTATTGGAACCCATGGACGGCGCTTCACCGCCGCCAAGAACGCCTCATCTTCGGGCACGAGCTGTGCTCCACAGCCAGACGTGCAATCAGAAGACCTCGCAACCTTAGCGTCGACGTCCAATAAAAACGCGTCAGGGCTTGGCGTGGTGGTGACGAGCCAGGCGAACTTCTTAAGGGTCGTCGTACGGCCGGAGGGCATGAGTTCCGCGCAACAGGAAGCCAGAGAGTTCCAACTGAGGAACGCGGCGGCGACGGCGAGGTCGGCCGGGAAAACGCAAGACGCTGAAGTTTTAGAAAAGTTGATCGAAGACAGACAAGGTCCGTACGAGTTACTGTGCGTCGTCCGAGCTTTATTAAAAAAAATCAAACGAAAAGTCTTGGTCGGCGATGACGTGGAGATCACGGGGATCGACTGGGTTGACTCCCGGGCTATGGTACACGACGTGGTTCCAAGGAAAAGCAGATTGGTAGACCCGCCTGTGGCAAACGTCAATCGCGCGTTGTTGGTGTTCGCGTGTGAAAGGCCTCCGTTAGAGGCAAAGCAATTGACAAGGTTTTTAGTCTCCATGGAAGCTACTGGAGTGCCATTCGACCTAGTTTTGAATAAATGTGACTTGATCAGTGAGCTGGAGCAAGCGGATTGGGCTGCGCGGCTTGAGCAGTGGGGGTACGCGCCGAGGTTCGTGTCCGTCGCTACTGGGGAAGGCGTGGACGAGCTGGAGCAGCACTTGGCCAGGAAAAGTTTGTCGGTGGAAATAAATGACAGCACAGATGACAGTAACGACGAACACGCGTATGGAGCCTCTACGGGTGAAGACAGGTCTTCAGACGACACTACCTCAACCTCTACGTCCACATCCCGCGTCACCGTTCTGGCCGGCCCTTCGGGCGTGGGAAAGAGTTCTCTGATTAACCGACTAAGAGCTGGGTCCGCTTTAGCCACTGCTTTAGCGGAAGCGGGCGAGTTTGACGACGTGGAGTGTGAAGAAGATGACGACGACGACGAGGAGGAGGGTGATGATGAGGAGGGTGATGGAACACAAAAGTTTCGGAAGAAGAACCAGTACATCACCGACGTGGACATTTCCGGCGGCGGCGGCGGCGCGCGCGGCGCTTTGAATTTAAATTTAGGCGAAGGCCTGGAGTTACAGTCCGTCAAGGCTGTTTCGTCAAAACTGGGCAGAGGACGACACACAACGAGACACGTCACTTTACTGCCTTTGAAGAGCGGCGGACTACTTGCGGATACGCCCGGATTCGGGTACCCCAGTTTAGACGGCTTAACTATCGATCGATTAACCTCGGGCGAGTGCTTCCCCGAGATCAAATACGCCAAGGAAATGAGCGTATTAGATAATTTATCAACCACTGGAGCATGCAAATTCAGCAACTGCACACATCGAGACGAACCCGGCTGCGTAGTCGACTTGGTAATGCCGTGGGAAGAGGAACGGTACGACATGTACTGCGACGTTTTTGACGAGGTCGAAGCGCTTGAAAAGTTTGAAAAACAAGCGAGTTATAAACGGGAAACTCGAGTGCGGTACAAGGATGGGGGCAAGGAAAAAGGAGTCGATGAGGTGTCAAACAACGGCGGGTCAAAGAACTCGTCGAAGAACTCGAAGAACGGGCGGAGGAAAAGTTGCAGCGACGACGCGAGTGATACACTCGAGAATGGTGATAATTCTTCGAAGCCGCCGTCTCAAACATCAAAGAAAAACTCATCGAACCGCCGCATGGAACCCAAATTGGAAACCAAAAGCAACCGCCGACAAAGCCGCAGAGCGTTTAACATGGAAACCGCGGTGATGGGGGAGGAGGATGAGGGGGAGGATGAGGAGGAATTTTGGAGGGACGACGACGACGAGAATAGTTCCAATCTCGAAGAGTCCGACGACGATTGGGAACGATTCACAGAGCGCGGTGCGAAGTGACTTTAGGGTTTCTAGGGTTGATAGGTTTAGGGCATTTATGAGGGTTATGAGACGCATACGTATCTTCAAAGCGCTTTGAATTATTCAAACACGTACCACTGTGTATCCCTTGACCTTTTTGTCTTCGGTTTCGAATCTCTGTTAATTGTTTTTCCTGAAACTCTTTCCATTTTCCCGGGAAAACGAACAGACGCAATCTCCGTCTGCTCATTTTTGGCCCTGACGAAAGAAGTTGACGAGTCGGTGAGGGTCCTGCCCACTTCCGGAGGCGTTGCATGCCCGGCATCCAAGGCGTGCGGGGCATACACATTCATACGGTCAGGAGGAAGCTGAACGCGAGGTTGTTACGGGGCCAGTTAAACGGGAGACTAAGTACCCCGCCGCGGTCCCTCGCCAACGATGGATCCCTCAGATCCTCGGTGGACGAACGAGTTCATGGATGGCGGGAGTGCGGGTGTCAGATCCGGATCTGGAGGCGGGGGTGGGTCTATGCCTGGCGAGGCTGCTGAGGAACGAGCTCGGCGCGACGCTGCGGCAAAGCTCGCGGCGACTGATTTCCTATCAGACGACTCTGATTACGAAACGGACACCGGGGATGACGACAGTGACTCAAGCGCGCCTCCATCCTTGGCCTCATCCAGCTCATCTTCGAAATCGCCGAGCCTAGCGAGTTCGCCGGATTCTACAACCCCGACGAGTCCGAGAAGTCCGAGAAGAAATGGAACTACCAATAATTCCACCACAAACAACCCGCGTTCGCCTCGAAAGCGGCGTGCACGAAAGTTTTGGGGCGGTACTTCGAAACAAGCTGTACCAACGGGTGCGAGAACGTGGTGTGCCACGCCAGGTGCTGGCACGTGCGGTGCTTGGAGAGCGACGACGAAGAGGTGTACCTTGGGATTATGGAAAAACTGCCGACGGAGGTATCGACGGTCGGCAAGACGGACGGCGCTGCCGCTAAAAACAAAATAACCCTCACCCCAAGTATTTCAAACAAAATCAAAAAGACTTTCACGGCTACTGAGGAATCACCGGAAGAGACTCGCAGAAGGGCGTGTGCGATGTGGGTCACGAAGACGCCTTGTTGCCCGACGCCCGGGTGCGGAGGCAAGATCAAGGCTTCGAGGTATTTTTCTGACTCTGGCGCTCTGGGTATCAATCCTCTCGGGTACAGAGCCGACGCCATGGTGTGGACTGAGAACTTCCAGACCGAGGAACGACGGAGTTTCAAAATCAAAGGCGACAAGGGGGGTTCATCCAGCAACGCTTCCACGTCATCCGGTCCAGGTGCCGCGACCCCTTCGGCTGCATTCATTTACGATGAAGACAAAGGGCGGGTCGCTGGACTGTTATCGGACGAGACCGGGGTTGGTTTCACGTCGAGCGTTGAGTTCGCGGTTGCCCGGACTGAGATGACAACCACGGCCATGCACGTCCGGCGGTTCGACAGCGTGTTTTCTAACGCACGGATCGATGGGCTGGGTAAGCTGGTTTGGGACGCTTCTGTGAAGGTCGATAAGGAGGCTGGTGTTTCGAACCCCTTGCCGGTGCCTTCGTGGGCGCGTTTGCTCGGTTCTGGGAACGTCGGGTACGCGCGGTCACTCGACCCGACCGACCCTGAAATTGTGGTCAACACGATTATGGATGAGGTGTTTCAGAACGCAAAACCCGGCGCCAAGGTGTGGAGGAAGAAAGACTTCCGGGACTCGGAGGTGTGGGTCAGGAAAATCTTGTCAAGCATGACAAACCCGTTCGCAGACAAAGACAAACGTGAACAAGAGGCGTGTTTGATGCACCAGTTAGTCGCGTTCGCGGACGTCGCGTTTTGCAAAATCCACCAAACATTTGACACCCTAAAACGAGCGGAGAAGGTTTACGAACGAGCGGGTGTATGACAGGATGAAAAGGGCGCGAGAGATGCTTTACAAGCAACTGCATTTGAATTCTAGTTCCGGCGGCGGCTCCTCCGCGTCCAACCGCCTCCAAGAGAAGATGAAGGAGAAGCAGATGGAAAAAACGAGTACCGTTTCGTATCCCGAGATTCTGAACGTAACGGAAGTATTACACAGAGAGCTAATCGAAGAGGAGGAGCAAGCAGAAGGAGGCGCTGGAGTTGCTGTTAGCGGAAGAAGCCGCTGAGTTACAACGAGAGAAAAAACGCGCAAAGAAAAAGGCGAAGAAGGCGAACAAGGAAAATGCGAAGTTAGAGGAGGAAGGGGCTGGGGATGACGAGGGAGATGGGGAGGATGGAGGAGGCAGTTCACAGCCTACGCCTATGGAAACGTCTCCAGCTTCTGGGTCTGGTTCGCAGCTGTCTCAACCTACCTCCGCTGCGTCTATCCTCCCATTCGCGGCGCTGCCCCCGCCCGGTCTTCTTGCCAACGTGGTTCCCCTGGACTCTGTGTTACGCTTGGTGTTCCACAACCCAGTGTTGAGAGAGCGGTGGAGCAACCCTTTCACGAACGGCAAGTGCACGTCTTGCGACGTCGTGATTCCGTTTCGGCACCTCGAAGGGCGGTGCGCGTGTCTGTTTGCGAAGTGCGGCAAGCCCGATGACGCGCTGCAACTGTTGAAACGACGCGACGCCGAATCCAACGGCACGTCAACTCAAAACCCCAACTCCAACGGCGCCGCACACGACTTGTTGTCCGAGCTCCAGGGCGGGTCCACAGCAGGGTGGTCCCCGCCGCTTCGCATGGTACCGAACAATGAGGGCAGAGACCCACGAGGCAGCACGGGCGGGTCCGCCCGGGCTTGGCAGAAATCCATTAAGCAAGCCGCGCCCGAGCCGGCGCCCCTCGCGCCGAAAAAGAGGACCGCCGCCGCGAAACCCGCGCCTTTCGTGGAACAAGATCTGGACGACGACGAGAAGGAGTGTATGTTTTGTCTCGACTCAGGCCTGGATGCGACGGACTTGAAGGTGTGTAAAATGCGGTGCCCGTGCAAGGCGTACTGGCACATGCTGTGCATGCAGAACTGGGAAGACTGTGATTTGGCGAAGATAGACCCGGTGACCAAGCTGACAAAGTGCCCGTACTGCGACCAGGACATGAAGAATGTGAACTGGGGGAAACTTTCTTTGACAATAGACACGAAATGCGAAACACGAAACATGCATAACACGTCGTACCAGAAGTGATCCCAAACGTTTGCCTCTGATCTTACCCGCGTCGCCGTTGAGTGACTATTTATTTTCACCGTGAAACTCTTCCCAAAATTAATAATCTAATCTGAAATCATCATCTCACCACATCTCTCACTTCGCCGGGAGCGTCGGACCGGTGGTGACACTGGTGTGCGCGGGACGAAATTGTGACAGTCGTCGTGGTTCGTATCGCGACGTTCTTGGCACCGATGTCACCCATGCGATTATCCACACGTCGTGGTTCCAACAGGTTGACCGTGACGTGCTATTTCTTTTTCGTCGTGTGTTTTTCTTTCGTGGATGCGATACCGCCCCATCCGCACAAGCGGGTGGCGTCGCGGCCTATTTCACTTCGAACGCACTTGAGGGGAGGGAAAGGCGTACGTGATGGAACTCTCACAGAAGAGTACCTCTCAAACCCTGAAAACTTCATCGGAACCGAGCGCTGGGTTACACAACCCCTGGACCACTTCGACGCGAACGATGTGGCGGAGGCGTTGAAACGAGATGTTGGCTCTAGATTTGCATCCACGTCCACGACAACCTCCACTCCCCGAACCTGGCACCAGCGGTGGTTTGCGAACGCAAAGTACTTCAACCCTGACTCGTCAACGAACCGCCAACCCGTCGTGTTCCTGTGCGTCGGAGGCGAGGGCCCTGGGTTCGAACCCAGCGTGGTGACAACTGGGGGACCGCACTGCGGCTTGGCAGTTAGTCACGCCAAAGAATTATATGAGAAAAATAACGACGGCGCTTTGATTGTCGCGCTGGAACACAGGTTCTACGGCGCCTCGCAGCCCACCGGGGATTTGAAACTTGAGAGCTTGCGGTACCTGTCATCCGAACAAGCGCTGCATGATCTAGCACGGTTCGTGGAGTGCGTAGTGGACGAGTTTGAGCTTCCAAACACGCAAGACAAAAACAGGGCTCCAAAATTTATAGCCTTCGGAGGTTCTTATCCTGGAATGCTCGCCGGGTGGTTGCGTTTAAAGTTTCCGCATTTATTTCTAGGCGCGGTTGCGTCATCCGCACCGGTGCAAGCCACGTTCGCCATGCCCGGGTATGACTTTTACGTCGGACAAGCTTTGTCGGACGAAGTAATCGGGGGGTCAGCGGATTGTTTCGATTCAGTGCGGGACGCGTTTGGCGAAATCGAGGAGCTCTTGAAAGAGTCGTCTATGGGCAAACAGTCTGACGACGATTCCTCCAACCGGCCCGGACGACGTCACCTGGAACGACTGTTCAAAATCTGTAGCCGTTCCGAATTTCCTTTGGATACTGACAATAACGTCGGTGAATTCCTAACGTCGTTGACGGAGGTGGTTCCTGCGCAATCGAACGACCCGAGTTGCGATTCGCAGAAAAATAAAGCGTGCGACGTAAACGCGGTGTGCCGGCTGATGGTTGATGATAAAAAAGTATCAGACTCTTTGACCATACGGAGCGATGGTACGAGTGGTGCAAAGTTCTCGCCTTATTCCCGGAAGTTCACGTCAGGCAGTTTGCCCATACGTGAACCTTCGGGTGCGTTGGAGCGATTCGCCAACGCCACGCGATTGGCGTTTGGATTTTCTGACGACGGCGAAAATACTGGAGACTGTTTGGACATAGACCACGAGTTGAACTTGAAGCACATGGCTAACGAATCGTTACCTGCGGATTGGCGGCAAAACACGTACGACGGCGACCGAGCGTGGTTCTGGCAAACCTGTACTGAGTTTGGGTTTTATCAAACGTGTGAGGATGAAGAGAAGTGTCCGGCATTCTTTTCACAAAAAAACAAAAAATACATGACGCTGGAGTTTTTCTCAAAACCGTGCGTCGAGATTTTCGGTTTGAACTACGAAACGGTCGTGAAAACCGCGGCGGAACGGAGTAACACGAAGTACGGAGGGTGGGCACCCAGTGCTACAAATATTGTATACACAAGTGGATCTGTGGATCCCTGGCGCGCTAATTCTTTCACCCCCAATTTGTCAAATAAGGTTCCTCACAAATCTAAAAGAATAGTGGACCGGGATACCCCAACGTTGATGGTGAACGGCGCTTCGCACCACGCATGGACCCACCCGCCGCGTTCGGATGACCAGGAATCCGTGAAGCACGCAAGGGAGGTGATTAAAAGGCAAGTGGATGCGTGGCTACAGGGGGAGGAAGGGTATGAAGAGTTGTAAAAGTGTATCATAGTTTCTTTTATTATTCAGCAATGTTACTCGTACCTTCCTACTCTCACTCCTCCTCCTAATGTATATGTCAGACTGTTTGCTCTATCAAAGTAGTCCTTCGCTGGCTTTGCCGTTCGCCTCTGCTCGGTCGAACAGCGCCTTCTGCGCCGCTTCCACGTTTCCAGCCTCACCCTTCCAAGTTTTCAACACCGTCGCTTGCAACGCCCTGCCATACGAAAACGATAACGTCCAAGGCCTGTTTTTTGCATCTGTGTTTTTGTTCATCAAGTTCAAGTGCTCGGTGGCTTCGTCCTCCGTCTGGCCGCCGGATAAAAACAGAACACCGGGCACCGCGGGGGGGACGGTTCGTCTCAACGTCGTGACTGTTTTTTGCGCCACCGTTTCGGCGTCTGCTCTTTTTTGGCATCGCGATCCGCTCGTCACCATGTTGGGCTTCAAAATCATCCCCTCCAACAAAACCCCAGCTCTCGCCAAAGATTCAAACACGCGCTGAAGGACAAATTCTGTGACGTGTTGAGACACTTCAATGTCATGGCTTCCATCCGTTAAAATCTCGGGCTCGACGATCGGGACTAATCCCGTTTTCTGGCAAATCGCGGCGTAGTCCGCAAGAGCATTACAATTCGCATCCAAGCATCGCTCGCTCGGTCCTTTGCCATTTTCAATCGTCAGTACCCCTCGCCACTTCGCGAACCTAGCGCCTTTCGCATAGTACTCGGTGCACCGCGCCTCTAAAGCATCCAGCCCAGCTGTGGTGGTCTCTCCTCTTTCTTCGAGGCCGGGAATGACCACTACTCCTTTGTCGACTTTAATGCCGGGGATTATGTTTTTACTTTTCAGCAGATCCACGAACGGCGTGCCATCGACACACGTCTGGTACAAAGTCTCTTCGAACAGAATCACGCCGGAACAGCGCGTTTCGAACCCTGGCGCAGTAAACAGCAGTTCTCTCAACGCCTGGCGGTTCGTTTCCGTGTTCTCGACATTAATGCTCGCTAACCGCTTGCCGATCGTCCCGGTGCTTTCGTCCGCGGCGAGTAATCCCTTTCCGGGAACGCTCATCGCGGTCGCGGTGGCGATGAGCTCGTCGTGGAACTTGGATTTGAAAGGGGGCATGTTTGCGATGAAATGTGTACAGGTTCCGGGACAGTCGGAAACCGTTCGCGTGGTCCTTGGAGCCACGGGCGTGGTGCGCGAAGTGCGAAGGGTTGGTGTCGAATCGTGCTTTATCCACTCCAGCTGGCAGTCGTCGTTTTTTTCTCGAGTTTTCCATTCTTTCAGTCCCGAAAGGAAAACGAATCGTCGGTTCCGAGGGCAGATCGTGGTGCACCGAATGGGCGTGCGAACAGGAAGGGCGACCGTGGGGGACGGGCACGAATCATGGGGATGAAGCGGTGTTCGCACGGGAAGGAGAAGCGCAACTGCATGCAGTGCAGCCCGTGTTCTCACGGCAAGGTGAAACGCAGCTGCGCGAAGTTCAACCCCTGCCCCCACTGCAAGCGGAAAGACGCCTGCGCGGAGTGCAATGGCTGCCCCCACGGCAAGCTGAAATACACATGCAAAGAGTGCAAAACGGCGCGCGCGGATCCGCCGAGTTCGAAGCGGGTCAAGCGCGAGCAGCCGAGTTCGCCGGAACCAAAGCTCGAGCCGAACCTCGAGCCGGGGACCGAGATCAAGCAAGAACTTTTCGACAGTCAAAGCGAGCACGACACAGGCGAGTAATAGGAGTAATATACCAAGCTATAGGTAAGAGTGATTGGTAAATGTAATAGGACAAGTGAAAAGAATGCAGAATGCAATTTGAGAAACATGTTCGATACGCTCCACGACTAAAACGCATAGAAAAAATAAGTACGTTATTTCAAAACCGCGTCTGCCACCTTCCACTGTTTGCTTTCTTTCCCCTTCTCGTATTTCTGTAACCACTCCGGTACCTCCTGCCCGGCATCTCGGGCGATCTTACACAGCGCGGGGGAACACGCGATATCGTAATCCGGGTTCCAAAAGGTTATTGATTCGCCTAACTCGCCGGCGCGGCCCGTTCGCCCGATGCGATGAACGTAGCTCTCGACATCCCGCGCCATGTCAAAATTCACAACGTGCGTTACGCCTTTGATATCCAACCCTCGCGCGGCAACATCAGTAGCAAACATCAACGGACACTCGTTGTCCGTGAATTTTTTCAAAGCCGCTTCGCGTTCTTTTTGTTGTTTATCTCCGTGAACAGCGCACGTCCCGAAGCCAAAGTTCCAAAACGTCTTCGACAACATTTCCACCCTGCGTTTCGTGTTCGCAAACGCCACGACCCGGCTGCCTTCTTTCAAGTTCGTCAGTAATTCGTACATGTGCTTATCCTTCTCGTCGTCCTGTGCTTTTATGAATCTTTGCGTCACGGATTTGTTTGCTGATAATTCGCCCGCGTCCGCTCCGTCGCCGCCGCCGAGAAAAACGCGGACGGCTGAATGTTTTTTTTGAGTCGATTCCCCATCCTCACCCACGCTCTTTCCCTCCGCCAGGAACGTGCTCGCGAGTTTCCGCACGGCTTTGGGCCAGGTTGCGGTGAACAGAGTGGTCTGTCGTCCTTGGCCTATTTGTTGCGTTTCAGACGGCACAGCAGGCACTTCCGCGAACACTTCTTTTAACTGAGGCTCGAAGCCCATGTCCAGCATCCGATCGGCCTCATCAAGCGTGATCATAAAACAACTTTGCAACGACACAGCTTTCTGTTGCATCAAGTCACACAACCTGCCCGGTGTCGCAATAACAATGAGACCAAGTGAATTATTTGAATCATTCAAGTGCGCCTTCAGCGCGTTCTTTTGTTCGTACGCGGGGGCGCCGCCGTACAGACACACCGATGAGAGTCCTTCCGATTTGCCAAACTTTACGGCTTCGGCGTGAATCTGAATCGCTAATTCTCGAGTTGGAGCGAGGACTAACCCGTCGGGGGAAGGGATACCACTTCCTGAGTTATTACTCATTAACGTTCCTTTGCCTTGTTTTCTCAACAGTAAACGGTGTAGCATTGGAAGTAAAAATGCTAGGGTCTTGCCAGAGCCTGTCTTCGCGACGGCAATAACATCCTTTCCTTCACAAGCACTCGGCCACGCCTTTTTCTGAATCTCAGATGGATAGGAGAAGCCCGCGGAGGTTAAGCTGTGTTTGATGGAGTCTGGGAAGTCGGTGCTGTCGAACGTGTCCCAGGAAACCCCGGTGTAGGTTGTGGTGGAGGCGGTCTTGGATTTAGACTTGTTACCATCGTCACCATACTGTTTACCCATAGCGTCGGCACCATCAACCGCCGCCGCCGCCGATTTCTTGGCGGCTCGGCCATCGCCATCGCTATCACCGCGTTCCCGTTTCTTCTCCTTCTTCTCCTTCTTATCTTTCTTCTGCTTCTTCTCTTTCTTTGACGAGTCGTCGCCCATCTCGTGAGACAGGGGAAGAAAGGACCGACGTCACGACGCGGCCGATTGTGTGAGGCAACTTCAAATCTCTCAAAAAAGCGTCTCGGAAGTGTCGAGTAGATTTTTCAGAAAAGCACGATGAATTTACTCGAGGGCGGACACACATGCCTAGACTGTAGCCTGCCACACACCTGTCATCACAACTCTCTCTCTCTCACTTTTCTTCTCTCTCTATGAGCAAGCACCCACTTCCCACCCCTTGTCCTCCTTCAGACTTTTCGAGCAGATTTCAAACATGTTGGGTGAGGGTTGCGCGGCGAGGATCTTTTCCAGCGATTGTTTCATTAACGATTTTCGTTTCGGGTCGAACAGGCGCCACTCAGTGAACGGCTTCGCCAATCGGCTCGCCGCGATCGCGTTGATCGCGTCCATCTCAAGAAGCTTCTCAACCACGAAATCGTACCCTGAACCGGATAGGTCGTGGAACCCGCACGTGTTCCCCCGGGCGAACCCTCCAATCAGGGCGTAGAATTTGTTGGGCACCGTTTTGCTGTACACGGATTGATCAGATTGATCGTCTGCGATTTTTTTGACGTTTTCGAGCGGGCTCGCGTTCCCATCCACCCCTCTCCCCAACCCAGCGATTAAAGAAAGATACGTACACGAAACGTTGGCATCGGATTTCCACTTTTCAAGGAATGACTCGAACGCGTATTGGCGGGAGGACTCGCAGTGCTCGCCGGCTTTTGATAAAGCACCGAGAGACGCTACTACTTCGGTCATGTTCGACGCGTCGTCAAATTGTTTCCTCAAATAAGCTGAATCGAAATCGATTTTAGCTCCATCGTCTTCATCCAACGACGCTAACGTCCTCAGCGCGTACGCCGCGAAGCTCCGCCGGGCAGTCTGTTCCGCGGAAACGTCGTAAGGAGCCGTTTCTTCAGCCGTTTCTTTTTCGCAGGTAGTCAACGCCTTTTTCAAGCTCACAGCGCACTTAGTCGCAAACGCCTTCGTGAATGCCTTGCACACTTGGTGCACCACGATCGGATTCACCGGTTGTAACTCCTGCACCAGCGAACTCACTCCAGGAAAACTTAAAGCTTCTTCCACCCACGCCCGGTCAACCTTTTTATTGGAAGCGTCGTCGATGATGGAGCTACACGCGTTCACGAATTGAGTCCAACTAGAATCACCAGTAATAGTCGCCGCGTATGGGTATTCTGTCATGTCGTACGCCGATTGATCTTGACTCGTTTCGTCAAAATCGCCCATCGCCCTCCGGACGCACCTCCCGAGAATCCCCCGCGCCATGCTCTGCGCCGCTTCCCACCGGTTGAACGGGTCGGAGTCGTGGGCTAATATGTGTAGCTGCTCTTCCGTGGTGAATTCAGGACTCAAGTCCATGGTCACGGGGGCTGAGAAGTTTCGCAGTATGGACGGCACGGGCGTGACGTTACCAAATAAATCGCCGCTACCGCTCTTCGCCGTAAACGTAAAGGTCGCGCTCAAAGCAGACAACACCAAAGTAGTAGCTCCAGTAGTGTCATCCAAAGCCACGCGGCTTCCCTTGCCCTGCACGCCGTGTTCATCTGTAACGGTGATATCCATTTGGGCTAAATCGATGTCACTCCCAGTCACGCCGTTCAAAAGCCCGACTTTGACTGGTACGAGTTGCGCAATTTTCTCGGCGTGCCCGTGCTCGTCTGGAGTTTTAGGCAACACCTGCGTAAACGATAATTTGTATGAGCTTTTAGTCTCATCGCTAAATCCCCGGACACACTGCACAGTTGGCGTCCCCGCTTGGTGGTACCAGTTGTGTAATGACGTGATGTCTACATCTGGGTTAGCGTCCTGCATTGATGCAAAGAAATCATCGCAAGTCACCGCGTTTCCGTCGTGGCGTTTGAAATACAAATCCATTCCAGCTCGAAACCCGGTCTCGCCCAGCACACTGTGGTACACCCTGATGACCTCCGCGCCTTTCTCGTACACCGTCAAGGTGTAGAAGTTGTCGATCTTCATGTAGCTCGCGGGTCTTATCGGGTGACTCATTGGGGACGCGTCTTCCGCGAATTGTGAATCGCGCAGAAATCGGACGTCGCCGATTCTGCGAACGGCTCGTGAACTTATATCTGCGCTGAATTCCTGGTCCCTGAACACGGTCAACCCTTCCTTCAAACTCAACTGGAACCAATCACGGCACGTCACTCTGTTACCGGTCCAGTTGTGGAAGTACTCGTGGCCGATGACGCCTTCGATTCGGCCGAATGAAGTGTCGGTGGCGGAGTCGGGCGTAGCCAGAACTAATCGGCTGTTAAAAATGTTCAAACTTTTATTTTCCATCGCCCCCATGTTGAAGTCGTCAACGGCGACGATGTTGAAAAGATCCAGGTCGTACTCTAAACCGAACCTGGTTTCGTCCCACCGCATGGCGCGTTTTAACGATTCCATCGCAAAGTCGCATCTATTAATGTTCTTGTGCTCGGCGTAGATGCGGAGTTGCACTGTCTTTTTTGTCATGGTGGTGAATTCATCTTTCACTACGGACAGGTCCCCCGCGACGAGCGCGAACAAATAGCACGGCTTCAAATGCGGGTCGAACCAGGTTGCGGAGTGCTTGTTGTCTGGAAGGTCAGTCTGCGTATTTTCCAAGTTGCCGTTTGACAACAACACAGGGTATTTGCTCTTATCAGCAGTCATGGTGACTGTGAAGATGGACATCACGTCCGGACGATCAGGAAAGTACGTAATCAATCGAAAGCCTTCCGCTTCGCACTGCGTACAGAACGTGCCGCTGGATTTATACAGCCCGCTTAACTCCAAGTTGTCCGCGGGTTTGAACTTGGTGACTACTTTCATAGTGAACTTAGTATCAGGTACGGTATTGATGGTCATCTTGGTGTCCTCCACGTTGGGGGTGAGGGACCAGTCGCTTGAAGTTAATTTTTTATCGTCGATTGAAACTGAAATGAGCTCCACGAACGAATCTCGGCCATCTAACGCGAGCGGTGCGCCCTGCTGTCCTTCTCTCGGTACATAAGTGCTCGTCGCCGTAACCGTAGAGAACTCCTCGCCGAGGTCGAAGTCCAGGTGGACCTGTGTAGTTGTGGTGGGTAAATCAGGGATGGGTGTAGGAGCAAACAGTCAGGTCAGATTACATAAGATCGCGAGACTACAGATCTGAGGTGCAGGCGATCGCAGAGAAACAAACAATGAAGAGCCTAACCCCTCTCGTACCTTCTCCACTTCGTACGGAAAAGGCGTGTAGTCCTTTAAGTACGTCGTCGGGGTCTCGTCGGAGGACACCATGGTGCTTGAGATAGCGTCGTGCGAGACGCTCGAGCGCGAGAGGGTGTGACGCGATGTGTGACGATTAATTCTTTTCCGCGAAAAGGGAAACCAAAAACTCAACAACGAAAAGCCCTCGCGACACTTTTCAGAGTCACCCGCGCGTTTCGATGGCCGAGCGCCTGGCGACCGATATCTTCCGGTGCGGGGGCGTTGATTTGCGAATCACGAGGAGGGATGTGATTGGGGGTGGAGACGGAGATACCAACAATCAGACTGATAGCCATACACAGAGACAAAGAGATGCTGCCGGCGATGACGATGCGTTCGTGGACCCGCACTTTTTCGACCACGACTACTCGGTCGCCACGACGACCGGTTTCTGCCGAGTCTGGGAAGGCGCGGAGGTTTTGGCGCGAATCATGGATGAAGATGAGGAGTCGGTAGGAACTTCGGATCAGTCACTGCTTCCTGATTTACGAAATAGACGCGTGCTAGAACTAGGGGCTGGTGTCGGGTTAGTGGGAATAGCGGCCGCGTCAAAAGGCGCACACGTCATGCTCACCGATGTACCAGCAGTGGTGGACGAAGTTTTGCTGCGAAATATTTCGGAGAACTTGGAAGAGACCCGTAGTAGTGACGCCAGTGAAGCGCCAGCATCCAGCACAGATGGATCCAACACATCCACCGGATGGCACGGTGCACTCCCCGTCATCGGCGGCAACGGCGGAACCGCCACGGCGCAGCCTCTTGATTGGTGCAAGGGCATTGACGAACAAATGCAATCGAGAAAAGAATTATTTAATAGCGCGATGACTCGTCGCGAGGAAGAGTTGAAAAACGGAGACGCGCAGTCCGCGGCGTTTTGGCAAAAGCGCGCGGGGTTACCCGTCAACGACCCAAGATCTGCTGAGATAATTTTAGCCGCGGAGTGCCTATGGCTCAGGGAGTTGCTGGACCCTTTCGTTGACACCGTGTATGAGTTATTAACTCGAGGAAACGCGGAGACGTGTATCTTGTCCTTTCGCGACCGCTCGACAAATGAATCGATCGAATCTAGCCACGCCGAACCTACTTTGGAATTAAATACCGGAAATAATGAGAGTGCGTTCGTGCCTGTCAAGGACGTGACTGAAGCCTTCTCAAAGAAAGGGTGTTCTTACCGAACGATAAAAAATATTAACTCAACAATAGACCCTGGGTTCCACGTACACGTGTTTGAGATTTTCGTCGAGCGTAGAGTTTAGAAATACGTATTATGATTAGATTTAGCACTCAATCAGTCCGTCGTCAGTGAGCAATTAGTCTGCTTATTACCTAGACTCCTCTCACATCCGTTACTATAGCCGTTTCGGCCCTTCACTGCTTCCCGCGAACAGGTCTCTCAACACATCGGGGGCCATCATCCCCCGGTCGGAATCGACGTTGACGTCACCGACAGCGGAGCGCTGCTTGAATTTTCTGAGCAACAAATCTCTGTCAGCTTTTCGTTCTCTTTTCTCTTTCTTCATTCGGAGCTCATATTCTTCGGCCGTTTCTTCCCTGTCTTCGGGATACGAACCGTCACCACCACCCCCTTCCTCTTCCCGTCTCCTAACCATCGCCTGTATCTGTTTGCTCTGCTCCACCTTGGAGAGGTAAAAGTCGCGCTCCTTTTTAGCCACTTGCAACTCCAACTGCATTTTTTGTTCGCGAATCGCCTTCTGAAACTCAATCTCCTCAAGTAAATGTTCCCACTTGAACTTCGGAAGGTACTTGAGCATCCAAAGGTCGCTGTAGTGGCTACTCCGTCTCTTCCCCCCAATCTGCGTGTTGTTCAAAATCTCAGCGCAGTACCTGGCTTTCTTTTTATCGTTAAACTCGACCCACCCCTCTACAAAATTCTTCCCCGTGTTGCCTCCGAATTTCTTTCTTTTTATTCGAAGACTCGGATCTTCGGGCGTCAGGTAGATCCTGTCCAACTTGCCATACGGTGTCAATAACTGCCGGATCTTTTGAGGCTTCATTCTAGGCGGTATGGCGCCGATGTAAATGACGCCTCGTCTGTTTTGCTTTGATTTCGCTTTTTCCGCGAGAAACGCGCGCTTGGCTTTTTGTTTTTTTTCATTGAGCTTTTTTTCTTCGTCTTCATCGAATTCCTCACCAGCCATCTCCTCCTTGTCATCCATCATCTCCTCCTCTTCGCTCACCGCTTCCTTAACCGGTGTCTTCTTCCCTTTCTCCTTCTTCTTCTCCTTCTGACTAATTGCCCCTAGCTCCTCGACATCCAAACCCTCGTCATCCGCAAAGTGTTCCGATGCCATCGCGAATCTGTCGTCGGCGGCTTCGCTTCGGCGGCGCTTTTTTTCAATCGATCCCTTGGATGCTTTGAGAGACTTACCCGGAGTCTTCGGGGACTTACCCGGGGTCTTCATCACACTCTCTGCTAGGTCTCTCCCACTCACAACCCTGTGTCGATGTCCAGGAACAGAACAGTCACTGTCAACGCCCCTAATCCGGACGGAGCTACCACCGACGCGCCGTCGAAGTGTGGCAACGAAAGTGCACCGCCGCTTTCTTTTCTGAATTTGGAAGATTGCCACGACGAGTCAAAAAGACACCCATTCCAATCACGCGCGTCACAGGTACGGACGTCCCACTTGGTTCGGACCGGCCGTTGTTCTGTCCCCGCAGGAGTCTTTCGCAAGCTTCACGACGTGTAGGCAGTTTAAACCCACGACTGGTTACGCATAGGTCGAGGGCGAGGTCCTACAATCGATCCGAGTCAGAAAACAGATTGCGCACAAAGAAAACCTTCCAAATGTCCACCCTCCCCAAAGTCGTCGTGTTCGGCTCGGCGTGCGTGGATCTGTTAATGCAACCTGAAACCTTACCCAGACCGGGAGTCACAGTATTAGCAAAGACGTACGAACTGCTACCCGGGGGCAAGGGCGCGAACCAAGCGCACGCGTGTGCTATGGCGAGCAGAGGGGATGTTGAAAAAAATACTAATATAAAAACTGATTTTGTCGGCGCCGTGGGGAACGACGCGTTTGGAGTTTTATTGAAAAAAGCGTTTCACGATGCGGGAGTTGGTACGGCTGGGCTGTCGACGCACGATTCATTACCCACGGCATGTGCCGCAGTGGTGGTGGATTCCAACGGGGAGAACCAAATCGCCGTGGGGAGCGGCGCGAACAACAGCGTGCGAGCGGGCATGTTAGCCGATACCTCCTCCTTCTCCCTTGAAAAGAACGACGTGTTGCTTCTACAGATGGAGATCCCGGTAGAGGAAGTGTGCGGTGCTATTGATGCCGCACATCAAGCGGGTGCCCTTTCCGTGCTGAACGTCGCTCCATCCGCGCCAGTTCCAAAGGCTGTGTTGGAGAGACTTGATTTCCTCATTGTCAACGAGCACGAGGCGATTGACGTGTATGAGAGTATTATGCCGTTAAGAACTCCTCGTGACTCCCCTGACCTCGACCCTCTCGCAGTGAGTAGAGTGGTCGCGCAGCTAACTGGCATCGCTGTGATTGTTACGCTTGGATCAGAAGGCGCGGCGGCGTGTTTATCCAAACGACCGAACGATGACAGCGGCAAGCATATATCTAATAATTGCGATATTATCTCCGTCGACCCTCCATCCCTTCTCGACGGCGAGGTAATCAAAGACACGACCGGGGCTGGGGATGCGTTTTGCGGCGCGTTCGTACACGCGCTCGCGGCTGGGTTTTCGTTACGAGTGTGTTTGCAGCGGGCTTCTGTGGCGGGTACGTTGGGGTGTTTAGCGGTGGGCGCGAGAACCGCTGTTCCGGACGGCGATGTCATTTCCAAAAGACAGAACGACGCGCAGGTCACCGCGAACTGGGGCGCGGAAGGGGAGACTTCACCGTATCAAGCGCTCTTGTTGTTCAACGCACCTGCGACGGCGTGGACCCGACAGGGACGGAAAAAAGTAGAGCGGGAGACGAATTAGGGAGATGAATGAAGAGACCTATGTGTAGACACGTGCTTGGTAAAAATTAGACTCTCAAATCGTGTCAGCATTGCAATCACTTTTTGAGGGAGCTCACGAGTCGCGCTTTTTAGGGATAACGGGCGATCGTGCTTTATCACCGCGACCGCCCTATGGGTAAACATTCACACCGCCCTACGCACGGCCCGGTCGGTTCGACTTCGATTTCGAGGCCATGCTTCGCCACACCGCGCGTCGCGTCGGCGCTGTGGTGGGTACTCCTGCTGGCGATGGAGTCGCAGCCATCAGCGCGCTGGCGGTAAAATCCAACGCATCAGGGTTAAACGCCGCCAAATCTGCGACCCAATGGTCCACCTACGCCACGACCACGAACACATCCCCCCCCTCCATCCCGTTCGAACTCGGTGTCGTGCGGCACGACTGGACCACGGCTGAGGTTGAGCTGTTGTACAACCGCCCGTTACTCGACCTGGTGTTCGACGCCGCGTCCGTGCATCGAAAGTTCCACGACCCACGGCAAGTCCAGCAGTGCACTTTGCTTTCCATAAAAACAGGAGGGTGCCCCGAGACGTGCAACTACTGCGCGCAGAGCAGCAGCTGGAAAGAAACCACGGAGTTGAAAGCGGAGAAGCTGATGGCGATTGATGACGTCTTGGAGGCGGCGAAACGCGCGAAGGAAGCGGGGAGCACGCGATTTTGCATGGGCACGGCGTGGCGAGGCCCGAGCCAGGTCGGAAAAGGCCAGTTCGAGCGCGTGTTGAAAATGACATCCGAAGTCCGGGATATGGGCATGGAAGTGTGCGCCACGCTGGGGATGCTGAACCACACGCAGGCGAAGCAGTTGCGAGACGCGGGTTTGACGGCGTATAACCACAACCTGGATACGTCACCCGAATTCTACCCCAAGGTTACGAGTTCCAGAAATTACGAAGATCGCTTGAACACGATTGCCGCCGTTCGTGACGCCGGCATTTCCGTGTGCTGCGGAGGGATTTTAGGTCTGGGAGAGGAGGAACGGGACAGAGCTTCGCTGATGCGTGTGTTGGCGAATCTTCCGGAACACCCGGAAAGCGTCCCGATCAACGCGTTGGTGCCGGTCAAGGGAACTCCGCTGCAAGATTTGACGCCGCCTAGTGGCTTGGAGATGGTCCGCGCCATCGCGGTTGCGCGGCTGGTGATGCCCAAGACTGTTGTCCGGCTCAGCGCAGGTCGAATCAACATGAGTCCCTCGGACCAGGCGATGTGCTTCTTGGCTGGTGCGAACTCCGTGTTCACAGGCGACACTTTATTAACGACGCCGAACAATGAGGCTTCTGAAGATGACAAAATGATGTCCGAGCTCGGGTTGGTGGGACGGCCGGCGTTTGAGCCTTACCTCGCTGGTGCCGCGAGCTCCGACGGCTCCGAGTTCCCAGTATCACCCTCTATCAGGGAAGGCGCGGAACGGGCCAAGAAAGCGCAAACCGCGTAGAGAAGGGTGTGGGTGCGTAACGTTGTATGGTATATCAAAATGATTCTCGTATTCTCTTCACTGTTTTCTTGGTTTTGGCTGACCAGTCCAATGATCTCGCCTTCTGGCGGACAAGCAGATCGAAGCTTCGTGAGAACGCACTGTCCCGCGCACGTCGCCGGAGAACCCACCCCCCCCTCTTTGGATGGATTCGCTTTTGAAGCAGAGGGATGTGTGGCGTCTTGGTCAAGAGAAGCTTCAAAACTGGCACGCGCAGTCGAACGAGCCAGCGCTTGAGCCTGAGCTGGAAATCGTAGATCCCCACCACCACTTCTGGGACTACCGCCAGCTGATGGGACACAACCTTTTTGAAATCTTCAAGCAGCAGTATTACATGACAGACGAGCTTATGGACGACATCGTAGGGTCTGGGCACAACGTAACGCACGCGGTTTATGTCGAGGCGCACGCGTTCCACGACAAAACCGTGTCGGACGAAACGATGGCGCCTTTGGGCAAAGTCGTGTCGCACAAGGGATAGCGGCGCAGTTCAAATCCGGGTTGTACGGCCCAGCTTTGGCGTGCGCAGCGATCGTGGGCGCCGCTGATTTGCGTACACACGGCGCGAATATCGAGCCAATATTAAGGGAGTGCATGCAGAGGTGTCCCATCTTCGTGGGCGTGCGGTGCTCCGCAGCACACTCAACCGACGCAAACGTCACGAGCTTCGCGACGGATGCAAACACATTACGTGACCCAAACTTCATAAAAGGCTTCGAGGTACTCCAGTTGCTCAACCTGGTGTTCGACTTGTGGGTATATGGACATCAACTAAACGACGTGTACGACCTGGCGATTCAATACCTTTCCCAAACGATCGTGCTGGATCACTGTGGGACGCCCGTTGGGATGTTCAACTCCAACAATCTCTCGGCAGAAACGACAAAAACTTCGTGGCGAAACGACATGGCAAAAATTGCAACCCACTGTCCAAACGTGTTCGTGAAAATAGGAGACGGGTCCCTTCCCGTTTTGGGTTCTGGGTTCGCGAAAAGGGACGTGCTGCCCGGGTCAACAGAGGTGGCGGACAAGTTCAAGGAACTGTACGCCTGGACGATCGAAAGCTTCAGAGCGGAGCGGTGCATGTTGGAGGTGCGTTTTTTTGTTTTTTTTTTCCCGTAAAATCCTGCTCGCCTTGTACTGCGTGCGTCATGTACACGTTTGGAGATTTTTAGTGCGATCCTGTGAGGGATTCCTCACCATCCCGATACGAAGCACCCAATGTATCCGCCCGACTGTTTGCCCACTGTCCAGACTACTGTACTTTATAAATCGCCCATACAAAAGACTGACTGTATTTCCAAAATCCTAGAGCAACTTCCCGGTGGATAAAGTCGGGGTTTCCTACGCAGTGCTGTGGAACGCGCACAAATTGATGACGGGCAGAAATGTGGTTGTCACCGGGTGAAAGGGCAGTGCTGTTCAGCGGAACCGCGAAGCGAGTGTACTGGATAGGATTAGAGGAGAGGGCGCGCGCGTACAGACAGATGTATGTATGTACATGTATTTCTAGTTGCTCGATGCTCGGAAGTTAGTATGTACATGTATTTTGGGTCCGACCCGCCTTACCCAACACGAACCTTACCTGATACACACGTCAATTTGGTTGACCCGGTCGTGACTTATACAATTACATCAGCTCGCACCCGTTTCACTCCAAGTACGCGGCTCGGAGATGTTGGTACAACCCCAGTGCGCGCGCTTTGCCGGCTCCGAAAGCCTCAGCATCAAACATTTTTTCAAGTTTATCCGTCGCGATTGGGCCGACCCCGCTTAAACTCTCGGTGTCGTCCTGTTCAGCGTCCACAGCTTCCAGGTCTTTCGCCTCCGCTTCATTCGTCTTGCCCGCGAATTCTATAGGTAGTCGAGGCCGGACATGGTGGTGGGAGCAGTCTAGAACCTATGGCAAACCCAGGTGGGTGCGGTGGGTGCGTGGAGTTGTGGTCGGGCGAGATTCAAAATGAGTTCAAAGCGCAAGCCGTTTTTGTGCTGAAAATGAAACTCGACCAAAATCGCTCGTCGCGCTTCCTGCTGGAAGTGAGAGGCATCACGGACCCTGTTCATCAGTCTGCTGCCGCGCACCCCGACTCATCACAAAGTGCGCGATGGCTCTCATGCTTCGCGGCGCTCGCGCTTTCGGCGTGCTGAAAAACGCGGGGAGTTCGTCGCTGGCGAAGGTACGTGGGCTTGGCGGTGAAAGGCCACCGAAGGGCACCTCCATCATCGGTGGCCTTCCGAACACACTGTTTGCGCATACGGCTCATTGTTTCGATGGCCGATGCCTTGCACGTGACCCCTTCAACGACACAACCCTGACTAATTGCCCATACCTTATCCCTATTCCAAACAGGTCAATTCCGCGCGTAACTTCCACATCACCACCGCGGGCAGGGCGGGCATGGGTACTCCCGTTCCCGCGCACGAACCCCCCACCTCAGCGGTACGTCCATCAGGGTTCGGATTGCCAAAAATATTCCGGGAATGACTCAAGATTAACTCAAGAGAAACCTCTCGATGGTTGAAAATTTTCACTTCAGAATTTCAATCCATGACCGATAGCGTCCTTACTCACTCCATGCTGACCCATGAACGACCCCCCACCCCTATGAACCCTTACCTAACCTATCAATGACACAATTACCTACCCTATCAAAATACTATAGCTCCCTGAGGAAGCTGAGTTGAAGTGGGACTGCGGTGACGCGTTTCCTGAGCCGGCGTTGGATGAAGTGCCCGCTAAAATCGTTACCCAATACGAAGCCGCCATGATGTTGGGCGGCGCCCTAGTCTTCATGTCCGGCGTGTACAACTTTGCGAAGTGGGTGGACAAACCCGCGACGCAGCCGTACACGGACAAGGTGTTTCCCTTTGACGGGCTGAAGGTGGAGCTAGGGAAATAAGGAGTGGTGTGTTGCAATGAAATGAGAGTAATGAATACTTTTGACATCTTTTGAAGCACTCACTACTACCGCTACTACGTCTCGGTTGGTATCTGTCTACTACTCGCAAGTACTCTATTACTTCCCTGTTACTCTCCGCAATCAACCTCAATCGGTACCCTTTCCTTGACTCGCTTTTTAAACGCCTCCGTGGCTTCAGACCAGATTTTTGAAGACATATATGCAGCACCTGGTTTTCGAGCGGCGATGGATGTAACGTCAATCTCGCACCCGCCCTCGGTCCCTTTCTTCCACCAGTGCACCATGTTCCCCCCTAGGTTCTTTTTTATAACGGTGATGCGCACGACTCGCTTGCCACTGCTGCCTTCCCAGTCGCACACTTCCCAGTCTCCATATACTGTCTCGGCGAATTCGTCGTCGTCATCGTCGTCGGCGGGTTCGGGATCAACGGCGTGCGTCCATCGATCGCTCAAGAAACATTTAGCGACGACGATTGCATTCGTGAGAGACTGTTTGCTCATACACGCCACTTCAACGTTCGTGGCGGTACACCGCACGGCGACGTCTTTCGCTTTCGTGCCGTTTGGGACGACGACGCTTACTGTGACTTCTTCCCTTGTTTGGCTCCACAGCATGGCGATTGATGACGTAGATGTTTCGTCACCATCGTTGTTATTTTTATCGGCGCCCGGACACGTCACTTCCCTCCCGCCATTCTCGCTGAACGTGTCCGTGCGCGTTTGGAGTATATCGACTGAGGTGTTGTCACTAGGTGGGGCCTTTTGTTTTTCATCATTCGATTTCCTCTGGTCCTCAATCTGCTTTGCTTCCCATGCCTCGTCCTCAAAGTATTCTCGGTCATCGTCGTCAGAACTCATCTCGTTCGCAAGCGAGTCAAACTTGGCGTAGTCCGTGCCTGCACTGTTCGGTTTTGATGTGCTTTTCGGGTGTGACATAATCACAGCTTGTTGTGCTCTCGCAGCCAACACGCCTGGAGTCAGCACCTCCTCGATTCCATCACCAGATTGTTTGCCCATACCATCGCCCATACCATCCAGCGGCGAATCTATTGTCACCACATCTGAAGCACCGCCGCCGAAGGTTACTTTCGATGGGCCATCCAGCTTCGTTACCCCGACGCGCCTGTCTGATTTCCCATACCCATCGCTCTCATCGTCGCTCACCTCTAGTTTATCCCACTTGTCGTAGTTCACCATCGGGGGGTAAGGGCGACAGAAAGGGTCACGGGAGGCCTCGTGAACCCGACCGCCCCGCGTGTCGATGTGAGAAGAATGGCGCGAGACGACAAAAAAGCGAGTCAAGAAAAAGGCACAGTCTGGCCAAAAAATCGCCGAGCTGTCCTTTCTCGTCGAGAGCCAGATCGGGACGGGCACTCGACGCGTCGCGGACGCCGTACGAGGTTTCAGACAACACCAGGTCGGGCACGTCAGCAGAGTGACATACCTGAAAAGCACTTAGGCCACTGTGTGCACCACCGGTTGACTGACGTGACACGTAGTCTAGGGGAGTGCGGGGCAAAAACGAGACTCCATCCCAAGGGGAACGACTGTTTTTGACACCACGACAAGACTGGTGGGTAGTATCACGACGTCGACGACCACTTCCTGTCTTTCCCTTACTCTACCTACGAGATGGGCGACCTAGGTGGAGGCCTAGCGATACGCGAGAAGGCTATCGCGTTAGTCAAGGATGCAGTAGAGAAAGACAAGGCCGCGGATTACCCCACCGCGTTTAAACTTTACATGAGTGCTTTAGACCATTTCACGATTTATTTGAAGTACGAGAAGAACCCTATGATGCACGCGACGATCAAAGGGAAGTTCACGGAGTACTTGGAACGAGCTGAAGAATTAAAACGGCTGATTGACAGTGAAACGGCTACGAGCAAGGCGAACCCAGCGCAATCGCCTGACAGTGCGTTGCGAGCGAAACCAAAAGGCGGTGATGGAAATGGAAAAAATTCAGAAAACGATGAGGAAACAAAAAAGATGCAGGGCGCTTTAGGGAGCGCTATAGTTACCGAGAAGCCGAATGTTAGTTGGAGTGACGTCGCGGGCTTGGACGCTGCCAAAGACGCGTTGAAGGAGGCTGTCATACTCCCCGTGAAGTTCCCTCAGTTCTTCACCGGGAAGCGGAAAGCATGGAGCGGGTTTTTGCTGTACGGCCCGCCGGGGACGGGAAAATCATTTTTGGCGAAAGCCGTAGCGACGGAGGCGGATTCGACGTTCTTTTCTATCTCCTCGTCTGATTTGGTTTCCAAGTGGATGGGTGAATCGGAGAAGTTGGTCAACCAGCTGTTCTCCATGGCACGGGAACAGTCGCCGAGTATAATTTTTATCGATGAGATTGACGCGCTTTGCGGAGCTAGAGGGGAAGGTGGGGAAAGCGAAGCGAGCAGACGAATTAAAACTGAAATTTTGGTGCAAATGCAGGGGGTCGGTACCGCCGGGGGTAGGGTGTTAGTGTTGGCCGCGACGAACACGCCTTATCAATTAGACCAGGCTGTGCGACGTAGGTTCGACAAGAGGATCTATATCCCTCTTCCTGACGCCTCCGCTCGCGCGCACATGTTCAAAGTGCACGTAGGGGAGACGCCGCACGATTTGAGCGAACAAGATTTCCAATCCTTGGGCCAACAGTCCGAAGGCTTCTCAGGGTCCGACATCGACCACGTCGTGAAGGACGTGTTGTACGAACCCGTGCGGAAGGTTCAAGAAGCGACGCACTTCAAAACCGTCCCAACCGGGGAGTTTGGGAGCGACGGGAAACCGGTACAGCACTACGTACCTTGTTCGCCGGGCGATCCCGCGGCTTGGGCGTCGTCGCTGGAACAGTTGGCGGATCTCGGGTACGCGCAGTTAGTCATGCCTCCCAACATTACGGCTAATGATTTTCGAAAAGTTCTTCTGAAAGCTAGGCCTACGGTTGCGAAAGCCGACCTGGAGATCCACGAGCGGTTCACGGAGGAGTTTGGAGAGGAAGGGTAATGAGGGATATCGAGGGTGGTTTCTTATTCATAAATTCTGTAAAAAGTGCATCGCCCTTCTTTTCTCATCCAAATCACATTCCCTCCCGTTCCCTCGGTGAAGAGAGATCGTTCGCCTCGCTCCCATCGATCCCATCCTCACTTCTCGCGTCGCACACGCGCGTCCGTTCACGACTCGCGTCTCTCGAAGGTGCGTATACACGGTGTTTGAACTGGGGTGGGGTAGGGTGGTGTCCGTTTGTGTGTCGCGTGGTGGCGTCGGTACCACCGTCCGCTTCTGAAACCCTGCGCGTAGGAGACGCAGTCATGTTGGTCGGGGCGGTCGTCCATCGGAGACTCCCGCCCCACTCTCCACGGACCGCCGCATTCGACTCGATCATGCCACAAACCGAAGCCACAGCAGTACCGTCCCGGTCTCCGTAACGCGTGGCGACGATGACAACCTTGACTGACCCCCACCACCCTCCCCACCCGTCCATCCATCAGACTTCGAGCGCTTGATAAAGTTTAAACAAGTCGTACGCCAGAAGACAGAAAATCATCACCGGCATGCCCGCCGGCGGTTTCGACACCAGCAAGGTCTGGTCCCCCGCGGGCGGGTGGTTCGCGGACCCGAAGTACTGGAAGCGGAACACGTTACTTGGATTTGCGTGTCTTGGCGTGGCGAGTGCGACGATTTTCAACTACAGCAGGAAGGTTGAAGTCCGACCGCTCGTGCCTACGCGGCGAATCCCATCGCAAAACTGGAGCTCAAACTTCCCCGAAGGGAGCCCTAGTAAATGATTGGCGAATCTTGGTTAAATGTGTAAAATCGTCGAAATCGAGTGCTCTCCTTAAATTCACGTTCTAATCACTCCTATGCGGCGTACATACGCATCCTACTCCTCTATCACGCTCCCCATCTGCGACTCCCTTCGCTTTTCCTTCTTCTCCGCTTTCTTCGCCTTTTTCTGCGCTCGGTACTCGAGTTCAAACTTGTCGTCCGCGTCTTGTTCCGACGGTTGGTGTTTGCCTTGCACGTCGTGAAAAATCAATTTTTTCAATGCAGTTGGGGCGTAATATTGTCGTAGCGGCGTTCCATTATTCCGTTCCGTGTCCTCGCAGAAACACTGGATGATGGTTTCCACGGCCTCACGGTGGCCCATGAAGAACGCGAAGAAAACCATGGTACCGGCGGCGGCAGAGCACGTCGCGGGGGCGACCGTCCAGGTTACGTCTCGCACGGTGAGGAATTCTGCGATTTTGGAAATACAAGTCAGTCTTTTTTATTGGCGATTTATAAAGTACAGTCGGGGCAGTGGAGGGCAGTGAAGTATATCGGGATGGTGAGGAATTCCTCACAGGATCATACTAAAAACCGTCAGGATGTACACGAACTACGCAGTACAAGGCGAGCAGGATTTTGTGGGTTGTGTACGTACCTACTCCGCTCATCGCCGCGGCAATTGAGAAGCTCGCCAGCGCGCACACCACCCACCCCGTGAACATAACCCCGTCGCTCGCGTTGGCGCACTTACGCACAATTTCTCCGTTCCGCATCTTCAGGTGGTGCTGGTTGAAGCACGCTCGCTTTAGGGAACAGCCGTGTAACGCGATTTGGCACACAGCGGCGGAGCGGTAGGCCAGCGCCACGGAATAGGGAGGCGTCTTCTCACCCGTCAAGCCTCTTATTTTGCAAGAAACATTCACCACCCATCGCGGAACGGTCATCACGGGCATCCAGAACGCCAGTAGTGCTAAACTCCCCGCGTGGCACCGCAACACCCGTCTCACCGCCCTCCACGTGGTCATCTCTGATAGTTTCTGTTCGCGTTCGTTGTCCCTGGCCCAGTACCAGGAACACACCACGGACGATACGACACAGCGCACAAACAAAATCACAAAAGTCGAAAACCACCAACAGAACAGCACGTGAAACACGGTGGCGCCCCTGTAAACCCCGTGCCACCCTTGGTGCTCCGTGTATCCGGTGGAAGATGAACCGTCACTACTTGTACCAGTGTTGTTGTGCTTCCCTATCCCCCCCCCAAGCTCCACCCGGTCGTTGTGGAAGTGCATGGACGCGACCGCTGATAAATAAATACTGCCAACAGTAATCCACAGCATTGTAATCAATAAAGGCCCAATAGTAAACAACGGTGCTGTGATATCGAACCCCGCTAAACTAAGAACTGACCCCGCTACGTCTAACAACGTAGTCCCTAACCCCACCTGGTCCTTGTTGTTAATCGCGTGGCTGATTAACTTAACCGCGATTAATATAAACGGAACGGTTAGAAACGGCGTGATCATCTGGACGTCTTTGGCCATCTTTAGCCGATCGTCAAGAGTGTCAACCATGACGCTACTTAAACTGTCGATGTTTAAGAATTCCTTTAAACCGAATAACGCGGCGCATAAGATGCTTAGTAATATGGACCCAGCTAATGCGACACTGTGGTATTTACCCGCGTCTCGGTTCAAAATCGCATTCAAACCGAACGTTAACCCTATTACCACGATTAGCGTTACTAGTAAAACCCATCTGCACGAATCGACCTCGGCGAAAAACGCGTTGGCGATGAATCTCTCCGGAGTATCTACTTCCTTTAACGAACTCGCAAAGTGCATGTCCCTAGGGGGTTTAGTAGTGGTACCGGAGCTGTCTGCATCACTGCCTCCGCCGCCTTTACCTTCACCACCTCCTCCGTCGCCCTCACCCTCACTCCCATCCTCTTCCTGTATGGTTTGTTTATCTTCATCCACGGGAAGACAGGCCAGGAACACTGGTTCGAAATCCAACAGGCTGTGTAAATAAACGCCACTAGGGCAGTCCGCGGACGGAGGCACAGGCGGAGGCGCGGGGGGAGGCGCGGTGTGTATCGACGAGTTATACACAACCGCTTCAACTTCCACATCTGTTGAATTACTTTCCTCTTCATCGAAGATGTTGGCGACATCTTCGTCGACACACACCCACGACCTGGCATGCGGACACTTCGCAACGCACACCGACAACTCCGCCCCGCTCCCGTGTTCTTTTTCACCCGCGTGTGGGTGCCACAGATACGGCTTGTTCGTGACTCCTGAATCGAACCCGCACAGGCGGCCTGTGGTGGATTCCACTAAACTGAAGAGATAGCCGGGCTTACCATTACTAATCGCGTTGGTCCCTATTATAAAACTCGCGAAACACATCACGAACGCGAGGTAGTACCCTACCCAGTCCCGCTGTCTTCTCGGATAGGACTCCGGCCCGATAAAGTCAGAGTCCGATTGTAGTCTCTTCAAGTGCGCCGCAGTCGCGTCCTTGAACAGACCTAACTCCGCGTCGTCTACGTAGACGCCCATCGTCGCTTTTTCCTGCGCAATCTCAGTCAACTGTCGCGTTTTCAATTTCGCCAAAGGGCCCCGTTCCGCGAAGTCCCAGTCGTCAACCTCCGCCGCGGTTTTGGGTTTCTTTCCGTTCTCAGCGGTCCACGCTTGCCTGCGCATGGGTTCGCGCTTCGTGTTTTGGCTTGAAAGGGAATACCCGTCGTCGTCGTCGTCGTCGTCAGAGTCGTCATTACCATCCCTGGAACTCGGCGCGACTCGCGACACGCCTCGGATGAACGTGCTGCCGCCCCCGCTTTGGCCATTTGAACCTCCCCTTCGTAACCCGCGGTCGGGGGACGCCATCGGCCTGCTGAGGCCGTCTCCGTTAGTACAGAGACGACGACGGCACCCGAGGCACTCCGCGCGCCGCGCACTGGGGGAGGCGCGGCCGAACGTTTATTTTTCGAGAGGTGGCAGGCTGAGCAAGCAGCGAAGACTTTCTGGGAGACCGCGGGCGGAAAAATGCCACTTTTCTTGAGTCACAGACCAAAGGAATTTTCCGTTGAACCAAAAAGCCAACTTGTGAACTTGACAACGTAAATAAAAGACTCCCATAAAAATACCAAGACTAATTACCCCTACACACCTACCCTACCTACCTCCCCGTCCCCAACAACCCCTTGAACGCTTCAACCGGAACGTCAACGTTCCCAACCCTGCGCATGCGCTTTTTACCCTCTTTCTGTTTACTGAGCAACTTTTTCTTCCGACTCACGTCCCCCCCGTAGCACTTGGCTAACACGTTTTTCCTCATTGCGCTCACGGTTTCCCGAGCCACGATGGCGCCGTTCACGGAGGCTTGCACCGCGACCTCAAACAGCTGCCTTGGAAGTGTGTTTTTCAACTTAGCAACGATGTCTTTCCCTTTTCTCGTGCTGCCGCTTCTGTGACATATCGTGGACAACGCGTCGACTGGAACGCCGTTGACCAGCACGTCTAACCGGACGACATCAGCTTGTCTATAACCCGCTTCTTCGTAATCAAAAGTAGCGTAGCCACTCGTCCTACTTTTCAGCGCATCCGAGAAATCACTCGCCATCTCCGCAAGCGGCACTCTGTACCTCAACATGACCCGGGTTTGGCCTAAGTGTAAATGCTCCATCTGTTCTCCCCGGCGTTCGATGCATAACTCAACTACTCGGCCAACAACATCCGACGAACAAACAATCGTCGCGTCCACCACAGGCTCCTCGACACTTCCCCCCCCGCCTTTCCGTAGCCGCTCCTGGTCGAACAGACTCGGGGAGGAGATCACGGTCCATCCTTCTTGTTCTTCCGAAGCATCATCCGAGTCGATATTCGCGTCGTTCGAAACAAGACTCTTTTCGTCCTTCTTCCTGTCTCCGTACTTCACCCTGTAAGGCACCGTCGGCGCGGTCGCCACGACGTCGATGCCCAATTCTTCCGCGAGTCTTTGATGAAATACATCTGCATGCAGTAACCCAAGGAACCCGCACCGGAACCCTGGGCCTAGCGCTACGGAAGTTTCAGTGGAAAACGTTACGCTCGAGTCGTTTAAGGTAAGCTTCTCAATCGCCACGCGTAAATTTTCAAACTGGTCTGCGCTACTCGGAAACACGCCTTGAAACACCATAGGCTTCGCAGGTTTGAACCCGGGTAACGGGTCAGGTATGGTTGCGTGGGAGGACGCCTTTCCGCTTCCTGTACTGTACAAAGTGTCTCCAATTTTTGCAGATTTAACGTCCCGGTTACCCGTAATTAAGTATCCGACGTGTCCGGCGGTTAACAAGTTGGTTTTTAATGGTTCGGGTGTCATAAAGCCTAACTCCAAAACCTCAGTGGTTTGGTTAGTGAAGTGCGAAGTTATTTTATCCCCTACTTTAACCGCTCCGTCCACTACTTGTATCGTCGAAACGGCACCTCTGTATGGGTCGTAGTGGCAGTCTAACAGACGCGCGCGCAAAGGGGTTGTTGCGTTGGTTTCTGAGTCCTCAACTCCTTTCGGAGACGGGACGTGTTTCACTAACGCGTTCAGCACCCTATTAACACCTAACCCAGTCTTAGCGCTCGTGAGCAACAGCGCGTGCGGGTTCTCAAACACCCCCTCAGCCCCGTCAACCACCTGCACGTCCATGCCAAACGCCGCGGCCATCTGAGTAGCCACGGAAGAAACATCAGCATTCTCCATATCCACTTTATTAGCGACTGGCAAAATAGTCAAGTCTCGCTCCAGCGCCAGGTAAAAAGTAGCGATAGTCTGCGCCTGGACACCTTGCGTAGCGTCCACGAGCAGTAACGCACCATCACAAGCTAGCAGTGATCTGCTCACTTCAAACGCAAAGTCAGCGTGCCCCGGGGTGTCGATTAGGTTCAGTAAATATCGCTCGTTCGTTACCGGGCAATCGTGTAGTAACGTTACGGATTGTGCCTTTACCGTGATGCCTCTACTGCGCTCTACAGGCAATCTATCGAGGTACTGTTTTTTGACTCCCTCCGGTACCGCGCCCGTTATCTCTAGCAGTCTATCAGCCAACGTGCTCTTGCCATGGTCCACGTGCGCGATGATTCCAAACGTTCGGATGTTTTGTCGCGTAATAGCCAAGTACTCGTCTGGGTTTCGCTGTTTGGCGAGAATCTCGCGATCCGTCACCGTGTTCGTGGCCCTTGGTTGTGATGGGGTTGGTGTTGCACTTGCTGGTGTTGGAGTAGCCGCAGCAATCGCGCGCGCGTCGGTATGCGTCGTGCGGGCTACGGATCGCGCAGGGAGGCTCCACGCCGAGAGCCACCGCCGAGATCTCATTGGATCGCTGTGACGATGTGAAAATCTCCCAACCGAGTCCTTCAAAACATTTGCACTCGAAGCACAACTACCGCCCCCTTGCACTCGGAAAGGCACAGGGGTACCGATCGCACGACAAAGAGTCCGTGCCCCGTGCCTCACTGCGGAGGACGCCATCGGGCGACGACTCAGGGTTAAACCCTACACCGTGACGCCGCGCGGGGCGGAGTGCGTGGACGGCGAAATCTGACTGAGCGCTCGCTTAGAGTTTCAAGTCGGCGGCTGAGAAGGCACGTCACTTTCAATATTTTTATGACGTCTCGGACGGGTGACGCGTCGCTCGCGCACGCGCGTCGGAACCGGTGTGTTCACGACATCGAACCCCGCACACGGACAAGCCCACGATGTCCAACTGTCCGGTATCAGGCGTGGGTTTCAACGACGCTCGTACACGTGTCTTGGAACTCGGCGGCACGAAACGAAGACAACGATCTGTGAGGTCGGCACGTCCCGAAACCCGAAACCCGAAACGCGTCCAGACGGTGTTGGCGCACGCACGGAGGTCCACCGCGTGTGAAGCCGAAGGTGTGGACGATTCCAGGGGGAAACAGAGCCGACGAAGCGCTTTGATCACCTGTATCACGACCACTTCTGTATGGGCAATCAGTCTGGCAACTCCATCGATCGCATCTGCAAACAACGATGCTGTGTTGGCAGCGTTGAAAAGAAAAGAAACCTCAGATTCGATGGACGGCGGCCAAGTGCAGACTAGATTAAACCTCGCGTTGGATGAGCTACGACGCGCGCAGACGTTAGCGAGCGTAGGGGAGTACACGGAAGCTAGGTCTTTGTTAAGAAAAGGCGCACTAGAACAAGTGAGGCTAGATTTGCGTAAAGTCGGTCAATACTTGCGCGTGCAAAGGCCAACTTTTGATCAGTTTGAGGGATTAGCGGTGACTGGAGGATTAGACGCGTTCGATAATTCCATGCGCGCTATGCAACAAGGCGTGGCGGAAGTCACGGCGCGGGACGTCAATTTGAACGCGAAATCAACGGTTTCTGCGTTGGAAGAGGTTTGTTACGTGCTGGGGAAGGACACGACGTATGAAGCGATGAAAGAAAGGCTTGAAGGTGGGGTTGAGAAGAAAAAGGAGGAAAATATTAGACGAGACTTTTTGGACGAAGAGAGGGCGATTCTTAGCGACGCGCGGATAGGAGCGGAATAGATATGGTGTGACTAATAACTCTATGCCTGATAATAAAACGGCTACTAAAACGGCTAGCTAATCAAACTTCCCCCGGACTTTGGAGCGTCGAAAGTGCACCCTTTGATGCACGAGATTCCTTTCGCTTCAGCCTCCTTCCGGTCCACGAGCGAAACTGGATCGAACACTATATACGCCACGGCTTGCCCCCCCCCACTTTCATCGGTGAAGGAAGGAGGTACTGTTGATTTCAACCCTTTCAAGTCACTGGTTTTGACCCACACGTAAGGGCTTTCAGTTGGAACACCTCCCACGTAAGTAACGCATCCATCCGAAACCTCCGTGGCGTTGACGAACCGTTGGACTCGTTTTTGGAATTCAGTTCGCCCGCCTGCCAAATTTTCCTCCCCCTCATCCTGCGCCAGACTAATCGCTCTATGCGCTTTGATATCAAAATGCGCGGCTTGCTCCAGAACAGAGTCTTCAGAACCCTCACCACCACCGGTCATTTCTCCAGCCGTTTCTTTTCCCTCTGACTGTTTGCCTGTATCACTGCTTCTTACGTTGCTTTTGACGTACTCGACTTTTTCAAGGCCAACTTTCTCCGCGACCGCGAGTAGAAAGTTGTCGAACTTTTCAGTCACTCCGACGACGTCGAACCGGTCGAGTAACGCCAAAAAACGGCCATAATCGGAGTCATCCACGGTATATGGACATGCTTGCGCATCCCACGTATGGCTTCCAGTCTGGATAAACTTGTTTTCGTTAATATCCCACGTAGCGTCGTAACCGGGTTGTCGCATCTGCGGAGTACACTTATTCCCGAGCAACTCTCGGATTTGCATGCTCGGTACGTTTCTCGCCCAGTCTAAATACCCACTGCCCCAGAAAGCGCGGCCGTCCACGTCAGGCCACTTCTTGTTCTGTTTGTTGAACTCGGCTTCCTTTTCTTGAGTTAATGCCTCTTGTTTCTTCTCGATGTAGTATCGCCAAAAACTCTTATATTGTTTCTTGGGATCTCTGAACATAAGCGACGTCGTGACGCTACATTTTTTGGTCTGACTGTTTGCCCCTACGAGTACATTCTCGTCCCCTTCCCCTGTAACACCCCCGTATTCCTCCCTCAACCCCTCCACGTCCCCCAACACCTTCTCGAAGTTCTCCGCGCCCCAGTTCGAGGGCCAGTTGCCGCGGAGTTCGACCAAAGTTTTTGGAGGTGCTTTTCTTTTTCCCGATTGCCACTCGTTCGCCGCTTCCCTCCATCTCTCCAGCAACCCGTTCCATTGCCCTCCGTCAAACCCATAGGGCAACGGGTACTCGAAATCCCCGAAAACAGTCTGGCGGTCGAAAATGAACCGCACCGTGGTGCCGCCTGTTTTTGACAGGTGGCGGTACAGGTGGAACACGCATTTTGGGGAGGAGGATGATGCATCGTCGGTAGATTCTTCTATTTTGTTTTCGGTAATCTCCATCGTCTCCTCCTCCTCCTCCTCCACCTCCTGTTCCAACCTGTTTGTTTCCTTGAGCTCGTCGAGGGTTGCGGTAGGGGTTTCGTACGAAATGGACGAACGGTCGTTGACATTCACACCTCCCTGCGCCTGTACCACCCCTGACGTCCCATCACCATCACCACCCGAAGAACTAAACGGCATGAGACTCAAAAACACCAGCGCCGCTGTGAACACGACGACGTACGTCACCGTTAGCGTCACAGGCCGTCGAAGACGCACCGCGCCCGCGGGGCTGGGGATCTCGATCGGGCCGATCGGGGGGGTGACGCCCAGGGACTGCATTTCGGACCACAAGGGGGGAACACCTCCGACGCGCGTGCCAATGAGCTTTGTGAATGTTGTGCCGACAAAATTATCCAAGAAAAACGCAATTGTCAATCTCAGAAGTGGACCGCACGGCATCACAACTTGCGGCGCGGTTGGCGATGACCTGAAAGACCAGGGGGAGGGGGAGTTGAGGTGACTTAATCTGCGCCATGGGCGAGAAACAGTGCACGCATGACAAGCTGAAAAGCAACTGCGCGGCGTGCACCCCTTGCCCCCACGGCAGGGTGAAAGACATCTGCCTGGAGTGCAACCTCTGTCCGCACGGCAAGCTAAAACGCAGCTGCGCGGAGTGCAACCCCTGCACACACGGGAAGCTGAAAAGAAACTGCGCGGACTGCAACCCCTGCCCTCACGGCAGGCGGAAACGCGACTGCGTGGTGTGCAGCCCGTGCCCTCACGGTAAGATGAGATGCACCTGCGCGGCGTGCCACTCCTACCCTCACGGCAAACTGGAAAACGGCTGCGCGGCGTGTAAAGCTCAGCGCGCGAGAATAGCGAATAGCGGATAAACTAATACGAGCCTTCGTGATGTACACACAACCTGTAAAATTAAATAGGCTACATACACGATGTTTAAAAATAATAATAGACTACATACACAAACACTAACCCTAATACTACCTCCGCAACCCCGGCCGCGTGTTGGTTTGCTTTTCGAAAAACTCGTTTGTTTCGTCTGGAAAAGTTTTTTTCATCCAATCGATGAATATTCCGTCACTGTTTACGCAGTAAGGCTTACCCTTCACACGCGCGTGTTTCGTACTGTCACTCATAGCCACTAACCCCCGACACCCTCTCAAACACATCCGGTTCTGCGTAGAAGCGGTTGTAGAGCTATCTCCGGTTCTCTTGAGTTTATTAGGAGGTGTTTCCTTGGAAGTGCCTTTGGTGGAAGTAAGTTTCCCTCCAGGACCTTTCCCTTCCCTCACCTCCTTCGCCGCTCGTTCAATAGCACTACTTAAATCCTCCCAAAGGTCACCCGCGTTCTCCAGCCCCACGGATAACCGTAAAAGGTCATCAGGCGTTTCAGATGTAACCCCCTCAACGGTTTTCCTATGCTCCACTAAGCTCTCTACCCCCCCCAAACTAGTTGCGGGGAACCATATTTTTACAAGCGCCGTGACTAAAACAGCTACGTCCTTTCCCCCATTGACCCGGATGCTTAACATCCCGCCGAACATCTTGTCGGATTGCTTTTTTTGTTGAACATGACTGTTTGCCCCCACACCCTCCTCTGCTTCGTACTGTTCAGCAGGATAAAAATAACTTTGCTGTTCTTTCGAGATGGAATGGCCCGGATGCGAAGTGAGTCCGGGGTAGTGCACCTCCAAAACGCTTTCGTGTTTTTGCAATTTCCGAGCCAAGAACATGGCGCTTTTGCACTGCTGTCGAACTCGCACGTGCAAAGTCCGCATCCCTCTCAACAACAGCCACGCTTCGAACGGCCCCAACACCGGGCCGTGGAAGGAACGCATTTTTTGGAGTTGCGCGAAGACTTGTTTTTGGGGATCGTCCGCGTTTACACTTTTCCTGCCCACCACAGCTCCGGCGACGACGTCGCTATGTCCGTTCAAATACTTTGTCGCGCTGTGCATCACCAAATCCGCGCCCAGCTCCAACGGCCTGCACACAAGCGGGGTCAACACAGTGGCGTCGCAGCACAACGTAGCGCCGACCTGTTTTGCGAGTGCAGCGGCTGCGCGAATATCAGTCACTCGCCAGGTTGGATTACTAGGTGTCTCTACCCAAATCAGTTTGCAATTTTTATCGTCAAAGCTCCCAGTACCTGGCACCCTGTACCTCTCAATCTGAGACGTTGCATCCCATACTTCCTGAGTTACACCGTACACTGCTCTTTTCAAGTCCCCTTCTATTTCGCAGTCGTACAGCACACAAGTAACTCCGCTCCGTTCGCACCAGTCTTGAAAGAAAACGCGCACGGCGAAGTAGCAGGATTTTGGTACACAGCACCGGTCGCCGTGCTTCAGCGTCGCGCTCGCCACCGCCGCCACCGCCGCCATCCCCGACGAAAAAACAAGCGCCCGTTCGCCCCCCTCAAGGGATGCTAACAACGACTCCGCCTGTACGTACGTCGGGTTATCCGGACGGCTGTACATCAAAGGCGCGGTGGTGGGGGTATTTAGTGTGTCTTGCGTTGTATTTGCATCGTCATCGTCATTCGCAGCGTGCTCTGATATCTCATCCACAGGGTAGGTAGGCATGACCCGCATGTCGTACCCCCCTCGGCTCGAATCCCTGGCATACGTCGTGCTCGGAAATATCGGGGGAATGATCGACCCGGTGGTGTCGCCGAGGAAACCAACGTTAGGGTTTGTATGACTATTCAAACTCCTGTGCCCCACGCCCCCGGCCTGGGCCAACACGGTGTCCACGGAGTGATGGGACTTCTGATGACCCGATGCTGATGGGCCAGGGGAAGTCGTGTTGCGGATACCAACATTCACCGTAGAGTTCTGAACCGATCCATCTTTAGGGTCATCACCACCCCGAGGGCGTTTCCCGCGTCCGCCCGCCATCACGGAGGCGCGTACGGTATTGAGAAGGGGTAGGTGGTGCTTCTCACAACTGGGTGCCTTTCGGAGACGCGTCGATCGCGAATTTGACAATCTCGATTTCGCTTTCGCGCGGCGGCGGCTCGTCTGCGGCGTTTTTTCTCGATGAGTTCCATACCGCTCCGCGCCCCCCACCGCTCCCACACACGGTGCACGATGGCCGGAGGCGAGGGCGATGACAACAACGGCGTCGTGCGCGACAGCCGCTTCAAAACCCTGCACAACGACCCGCGGTTCATGAACTTCCCAACGAACACGAACAAAACCAAAATCGATGGCCGCTTCAAGAAGATGTTCTCCGATCCCAACTTCGGGACGGGGAAGCACAGTGGGTCCCGGGATAAAAGAGGGCGCAAGACGGAGAAAGCGGGACGGACGCAAACTGGGGATGACCTGAAGCAGTACTACGATTTGGAGGACGAGGGTGATGGGGATTGGGATGGGGATGTCGGGGACAAGACATCGTTGAAAAAGTCGGCGGATGCGAAAAAAGGAAAGGCGAAGAAAGCATCGGAGGAATCAGATAAGGATGAGTCGGAGGATTCAGATGCTTCAGACTCTGAAGATGCTTCAGATTCAGACTCTGAAGACCCTATCAAGAACAACAAGAAGAAAGATAACTCAGGCGACGTTGAGTTGGATGACCGGCTCGAGGCGAGCCGCGACCGCATGCGGGGCGTGGACTTGTCGGAGTCGGAGAGCGATGACGAATCGGACGACGACGACACGGTCGAATCCGACTCCGAGGGTGTCATACCCAGAATGCTAGCAAGAGTAAGCGCCCATGGAACAGCTGACAATGACGACGGCGACTCCGACGACCCCGACACAATAGACGCGACGCACAGAATCGCGATCGTGGACCAGGAGTGGCAACACCTACGCGCCTTGGATTTATTGGTAGTGTTGCGTTCGTTCGCCCCCAAGAGTGGCGAAGTCAAAAAGGTTACCGTCTACCCGTCCGATTTCGGCCTAAAGCGAATGAAAGAAGAAACTAAACACGGCCCGTTAGCGGCGTTCGGCAAGACAGTCGCGGGGATGGCGGAGAAGGAAAAGGAAAGCGAGAAGAAAAGCGCCGCGAAGAAAAACAAAAAGCAAAAACAGAAAGATTATGAGTTGGAGAGCGACGATAGCGATTTGGAAGATACCGATAGCGAATCGGAAGAGGACCCAAACGTGAGCCGCGAACGCATGCGGAAGTACGAACGCGACAGGATGACGTACTACTACGCAATATGCGAGTGCGATAGTTCGGACACGGCGCATGCGGTCTATACTAGTTGCGATGGACTCGAATTCGAACGGAGCGCGAACAAGTTAGAGTTGCGGTACGTGCCGGACAAACAGGATTTTTCAATGCGAGAAATTCGCGACGAAGCAAAATCAGTCCCTTCCGATTACGAGCCCCCCGAGTTCCAGGTGAAGGCCCTCCAACAGACGAACGTCAAGCTGTCCTGGGACTTGGACGACCCTGCGCGCAAAAAAGCCTTCTCGCGAAAACTAACAGAAGACAAGCTGAAGGATGAGGACTTTGCGGCGTATATGGCGAGCGAGAGCGATGAGGATTATTTTGAGGAGGAGGCTACCGCTGAGACGACCCCGGGAAAGACTGTGAAATCCGGATCGAAGGGTAAGGGCTCTGACGCGGATCAAGAGAAGGCGAAGCGGGCGTACCTGGCAAAACTTATTGGAGGTGGTGACGATGAAAAGGGTGAGAGTTCTGATGACGATGAGGAGGAGGAGGAGGGTGACCATGACGATGAGGATGACAACAACGACGCGGACCCTTTCAAGCGCGCCTCCTGGGGCAGCGGCAACGCGGTGAGCGCTAAGAACCGGTTCGGGGACAAGTCCAAGCGCGGCAAGAACGGGGACATGGAAGTTACGTTTCACTCAGGGTTGGAGGAGCTTGGGGCGAAAATGAAAAGGCGAAAAGACGAACTCGCTGACAAAAAATCTGGCCAAAAAGGCGAAACGGTTTGGGAGAAGCACCTTCGCGAAAAGAGCGAAAAGAGGAGTTCTAAAAAGTTGAAAGATGCATCTGAGAAAGTTCGGTTGGATGACATGGATAACGATGAAATAGACGATGGTTTCGATGATGACTTCTTCGCGGATGGGGGGGAGGAGGATATTAACTTTGAAGCCGACGGCGATTCCGACAGCGGCGACGAAATTGGAGGAAAATCAAAAAAGAAGAAATCGGACGACGTCTTTGCTCTCGATAAAAAAGAAAGCAAGAAGGAAAAGAAACGTCGGGAATTAGCGGAACAGAACGACCCTGAGTTACTACAACGAAAAGCGGACCTAGAGCTGCTGATGATGGACGACGAGGTTGTGTTGGGGGGTAGTGGGAAGAAATCGGTGCTGTCTGATTTCGGTGGAAACGGCAACCCCTCGGGTAATTCCTCTCAAGCTCAACTTTCGAAGAAGAAATCCAGGAAAGCGCGGTTGGCGGAGAAGAAAGCTAAAAATGGCAAGGCAGCTAGGCAGCTTGAGAGCGACGACGAGGATGACGGTGGGGGTTTGAGGGATAGAAAGACTGTTGACGTT